>Ga0209686_1001040_pt1 | contig 13914 bp, 10 predicted proteins | sample GraSoiAngelo_126_FD_185883 | JGI IMG/M metagenome (GOLD analysis project Ga0209686, IMG submission 185883) | Grasslands soil microbial communities from the Angelo Coastal Reserve, California, USA - 14_0927_09_20cm (SPAdes) (version 2) | ecosystem: Environmental > Terrestrial > Soil > Grasslands ...
ACATATGAGCAAGAGATGGCGCGCGTATACGGGATTGAGGCGATTCGTATGGCCGACGCCGATGTTCTTCCTTATGATTACGAAGAGTACGCGAAGGAGATCACGGCGTACATCGAAGCTGCAAAAAAGAAAGCGGAAAAGGATTTCACCAGCCAGTCACCTGATTTCAAGCAAGCCCTGGACGCGGCACATCACTTCGAGCAGGCTGCGGCGAAGATGCTCGAACATGAGAAGAATCCCACGAAAGATCTTGTCACGCTCAACCAGGCTCTGCGCCAGGCCGAGCGCGCTCTGCTGATTCCCGATGGCCTGCCGAATCGTCCCTGGTTTCACCACGCTATCTATGCGCCGGGGCAATACACCGGCTACGCAGCGGTGGTGATCCCCGGCGTCAACGAGGCTATCGACAGGCACGACGTGGATCGCACCCGAGAGCAAATCTCCGCCCTTGCCGCCGCGCTAAACCGAGCCACGAAAGTGCTGGAGAGCTACCGTTAGTTACTGGTTCCCTGCAAAGAAGTGTTCTTGTCACTGTGCAAAGATTTTCATGTGACTAGAGCTCGGTCGATTCTCCCGATTTGCTTCGAACTCATCTTTGCTTCGGATTCATGCTGGACCTGAGGTAAACTGTAGGTCCTGCAAGCGCATCCAACTGCTTGCGGACAGCCGACATCCGGCGGGCGAAACATCGCTCCAGTCAGCGTGTTCGAGGTCCCCATGGCGCTAGCACGCATCATCACTCGATTTCCGGAAGAAGCCCACGAGTTAGTCGAAAGTCTGCGGTCACGCGGTTTCGAAGTGCAAACCGAATCGCCAGGGAAGACCTCCCCGCAGCCTGCGGACCTGGAAATCACAATCGAAGAATGTGACGCGGAGGAAGCTCTGCAACGCGCGACGAGCGTTCAGGATGCGTGCGCTTTTGTGATGCCGGGAGCGATTACTGGCGGGGTGCAACCGATCACTGCGATTCCATTTATCCCGCAGATGAACATTGAAGAAAGCGAGACGGTAGGTTCTGAGGCGCGCGCCGTCAGCGAGCAAATCGAGAGTCTTCCTCGTCATAGCTTTGGTATGGAGGCCCCGCGCGTTGAAGCGGCCGAATTTAGCGCTACGCCCATAAGTGATCTGGAATCGCAGCCCCTGATAAACGAAAATGCTCGCGCGATGATCTCTGAGCCTGAGCACGCTGCAGCCGAGCTGCAGCCCGTTTCCCTGAACCAACAATCTGAGGAACAGCAACCTCAAATGATTTCTGCATCAGCTTCAGAACCGGTGTTTCCGCAGACAGAAGTTGATTCGCGCGCGGTAGAACCAGAATTGATTTCCGCCGAATCTCAGTTGGGAGAGGGCGCAGTCTCAGCTGCTGGAGAGATTTCCGACGCGCCCAGAGACGCTGAACCGGTTTTTGCCGAAAGCCGCGACGCTCAGCAAGTACAGCTTTCGGAACTGCGGACGGAAGATCCCCAAGCGACGTCCGCTGTCGAGGAACCACAAGTGTTTTTGTCTGGCCCAGACGATCTCGAAATGCAAACTCAGACCGTAGAAATGGAAGATGCTGGGTCTCACCCACTTCTCTCCGAGGAAGCGCACGACCCTTCATTCGAAGAATCGCCCGGTCCAAGCTTCCCTGAGAGTGTGGAACTGGCGGCTGAATCCATCGCGCAGGTTTCGATCCCGTCTTCCGGCTCGGAATCGCTTCCCGGAAAAGTTGTCGCGCAACAATCCATGCGCGAAGAAGAGCCTTCATTGGAATCGCAGCCTGTTTCCGATTGGCCGATCTGGCAACCCATCTCCGCAGAGGAAAAGGCGCGTGAAACCATGGGGCCTGCGGAGCAGCAGCAGCCGATTTACGATGCTCGAACTTCCGCCCCATTTGCGCTGCCGCTGCAGCGTCAAGGGGTGCCGCGTTCCACCATGCGCAGAGTTCGCAATTCCAGGCTTTTGCGCCACCCGATTTTCACCAACGAAAGGATGTTTTGGCGAACCGCCACCTTCGCGGGCGTGATCGCAATAGGTTTGTTGCTCGGGATGTCGGCACATCGGCTTTCGCCTCTGCCCGCGTCTCTGCAACAGGGCTCGGGCGATCTGCAGCCTTCGGAAACAAAGCCCGCCGCCATTGTTCCTGCCGAGTTAAAACCGGTGACTCGTCAGTCCCGCGCCGGAAGCAGGGCGACTCGTTTGCCGAAACTTTCCGCCGAGATCACGCCGCCGCCAACAGCAGCTAGTAAAGTGAACCTCGCTTCCTCCAAGCAGCCAGTTATGCGTTCAGCGAGTGATTCCAGTGAGAACGATACTGACATTGCACAGGACACCGTCGTGCGTTATGGCAGTAGGTCTGGTTCTAGTGCGGTGGCCCCATCGCAACAGAAGCCTTCAGTCAAACGCAACTCGGATTTGAATTAGCTTTTCCCCCCGTCACGAATTGCTCAAAGAGGTGGGAGCGTAGCGCGGAACTTCCGATTGCGGATGTAAAAAAGACAAAAATAGCCGGGGTACTGAATTCCTTCTGCCAGCATGGCCGTCTGCCTCGGTTGAACGAGCTGTTACTTAGCCCTTTTTCGGCCGACCACCCTTTTTGCCCCAACGAGAGAGCTTGCTGCGGTGTCTCTGCGTTGTCGATTTCCCGCCCTTCTTACCGATGCATCGGGGACACACTAATCTGGTTGCCGGATGGATTGCGCAGTAGTCCTGTTTAGGCACGGCGCACCATTGTTATGCGAAATTGCTATTTGTCAAGCCGCCAGCTCGGTTTTTCTTGCCCCGACCGCCTCTTTTTCCCCAATCGGACAGATGCTCCTTGTATTTGGTGGTGGTCTTCTGCCCTCCGCTGGAAGCGATGCACCGGGGGCAGAACAGTTTGGTTTTTAAGTGCTGAGCGCAATGCGGATCGAGGGATTTAATGGCCAGCACAATCTGATTAGCCGCTTGCTGCAAGAATTCGGCGTGGCGCTCGGAAAACTGGTTTTTTCGCCGGCTCAGGAGCGTGACCACACCGATGCTCTCCCCGCGCACGATCAGAGGGACAGCGCAATAAGAATGAAGACCCTCAGCTAGGGTGCGCTCCTCGGCGGGGAATTGGTGTTCTGCTTCCACATCGCGGCGGATTATCCGCGAGCCATGCTCGAGCGCCCAGCCATCGTGGCACTCTTCCCGTCCGAGCAATACCCCCACCCGAAAATAGCTGTTCGCGAATTTGCCCTGCCGCGCGATGAGCTTCAGAGCATCCTGTTCCGGTTCGTAGAGAGTTAAGCCTGCGCGATCGAATAGGATGAGCTGTTTAAGGGCGGCGCACATACTTTCGAAGACTTTGTCCGGCGTCGGCTGTGTAATGGCAGCTTTGTTGACCTCCAGCAGCGTCCGGTATCTCGCGGCCAGGGGGAGTGAAACGTTCATTTCTGTGTGGTTCTCCGCGAAATATTGTGCCATGATACCGCCCCTCTCTGTAAAGCTGGCTGCTGGCTTTCTGATCCGAATTCCTGTTTTCGTAACAAAAGCCTTGCCTGTCAATTTCAAAAAGCGAGCGGCTGGCTTTTTCGGAAATCAGAACAGAATGATTTCAACAGCTTCACGCGCGATCCGAAAGATTATCTTGGCGGTGAAACATTTCTCGCGGAGAGTATTCGAGAATGCCAAAGGGTCCAGCTACATCCAATCAAGCAGCGCCGAATTCCCAGCTACGGCGGAAGAAAAAGTACAGCGCCCCGCAATGTATTCCCATGACTTCAAATGAAGCGAAAGCAAGGCTGAAACCGGTTGATCCCGGCGATCCCGCGGCGAAACAATTGTTGGAGCGGATTGCCCAACTAGAGGCTGGCAAGCGGGAGCAGAGATGAACGAATCCGAGCCAGATCGAACTGAGAACACCGCCGTCTCCAGATCGCCGTGGAAATCTCTTGCCATCGTGGTACTGATCCTTGCGTCGATAGCGATGCCCTGCTCCACGCTGCTGCAATTAAAGGGCGGGAGTAGCATGTTTCGGATTCCGCCTCTGCTGTATGGGTTGTGGGCCGCGTTCTCACTATGGGTTGCTCTTGATGCCGCAAACTTTCTTCGAGCCCTGGGATTACGAGTTGATGATGCTTTGGCTCCGGGGGCTCTGGCGTTATCCGGACTCGGAGTCGTGAATCTAATGAGTGTTTTCGGTGCGTTATTCATGATGTCCCGCCTGTGAACTCTGCTGGATCGGGTCTGCTGCATCAATCGTAATCGCTGCTAAGAGCAGGAACTCGAATCTGCGCCGGTTCAATGCTGAACATAAAGAAGCCCGCGCCTCATGGTTAGGCGCCAGCGACGCGAGCTTCCCGGGGGAACGCTCGACTGGAGCATCCCAAAGCAATCTATCGCGACTTCGCCGATTACTGCCGCGACTGTTGAGAACTGTTTGATTTTCCGAACAAGGCTCCTGGTCAGGGAGGTCCTTTGAGGGGTTGGTGCCTCGGCAAGTGGAGAAGCGGGACGCGGATCAACAACTCCCGCTCGGACCTCTGCCCTAAGCGCCCGCCGAAAGCTTGTGATGGCTCTTGCTCTGCGCGATACCGTATTGGCGGATTTTGTATAAGAGAGCCTTGTAGCTGATCTGCAGCAACGCCGCTGCTTGCTTGCGATTCCAGTTGGTTTCGTCGAGAGCCTTGGCAATCGCTTCCGCTTCAGCTTCATCCTTGGCGCTGCGCGCCAGGGATTTCAATCCGCCAGCAGGCTCGTTGCCGTTGCGGGGGGCTAGATCGGCACGCGGGCCGCTTCCGTCCGTCTTCGGATGCAATTCCTGCACGGCCAGCTTCTCATCTCCCAGCACCAAATAACGCTTGATGAAGTTGCTCAGTTCGCGCAGATTGCCCGGCCAGGAGTACTCCTGGCAAGCCTGTAACAGCGCCTGCGAAAGTGGAAGAGGAGGCCGCGCATACTGCTCCGACATGCGCGACATGAAATGCTTCAAGAGAATCGGAATCTCTTCTTTGCGTTCGCGTAAGGGAGGCAACTGCAAGGTAAAAGCATTCAAACGGTAATAAAGATCTTCGCGCAGACGCTTAGTCGCCAGCGCCTCGGGAATATTGATGTTCGTCGCCGCAAGAATGCGCACATCTACCTTAATGACGGAGCGGCTGCCCAAGCGCGAAAACCGTTGGTCCTGAAGTACGTGGAGTAATTTGGCCTGAAGCAGCGGCGGCATCTCGCCAATTTCGTCCAGCAGAATCGTTCCCTTGTTGCACAGCTCAAATTTGCCCGGCTTGGGATGCGTCGCCCCCGTAAATGCTCCTGCTTCATAACCGAACAGCTCGCTTTCCAGCAGGTCGGCTGGCACGGCAGCACAATTCACCTTTAAGAATGTCCGATGCGCCCGCGGCGATAATTTGTGAATGAGCCTGGCAACAACTTCTTTTCCCGTCCCGCTTTCTCCAAGGAGAAGAACTGGAATATCAACGTTTGCTACCAACGCAGATTGCGAACGGATCTTCCGCATGGCGGGGCTGGCGGCTACGAAGAATACGTCATCACAAAGCTCTTCCACTTCGCCAACATAGTTCTGCTGATTGATGCCAAGGCACTGATCGACTACCGCGTCGAGTTCGGCTTTCTGGAACGGCTTGGTCAAATAGTCATGTGCTCCCAGCCGTATAGCCTGTACTACCTTGCGGGTATCGCTGACGCAGGAGAGCATGACTACCTTTACCCCAGGCCGGAGTTGCCGCAATTGCTCGAGTGTCTCCAGCCCATCAATGCCGGGCATCAGCAGGTCTAAAAGCACAAGATCCGGCTGCAAACCCTTTTGCACGCGCTCCAGTGCTTCCTCCCCCGTACTGGCGGTCTCAACCTTGTAGTCATCTACTTCAAGCAGCGTGCGGATATACCGGAGCATTCCCGGCTCATCATCGACCAGTAAAATTTTGGCCGTATTGCTCATTTGCTTTTCCCTTTGCCGGCGCCCGTGACAGGTTTCAGGGGAATTATGAAAGAAAACTTACACCCCGTGCCGGGTTCGCTCTCCACCCAAATTTTGCCGCCCATACTGTTAACCAGCCGCCGCGCAATCGCCAGACCCAATCCCATACCTTCAGCCTGATTCTCGTTCTGCGGCAGCCGGAAAAAATCGTCAAACACCTCAATATGATATTCGGCAGGAATGCCAGGTCCTGTATCCGAAACGCTTACCTTTACTGAGTTGGGAAGCGGATTAGTTTGGCTTCGACGCTCGCTAAGCACGGCGGGATTGTTCGCGGCGCGTCGTTCCCACATGTAAGGCTCGCCGTGCAACCAGACTGTTCCTCCCGCAGGAGTGAACTTAGATGCATTCTCCAGCAAATTCGATATGACCCGCTGTATCTTGGGGGAATCAAAGGCAAACCTGGGCACTTTATCATTGCCGAGGAAATACAGCGCCAGGCCCCGTTCCTGAAAACGATGGGACCACAGCCGGCAAACCTCAGATAAACAGGCGTTGACATCGCCCACTTCGTAACGCATCTTCGTTTCGCCGGTCTCGAGAACGCTAAAACTCAGGAAATCCTGAATGAACTGCTGCAGCCGTTGACCGCTGGAGCGCATATCGTGAAGAACTTCACGTTGGCGATCGTTCAGCGTCCCGAGCTTCTCGCTTTGCAGCAATTCGACATAGCCATTGAGAATGGCAAGCGGAGTCTTCAGATCATGAGCCGCCGAGCCCAAGGCGTTTGTGGTGCGCAAAAACCGCTCACGAAGCTGGGTGTACTCCTGCAGCAGCTCATGGTAGGTCAGCGAGTCTGTCGTTTGCGGCTTGCTACTGGCGGGTTTTTCCGTATCCGTCGCGCCCGACCCGACTTCCTCAGAAACACACGTATTTTCTGGAGATGGTCCCATGTAGGAATCTCATGGTTTGGCGGACGAAGGGGAAGGACGATAATTGCTGACTATCCCAAATCTTATGGGGAAATCGTATGACAGAGTTTTCCCTCTGTCAACGAGAAATGCAAACAAACAGACACACAGGGGAAAATGCTTGCAACCGGGGAAGTTAATGGTATTAGTGGACTCATAAGCATGGAAGCCGAATAAAAGGCGAAGATGCCCTCGCGGTTCTGCCGGAGGACTAGCGTTGTTTCAGAGAATCTCCCGGAGTTTGACCAGTTTTGGGGGGGTAACACCCGTAACCAGCAACTTGATTGGCACACGAGATGCGGTGAGAGGAAGAAGTATCTTAAATCCAAGGGGCTGGGTTGAATCGTAAGAAACCTGAAATAGAGCGCCGCAGTTGGCCGCGCCTACCGTTGGCGATTCCCGTATTTGTCCGCAGTAGGGACGAGAAGGGCAAAGAGTTCCTCGAATTTGCCACAGCCCTTAACGTCTCCGCTGGGGGTGCGCTCATAGCGGTTCGCCGTGCGTTGCCGCTGGCCGCGCAGGTTTTGCTGGAAATACCCAGCGCGCCCCTCGCCGCGACCACTTCCTTGCCCAAAGCTTCGCGCACGTTGCGTGCGCGGACACTTCGCGTAAACCACGCGGAAGGCTACCACCTGGTCGCTATGAAATTCTCTCATCCTCTCGCGAATCACCCGCTACCTCGGCGCGCCAATCGAAGGAAAGTTGATTCTCCTTTGTGAAAAAGTTTTCCCACCCGGTCGGCCCCGCGCGGACTGCACTTCATTCTCGTTTTGCGACAAGAAGTGACTCAGCGGAATTCCTGTAAGCTGCCAAAATGTAACCAGTTACCGCCGAAATAGTTGCTTCTGCCAAGCATGCTGTTGGTTTGGCTCTAGGGGTGCAACCTGTCATCGTGTGCTGGAGTAACCGCCGGCCACACGCTATGACAACCATCAGTTCAGTCAGTTCCCTGATTACTTCGTTAGGTGAGATTCCGCCGGAGACGGTGATCTTCGGCCACTCGGAGACCATGCAGTCTCTGCGTGAACGGATGGACAAAGTTGCCAGCGCCAACGTCCCCGTGCTGATCCAGGGCGAAAGCGGTACCGGCAAAGACATCATCGCCCGCATGATCCACGCGCGCTCTCCCTGGCGCACCGGCCCCTTCGTAAAAGTCAATTGCCCCGCCATCCCAGGCACTCTGCTCGAAAGTGAGCTCTTCGGATATGAAAAAGGCGCCTTCACAGGCGCCTACGGCTCGAAACCTGGACGCGTCGAATTGGCCCATCGCGGCAGTCTTTTTCTCGATGAGATTTCCGAATTGGATCTTGCGCTTCAATCGAAATTGCTGCAGTTGCTTCAGGATGGGCAGTTCTGCCGCATCGGCGCTCAGGAAGATAAGAAAGTTGAAGTGCGCGTAGTCTGCGCCACAAATCGCCGGCTGGAGGAAGAAATCGAAACCGGCACTTTTCGCCAGGATCTTTTCTATCGGATTAACGTCGTGAACCTGCATCTGCCTCCGCTTCGCGAGCGGCGGGGAGACATCCAAGATCTTGCTACGTATTTTCTCGAGTACTACAACCGCAAATACAACTGCCGAGCCCGGGCACTTTCCTCAGATCTGATGTCTGCATTGCAGAAGTATCACTGGCCGGGAAATATTCGCGAACTCGAAAACCTGATTAAGCGTTATGTGATCCTAGGCAACGAAGAAGTGATCAGCAGCGACCTCGTCGTGCGGGAGCAGGAATTCTTCAACCCTGACATCAATTTGGATGGTCCGATCTCTCTGAAGAAACTCACGCGGCAGGCAACGCGTGAACTGGAACGCAAAGTGATCTTAAAAGTGTTGCAAGCCCACCATTGGAACCGCAAGCAGACCGCTCGCGCGTTGAGCATCAGCTACCGTGCGCTGCTGTACAAGATTCGCGACGCCGGCCTACCCGCCAACCGCTCCAAGCGCCGCCCGGAAGTTATAGCCGGACAAGGTGCCGCTGCGGACTGAAGCGGCCATTCACGAACAAGATCGAATCGGAAAAGCTGACTAAAATCCTTCCGGCTCACACTGGCGGGTATTCCTCAACAGGCAATCCCAGACTTGCATATGTTGCTCCCAGCAGCGGGCGCGGCAGGATAAACTACTGTCAAGATGTGATCGGCGATATGCGGATTCGTGTCTTATTTTTCGGCATGCTGAAAGACCTGGCAGGGCACTCCAGTGAATCAATCGATCTGCCGGAGCACGCCCGCTTGGCAGACGTGCTAAGTCACTATGAAGAGCGAATTCCTCGCATTCGGGATTTGGTTACTTCCATAGCAGTGTCGGTAAACCAGGAGTATGTAAGCGTAGATGCGAAGCTAAAATCTGGCGACGAAGTGGCCTTATTGCCTCCCGTTAGCGGTGGAGCGGTCGACTCGGCGGGCGAGACGCCCGCCGCACAGCCGGCCAGAGGCCGGCGCTACGCTGTTATAGTCCGTGAGCGCATTGACACACAGGCGCTGATCGACAAGATTAAGCAGCCGGAAGACGGCGCTGACGTGGTTTTTGAGGGTATTGTGCGCAACAACACACGCGGACGGCGCACGCTCTATCTTGACTATGAAGCTTATGAACCTATGGCGCTGAAGTGCATGGAGGAGCTAGCGCTACAAGCACTCTCGAATTTCAAGATTCGCGATGTTGCCATCGTGCACCGCGTCGGGCGGATGGAAATTGGCCAGACGAGTGTGGCAATCGTGGTTGCCTCTGCGCACCGTGCCGCGGCATTCGACGCCTGCCATTGGCTGATCGACACGCTCAAGCGGACCGTGCCCATCTGGAAGAAGGAATATTTTGAGGATGGGGCGGTTTGGGCGGATGGCGAGCCGTTCCCGGCCGAGGTTCCCCGTGCCCGAGGCACCCAATCTGGGGAGCGTGCATCTTAACCGAAGGACCAATCTCTCTGCGCGCTTTGCAGCCAATCTCTGCAATCGCTGCCGTTAAAGATTTTGACCGCGAAGGCCGCAGAGGTTTCGCAAAGTTCGCAAAGTTCGCAAAGACACACTCGGTTCTCACGATGAAGGCCGCTGCTGCCGTGCTGGTGGTCTGTCTGTCCGTTGCCTGCATTGCGCAGGATTCTGACACCACATTCAAGGTAAACGTAAAATTGGTAAACGTGTTCGTGACGGTCACGGACCAGCACGGCGCGCCAATTGCCGATCTGAAGAAAGACAATTTTCAACTAAGAGAAGATGATAAGGAACAAAAGATCGCGGTGTTCGATAAAGAATCGGCGCTGCCGCTATCGATTGTACTGGCCATAGATACCAGCCTCAGCACGCGCAAAGATCTTCCCCTTGAGTTGGCCTCGGCCCGGCGCTTCGCGCACGCGATTCTGCGGCCGGTCGACGCTCTTTCTTTGTATCAGTTCAGCGAAATCGTGAGCGAGGTCACACCCTTCACCTCCGATCTGCGGCGCATCGACCATGCCATTGATCGGGTTCATGTTGGTTCTGCCACTGCACTTTATGACGCGCTCTATTTAGGGGCAGGAGCGCTCGAATCGCGCCAGGGAAGGAAAGTAATGGTCGTCATCACCGACGGCGGCGACACCATGAGCAAAGTGGATTACAAAGAAGCAGTGCGTGCCGCCCAGCAGGCCGAAGCCATTCTGTACAGCATCATTGTGGTGCCCATCGAGGCCAGCGCCGGACGTGACACCGGCGGTGAGCACGCGCTCATTCAGCTCTCGGAAGATACGGGCGGAAAATATTTCTACGCCAGCTCCATGCCGCAGTTGGACGAAGCCTTCCGCCAGATCAGCAACGAGCTGCGTACACAATACCTGCTGGCCTATTATCCTTCGCAAAAGCTATCGGATTCTGACTTCCGGCGCATTGAGGTCCGTGTGAATGGAGTGCCGGCCGCGGGAAATTTCAAGGTGCGGCACCGTACGGGCTACTACACATCGAAGTCGCGTTAACGAGACAAATTCTCGTATGAAAGTCTAAAAGTCTATAAGATTATCCAGCTTCTACTTTTTGAATTAAGGATCAGTTGTTTTCCCGGTTGTTCTCTGCCGCTGCCCCGGGAGAGCATGCTGTTGCTGTTTTGCGCCGCCCAGGTTTCGAATTCTTTGCAGGGAAGGTAAACCCAAACGAATGCTGCGCCATGCCGGCTGTGCCCGCTCCGCCATCCTGCATTTGATTTCGCTGGCTGGAGCCATCGCCCTCCTCGTTGCAATTCCGCCCTCCGTTCTTGCTCAGGAATCTTCCACCGGCAATATCTCAGGAACCGTCACGGGCCCGCGAGGCGCCTCAGTCAGCGGTGCCGACGTAACGATCACAAATAAACTCACCGGTCAGGCCACTCATACCACGACCAGCCCGGCGGGAACCTACGCCGTTCGCGACCTGGCCCCGGGTGATTACGTCATACACGTCCAAGCCAAAGGATTCCAGCCTGCCGAGCTTCTGGTGCGAATTCAGAGCGGCGCCAGTGTCACTGGAGATGTCCGCTTGCAACGGCTCGCCGCACCTTCGGTTTCGCTGGTGGACACCACGAGTCCCGCTGTGCGCGGTTCGGAAACTTCGGAGCAGATGGAGCAGTTACCCACGAACCGAAATTTCCTTGAACTGGGCAATTTACAACCCGGAGTTCAGGTTGTAGATGGAGTTGCGCTGGCTCCTGCCAAGACGGGCGTCAGTTCGGTTTCCATTGTGGGGCGCAGCGGCCACACCACACGCACGCTAGCCGACGGTGTAGACATCACGGACGAGACGACTGGCGCGACCACGCAGAACATCCCGGTCAGCGGGGTTCAGGAGCTACAGATTTTTCAGTCCAGCGTGCCGCCGCCCTCCACGCTGGGTGCAGCGGGAGTGGTCAACGTGGTCACGAAATCGGGCGGGAACGATTTTCATGGCCAGCTATTCGGGAATGCCCGCGACAAAGGCGCAGGCATTGCCAAGTTTCCTGGTGGACAGGCCAATCCATATTCCCGCGAGGTGTTCGGCGGCAATGTGGGCGGGCCAATCTCGAAAGATAAGTTGTTCTTCTTCCTCGGTGGAGAATATTTCAAGCGGGACCTCGTAGCCCCCGTCGTATTCAACGCGCCTTTTACTGCTCTGGATGGCAGCTATCATTCTCCATTTCGCGATACCGAACTGGACGGCAGGCTCGACTACAAGCTTTCGACTTCAGCTCGTCTGTTCTACCGTTTTAGTTATGACAATCTCAGCTCGGTGGATTCGTTCGCAGGCAGCAATTTCCAGGTTTTCAAGACCACCGCTCACGCTCCCACCCACGCAGTCGGCCTCGACGTCGGAGGCGGAGCATCCACCCACAGCATCCGTTTTGGCTACATGCGTTTTTCAAATGGAGTTGCTGACGCAGTGGACGGTTCGGGGATCCCCAATGTTGCTCCGGGAATCAGTCTGAATTTTAGCGGCGGATCGGGATTTGCCAGCGGCCCAAGCCCACTAGCGCCGCGGCGCGCAATTCAGGGAAATAAAGAAGTTCGCTACGACGGCACCCGGATTCGGCAGTCGCACACTTTTCGATACGGTTTCGAGTTGAACAAGATTGACGATCTGGTGCTGGCAAATTTTTATGGCCTCGCGCCAGAGGTTGGATTGGATACGAGCGCGCAATCTATGCTTCTGGCTGCCAGCCAGCCCGGTGGCGTGGGAAATCCGCTCAGCTATCGCGTCAACAGCATCATTCTGGGTAACGGCATCAGTTGTTTGACAGAAAAATCAGCTTTTGGATCTCCCTGCGGCGGCGTCAGTGATACTCGTATTCAGGTTTACGCGCAGGATAGCTGGAAGGTCCGCTCCAATGTCACGCTCACCTACGGGTTGCAATATGTCCGCGATACGGGGCGTTCAAATTCAGATCTGCCGGGCGTTAGTGCGCTGAACACCATAGGCAATATTCCTGGCCTGGGCAGCCACGAGCGCCAGCCTAATTTGAATTTCGCGCCGCAAGTGGGCGTGGCTTGGGATCCGGGCAAGAGCGGCCGGACGGTCTTCCGCGCAGGAATTGGCTTGTATTACGACAACACCGTGTTCAGCAACGTGCTCTACGATCGTGTTGCCCGGCTGGCCAACGGGCAATTCAATGCGCAGTCAAATGATCCATGTGCGGCCCACGGGCTGGTAGTTGTGCCGGGGACTCCTCCGACGAACACTCTCGACGCCGCGCAAATCTGTGGCAATCCTGTAGGCAGCGTTGCTCCCGCTATTACCAGTTTGCAGCAACAATTTCAGGCCGCCTACGCGGCGCTCAGCCCGAATTCGCCCAATGCTTCTGCCTTCACGCAAACATTGAGCAGCCAACAGGGCCTGCTCGCTCCTAACTTTCAAACCCCGCGCTCGGTGCAGATGAATCTTGGGTTTCAAAAGCAAATTCGGCAGGGAACTGTGTTCAGCCTGGATTATTTACGAAGTGTGGGGACGCATTATTTATTGGGATGGGATACGAATCACGTCGGGGATGCGGCACAGTTCCAAACAAATTGTCAGCCGCTAGCTCCGACGCCCGTCCCAGTAAATTGCCTGGCAGTGCTAAACGCGATCAACAGTACGATTGCTGCTAATTCCCTGACAAACGGTATATGTCCACAAGCGACCAGTGCCGGTTCCAGCTCACAGACCGCGGTGACATGCTACCTGGCTAACGTGCCGGGCGCCAGCATGGTGGATTTCGCCACCCACGGCCTCGATTCGGGCGCACAATTTCTTGGGGGATACCCGGCGGCGTTGTTTGGCCTCACGCCGCAGACCGGGGCAGTTTTTGGGGGCGTGAATCCGGCCGCCGGCCGAGTAGTCACTTTCTTTCCTGCCGGCCGCTCCGTCTACAGCGGGCTGGAGTTTTCACTGCGCAGCCAGATTGGCAGCCCCTTTCGCGGCGCGGGGGGCACGAACCTCCAGTTGTCGTACACGCATGCCAGCTTCCACAGCAATGTTCCCGCGGGTCTGGATCTGCTGCCGCTCGCCGCCGATTTTAACCATCCGACCGCGTTCTTCGGTTCATCGGAACAGGATCGTAAACACCAATTTTCTATCGCGGCATTCATGGACTTGCCGCGCGGGCTGCGGCTGGGC
>Ga0209686_1001042_pt1 | contig 13906 bp, 10 predicted proteins | sample GraSoiAngelo_126_FD_185883 | JGI IMG/M metagenome (GOLD analysis project Ga0209686, IMG submission 185883) | Grasslands soil microbial communities from the Angelo Coastal Reserve, California, USA - 14_0927_09_20cm (SPAdes) (version 2) | ecosystem: Environmental > Terrestrial > Soil > Grasslands ...
CGTCGGGCGAACGCGATACTGCGACGCCCCCGAGTCGGTGCCCTTGGTCGGCGGAACCAAGGACGTCGACGTGGACGCCGTGGCGCGGTTGCGCCCCGAGCTGATCCTCGCCAACCAGGAAGAGAACTCGCGCGTGCACCTCGAGCAGCTCGCGCAGCTCGGGCTGCCGCTCTTCGTGTCGTTCCCGAAGACCGTGGCGGAAGGGCTGGCGCATCTGGGCCGGTTGGCGAAAGTGCTCGAAGTCGACGCGCGCGATCTCCTGCGCCGGGGCTATGGGGCGGTCCAGGAAGCGGAAGCTGCGCTCGGCAAGCGCGGGATGCTGCGCGCGTTCGTGCCCATCTGGATGGATCCGCTCATGACGGTCAACGGCCAGACGTACATGAGCGATGCGCTGCGGCTCGGCGGCGGCGAGAACGTATTCGCCGAGCGCCAGCGCTTGTACCCCCTGGCGGCGGACCTGGGACAGGCCGTGCCCCGGCCGGCGGGCACGCGCGACACCCGGTATCCGCGCGTGGCGCTCGACGAGGTGGTGAAGCGGGCGCCACGGATCGTCCTCCTCCCGGACGAGCCGCATCCGTTCTCCGAACGCGATGCCGAGGTGTTCCGGGCGGCGCTTCCGCCGGGGACCAAGGTGGTCCGTTGCGGCGGGCGCGATTTCTCCTGGTACGGGGCGCAGAGCGTGGAAGGCGTGCCGAGGCTGCGCGCGCTGATCGATTCGCTGCGATGAAGCGCGCGCTCCTGCTCGCGGCGCTCCTGCCCCTGCCCGCGTTTGCCTACAACGAGGCGGTGCACGCGTTCATCACCCGCCATGCCTTGCCCCTCGACCGGCCGGTGGCGCCGCCGACGCAGGACGACCTCGACGCGTTCCGCGCGCAGTTCTGGGTGCGCGCATCCGAGCATCCCGGATTCGAGCGCCGCTATCCGACCATCCACGACTTCGATGCCTGGGCGTTCAAGGAATTCCTCATGCTGGATCCGGCGGCGCGGGTGCACGGATTCGAGACGTTGCCGGACGACGACGCCGGCACGCTCCACCGTCTGCTCGAGCTCGCCAGCCGCTGGCCGGACGACGACGAGCGCAACCGCCATCGCTATCTGCACGATCCACGCACGCGCCAGATCGTCCGCGGGCCAGACGGATCGCCCATCCCGTACGATCCCGCCACCCTCGATTTCGGCAGCCTGACCGGCACCACCAGCCAGGGGCACGCGCACTACGGGCTCGTCGAGGGCCCGCTCAGCGACGACCCGGAAGTGCTGAAGAAGGAGCCGTGGCGCTTCGCCGTTCCGCCGACGGCGCATGCGTACGGAGCGGAGCTCGTGCAGGTGTACACGGATCTGGCGGCCCTGGCCGCGCAGAGCCGCCTCCCTTCCGCCGTCTGGCTGCAGGCGGCGTTCGCCGGGGCGGCGTTCCATCACCTCGAGGATCTCTGCAACCAGATCCACACCGTGCAGGTGGGCATCTACGAATTCCTGGAGACCGCTTTGTTGCAGTCGAAGCTCAGGGAGCTGCAGACGCTGGGAGGGCTGTTCGGCGAACGGCATTCGCTGCAACAGGTCGGGCTCAGGCTGATCGCGAATCACCACCTGCTCTCCGAAGACCTGTTCGCAAAGCATCTCGGCGAGATGCAGCTTGTCGACATCGACCAGCCGGACGCGGAGATCGCCGCGGCGCCGGATCTCGCCCGCGCGATCATCGAGCGGTCCAGCCGGGAGGCGCCGCAGGTGTACAGGCTCGCCTGGCGCTTCTCGACGCAGACGTTGCGCGACGGCGTGTCGGGGCACGAGTACGACGGGAGCAAGGGAGACGATCCGGATGCGTACGTCGAGCGCACGTCCGAGGCGCAGGCCGCGATCGAGGAATTCCATGCGATCGAGATCCGCGGACTGCGCCGCGCGGTGACGGCGGTCCGGGAATGGCAGCGTCGCTTTCCGGGCAAACCCCACGACCCGGTGCCGCAGCTGGTCGCGTACCACGAGCAGGCGGCGGCGCGCCGGGCGGCATACAAGCCGCCGGCCTCGGGCCATCCGGGGGTCGCCTGGGGATATCCGATCGCAGTGGTTGCGCTGCTCGGCGCGGCCGTGGCCTTCGCGCGGCGCAAGTCGCGGCCACCGAAGGTGGTTTAGCGACTACCGGCGGCGGTTCTTCTTCTTGTTCTGCCGCTCCTTCTTCCGCTTCTCCCGCAGCCGCCGCTTCTCCTCGTCGCTCATCTGCCGTGGCGGCGGCCCGCCCATCCCCATCAGGCGCTGCCGCGCCAGCGCCGCCGAGTGCGACCCCTTTCCGCCGGCGGCCGGCACTGCCCCCGCGCCCATGTCTTTCGGCAGCCCGAACAGCTTGGCCATGTCCTCCGGCGGCATGCCCTTGAGCTGGTTCAGCTGCGCGAGCTGGCGGAACCCGGGCAGGCGCTGCAGGAGGTTCATCCCCGGCGCACCGGGCCCTCCCCCGAGCTGGCGCATCACTTTCTGCATCGCAAAGAACCGGTCGAGCAGCCCGCGGACGTGTTCCTTGCGCTGGCCGGACCCCCGGGCGATGCGCTCGATGCGCTCGACGCCGATCACCGAGGGGTTCTTCCGCTCGGTCCTGGTCATCGAGGAGATGATGGCCTCGACCCGGTGCAGCTCCTTGTCGTCGAAGGTGACGCCCTCCGGCAGCTCGCCGAAGAGCGGGAACTTCTCGAGCAGCTCGTTGACGCTGCCCATCTTCTTCACCAGCTTGATCTGCTCGACGAAGTCGTGGAGGTCGAAGTTGCCGGTGAGGATCTTCTCCGCGTCCTCCTCGGCCTTCTTCTCGTCGACCACCCCCTCGAAGTCCTTCATCAGTCCGACGATGTCGCCGAATCCGAGGATGCGGGAGGCGAGCCCCTCGGGCCGGAACTCCTCGAGCTTGTCCAGCGCCTCGCCCATGCCGATGAACTTGATGGGCTTGCCCGTGACCTCCTTGATGGAGAGCGCGGCGCCGCCGCGGGCGTCCCCGTCCAGCTTGGTGAGAACGAAGCCGGAGAGATCCAGCCGCCGATCGAACTCGGCCGCCGTCCTCACCGCGTCCTGGCCGATCATCGCGTCGGCCACCAGCAGGATGTTCTCGGGCGCGACCCGCGACTTGAGCTGCTCCAGCTCGCCCATCATCTCTTCGTCGATGGCGAGGCGGCCGGCGGTATCGTAGAGCACGACGTCGCGGTTCTTCTGCCCGGCGTACGCCAGGGCGTGCTGCGCCATGTCCGGCGGCTTGACGTTCTCCTCGTGGAAGACTTCGATGTCCAGCTTCTGCCCGAGCTGCTTCAGCTGCTCCACCGCGGCGGGGCGGTAGATGTCCGCCGCCACCATCAACGGCTTCTTGCCGCGTTTGAGCAGGAGGTTCGCGAGCTTGGCGACGGAGGTGGTCTTTCCGGAGCCTTGCAGGCCGACCATCATCACCCCCGCCGGCCGCTCCCCCTTCTGCGCCAGCGCCAGCGAGGTGTCGACCGGGCCCATCAGCGCTTCCAGCTCGTCGTGGCAGATCTTGATGAAGTGGTCGCCCGGCGCGACCTGCAGCTTCTTGCCCTTCTTGTCGGTGACGCTGGTCGTCACCACCTCGCCGAGGGCCTTCTCCTTCACCCGGGCGAGGAAACGCTTGGCGACGTTGAACTCGACGTCCGCCTCCAGCAGCGCGACGCGGATGTCGCGCAGGGCGTCGTCGATGTTCGCTTCCGTCAGCTCGGCCTTGCCGGTGAGCTTGTGCTTGGCGGCGCGGAAGCCCTTGGTGACTGCGTCGAGCATGCGATGCTCCTCGAAAGAGGGCGGGTTTTAACATAGAGAGAAAGCCGTGGAGCACGCGCTCGCGCACTTGATTTCGAAGTTCACCTACATCGCCATCGTCGGCGTCCTCGCCGCGGCGGGGCTCGGGGTGCCCATCTCCGAGGATCTCACGCTGCTGGTCGGCGGCGGCCTGGCTGCCCGGGAGGTGACCGACTTGTGGCCGACGCTCGGCGCGGGCTACTTCGGCGTGCTTCTCGGAGACGTCCTCATCCACCACTGGGGAGCGAGGATGGGGCGCGCAGCTTCCCGCCACCGCCTGGTGCAGAAGCACCTCTCCCCGGCGCGGCAGGAGAAACTGCGCGTCCACTTCGCGCGGCATGGCTTTCTCACCGTCGTGGTCGGCCGGCATACGCCCATGCTGCGGGCGCCCATCTTCTTCCTGGCCGGAGCGTCGAAGGTCCCGCTCTGGAAGTTCGCGCTCGCGGATGCGTTGTCGGCGGCGATCACCGTGCCGATCGTGGTGATGCTCGGCTTCTATTTCGGCGAGCACCTCGCCGACATCCGGGCGATCATCCACCGCGTTCAATGGAGCGTTTTCGCCGCCGTCCTGGCGGGCATCGCCCTCATCTGGTTCTTGCGCCGCCGGGCAAAGGCACGCGCGCGAGGTCCCACGACGCCGTGACGTCCGGGGGTCTGGCGAATGAGTACCCGGGGCCGGACTCGAACCGGCACGAGCTTTTGGCTCAGGGCGTTTTAAGCGCTCCGCGTCTACCGTTCCGCCACCCGGGCATTGCTCTTCACAGCGGCGATCTTACCGCAGCGGCTGTCTTCGCACGTCGTCTCCCGGCAGAAATGGCTTCCGCCGCCCGGTTTCGTTATCTTCCCCGGCCCCATGGACTTCGATCGCGATTTCGGCGTCAACCAGGTCTTCGTCGAGGATCAGTACGAGCGCTGGCGGAACAATCCCGCCGCGGTCTCACCGGAGTGGCAGCAGTATTTCGCGCGGCTGCACGGCCTGCCCACTCCTCCTACATTCCAGGCGAGCGCCTGGTCCCAGCCCGCGCCCACGCCCGCCCCGGGCGGCGACGGCAACGGCCATGCGGCGATCGCCTTTCCTCCCCAGACCGGATTCGAGCTCCTCTCCATCCCCGCGCCCGCTCAAGAGCGGCTGCAGGCGGAGATCCTGCAGGAGAAAGTCGGAGAGCTGATCAACGCCTACCGCATCCGCGGCCACCTCTTTGCGAATCTCGACCCGCTCGGGCTGCTCCAGCCGCCCCCGCCCGAGCTCGAGATCGAGCACTTCGGCCTCTCCGAAGAGCAACTCGACAAGCCGTTCGCCACCGGCGACTTCGCCGCCGGCGAGGGCGAGATGACCCTGCGCGAGATCCTCGCCCACCTCAAGCGGACCTACTGCCGCACCATCGGCGTCGAGTACATGCACGGCGAGGATCCGGCGATCAAGCGCTGGCTGCAAGAACGCATGGAGGCGGCGCAGAACACGCCGACCCTCTCGCGCGAGCAGAAGCTGCGCATCCTCGCGCGTCTCACCGACGCCGAGACGCTCGAGACCTTCCTCCACCGCAAGTACATCGGCAAGAAACGCTTCTCGCTCGAGGGCGCGGAGAGCTTGATCCCGCTGCTGGATTGGCTGGTCGAGGAGTTCGGCCGGCAAGGCGGAGAGGAAATCGTCCTCGGGATGGCCCACCGCGGCCGCCTCAACGTCCTCGTCAACGTGCTCGGCAAGGGCCTGCGCGAGCTGTTCGCCGAGTTCGAGGACACCGAGATCGAGACGATGATGGGCCGGGGCGACGTGAAGTACCACCTCGGATACTCCAGCGACCGGACGTTGCCCGACGGCCGCAGCATGCACCTGTCCCTGGCGTTCAACCCGAGCCATCTGGAGATCGTCGACCCGGTGGTGGAGGGCCGGGTCCGCGCCAAGCAGGATCGCACGTTGAACTGGGAGGGCGCCCCCGCGCCGCGCGACCCCGAGCGCCGCAAGGTGCTTCCGGTCCTCATCCATGGCGACGCGGCGTTCGCCGGGCAGGGCATCGTGGCGGAGGTGCTGAACCTCGCGAACCTCGAAGGATACTCGACCGGCGGCACCATCCACGTCATCGTCAACAACCAGGTGGGCTTCACCACCAATCCGGAGGACGCGCGCTCGACGCCGTACGCGACCGACATCGGCCGCGTGCTGCGCGCCCCCGTCTTCCACGTCAACGGCGAGGACCCGGAAGCCGTGGTCTGGGCGGTGCAGCTCGCCGCCGACTACCGGCAGCAGTTCCAGCAGGACGTGCTCATCGACCTCTATTGCTACCGCAAGTACGGCCACAACGAAGGCGACGAGCCCGCCTTCACGCAGCCGCGCATGTACGAGGTGATCCGGAAGAAGAAGCCGCCGCGCGAAGTCTACGCCCAGCGCCTCGCGCAGGAAGGCGTCGCCACCGGCGGCGAGGCCGACGATCTGATGCGGGAGCGGATGGCGCGGCTGGAGGCCGAGCTGGAGCGCACGCGGAAGGAAGGCGCCAGGCGGACCTTCTCGGCGATGGCAGGGCTGTGGTCGAAATATCGCGGCGGGCCCGACCCGGCGACGCCGGATGTCCCGACCGCGGTCCCCGAGCCGAAGCTGCGCGAGCTGCTGATGAAGCTCTCGCGGGTTCCGGACGGATTCACCCTGAACGACAAGGTAGCGAAGTTGCTCGACGGCCGGCGCAAGCTCGCCGAGGGCGACGGGAGCGAGCCGTTCGACTGGGCCATCGGCGAGCACCTCGCCTTCGCCACGCTGCTCGATGAGGGCGCCCCCATCCGTTTCTCCGGTCAAGACAGCCGGCGCGGCACCTTCAGCCACCGGCACGCGGTTCTGGCGGACATGCGCGACGGCAAGCGCTACACCCCGCTCGCGCACCTGCGTGAAGGCCAGGGTCGCTTCGACATCTTCGACTCGCCTCTGAGCGAAGCGGGCGTTCTCGGGTTCGACTACGGCTGGTCGCTGGACATGCCCGAGGCGCTCTGCTGCTGGGAAGCGCAGTTCGGCGACTTCGTCAACGGCGCGCAGGTGGTCATCGACCAGTTCATCTCCTCCGCCGAAGACAAGTGGAACCGTCTGTCCAGCATCGTGCTGCTCTTGCCACACGGGTTCGAAGGGCAGGGCCCCGAGCACAGCTCGGCACGGCTCGAGCGCTTCCTGCAGCTCTGCGCCGAAGACAACATGCAGGTCTGCTATCCCACGACCCCCGCGCAGTTCTTCCACCTCCTCCGGCGGCAGGTCGTGCGCTCCTGGCGCAAGCCGCTGGTGGTGATGACGCCGAAGAGCCTCTTGCGGCACAAGCTGGCGGTCTCCTCGCTGCGCGACCTCACGCAGGGCTCCTTCCAGCGGATCATCGTGGATCCGGCTGCGAAGAAGGCGAAGCGCGTCCTGCTCTGCACCGGCAAGATCTACTACGACCTGATCACGGCGCGCGAAACGAAGAAGCGGGACGACGTCGCCATCTTGCGCTTCGAGCAACTCTACCCGCTGTCCGACGCCTCGTTGTCCGAGGCGGTGAAGCCGTTCAAGGATGCCGAGCTGGTCTGGGTCCAGGAGGAGCCGTTCAACATGGGCGCCTGGTACCACGTGCGAGCGCGCTGGCCTGAGGTGGTCGGGAGGGGAAGACTCATTCCCGTCGCGCGCGCGGAGAGCGCGAGCCCGGCGACCGGAAGCGAGAAGAGCCACAATCACGAGCAGAAGCTGCTGGTCGAGCAGGCTTTCGGCGACGCGAAGATGTAGTCGCTAGAGGAGTTCTGCCCAGCGGGCGAAGACGCCCTGAGCGATCGACCGCAGTCGCGGCAGCTCGCGCACGGACTGCGACCGCAGATGCTCGGGATCGACGCCTGCTTCCCGCAGCTCGGCCTCACCCGCCATCATGGCGGAAAAGACCTCCTCGTCCGTCTCCAGATGGAACTGCACGCCCCAGGCGCGCTCGCCGAAGCGGAAGGCCTGCAGAGGCGTGAGCGTGCTGGAGGCGAGCGGGACCGCTCCGCGCGGGAGCGTGAACGCGTCTCCATGCCAATGGAAGGCGACGAAGCTTTCCGGAGCCGTGGCGAAGAGCGCGTCCTCGCGCGCCTGCGGCGTGAGGCGGACGCGATAGAAGCCGATCTCCTTTGCCTCCGCTTTCGCTACTTCCGCCCCCAGCGCCGCGGCGAGAAGCTGGCTGCCGAGGCAGATGCCGAGCACCGGGCGGCCGCGCTCGACGCAGCGGCGCAGCAGCCGGATCTCGTCGCGCAAGTGCGGCAGACGATCCTGCTCGTACACGCCCATTCCGCCGCCCAGCACCACCAGCGCCTCGCAATCCTGCGGCAGCGGATCTGCGGCGAAGGTGCGGACGATGCGGGCATCGCGCAGGTAGGGCAGGAGGCTGCCGGGTCCCTCGCCAGGCTCGTGCTGGATGACGATCACGGCGGCGGAGAATACATCGCCGCCTTTTCCCCGGTGACGCGCGGGCGGACCTGTGGGTAGAAGGTCGCTCCCTGATGGAGGTCCCCTCCGTGTCCCTCGGCAAGAACTTCCGCCTCCCGACCGACTGCAAGCCCGTCCGCTATAGCGCCCATCTCGCCCCGGACCTGGCGAAAGGGGCGTTCGAAGGCCGGATGGAGCTGGAGGTCCGCCTCCAGGCGCCGCGACGCGAGATCCATTTGCACGGCATCGGACTGGACGTCAAACGCGCCCGGGCGCGCGTGCAGGATCGCGCCTTGAAGGCGGCCATCGCGGCAGACGCGGAGAGCGAGACGATCACCCTGCGCTTCGACGAGGAGTTGCCGCCGGGCAACGCGATGCTGGATCTTGCCTGGAGCGGGAACTTCAGCCCCGGATTGCGGGGTCTCTACCGCGCAGGCCCCTTGGCGGTGACCCAGTTCGAGGCGGCAGACGCCCGCCGCGTGTTTCCCTGCTTCGACGAGCCCGCCTTCAAAGCGCGGTGGAACCTGCAACTCGTCGGACTTCCCGACGGCCTCACCGCCCTGTCCAACGGAGCCGTGATCAAGGACCAGAAGGAGCCCGGCGGCGGCCGCACCGTGCAGTTCGCCGGGACTGCGCCCCTCAGCAGCTACCTGGTCGTCTTCTGCATCGGTGAGCTCGCCTCGAGCCCCGAGAAGAAGGCGCGCGCGTACCCGGTGCGCACCTGGGCGGTGCCGCAGAAACAGGCGCTCACGGCGTTCGGCCAGGAGGTGGCCTGCGCGGTGCTGCCGCTCCTCGAGGACTACTTCGGCCAACCGTATGCGTACGGAAAGGTCGATCAGGTCGGAGTTCCGGACTTCGAGGCCGGCGCGATGGAAAACGCGGCCTGCATCACCTACCGCGAGGTCGCGCTGCTGCTCGATCCGAAGACGGCGCCGCTGAACGTTCAGAAGCGCGTCGCGGAGGTGATCACGCACGAACTGTCGCACCAGTGGTTCGGCAACCTGGTCACCATGGTCTGGTGGGACGACCTCTGGCTCAACGAAGCCTTCGCCACCTGGATGGCCTACAAGATCGTCGATCAGTGGCGCCCGCAGTGGCGGGTGTGGATGGACTTCGAGGCCGGCAAAGGCGCGGCGCTCCACCTCGATGCGCTCAAGTCGAGCCATCCCATCCGCGCCGAGATCCACAACGCCGAGGAGGCGAGCGAGAGCTTCGACGCCATCACGTACGAGAAAGGCGGCGCCATCCTCCGCATGATCGAGGGGTACCTGGGCGAGGAGAAGTTTCGCGACGGCATCCGGCTGTACATGCGCCGGCACCGGGAAGCGAACGCGACGGCCGACGACCTCTGGGGCGCGCTCGCGGAGGCGTCCGGCCAGCCGATCCTCGAGCTCGCGAACGGATGGATCCGGCAGACCGGATATCCGCTGGTGACGCTGGGGCTGCAAGAGGGGAAGATCCGGATCGCACAGAGGCGATTCTTCTCCGACCCGCAGGCGACACCCGAACCGACGCAGTGGCTGGTGCCGCTGGTCCTGAGGATCGACGGCCGCGAGCGCCGCGTCCTCCTCCAGTCGCACGAGGAGACGCTCGACCCCGGCGGCAAGCCAGGCTGGGTGCTCGGGAATGCCGGCGCGCGCGGGTTCTACCGGACCGCGTACGACCCGGAGTTGCTGCGGCGGCTGGTGGCCGCGCTCCGGGAACTTCGTCCGGAAGAGCGGATGGCGCTCGTCTCGGACCAGTGGGCGCTCGTGCGCGCCAACGCCGTGAAGTTCGAGGGCTTCCTGCACCTGCTCGCGGGCCTGAGGAGCGAAGAGGACCACACCGTGCTCGACGAGGTCGTCGGCCGGTTGGGATATCTCGAGCACCGCGGGATCAGCGACGCGGACCGCCCCGCGTTCCACGCCTGGGTGCGCGGCCTCTTCGCCGGTCCAGGCGCGGAGCTCGGCTGGGACCCGGGGCCGGCCGAGGACGACGAGCGGCGGCTGCGGCGGGCAGCCGTGCTGCGCGCGCTCACGCTGGTCGCTCGCGACCCGACGGAGATCGCGCGCGCGACCGAACGGTTCCAGGAGCACCTGCAGCACCCGTTCGCGATCGATCCGAACCTGCTCGACATCGTGGTGGCCGCGGCGGCGCGCGATGCCGACGAGAAGCGGTTCGAAGAGCTGCGCGAGCGCGCCCGCAGCGAGCTCGATCCCGCTGCCAAGCGCCGCTACCTCCACGCGCTGGCCATCGTCGAGGAGCCGCGGCTCGTCGACCGCGCGGTGGCCCTGGCGCTGGATCCCTTCGTGCAGATGCAGGACTTCTCCAGCTACCTGGGGACCCTGCTCGGGAACCGCGCGGCGCGAGAAGCGGCCTGGCGCCTCGTGCAGACCCGGTGGGACGAGGTGCGCACGAAGGCCGACTCGCCGATGATCCTGCGCCGGCTCGTGGAAGCGCTGGGGAGCCTGCCGGAGCGGCGGCACCTGGAAGAGGTGGAGAAGTTCCTCGTCGCCCATGAGCTGCCCTCGGCGAAGCAGGCGGTGGCGCAGACGCTGGAGCGTCTGCGGGCGGACGTGGCGCTGCGCGAGCGGCTGCTGCCGGAGATGGCGGCCTTCCTGCGCGGAAGTCAGAAGTTGAACGTGACGACCAGTGTGTCGGAGTAGCTCCCGACGGAGACATCCTGCAGCGCGAACGCGCGCGCGTAGTACGGAACGGAGACGCCGTTGCCGGCCGGCACCGACACGGGCGTGGAAGACCAGACCGTGTTCCGCGCCGCATCCACGAAGATGTCGTAGGACAGCCAGTCCGTGCCAGCGGCGAGCGTCATGCGCCGGCGGCCGTTCGCGAACGCCTGCCCTGCGTCGATGGTCACCGTGGGTGTTGTCGGCGGCGGGCAGCTGTAGGAGATCGTCCCTGCCGAGTCCGTCGGCGTTGCGTTGTACGCGTCATAGGTTCCGAACGCGAGCGCGGTGACCGCGAGGTTCTTGCAGCTCGGCGCGGCCTGCGCCGATGAGGTGGCGGCGACGGCCGCGATCGCCAGGAACCAGCGCTTCACGGTACCGATCCTGCTCCAGTCCGCGTTGCGGCTCCACAAAAAAATTGCAAATGCGTGCGTGTAGGCGAGCAGATGTATGCAAAACCTCCATGGCCCCCTCCAGATCGCTACTTATCTCTACGTTTTCTTTGTAATTTTCGATAACCAATCGCTTGACTGCGGGCTGGTGGGGCCCATAATCTGGCTACCGAAGCTTGGGGGGTTTTGGCCAATGAAGAATCGACGCAGAGAATCCTGCTGCACCCGGGTCGTGTGCCTTGCGGCCCTGTTCGCGGTGACCGTATTCGCGCCGGATGCCGGCGCGGCGACCGCGACGTCCTCGTTTACCGTGACGGGTACGGTGACGGCGAACTGCACCATCGGCACTGCCGGTGTCAGCTTCACCTACGATCCGGTCGCCGCCAACGCGAGCTCGAACGCCCTCGCCACGGGCACGGTGACCATCGCTTGCACCAAGGGGTCCGCGCCGAGCATCGGCCTCGACAACGGCCTCCATCCGGGCATGGCTTCGGCGGGCCCGCGCGCGATGCGACTGGGCGCCACCGCCAACTACCTCGGGTACGACATCTACTGGCCCGGCACCACGACTTCGTGGACCACGGCCGCCCCATATGTGCCTTCCGCGCCCGGCAGCAAGGCGGCGCGAACCTTCAACATGGACGGCGCCGCAATCGCGGGTCAGGACGTCGCCGTCGGCAGCTACACGGATACCGTCACTGCGACGGTGAACTTCTAAGCCCTAACAGGAGGATTTGACATGCCTCGCCATTCTGTCCAGATGCTGGCCGCTGCAGTTGCGGCTGTCCTGCTCCTCGCCGATGCTCCAGCGCACGCGACGGCGATCAGCAAGAACTTCAATGCCACCGCGTCCGTCGCCGCGAAATGCGTGATGAGCAACGTCGGCGATCTCAACTTCGGCGCGTACGATCCCGTCGTGGCCAACGCGACCACTGGTCTGGCCGGCAATACCAGCTTCACGCTGACCTGTACGCGGGGCTCCGCGCCGATCATCTCGCTCTCTGTCGCCAACGCGAATTTCGGGCAGAACATCGCGGGCAAGCGGGCGATGAACAACGGCACCACCTCGCCAGCTGTCGGCAACTTCCTCTCGTACGATCTGTTCGTGCCGAACGGCGTCGGAGACTCCTCCACGGCCGCCCCGAGCGCCGCGTATTGGGGCGACAACACTTCCGGCACCTCGATCTTCTCGCCGTCCGTGCCGACCATTTCCGCGCAGACCGTCACGATCTTCGGCTCGGTGCCTCCGGGGCAGGACGTGGCGGTCGGTAGCTACACCGACAGCGTGACCGCGACGGTCAACTTCTAAGTGATCCGCATCGGCAAGCGACACATCGCGCTCGCGCTCGGCGTCCTCTGCGGGGCCGGGCGCGCGCGCGCTTCCGGTCTCAACATCTCGCCGGTCCAGGTCTGGCTGACGCCCGACGTCTCGAAATCGCTGCTCACGCTCCGCAACGAGGGGCCCGAGGACGCCCGGTACCAGGTTTCCGTCATGGCATGGGACGAGGACGGCCGGACCGGGATGAAGCTCGGGCCCACCGAGGACATCCTGGTGTTTCCTACCGTCCTCGCGCTGAAGGTCGGGGAGACGCGAAGTCTGCGACTGGGAGCCGTGGTCCCCTTCGGGCCGGTGGAGAAGACCTACCGGGTCTTCCTGGAGGAGCTGCCCGCCGCGGAGAAGCCGCAGACGCGCTCGACCGTACGGGTCCTGACGAGGGTGGGAATCCCGGTGTTCGTCGCACCGGTGAAGCTGCTCGAGGATCGCAAGCTCTCCACGCTCTCGATCGGCGCCGCCGGCGCCTCGCTCGATCTAGAGAACACGGGCAACGTCCACCTCCGCGTGGACACCGTGCGCCTGGAAGGCTTCGCCGAGGGGGGAGCGAAGCTGTTCGAGAACGAGGCGCAGGGATGGTACGTGCTGGCCGGCGGCCACAAGCGCTACGAAGTCGCGGTCCCGAAGGGCGCGTGTACGAAGGTGCGCAGGCTCGTGATGTCCGTGAAGACGGACAAGGAGCAGGTGTTCCAGGAGCCGCTCGACACGCCGGGCGGGGCGTGCGGCACGTGACCGTATGCGGCGGGGGGCGGCAGCGCTGCTGCTCTACTGGGCCCCGGCGCTGCTGGCGCAGCCCGGGCTCGAGCAGCGCGCCTATCTGGAACTGTTCGTCAACGACGTCTCCAGGGACACCGTGCTGGTGTACTTGCGCGGCGCCGACACGCCCGATGACGCGCTGGTCGCGGTAGCCGACCTCGAGAACGGTGGCTTGCGCGGGCTCCGCGGCAACCGCGAGATGCACGACGGGCGCGAGTACGTCTCGCTGCGATCCCTCGCCCCGGAGATCGAGTTCCGCTTCGATCCGCAGGCGCTCGCCATTCGCATCGTCGCCCAGCCGGCGATGCTGGAGACCACCGCGATCGACCTGCGCCCGGTGGTCCGTCCGACGGGAATGGTCCTGCACCGCGATACCAGCGGCTTCATGAACTACTCGCTCACCGCCGACGGGCGCGGCGCCTTCAGCGGCTCGGGCGAACTCGGCGCGAGCCTGCGCGGGAACCTCGCCTTCACCGGCTTCTCGGTCCTGCCCGATCACAGTTTCGTGCGCGGCCTTTCCTACCTGGTCCTGGACGATCCGTCCGAGATGCGGCGCATCCAGCTCGGCGACGCGATCGGGTTTTCTTCC
>Ga0209686_1001047_pt1 | contig 13883 bp, 9 predicted proteins | sample GraSoiAngelo_126_FD_185883 | JGI IMG/M metagenome (GOLD analysis project Ga0209686, IMG submission 185883) | Grasslands soil microbial communities from the Angelo Coastal Reserve, California, USA - 14_0927_09_20cm (SPAdes) (version 2) | ecosystem: Environmental > Terrestrial > Soil > Grasslands ...
CTCCAGGCCCAGCGCGCGATATCCTTTTGTTCGTCAAGGGTGAGCGCGCGTCTCACTTTGGCTGGGGACCCGAGCACTAGGGAACCGGGCGGAATCTTTGTGCCCAATGTCACCAGCGCGTTGGCGCCGATAATGGAACGAGAGCCGATCTCAGCTCCATCTAGAATAATTGCGCCCATCCCGATGAGCACCTCGTCGTCGATGGTACAGGCGTGGACGATGGCGCTGTGGCCGACGGTGACAAGTTCGCCGAGCCGCGTCTCGTTAGGCGTGTCGATGTGCACGACGGCATTGTCCTGAACGTTGGAGCGCGGGCCGATGGTGATGCGATTGATATCGCCGCGCAGAACCGCGCCATACCAAACGCTCGATTCTTCCATGAGCGTGACATCGCCGATGACAGTGGCACTGGGCACGACGTAGGCGGTGGGATGGATGCGAGGGCCTAGTTTCAGCCGAGCGTCGATGCCGGCGTGACCAACGGGAATCGAGTCAGCGGGAATAGATGACTTCATCATGACACTCCGGATACGAGCCGGACGAGTGTTTGAAATGACAAGTCGAGGCCGGAAATTCGGTCTTTAAAAATCGGAAGCTTCATATAGTGCAACGGGATCCCTCGGTCCGAGCCGGACTAGCGTTTTCGCTCGGGATGACGAGTTTGTTCCTTGTTCGCACTTCTTCATAACCGAGGCAAATTAACAAGTAATGCCGGAAGATGTTCCGCCCGGACTAACGCCGTTCGTTTTTTCCGATCCGCTCGGGAAACGTTGGCCCCGGCTCCGTACCTTTTTGCTGATCACCGGTGTGCTGGTGTTCTTTGCCACCGTCTTGTTTGTGGAAACGCTGTTTATCGCACCGCGAATGACCGCGCCCTTTTCCTTGCGGCAATTAAAGGGTCAGTTGAAGTCGCTCCAAAAACAAAATCCGGCCGGACAAAGCTCCACGCCGAACTCGTTGCTCTGGCAAAAATTCGAGGCGACAAAGCAAGCGACAAAAAAAATAGCGAAGCAAACGATGGTGGGCTCCCCGAGTGCCACACCGGCGCGACCGCGTCGCAAAGCGCCAGACAACGAGGTGCGGCTGGTGTTCTATACCAACGGCGATCCCTATAGTTATTCCTCGCTCGAGCAACACGCCTCGCAAATTACCCACGTTTGCCCGGAATGGATGTCGATGGTGAATGGGGTGGGTGATCTGCAAGTCGATGCTGACACGCGCGTTCCGAAACTGGCGCAAAGCAAAGGGATCGCGCTCATGCCGCTCCTGACCAATCTGGTCGGCGATACCTGGCAACCGGAAGCGGTCGAAAATGTGGCACACGGTCCGGCCGAGCGGCAGGAGAAATTCATCGCCAACGTGCTGGTGGTGCTGCGTGATGCCAAGGCTGCCGGTGTAGTTGTTGATTGGGAACAACTCGATCCGACCTACAAAAAAGACTTTACCGAGTTGCTCGAAAAGTTCGCCGATGCGCTCCATCGTGATGGCCGGCAGCTCTGGCTCAGTGTTTCGCCTGGACAGGAGATCGACTATATCGACTTCGAAGAGTTATCTGCACATATCGATCGTTTCGTCGCGTTACTATTCGACGAAACTTCCGATATCGACTCGCCTGGGCCACTCGCTTCCCGCATGTGGTTTGAAGGCTGGTTGCACGTATTGCTGGAAGATTCCGACCCTAGACAATGGATCATCGCACTCGGTAGCTACGGTTACGACTGGGTAATTGGTGGAAAGAAGGCTGAGCTAATTAGTTTCCCGGAAGCAATGAGTCGAGCGAGCAATGCCGAGATCGATTCAGCTGAAGTAAGTGCTCCCGGTTACAACGCCTATTTTTATTACGAAGACAACGACAAGGAGCATGCTGTTTGGTTTCTCGATGTCGTTACTTTTCTGAACGAACTACGCGAAGTTCGAAAGCAAAAAGCCGGCGGCTTCGCCCTCTATCGATTAGGGGCCGAAGATACCGCGATTTGGGATGCGTTAGCAGTCGCGCCTGATTTCCGGCTCGACCTGCCCACGCGTTCGCTCCTGGAGGTTTTGCGCGGGACTGACACCATCACCGACGTTGGAGACGGCGAGATCGTGACGGTAGACGAATCGCGTGCCGATGGAATGCGCACTCTGGCAGTGGACAAGGATAATTATCTCACCGCCAACTATACCAAATTTCCGGAGTTCCCGACCTTGTATCATCAAGGTGCGGGCGACGCACACGAAGTGGCACTGACATTTGACGATGGACCTGATCCTGAGTGGACGCCAAAGGTCCTCGATGTGTTGAAGGCGGCGAAGATAAAGGCCGCGTTTTTTCTGGTAGGTGTCAATGCCGAACGTTACCCAAATCTCGTTAGGCGCATTGTCGATGAGGGTCACGAAATAGGTAATCACACCTATTATCACCCCAATCTTGCCCTCTGCTGGCCCGAGCATATTCGGTTGGAATTGAATGCAACTCAGTTGCTCATCCAGACTTTGACTGGACGGGCTACCACTTTGTTTCGGCCGCCCTACGCCGCTGATACTCAGCCGGCGCGCCTGGCTGAGTTGACTCCTTTGCAAATCGCGCAGGACCAGAATTATCTCGTCGTCTTGGAGAACATCGACCCGCAGGATTGGGCCAGACCGGGGGCGGATGTCATTTTGCAGCGGGTAAAGCAGCAACGCCACGACGGCAATATCATTCTGCTGCACGACGCCGGCGGCGATCGTTCGCAAACGCTGGAAGCGCTTCCACGCATCATCGAATACTTGCAAGCGCGCAACGATACCATCGTGCCACTGAGCAAACTTCTGAATACCACTCGCGACGCGCTGATGCCGCCCTTGCCGGGAGGACAGACGATGTCGCATTATATCAGCAGTATCGGTTTCCGGATCATGCACGCGCTCCAGGAATTTCTCTGGGCCTTTATGATTGTCGCCACTGCGCTGGTAGTCATTCGCACCCTTATTGTGATCTACCTGGCCTATCGTTTCCGTCGATCGTTGCCGGTGGATTTTGCCGAACCCGCCAGCATTGTCATCGCTGCGTACAATGAAGGCAAGGTCATCGCGGCAACGTTGCAGTCGCTTTTGAAAACAGACTATCAGGGCGAGCTGGAAGTTATCCTGATCGATGATGGTTCGGGTGACGATACTGCCGCCGAAGTGGAGAAGATCGCAGCAACTGATGCGCGGGTGCGATTGATTCGCCAGGACAATCGCGGGAAAGCACGGGCCTTACAACGCGGAATCGCAACGGCGAAGCACGAGCTCATCGTCTTCATCGACGCCGATACGCATTGTCAGCGGCACACTCTTCGACATTTACTGGCACCGTTTGGTAACCCAGATATTGGCGGAGTGTCTGGTCATGCCAAAGTAGGTAATTTGCGGAGCTTCATTGCGCGTTGCCAGTCACTCGAGTACACCGTCGGATTTAATCTCGATCGACGTGCCTACACCCGATGGAATTGCATCACAGTTCTGCCGGGTGCGATTAGCGCGATTCGCAAAACAGCCATCGATCGCGCCGGCGGCTTAAGTTTAGATACACTGGCCGAAGATACCGACCTGACCCTAAGTCTGCACAAGCAGCGGCTACGCATCGTTTATGTTCCCGCGGCGGTAGCTTGGACGGAAGCGCCGGAAACAGTGCGAGCGCTTTCCCGGCAACGATTTCGCTGGGCCTATGGCACACTGCAATGTTTGTGGAAACACCGCGACATGGTCTTTAATTGGAGGTATCGCGCGCTGGGTTGGTTTAGTTTGCCAAGTATCTGGTTCTTTCAAATCATCTTGGTGGCGATTACTCCGGCAGTAGATTTGTTTCTTATTTTGTCACTGCCGTTTGGGGCGTGGCGCGATCTTCTGCCATTTGTCATTGTATTTCTCGCTACGGATGTGATCCTCGCGACGCTCGCCTGTGTCCTGGAACGTGAGAACGTGCTTCAAGCTTGGCGAATTATTCCGATGCGCCTGATTTACCGGCCGATGCTGAGTTACTGCATCTGGAAAGCAATTGTGCGTGGCGTAAAAGGCGCATGGGTAAGTTGGGGAAAGCTGGAACGCACCGCCTCCGTTCCGGTCCGTGCATAGTGTGCTATCCGTTCTTGTTGAACCGCTGGCTGGGGTTTGTAGCACAGGCATCTTGCCTGTGGGGCCAGCGGCATCTTGCCCGCTGAATGCAGCAGTGGAGGGCGGAGCTCTGCGACACTTCTGCCAATCGAGCTCGCAGGAGCTCGCCCCTCCATCGTCATGTCGAGCACAAACGAGACATCTCTAATCCTTCGCAAGAAGAGAATAGCTAGAGATTCCTCGACTGCGCTTCGCTACGCTCGGAATGACAGGATTCGCAGTTAATGGCCAATGTGCCCGCGTAAAACCGAAACCGAGTAAGGCGGTAGTTCGTAGTATTGAGATGCTGCGCGCTGAGCATGGGAGGGCGGGCTGCTCAGGGTCGGCCAGCCATTCGGTCCGTCATCTTGCCAGCGGTATTGCTCGCGCGAAAATTGGGCGATGTCTACTTTGCCAATAAATCTGTCTACAGATATGCCGCTAGAAGATGCAAATTGAACTCCTAGTTGTGCCGAGCGCTGCGGATCCTTGTTGATGGCAAGTAACGCCCATTCTTGGTCGGGTCGCCGCACGGCGTAAGCGGTAACACTGGCGCTCTCCGGCTCAATCGTTACCGGATATACTTCGTGCGTCTCAGCTACCCTCTGCATCCAATCCTTTGTAATTAGGCGGGCACTGTAGTACATCGACAAACGATTAAGCTTCTTATCGGTGTTGAGCATCTGCAGCATCATTAAATTGCCCCACGAACATTTCACCTCGTTCGTCAGGTAGTCGGGTTCGTATCCATAGAGGTAGGCTTTCCCCCCGCCGGAAGTTAGGAAAGTTCCGACCGTATCTGCATGGAAGAGCGCGCCTTCGATATCAACTTCATGACGGCCGGCAAAGACTGAATAACCAAACTCCGTCATCAGCCATGGAATATTCGAGGGAACACCATCGCCACGCAAGCTGGACAACATCGCGCGAAGTCGTTGCGGAATCTCCAGTAGTTGGGGGGCGGCATCGCCGCAGACATCATCAAAGGGATAATATTCGAAGGAAAAAAAATCGAAGGAAGATTCGCTCGCGCGCAGCGCGCGCAGAAAGCGATTCATCCAAAACCGATTGCCTGATTTGTCCGGCCAAGTGAGGAGATGGCCATCAAAGTTCTGTAAGCTGGGCCCACCAAGTTTTAGCTGAGAGCTAAGCGAGCGCAACCGCTGGGCGGTGGCGGCATAGAGCGCTGCAAAATCCTCCGGCGAAGCCCATTGTCCATCGGGCTCTTCCCCGACTTCCACCCCCTCTAGTAGATACTTCCGGGCCAGGAGATATCGGATTTCCGCGACAGCATTATCCGGCGTGTCGTAGAGCACGCCGACCGGCACCAGCACCGGAAGGTGGTTGGTCAATTTACTTCGCAGAATAAAATCGAGTCCGGGCTGTTCCGTCTTGTAATCGATATCTTCGGCCCGATGCCATGGATCGGTCGATGAGACGTAGATGATTGTTTGATTTCTTTCCGGATTGTGGCGGATGTAGTCCTCGAACTCACCGGCGTCGTTCGTTTGGCCAAGACTTATTTCGCGGACGGCAAACCCAAGACGATCCCGGACATCCGCGGAGGACTGTGTGGTTGGGGCCGAACTGCGGCTCATCAGGACACGCACAAATTGGACCGGAATAGAGTTACTGCTAAGGCGAATGGGTACATCGCCAACAGGGCTGTTGTCTATCACTCCTTGAGGAAACGCTTGCCAGTCATCATTCCTGTCGATATGCAAATGCATCGGGTCGTTGCCGGTCCAATATTCAACCTGAAACTGTCTGGCATACGGCACTCCCCATTGAATACGGATTGAGTTCACCGGTTTCACTGCGCCTAAATCGATTACAATCCACTGCGGGTGAGAATCGTCGTTCTCGCCGGTGAAGTATGGATCTAGATAAGGATTACTTTTCCAAAAAGTGTTTTCATCGCCGTCGCAGATACGCGAATAACCGTCGTTGTTTGCTTGATCAATGGTATTGCCGCGACGTGGCAGTCGATAACCGTAGGAGAGATTAATCGGAGTGCCAATCGAACTACTCGATGTCCAGTAGCCGCATTGTCGGGCTTCGTCGCTCCAGCCGCCGCGTGGGTTCCAATGCCACACTTCACCGGCAAGTTCGGTTCGCAGCCGATAAGTCAAAGGTCCCAGTCCGGCTGACAGCATTTCGGTGATGTTCTTGTCGGATAATATTCGCGCACATTCTCCACGTTCGTGACCATCGATGCCGCCGCCGAGACTTTTTGTAGGGATGCACTTGTTCACGCAGTGATCAGTCGTAACCGTCGCGGAGACTACAAACGAAGGCCCCTCTGTGGCCGGCGAAGTAGTTGCTGCGAGTAAGCCGATGAAGCAGACTGACGCTGTGCGGCATACGCAGTTTAGAAGCCAGCTAGCTCTGTTGAAGAGGCTCGCTGCGCCTGTAGCACAGCCATCTTGGCTGTGGGGCAGGCGGGCATCTTGCCCGTCTATCCGGAGGCTCGCCGTAGCGAGTTCGTCTGGCCGCGGGCTAGAAGCCTGTGCTACGGCTATTTCTGCGCCCAAGAGGTTTTCAACAGACCTAAAGCATCTCATAACTCTGAAGAACAAGTCTTCACCTAAAGCATTGCGCACTCCTCAACCCCGCCCTCTCCCCTCGGAGCGGGGGGAGAGGATTAAGGTGAGGGGTGAATCGACCTTAAATAAACAATGGCGACGCATTTATGAGATTGTTTGTAGAACGAGAATGCAATGTTTTTGCGCAATTTTCCTGTTAACACTCGTATCTTCAGCATGTCATCAACGGACCAAAAGCGACAAGCTTGATAACAATGCCTCGGTAGAGGTAGTGGCACCGGCTCATGGTGCCTATACCGGAGCGTTCATTGATTTTGGCGAAGCAGAAGAGGATGTCACACTCGAGGGAATTGAAGACTTCGAGACTATGGTAGGCAAGCATCAAGCCATCATTGCCTCATCGAGCTACTGGGGCGAATTGGATTTTCCAAGCAAAAATCTGAATGTCATCTGGCAACACCGGTCTTTGCCGCTTGTTTTTTGGTCGCCCTGGGATCGGCCTTACGAGCAGAACACTGGGCCCGACCGTTTCAATCTCAATTCAATCATTGCCGGCGCCTGGGACAAGTACATCGATGACTGGGCAAATGCCGCGAAAGCATTTGGCAAGCCCATGATCGTCGTATTCGCGAATGAAATGAATGGCGATTGGTTCCCGTGGTCGGGGACATACTATGGTGGCAACCGGCCGGCTAATGAGGAGAAGACTAAATGGCAGGGTCCGGAAACATTCAAAGAGGCATATCGGCATGTAGTTGACCGGGTCCGCGCTCGCGGGGCCAGTAACATTAAGTGGATGTTCCATACGAATAACTACTCCTCTCCACTCGATACTTGGAACTTCGCACCCGCCTATTATCCCGGCCCCGATTATGCGGATTGGTTGGGATTAAGTGTCTATGGTCAACAATATAAAGATGAGGCATGGGCTGACATACCTTCGCTGGTCGACTGGCCTTACAAGGAGATGAGCGGCGTCGACCCAAATAAGCCAATTATGATTGCAGAGTGGGGCACCGGAGAGTTCCCGCATTCGGGCAACAAAGCCGAATGGATTAAGCAGGGACTGGAACTGTTTCGCTCGAGGTATCCGCGAATCAAGGCTGCTGTCTACTGGCACGAGCGCTGGCAAAATGAAGAAGGATATTATAGCAACCTTCGAGTGAACTCTTCCGTCGAATCGCTGCAAGCTTATCGCGAAGGTGTGGCCAATCCAGACTGGCTCGCCGATTTATTACTGCGGCCGGTTACTGCGAAATAACGGTTAAACGAAGAGACATTTCTTGATAGAAGACCTGACTAGATGTGTCAAAAGTGAGGATTGACCCCGAAGAGACGAGGAAAATTATCCGTACAGAATTACTGAGCAACGCGCGCTGATGCCAGCCAGCGATTTTTCCGGCCGAGGAGCAGGCCCCCCCATAGACAAAGTGGAACCAGAACGGAAGACGACATTCCCCACGCGTCGGAAACGTTTTGGCCGCGGCTGTTGCCGACGGTGAAGGAGCCGGAGTTGTCACTGGTATTGATGTCGTTGACGCGGAACTCGAGCACCGTTCCGTTGGCGATCGTGGTGCCGAAAATATCACCGATCGTTCGCGTGGCGAATATGTCCGTAGGCGGGGCTGAGCTACCCAGGCCGGCGGAAGCGTCGGCCGGGAAAAGCTGGTGGAAACCCAGGCTCAAATTGCCGATCAAGAGCGCGGCGTAAGGCAAGCCGGGCAGGGGAGCGCCGGGAAGTGCCGGGGCGGTTTGCCCGGGGTTGTTGCCGGTATTCGTGACGGGCGGCGCGGTGATCACTCCGGCGGCGTTGGCCGTGAAGTTGCCGAAATTCAGGTCCACCGTCCCGATGGCTTCGACGGAAATAAAATCACTCAGGCCGAAATTGCCCGACACCGTGAAACTCGGCCCTGAAAAAACGTCGATGCCGTTCACGACCGTGATAGGAATGTTCATCTGGAGCCCGTAAGCGGTCACTCCGACTGTCAGTGTTGCCGCCGCGCAGCCAAGCAGAATTATTTTTTTCAAAAGCTCCTTCTGATTTTGGATTGCTCCCCTCAATTAAATGAGTCAGGCGTCAAAGTCAATTCTTCGGCAAAATTTTCGAACCGTACTACTTCGGGCGAGCTGCCGGCAACTACAAGCTCACCGCAGCGAGTCCGTCCGGTGGCGGACTGGCAGCCTGTGCTCGCCGGAGAGCTTCTAGCTTTTGGACGGGAGTTTCTTTTGCAGATTGAGCGCGAGCTTCCAATCGCCATTCATGTCAGCGCGCCAGATCATCAGGTAGATTCCGTGCTCGACTACATCGCCGTGTTCTTTCGAATAGTTACCGTAGCTATAAGACAGGTCGCCTGATCTACTCATCTTTGAGCCGCCAGATTCGAAGCTTACGTTGCCGTGCTCCGAATTCAGCATGAGCTTGGCGGCAACAAGGCCGACGGCGGGGAACGATTTTTCACGATAGACGCGAATGTCGTCAGAAGCGTAATCGAGAATGGCCTTGCCGATGCCGGCGTGCGCGGCCTCGGCAAACTGCCGCTCTGCTTTTTGCAAACTGCGTCGCGAATTCTCCTGCGGCTGTGTACCGGCGGTAACATCGGGTGGAAGCAGTTGCAGGCTGGGAGGCGGCTCGGATGGCTGCGGATTTTCCGTGCCAACGTCGAGCGCGATTTTCCATTGGCCGTTGCGCTGCTTGGCCCAGACGGTGAGATAGTTGCCAAAGGCGAGTGAAAGCGGCTCGTTGCCCTTTCTTAATTCCCATATCCCAGTGGTATATCCCAAATCAGCGGCGCCCGCGGCGAAGGCGAAGATCGGCTGCCAAATGAGCGTGCCTGGGAAATTGGTACGCCCGGCCCAATATTTTTTTCCGTCGACTGGCCCGGGAGCGAAAGCGACTCCGTGTTCCGCGAAATATTCGACGCTTGCCGCAGGCATTCCTTTTGCGACCGAAAGGTTGGAATATTCGCCATCGATCTTCGCGATCTCACGGGCCGCTGAAGGGTCAGCGGGTTGAGCGAGCGCTTCCAGGCTGATCGCGCAGATCGTGCCGGCAAGAAATAACTTTTGCGTTACAGACAAATTCAAGAGTTGGCGGCGTCTCAAAAGTAAAGACCGTGAAGGGTCATGGAGAATGTCGCCACTCATGAAGATTGGAAAGTCTGTTTTTCGGAGCTCGCGCCCGGGTTGGTCTTGTTCGCCCGGCAATGGGTCCGGAGTCCAGCTGATGCCGAGGACGTGGTACAGGACGCTTTTGTTCGATTCTGGCGACGCAATCTCAGCATCAAAAACCGCGCCTTGCTTTATGCCGCCGTTCGTTCCGCCGCCCTCGATCTCATTCGGCGGGATAACCGGCGAGCGCGACGGGAAGTGGAAGTTTTTGGTGAGGCCGAGCGGAGCGTGCAGCCGCAATTTGAGCAACTGGATGATTCGCAGGGCCAGCTGGTGGCAGCGCTCGATCATCTGCCGCGAGATCAACGCGAAGTGCTGGTCATGAAAATTTGGAACGAACTTACCTTTGCTGAAATCGCAGAAGCGCTCGGCATTTCACAGAACACCGCGGCATCCCGTTATCGCTACGGGCTTGCCGCCTTGAAAAAAACATTTCAACCGCAATGAACGACTTTACCGAACTCGAAAGTGAGCTGAAGAAATTGCGACCGGTGCGGCACTCTGCGGAGCTGATGTCGCGAGTTGAGGGCGCGTTGGCGGATGCAGGGGAGAGCACGGCCAAAATCATCAGGCCGCAGCATTTTCGTATCAATTGGCTGGGGCTCGGCCTGGGTCTGGCCGCGGCGGCGACTTTTCTCATTTTCGCGCGCGTTGATTTTCGTCTGACCGATAAAACGAAACAAACCATCGCTTCGGCCACGCCGTCGTTGCAGCAAAAGGCGGCGGCCTTGCCGAACTATCAAGCGACCGGATTGACTCAGGTTGTTTACAGTAAACGTGATGAGGGGCTGGTATTTCCGCCTGGCGCGAAAGGGCCATCGCGGCGGGTGCGCACGGCGAAGCGGGAAACATTGCGATGGCGTGATCGGCAGAGCGGCGCGCAATTGGCTGTTTCCTATCCGACAGAGGAGGTCTCACTCATTCCAGTTTCTGGTCAATGATTAACCAAACAGCAAATACAAAATGAAAACGAAAACCATCGTCCTAATTGCCGTGAGCTTGATTCCGCTGACGGCCTTCGGCCAACCGCAAACCGCCCCGCCGGTGCCACCGAATCCACCCTCCGCACCAGTTCCTCCCGTGCCACCGCGGGATCGCGATCGCGAGGACCGGATGCCGAAAGTCCCGGTCACATTTCTCGGGGTGGACACCTCCGAAGTGCCGGGCGTGTTATGCGACCAGCTCGGATTACCAAAAGGATTCGGTCTGGTGGTTGATTACGTGGTGCCGGATGGACCGGCGGCCGCCGCGGGGGTGCAACAGAACGACGTGATCAAAATGCTGAACGATCAAATCCTAACGGATCCTGGACAACTGGCTAAACTGGTCCGCAGTTATTCAGAAGGGACGAATGTGACGCTGACCATCCTGCGCAAAGGCCAGGAACAGAAGGTGACAGTCAAGCTGGCGAAGAAAGAAGTGCCGCGCCGTCGCGCCTTCATGGATCAAATGCGCCACATGAATCACGATTGGAACTTCGACTTTGGTGATATAGGCGATCTGAAGGAGCAAATGTCGGAGTTGAAAGAGCAGCTTGGCGATGAACAACGCGGAATGATTCATGACGCGGTGGTGCGAGCGCGCGATGAAGCGCAGCGCGCCGCGGACGAAGTACGGCGCAATGTGCAACGCATCCGCACCGTCACGCGCAACAACGGCGGATTGCAACGAACCACGATTGATTTGAATAAAGCACAGATCGTTCTTTCCGATGACAAGGGCGAGCTGCGGATCGAAAACAAAGAGGACAAGAAATTTCTGACGGCGAAAGATCCGCAGGGGAAATTGCTCTTCAGCGGTCCCGCCGACACGAAGGAAGATCTCGACAAGATGCCGACGGAAGTGCGGCAGCGGTACGAAAAACTGCAACAGCATGATTTGCCGGCAGTGGCACCGGATGATTTGCGTGCGGAATCTGAGGGCGACGCGGACGAGGACAATGATGTGGATGAAGAGACCCCGCGCGCGAGCACAGTTTCCTATGATCAGGTCTGTTCCCAGCAGGTTGGGCATCGTGCCTGGGAAATCCACACCGTCCTGATCTAGCAGAGAACTCCACCGGAACCTTAACCGGCCTGGCCAGCTTTCCGGTGGAGATGCTCGCGGCTCCGCAGAGCGGCGCCCTGCCAGTGAAATTTTCCTGCGTGCGCCGTTTGATTAGCGCGATTGACTATTTTGTCACTGGCCCGAGCGGCAGCACAATTTTGTGAGACAGTTCGTTGAGCACTTGCGCGAGACCCGCATAAATCGCAGAGAATCCGCAAAAGATCCCCTCATAGCCGGTGGCGTGTTTGAATCCGGGACTTGCCCCGGTGAAATCGCCAATCGCGAGGAGGAAGAACAGGATCGTGAGAGTGGCGAAAACAATTTGCAAGGCGCGGTTTAACCGCAGCGTGCCGATAAACATGACGGCGGTGAACAATCCCCACATCGCCAGGTAGGCAGCCATGGCGGTGTCGTTGGACGGGCCCGCCCATCCCAGTTTCGCCAGGAGGATCAATGCCACGAGCGACCACCAGAACGAGCCATAGGAAATGAAAGCGGTAGTGGCGAACGTGTTCCCTTTCTTCCATTCCATAATGCCCGCGATGATTTGCGCGGCGCCGCCATAACAGATACCCATCGCTAAAATCATGCTGTTCAATTCGTAGAAACCGGCGTTGTGCAGGTTAAGCAATACCGTGGTCATGCCAAAGCCGAGAAGCCCGAGGGGGGCCGGATTGCCTGTCGTGTCCTTGATTTGAGTAATCGGTTCGTTCGGTTCGTTCATAAGCTATTGGCGGATAGTTTAAAGGTTAATGCAACGTCAATAATGCCGCAGTAGAAACACTCACCACGTTGACCAAATACGAAATGGACTGTCAATAGTAAGCCTTGTTGGATAAATCCTTTCGCTTCCACCCCGATCATCTGCGAAATAATTCCGCGATGATACGAATCCTTTTTTTCGTCGCTGCCATCGCGATTTGCTCTTCGCTCCGCGCCCAAACAAGTGCCAGTCCGCCTTTCTCGTCGCCGACGCCTTCTCCATCACTCGAGCAACGCGTTTCCGATCTGGAGGCCTACATGAACAATTCGGCCCGCGGCGCGGACGGGGCCAACGCTACAATGCCTTCGAACATCTCCGGTCCCGGCCCCGGCCACAACGCCTGGCTCATGACTTCCGCGCTTCTTGTCTTATTCATGACACTGCCGGGCCTCGCCCTCTTTTACGGGGGACTCGTTCGCCAGAAAAATGTGCTCTCGATTCTGGCGCAGTGCCTTGGCATTGCCGGTTTGGTCACGATTCTGTGGTGGGCGATTGGTTACTCGCTGGTTTTCGCGCCGGGCTGCGCATTTTTTGGTAGCACCAAGTTTGCCTTTCTCCGCGGCGTCACCGCCGCGCCGAATACCGACTACTCTTATTGGGTCTCGCACAACGTCTTTGCCATTTATCAGCTCATGTTCGCCATCATCACGCCGGCGCTCATCATCGGATCAGTGGCGGAGCGCATGAAATTTTCCGCGGTCATGGTCATTGTCGGGCTCTGGATGTTTCTCGTCTATTTCCCGTTAGCTCATATGGTTTGGGGCATTGACGGCCTGATGAACGGCGTCTGGAATCCCAACGCCAGGATTCGTGCGATCGATTTCGCGGGCGGAACCGTTGTCCACATGTCGAGCGGATGGTCGGCCTTGCTCCTCTGCCTCTTTCTCGGTCCCCGGCTCGGCTTCCGTAAAGAAATCATGGCACCGCACTCGATGGTCCTGTGCATGGTTGGAACCGGAATGCTTTGGGTCGGTTGGTACGGATTCAATGCCGGCAGCGCACTCGGTGCCGATGGAATCGCCGCCAACGCATTCATGAGCACGACATTGGCGACAGCGGTTGCGTCTTTCACATGGGCGGCGCTCGAGTGGTTGTTGCGTGGCAAACCGAGCGTGCTCGGCTTTTGTTCGGGCGCGGTCGGCGGCCTTGTTGTCATCACTCCGGCCTGCGGATTTGTCGATGCCAACGGTGCTGTTATTATCGGCGTGCTGGCGGGGGCGGTTCCGTTTTTCGCCTGTACCAAACTGAAATCGTGGTTCCAC
>Ga0209686_1001050_pt1 | contig 13869 bp, 14 predicted proteins | sample GraSoiAngelo_126_FD_185883 | JGI IMG/M metagenome (GOLD analysis project Ga0209686, IMG submission 185883) | Grasslands soil microbial communities from the Angelo Coastal Reserve, California, USA - 14_0927_09_20cm (SPAdes) (version 2) | ecosystem: Environmental > Terrestrial > Soil > Grasslands ...
CGGCGCCCCGCGCGAACTGCGAGCCCGTAACGGCGAAGCCGCTGCTCTCTCCAGAAATTTCCTGCATGCTGTGGCCCTGCAGTTCCACCATCCCCGGACCGGCACTGCGTTATCTTTGTCAAGTCCGCTACCGGAAGAATTGAGTCAATTTCTCAGCCGTGTTCAATAAGGCTGGCGTCATCGCCCGCGCACCGGATACCGGCAACCCTGTGGCCTCTGTGCCCCCTGTGGTTTAAGCTCTTTCAATGACCGAGCAAGAGCTCGACCAGCTCCGTCGCGAGAAGTGGCGCCTCAATGGCAATCCTGTGCGCACGCTCGATGAAGCCCGTGCCTTCATCGAGTCGGTCGGCTTCTGCTTGATGTATCCGCTACGGCCCACCTTGCTCTTGCCGACATTCATTGGCGCATGGTCGGGATCCGGCGAGCGCCTTCCTACTCAGCAGCACGCATTCGCCGATCCTCGCGCCACAGACGCCACCGAGCTGATGGTCCGGCTGCTTCGCGATCGCTCAGCCTACGAAGCCAATTTTCTTGAGGAGAACAACGCGTTCCTGCTGGCCGCCTCTATTTTTCCTTATTTCTACGCGCTTGTGGGGGAGCGCAATCCCAAGCAGCCGCCCAAACCTGGCCCGCGTTCGGAATACTCGCAGTTGGCCTGCGACGCGTTTGAACTCATCCGGCGCGCGGGTCCCATCTCGAAACAGAAGATGCGTGACGTCCTCGGCGGGAGCATATCGTTCGCGGCCCTCGACCATGCGCTCGGCGAACTCTGGTCCAGGCTGCGCATCACTCGTGTCGATTACAACCCTGCCCACGGCTCGTCTTGGGATGTGCTGTATCGCTGGTCACCGGAAGCCGTGCGGGAAGGCATCGGCCTCTCAGTCGGCGAGGCCCTGTCGGCCCTGCTTTCGAAATATCTGGATTGCGTGGTCGCCGCCGATCAGCAGGAGATCGAAGCCTTCTTTGGCAACTTTGTTCCCCGCTCGCGGGTGAAGGAAGCGGTGAATGCGTTGCTGAACGCACGCGAGCTGACGTTTACCCATATCGGGAACCGATCGCTCCTGCAAATCACCCCTCCTAAAACAGGGCCATCCGAGCGCATTGCTCATAGCACGAGGGGGACACTTTCGTGAGACCTATGCCGAAACACCGGTTTCGGAACCACGATTCTGATCCAGCCGATACGCCTCCTCCGCGAGCGCCAACGCTCCCAGAATTCCCGCGCGATTGCCCAAGCCCGGCGGAATCACGTAGTGATCTAAGTCTTCCATCAGCTCGCGGGCGCGAACGTAGCCATTGAGCAGCCGGGCCAGTTCGGCACGGATCATGGGGAACAGCCATGCCTGCTGCATGACTCCGCCGCCAAGCAGAATGCGCTTCGGCGAGAGGGTGCAAACCCAATTCGCCAAGCCCAGCGCTAGATAGTGCGCCTCCAGTTGCCATCCGGGATGGGCCGCTGGCAAATTGATGCCTGCCACTCCCCATCGCCGCTCGATCGCCGGACCCGATGCCAGTCCTTCCAGGCAATCGCCGTGAAAAGGACAACACCCGCAAAATGGATCACGCTCCCGATCGTGCGGCACTCGAATGTGTCCCATCTCCGGGTGAATCAGCCCATGCAGCACGCGGCCACCAACGATGGCGCCGCCGCCAATTCCGGTACCAATAGTTAGATATACAAAATCAGAAAGCCCCTGTGCCGCTCCCCATCGTGCTTCGCCCAAAGCAGCCGCATTCACGTCCGTATCAAACCCTACGGGCAAGCTGAGGGCCCTGCGCACGGTGCCGACAAAATCAAAATTCCGCCAACCTGCCTTTGGGGTGGAAGTTATGAATCCGAAGCTCGAGGAACCTGCGCGCAAATCCACCGGGCCGAATGAGCCGATGCCCACCGCTTTCAACTTGCCCGCAGAGTTTTCCTGTAGGAATTTGACAGCGGCGGCCACAGTGCATTCAGGAGACGTGGTCGGAATCTCAACCGTCTTCAGATCGTCGGGCCCGCTTCCGATTCCACAAATGAATTTCGTCCCACCCGCCTCGATTGCGCCAAACATGTTCATTTGACCCGCAGGGAGTCTGCCACAGGAGCCGCGAATTGCAAAATTCGAGTCCCTGCTTCGTGGAGGTTTGTGTTTGGGTACCAGCGTGTACAATTCTTCTTCTTCGAATGAGCGATCCCTCCTCGCGCAAACTTATCATCGCCATTGACGGTCCGGCGGGCGCCGGGAAGAGCACCATTGCTTCGCGGCTCGCTCGCAAACTCGGCTATGTCAACCTCGAAAGCGGGGCGATGTACCGCGCCTTGGGGCTTAAGGCCATCGAATGGGACGTCTCGTTTGAAGATGAATCTGCACTCCTGAACCTGGCGCACAACTCACGCATCCAGCTCGAGCCAACGCTCACTGGAAATCGCGTGCTGCTGGACGGTCGCGACGTAAGCCAGCGCGTCCGTGAACCCGATGTGACCGACGCTGCCTCGCGAGTCTCTGTACATCCTAAAGTGCGCGAATGGATGGTTGCCCGGCAGCAGGAGCTTGGCGTCGGCGGAGGCATCGTTATGGAAGGCCGCGATATTGGGACTAAAGTCTTTCCTAATGCCGATGTCAAAATCTTTCTTGACGCCGACCCGGTGGTGCGAGAGCAGCGGCGCCTGCGGCAGCAAAACGTGAGAGACGTTTCCGCTGAATTGACGGCCGCCGAACTCCGCGAACGCGACCGTCGGGATCGCACGCGTGCCGCTTCTCCTTTGGTGCCTGCTCCTGATGCGCTGATACTAGATTCCACCAGCATGTCTGAAGATGAGGTCCTGCAAAGGGTAGAAGAGTTTGTGAAGACAAAGATGAAATCTTGAGGCAAGGCCATCATGGGCGGCGAATAGGTTGCCGCACCCCAATGCGAGATTGACTTGCGGGTGCACGCCTCCTAACATGGCCCGATTGCATGATTGGGCAAACCATCTCGCATTACCGCATTGTCGAGAAGCTGGTCGGCGGCGGGATGGGCGTGGTCTACAAGGCCGAGGACACCATGCTCGCTCGCTTTGCGGCGCTGAAATTTCTGCCGGATGAAGTCTCCCAAGACCCGCAGGTCATCGAACGCTTCCGTCGCGAGGCGCGGGCCGCGTCCGCTTTGAACCATCCCAATATCTGCACCATATACGAGATCGCGAACCACGAGGGGCAGTGGTTCATCGCAATGGAGTACCTGGATGGCATGACTCTCAAGCACCGTGTTGCCGGGCGAGCGCTTACTGACAACCGGTAAAGCCAAGTGTCGCCGCAGTAACAGGTGTTCCCGCCGTCACCGACAGGGTTGCATTTGTATCCGTCAAGCTCGTCTGCATATTCGACGGACTGCAATCTTGCTGCCCCGCCAATCCCGGCACGAAGGCGCTTGCGCCCACGGTGTAGTCCACCTCTCCTGAAGCGGGAGTTGCGGGCGTCTGGTTTCCACCAGAGTTGAACGTCCCAATGCTCGGGTTAGCCGCGGGAACAGAAAGCGTGTAGCTCACGCAATCTGTACTTGGCGGACAACTGGCGCCCGCTGCGGTGGTGAGTGTGGCAGTAGCGGCCGACTGCTGTGCCAGAGGAACTGTGATGAACATGCTGTTGCCAATCGACTGCACCGCGGAGATGGAAAGATCAGCCGCGGTCCCTGCGCTCCCCGTACTGGTCGTGACCTGACCGCTGATCGAAGCCGGCAGCCCCGCCGGGGTGAGTGGAACCGTACCTAGTGAGTCGCCTGCTTTGACGCCGGTAATGACGGTAGCCGCGTAGGTGTTTCCAGAACCGTCGATTGCAACGGCGACCAGGTTATACGTGCCATCCGCAACCGGGCAGAAAACGAAGCTCCCGTTGGAGGCCGGCACCGCTTGCATCACCGCGCTGCCATCCGCTTGCTCAAGCGCAACAACGGTGTTGCCACCAACGACCGCCTGCTGCGACGAGCCATCGATAATTGTTCCGCTGATTGAATTTGACGCCGACTGCAACGAGACTTCGCCCGCATGCAGAACCGGCTTCAACCGGTACTGCCCGCTACCCTGCACTACCACGGAAGCGCAGGCGTCGAAATCTATATTCAAATCTTTTGTCTGTCCCGAGCCGATCGTGAAGCTTCCGCCTGCAATTTGCCCGGATGGAATTTTGATTCCGGTCTGCGTCTCCGACGAAAGCTGCAACGCTTGGGGCGTGTTGGCAGGATCGCTGGTCAACATCAGGCAGTTGGCGACGTTGCCGCACTTATTGTTATTTACGCTGGCACTGTTCGGCGCCAACACCACGCGAATCTGCTGGTACGTTCCCGGCTCGATTTCGGCCGAGCCCAGCATGGCGAGGAAGCACTGGTTTGCCACTCCGAGCAAATCTACTTGCAGCGGATTGTCCTTCAAACCCGAAGCGAGGTGTATCCATCCGGCATCGTTGGCCGAGGCGCTTGCACTCTGGTGAATCAGCACGTCGTTCACGGTCACATAGACGTGCCGGTACGGACCTTGTGGCGCTGCGCAGGTGGGCGGATCACTTATGCTCGTGTTAACCGTCCCGGGCTTGCTGCCGCCGCTACAACTCATAAGAAAGATTGCCAGCGCGACGATCGCCAGCAGTAACCCGATATATATGCGCAAACGCATTACTCCTCCTGAACTTCAAATTAGACGACTCTAATGTCCCATGATCGAACCTGATCGCGCAGGTTACCTTTGTTCACTAGGAGGGTCATTCCGTGAGGACGGTGCGTGAGGTTCGTAGCAGCGACAACGAGCAAAATGAGGGGGTTGCTGACCCACTTAAGGAGGCCTAACAAAACCGGAATGGGGCGGTGATGCTGCCATCGTTTGCGGTATGGGCTGTGGCACATCTAGCACGCGAAAGCGCCGTCTGACGGGGCATTCAGGGCCCTACCCGCAATAATTTGACTTGACACCAGCCGTTTTGAGAATAGACTTCTCCTGCTCAGCGCACCGCATCCGCTTTTTGCCGCTTCGCAGTGGTTCGACTGAACGGGCCCCTCGGCTCCCAGCCTGCACATCAGAGGAGGCAATATGAAATCCAGAACATTGAAGTGCATTACCGCCATCACCTTATTCGCCGCGCTGGCGGTCCCCGTTCGACTGGCCGCGCAGCACACTCGACACAAGCCCAGAGAAATTCGTACGTCCGGCGGCCCCTCAAGCGGATCTGTCGCCGTCGGAACGCACCCTCTGAACAACGCCGTTGCGAGAGGGGGCGCGCATACGCCTACTCCCGATTCCAATGCTCCGAACTGTTTCGGTGAATGCTACAACAGCGGGGCCAACGACATCAATGCAAACGGAGTCGTTACTGGGATTTCACAGGACGGTGCAATCAATCCTATAACCGGCTTACTGGAGTTCGACACCGTCGTTTGGAAAGACGGTCAGATCATCAATCTCGGGACGTTCGGGGGAAATTGGAGCTATGCGAACGCTACCAATAACCGGGGCCAAGTAGCCGGATTTGCACTGAATACGACGCCCGACTCAATAACAACCGACGTGCTGGCGACCGGCAACGGCTCTTCTGGCGCTCGCGCGACACCCCCCTTCGCCGCGAAGCTGAGCTCCGAGACGCTGGCTGGAGCCCGCGGAGAGCCCGGCGATGGTCGGCACGGTGACGACGTTGCGCCGAGTGATTCCGAGCAGGTGGACGTCTTCGGGGCGGCGCAGCAGGATTACCTGCACCGCGCCTATCCCGCGGCCGAGGTGTCCGTCAAGGACACGCTGAATGCCCAGAAGGCGTGGACAAACATCAAAGCAAAGGGTCTGGCCATAGGCCAGAACGATCCCGGCAGCTGGACACTGATCGGGCCCAGCATCGCCAACTTCCCGGCGATCCTGACGTTCAGCGGCCACGACTACACGACGTCCGGCCGCGCGAGCGCGCTTGCGATTGCGCCGAACTGTAGTCAGGCGCAGTGCCGCATCTACGTCGGCGCTGCCGGCGGCGGCATCTGGCGTGCCGACAACGGCCTTGCGACCTCGCCGAACTGGACTTTCGTCTCCGGCAGCTTCACCACGAACGCGATCGGCACGATGACGCTCGACCCGAGCGATCCCACCGGCAATACCCTCTACGTCGGAACGGGCGAGCCAAACGCCTCCGGTGACTCCGAGGCCGGCTTCGGCATCTACAAGACGACGGACGGCGGCGACACTTGGACCCATCTCGCTGCGAGCACAAGTGTTGCCAGCCAACCTGGCTGCGGCGCGACGCCCACCATCGGTCCCTACAGCGGGCCGGCGTTCGACGCCCGCTCGATCAGCTCGATCGTCGTCAACGGCAGCACGATCTACGTCGGCTCCGCGCGGGGTGTCCGCGGTGTCGCGGTACCGACGGGCGGCACGTTCTCGCTGAACCCGAACTTCCCCCCGATCGGCATCTGGAAGTCGACCGACGGCGGCTCGAACTTCACGCTGATCGGAAACCCAACAGCCGTCTGCCTCAACCCGCTTCTGCCAGGGGGCGCGGTCATATCGAGCTTCGGTTCGGGCCGCGGCGTAAACCACGTAGAAGTCGACCCGAACACCGCGAGCACCATCTACGCGGCGGCTTTCGGCACGGGGATCTTCCGCTCGCCGGATAGCGGCTCGAACTGGGATAAGATCTTCAACCCGGGTACCACGTCGAGCATCGGCCGCACCGAGTTCGCGGCGACGGCTCTCGATGCGACGCACACGCGGGTGTACGTCGGCGACGGTGCCAACAGCTCGACGCTGACGGCGTTCTACCGTTCGGATAATGCGACGCGCCCCGTGAGCGAGCTCTTCGACGGCACGAGCAACGTCGGTTGGAAGAACCTGACCAGCTCCGATCGCACCAACCCGTACTACGCGACGTTCAACTACTGCACGGGTCAGTGCTGGTACGACAACTTCGTCGTGACGCCGCCGGGCCATCCCGACGAGGTCTTCCTCGGCGGCTCGTATCAGTACGGCGAGTACGGCTTCCGTTCGAACGGCCGCGCCGTACTCCGGTCGACGAACGCCGGCGAGAAATTCACCGACATGACGTGGGATGCGACGATCGCCCCGGCGCCTGCGGGTTCCTGTTGCGACCCGACTCCATACGCACCGAATGGGATCCACCCGGACCAGCATGCGCTCGTCGTCAATCCGAACAACACCGGCATGTTCTTCGAGTCCTCCGACGGCGGCGTCGTCCGCTCGAGCGGCCGGTTCACGGACATCTCGTCGCAGTGCGACTCGCGGCCGCTTTCGGCGCCGAGCCTCGCCGCCTGTCACAACCTGCTCTCGAGCGTTCCGTCGCACCTCCACAGCTCGAACAAGGGCCTTTCGACGCTCCAGTTCTCAACCCTGTCGGTCGATCCGACGAATGCGAAGCACCTGATGGGCGGGACGCAGGACAACGGAACCTTCGAGACCTACGGCTCCCCCGTCACATGGCCGCAGATCATCTACGGCGACGGCGGTGAGTCCGGCTTCGATTCCGGCAATCCGGCGATCCGCTTCAACCAGTTCTTCCTTGGGTTCACCGACACGAACTTCCAGAACGGCGATCCGACCAAGTGGGTCGTCATCTCCGGTCCGATCCTTCAGAGCCACGAACGCATCAACTTCTACTGGGCGGAGCTGATGGACCCGAAGGTCTCGGGAACGATGTACACCGGGCTTCAGCACGTCTGGCGTACGCTGGACAACGGCGGTAGCCAGTCGTACCTGGAGGCGAACTGCCCCGAGTTCACGACCCCTGGCGACGACCCCGCGTGCGGCGACTGGGTCCAGCTCGGCGGCGGCAACGGCGACCTGACGAGCTCGTACTGGGGCGACCGCGACCTCACGCTAGGGGTCGGGAGCATCGTTTCCCAGGTCGAGAGGTGGCCCGGCGACACCAGTTCGATGTGGGCGTCGACGGATTCGGGTCGCCTCTTCATCACCAACAACGCGGACGCGACGAATCCGGACGACGTGACCTACACGCGGCTTGACTCGCTCGCGTCGAACGATCCGAACCGGTACATCAGCTCGATCTATATTGATCCGGCAAACAAGAACCACGCATGGATCTCGTACTCGGGCTACAACGCCCATACCCCGTCGACTCCGGGCCACGTGTTCGAGGTGACATACAACCCGGGTGCAGGCACGGCGACCTGGACGGACCTGAGCTACAACCTCGGCGACCTGCCGGTCACAGATCTCGTCCGTGACGATAAGACGGGTGATCTGTACGCCGCGAACGACTTCGGTGTGACGAGACTTGCCAACGGCGTGACGGCGTGGACCGCCACGAATGGTATGCCGATGGTCGAGGTTTCGCAGCTGACGATCGTGCCTGGCGCACGCCTGCTCTACGCGGCGACGCACGGCCGCAGCGCTTGGTCGCTGACGCTTCCGTAAGTTTAGTTTGCAGCTGGGCGGGGTAGTGAAAATCGATCCCGCCCAGATTTTCAATGAGATAATGTATTGTTCCTCAAGTACCTGATTGTCGGCTGCTTTTTCTTGATTCCGGTCGGCTGCACTGCGTCGAATAATGCTGCGCCGCCGGGTTTCATGCAGGGACACCTGCATATCGTTTCCCCGAAACCGGTTGAGCTTGCGGATGGAAACGCGCCGGCAGTCACGGCAGAAACTTATACTGAATATCCGCTGATCATCTTCAGCCAGGACGGGAAAAAAGAAATCGCGCGGGTTGCGGCCGACGGGAATGGAAACTACCGCGTTGCCCTGCCGCCCGGCGCCTATATTCTGGATGTGCAAGACCGCGCACGCAAACATGTCCGCGCCAAGCCGCAACAGTTCACGGTTGTCTCGAATCAGACCGTCCGCGTCGATATGGATATTGATACCGGCATTCGCTAGGTTGGTCTTTATCTATTTTTCTATTTGCGAGGGTGAGGCAGCGTAAGAAAAATCTTAACGTTTTCCTCGCTGTTTCGCCAATCTCCACTTCGAAGTTCAACCTCTAAACTTTAAGTCCTAATTGGCACGGGGGCTGGTCCGGTCTTTTAGTCCCCCCAATAACCGGTGGACGGGTGAGTTGCCAGTTGTGAGGCCGGGTTCTGTTAGACGTTCTAAGGGTAAGGGAAGAAAACACGGACTAGGATGAGAAGCGCACAAAGAACCGCTGCCGAGCAACGGCTTGACGGACCGGCAACTTAGGAAGACGGCGAGGCCTCAATTTTCTGCACGTGAATGGTATTGCTCTGTTTCTCCAGGCTGCCGGTCACTTTTACGCTTCTGCCCTCGTAGCGTCTGGCTTCGGTCTGGTCATCGAGCTTGTACTTCAAATCGCCGGCTCGAAGGAAATAACCGCCGTTCTCATGCACCACAGTTCCCATAAAGGGCCGTATCTTGGTGTCCGGGGCGGGCGCACTCGATTCGCCTTCACTCGGCTTCTGGCCCTCGTCCGGGGGCCGCTTGGCGCTTGGTGAAGCCGGACTGGCCGGGGCCGGAGATGCCGGCGATTGCGCCGTAGGATCCTGCGGCTGCGCTGGCGCGGTCTGTGCGAAAGACATTGACGCCAGTGCCATTGTCAGAACGATCGCCGCGAACACACCAATACATACTTTCATAGCGAGGTCCTCCCTCTGCGACGAAGCGTATGCGCGGACGTTAGGCGCCGTAGGTGCCGCTGGCCGGTTCCGATTCTTTGGAGAAGCGCTCACGGACCCGGTCGCCATAGTACTCGGCCTTGCCGGCGATGTTTCTACGAGTCTGTTCGCCGCTGGCCGGCGCAAAAAGCATGCCCACGCCTACGCCGATGCCAATTCCGATCAGCAGTGCTGCCGCTGTGCCGATCCCACTGTGATCTTCTCCGGTAAGCACATCGCTAGCCCGGCTGACGCGGTCGGAAGCAGTGTCGTAAGTATCGCGTGCTCGAGAGCGCACCTCATGGACCGTATCCGATAGCCGATCCCGCATCGAATCAAGCAGATAAAGCCCAGCCCCAAGTAGCACGTCGGTGAGAATCTTCTCTTTTCGCAGCTTCATTCCTCAAACTCCTTCATCAGTTATATTCGCAGCTTACGGAGATGCAAAAACACGATAAGGCGTTGGTGGGATTTCCACAAGAAGACAGAACAAACGTGCATGGCAGCTCAATATACGGCGCCTCGGCTGTTTTGAAGAATCAGCAGCACTCGTGGCAGCGATCTTCGCCGCGAATGCCCTGGAGACCCTCGCGTGCAATGATGGGTGTCATGATCAGGGCTGCCAAAGGATCGGCCCACCACCAACCCAAGGCTGCATTCAGCAACAAGCCGCTCAGAAGAATGGCGGACAAATAGCTGCAGAACTGGCTTTGCTTGGCATCAGCATTCATTGCCGCGCTTCCAAGTTCATGGCCCACTCGCCCTTTTGCCTTGGATAAAAGTGGCATTACGATCAGCGAGACAATCGCGAGAATGATTCCGGCAACGCTGTGCTCCGGCCCTTTCTTACCCAGCATGTCGGTAATTGATTCAAACGCGATGTATGCCGCCAGCGCCAAGAAAGAAATACCAACGATTCTTAAGCTCAGTTTTTCATTTCGCTCTCTTCGGGATAGATCGGCATCGACTGACATGCGCCACAGCAGCGTGGCTCCCGATATCACTTCTATGAAGCTATCCAGGCCGAAGCCCACAAGCGATATGCTTCCCGCCATCGCGCCGGCAATGACAGCAACTAGCCCTTCAAGCGTGTTCCACGCGATCGTGAAATACTCAAGCCGTTTGCCACGCTGGGCTATTAATCGCCTATCGAGCGCTGCTTCCGACATGAACGAAGAATAGCAAATGCGGCGGCTCGCAGGGCCTTAGCGAATTGAGGTGCAGGGCTAATTAGTCCGGTACCCGAATTGAGGTGCCTGGTCTTCGGCAGCAGATCAGGAGCGAAAGAGAGTTTCGGCAGTCTCACATAATTCCGGCACAGTTTGAATGCCTAACTTACTGCGGGAAGTTCACGCGCGGTGACTCCGCAGGCCATCCCAGACGATCAGCAGCTTGCCGGGCAGATGGCGTAGCAGGTGGGTGAGGAACTCGATCACCTGCGGGCTGCGAATCGTGCCGGGGTAGAGGCGAAAATAGAAATTCCACCAGGTCACGCCCGCCATCGCTGACAGCGTCTTCCAGTTAAAGTGATATTGCAGCACCGGCGTCTGTCCGCGTGGCGCCCAGGTTCGGCAGCGGTGCGGCCGTTGGCTCAGTCCGCTTTCGTCGATGAAGACGATCGTGCGGCCCTCGTTTTTGGCGTTTTTTTTAACTCCGGCCAGCGCTTCTGCTTCCACACACGAATCTTCTCTTCGTCCCGCTCCAGGGCCCGTCCGGTGGGCCTCTGGCAGCTCCATCCCAGTTGCCGCAGAATCCGCCACGCATGGCCGGCGTGGTAGCGGACCCCGCATTCTTTCTCGATCAGATGGGCGACCCGCGCCGACGTCCACAGGCCGCTCTCGTAGCCCAGAGGTTGCGGCCCTCGCTTGAGGCCGCGTTCGATTCGCCGCAAATCTTCCTGGCGCAGTCGCGCTTTCCGTCCCGCTCGTCCGGCCCGCTTCAGCCCCCGCAGTCCGCCTTCCTCCAACTGCTGCGCCCAGCGACTGACGGATTGTCGATGAGCACGGACGCGGCGAGCAACTTCCGCTTGGTGTACGCCCTGCCGCAACAGTTCGGCCGCCTCACGGCGGCGCTGTTCCAACCCTACGAAGTCCCGGCGAACTCCTGCTGGATTTCCCATGCCGAGACAGTAGCACAGAAGATCAGAAATGTCACTATATTATGTGATGTTAATTAGATTGTGAAGTTGGGCGGTTGAACCATACTTTGTTAAGCTGGGACCAATGCCTGGCAAGCATGGGAGCGGGAATGGAATTACGACATCTTCGTTATTTTGTCGCAGTCGCGGAGGCGGGAAGCCTGACGGTGGCGGCACAAAACCTGCACACGTCGCAACCCTCGCTGAGTCGGCAGATTCGAGATCTTGAGGACGAAATAGGCGTCCAACTGCTGGGCCGTAGTGCTCGCGGCATCGAACTAACAGCCGGGGGACGAGCCTTCCTCGATCACGCCCGAGCCGTGCTAACGCAGGCTGAAGCGGGAGCCGAAGCTGCACGGCGGGTCGCCCATCCTGCCAAACCATGCTTCGCTATGGGCTTTCTTACCGGACACGAATTGACCTGGATGCCCGAAGCTTTGCAGATCTTGCGCGACGAGCTGCCTAACATCGACGTGATGATAATACTCGCCGCTACTTGCGGACGGCCTTTCGAAAGGAAAAATCGATGCAGCTTTTCTCCGAAGGGAACGAGGAATGCCAGAGTTGGCATTCCGTCCTCTCGTGAAGGAGCCTTTGATGGTGATCTTGCCGATCGATCACCGTCTTGCTGCGCGCAAAGCCCTCAGTCCGGGGGATCTAGTGGGCGAGACTTTCGTGACCGTGTCGGCCACGGCTCCTGTACTGCGTCTGGTCATCGACAATTATCTGAAGCGGTCAGGACTCAATATCACGCCAGCTCACGAGCGGATCATCTCGCGATGGGAATGTCCTTAATCGCATCGACGCATGGCGTAGGGCTGTTACCTGCGTACGCGCAGAACTTTATTCCTTCGTTGGTAACGAGTCGTCCTCTCAAGGGAGAGGTGCCGACTGTCGAGCTGGTCCTCGGCTACAAAAAGTCCAACGAGTCTCCCGTCCTTAAGCTATTGCTTTCGCGATTGGACGAGTTGGTCGCCCGTGTCTCGAAGAAGGCACGAAAACGTCAGAAATGACTCGCTCGCGGGATTGGCGCTTCACTTGTAGGCAAGTTTCTCTTGCTGGATGCACTTCATCGTTCATTACTACAAAGCAGGCAAGTCGCGTCGGCAGCCCTGATCGTAGATGCTAAGGATGAGACCGCGAAGCGGTTCTATCAATACTTTGATTTCATTTCTTTGCCTGACACGCCGAATCGTTTATTTCTGCCAATGAGGACAATCGAGAGATTGTTTGCTGAGTAGGGTTTCCGGAAGAGCAATCTTGTGACTTTTTGTTTAATGAATCCCCAAGATGCGGTCCAGATTGAATGCGGCGCTGATCAACGCGAGATGCGTGAAAGCCTGCGGAAAATTGCCCAGAGCCTCGCCTTGCGGACCTGTTTGTTCTGCGTAAAGTCCGAGATGATTTGCATAACCTAGCATTCGTTCGAACAGGAGCCTGGCTTGGTCGAGTTTTTCCGGGATTCTCTCCCCCGCGCGCGTCAGCGCCTCCACAAGCCAAAAGGAGCACATGTTGAATGTGCCTTCCTCGCCGGGAAGTCCGTCAATGCGGGTCTGCGGCGGGTAACGGTAGACTATCGCTGACGAGACCACCGTGACTTGGGTTCTCGAGGATAGCAGCAAGGGTGCTGAGCATCCGGGGGTCGTTTGGAGCGATGAAAAAGACCAACGGCATGATCAATAGCGAGGCATCCAGGTCCTCGCTGCCATAGAACTGGGTGAAGGCACGGCGTTTCTGGTTCCAGCCCCGGCTCATCACTTCTTCGTAGATGCGATCCCGTTCTTCGAGCCACTTGGCGTGGTTGGCCGGCAAGGCGCGTTTCTCCGCCAACCGGATGCCGCGATCCAGCGCAACCCAGTTCATGACCTTGGAGTAGGTGAAATGCTCTTCCCGATTGCGCATCTCCCAAATGCCTGCGTCGGGACGCTGCCAATTCTCGCAGATCCATTCCAGGCGCTCGCGGATCTTTAGCCACATATCGTATGCGATGGGGCTGACGTACTTGTTGCACAGGTAAAGCGCATCCATGATCTCGCCATAGACATCATTCTGGAACTGCGAAACCGCGGAAAAATTACGGGAATCCGGTGACGTAACGTTGATTGTGTAAAAGGCGAGAGGGTGTAAGTTGGCTTTGCCTGACAAGCGAAAGCCGTTCCTGA
>Ga0209686_1001052_pt1 | contig 13843 bp, 10 predicted proteins | sample GraSoiAngelo_126_FD_185883 | JGI IMG/M metagenome (GOLD analysis project Ga0209686, IMG submission 185883) | Grasslands soil microbial communities from the Angelo Coastal Reserve, California, USA - 14_0927_09_20cm (SPAdes) (version 2) | ecosystem: Environmental > Terrestrial > Soil > Grasslands ...
TCGGCATCAACCAGGTCATCGGCGGGGCGGTGTTCGCGGTGCCCGCCGCCATCGCTGGACTCGTCGGCGCCTGGAGCCCTCTGCTGATCGTCGCGGTCGGCTTCGCCTCATTGCTGATTGCCGCGACGTTCGCGGAAGTTGGCAGCCGCTTCGACGGCACTGGCGGCCCTTACCTCTACACGCGCGCAGCGTTCGGACGCTTCGCGGCATTCGAAGTGGGATGGATGCAATGGTTCACGCGCGTCGCGAGCTGGGCGTCCGTGATTAACGTGCTGATCGTGTCACTCGGCTTCTACTGGCCAGCTGTGACCGCTGGCGCGACGCGTACGCTGCTGCTGACGGCGATCATCGCGACGCTTGCGATCATCAACGTGCTCGGGATCCGGCAGAGCGCGTGGGTGGTGAACGCGCTCGCCATCGGCAAGATAATTCCTCTCGGACTGTTCATCGCGTTCGCTCTCCCGGCGATTGATGCGGCCCTTCTCGCACCGGGCGGCGCGCCAGAGTTGTCGCAGCTGCGGAGCAGCGCCTTGCTGCTCATCTATACGTTCGGCGGTTACGAAGTCGTGCCCGTGCCCGCGGGCGAGGCCAGGGATCCTCGCCGCGCGGTGCCGTTCGCGCTCCTGATGACGATTATTCTCGTCACCATCATTCTGACCCTCGTACAGGTTGCCGTGCTCGGCACACTGCCGGGACTCGCGCAATCGAAGACGCCGCTGGCCGATGCATCGGCGCGCGTGATGGGTCCCGCTGCCGCCGCGCTGATGACGCTCGGCGCCGTGATGTCGACGACCGGGAACAACATGGGGCAGGCGTTGTCGGGATCCCGCAGCCTGTTCGCGCTCGCCGAGCAAGGGGATCTGCCCGGCGTCCTGGCACGCGTGAGCGCGCGGTTCGGCACCCCGATCAACGCAATCCTCGTCACCGCTGCGATTTCCCTTGCGCTCGCGACGAGCGGCACGTTCGTCACGATGGCCGCCGCCAGCGCCGTCAGCCGCCTCGTCGTCTACGTGGCCACGTGTGCGTCCGCCCTCCGGCTGCGAAGCCCCGCGCTCGCCGATCGCGTCGCGCCGCCCACGCTGACGCTTCCGCTGGGTCCGATCGTGCCGTCGGCCGCAATTGCAATCGCGCTCGGCATTCTCGCGGGCGCGACGGCGCGTCAGTGGATGGCGGGCGCGGGCGCGCTGGCCGCGGGCGCGGCGCTGTTCCTCATCGCCGCGCGGCTGGCGCCGCGATCCGGATCAGGATGAAGTGCTACCCGCCCTGACCGATGGCAGTCCCTCGATATCGAGATCCAACACGCGAAACCGCCAGACTCCCGCTGCGAAGGCAATGGGCATCAGCAATCCGAATCCAAAGAGCAGGGCAGACGCGATCGTCACCAAGGCGCCCGCAGGGGCGACGAAGTGCAGGAGCGGAATGATCAGGATCGCGAGAACGCCTCCCGCCAGCTGGCTGACGAGGATGCCCATCAGAGGACGCCGCGCCTGCTCGAAGCCCGCGGCGCGCGCCGCGAGAACGCTGTAGTAGAGCGACAGCAATCCTGCGAATGGCAGGACGATGCCGGCGACGAAGATCGCGGGCAAGCCGATGAATACGGTCAGCACCGCGTACGAGGCCTCGATGTCCTCAGCGTGCCTCGGTGCAAACCAGATCAAGCCAAGCACGATCAGGGGTCCGAGGCCGTAGCCCGTGAGCAGCAGCTCGAAGTAGCGGCGGATCCACGGGCGCCGCCACGGAAAGATCTGCGTGAAGTGAAAGAGCGCTAGGCTTCCCAGCACGAGGGATACTGCGAGTACCGACACGAGAGGTTTTGTAAACGTGCTGCCGGGACGGAGCCACGCATACACCGGAAGGAGATATGGACCGAGACCGGTGACGGCAACGAGCAGGAACACGCCCGTACGCGCGTCACGCGGCGCGCGCAGCAGCGCCGCGAAGCCCACGAGCAGATAGACCGCGGCGGAGACCGCCGACGTGACCGCATCGAACCGCGTCGCGGTCAGCGGCGGAAACACCGTGTCCATGCACCTGCGATCATATCGATGCCGGCGGCACGGTGCTACGTGCCGCGTGCTCCGCGCGTCAGGTGCTCGGCGCAAGGCGTGAAGTGCTGCATGCTCGGTGCGACCGGCTGCACCTTTCAAGTGATAATGCATCCGCGGTCACATCACCTGGAGAAGTGTCATGCGAAATGCGGTGTTGATGGCGTTGTTGATCATCGTGCCTGCCATTACGACACAGGATGCACCGCCGCATGACACGGGCACGGTCACGGTGCTGCGTCCTGCGCGCGTTTTCGACGGCGACACGATGCACGAAGGCTGGGGCGTGCGAGTCCGCGGCGATCGCATCGAGGCGGTCGGACCCGCGGCATCTGTCGCGTCGCCCGGCGCAACGCCGATCGACATGGCCGGAACAACCCTTCTGCCGGGACTGATCGAAGGGCATTCGCACGTGCTCCTCCATCCCTACGACGAGGCCGCATGGAACGACCAGGTGCTGCACGAAGGCTTGGCGCTCCGCGTAGCGCGGGCGACGAATCACCTGCGCGCGACGCTGCTGGCTGGCTTCACCACGATTCGCGATCTCGGCACCGAAGGGGCCGCCTACGCGGACGCGGAGCTGAAGCAAGCGGTCGACCTCGGGATCATTCCCGGCCCACGCATGCTGGTCGCGACTCGCGCCATCGTGGCGACGGGAAGCTACGGTCCCAGGGGATTCGCGCTCGAATGGAACGTGCCGCAAGGTGCTGAAGAAGCCGACGGCGAGTCGCTCGTTCGCGTCGTCCGCGATCAAATCGGCCACGGCGCGGACTGGGTAAAGGTGTACGCGGACTACCGCTGGGGCGCGCGCGGCGAAGCGGCGCCCACGTTTTCACTCGAGGAGTTGAAGACGATCGTCGAGACGGCGCGCAGCAGCGGGAGACCCGTCGTGGCGCATGCGACCACGGCCGAGGGGATGCGCCGGGCGGTCATGGCCGGCGTTGAAACGATCGAGCACGGCGACGCGGGAACGCCGGAGGTGTTCCGGCTGATGAAGGAGCACAACGTCGCGCTCTGCGCCACGCTGGCGGCCGGCGACGCGACGTCGCAATACGCGGGATGGAAGAAGGGCGAGGGTGTCGAGCCGGCTTCGATCACGCGCAAGCGCGCGAGCTTCAAGGCGGCACTCGATGCCGGCGTCACGATTCTGAGTGGCAGCGACGTGGGCGTCTTCACCCACGGCGACAACGCGCGCGAGATCGAGCTGATGGTCGACTACGGCATGAAGCCCGTCGACGCGCTGAGGAGCGCCACGTCCATCGGCGCCCGCGTGCTGCACATGGAGAACCGCATCGGCCAGGTGAAGGAAAATCTTCTCGCGGATCTCGTTGTCGTTGAAGGAGACCCGACCGTTGACGTCAGTGCATTGCGCCGGGTGCGATTCGTGATGAAAGGGGGAGTCGCCTACAGAACGTGGGAACCACGGCACCAGTGAACGCGCCGCACCGAGGGCTACGAAGCGTTGCGTCGATAGACGACCTTTCCATCGAAGATCGTCACGGCAACTTCCGCCGAGGCCAGCGCGCGCTTCTTCGGATCGAAGATGTCAGCGGACAGGACGACGAGGTCGGCGAGCATGCCACGCTTGATGACGCCTTTGCGATGATCATCGAACGATGCCCAGGCCGCGCCGGAGGTCCACGCATTGACGGCGGACTTGAGTGGCAGCGACTCGTCGATCGAGGCGATCTCCTCAGTCGCGTCTCCGCCGGCCGTCCGATTGACGGCGGCGTTGAGACCGGCGAGCGGATCGAGCGGCACGTTCGGCCAGTCACTGCCGAATGTGACATGGGCGCCGGCGGTCGCGAGCGAGCGTGCCGGCCAGCCGAACAGCGCGCGATCGGGTCCGAGGTTCTTCGCCCAGTCCGACGACACCCGGTTCGTCTCGACGTGCAACGGCTGCAGCGCCGCGATCAGGCTCAGCGTCTTGAAACGCGGGAGATCATCCGGATCGACAATCTCTGCGCGTTCGATCCGATGGCGGCGCGTCTGTCCTGCAGCAGTGTGTTGCGCCGCAACCTTCTCGAACGCATCGAGCGCCATCCGCACGCCCCTGTCCCCGGCCGCGTCGATGGCAATCTGCAAGCCGCGCGCATCCAGCGTGGCGACAGCCGCGTTCAGTTCGTCGAACGTCAGCACAGTCAACCCCGACAGAGCGCCGCGGGTCGCGTAGGGCTCCAATGTCGCCGCGGTCTGCGATGCGATCGATCCGTCGAGCGCTACGCTCACTGCTCCTGCTTTGAACAGCGGATCATCAGAGAAACGCTTGGTGATTCCCTCGAAGACGGCAAGCTCGTTCTGCGTTACTGGCGAGGTTGCCGGAAGCACGGCGTAGACACGTACGGTCAGCTCCCCTGCACGCCGCGCCTCGTCGTAGAGATCGAGATCGTCAGCCGACTCGCCGAAGGTCTGGATGCTCGTGACGCCGTGCGCGTGTGCCTCACGAACCGCGAGCCGCAGCGCGCGCGCGCGGCTCTGGCGCGTCGATGGCGGCATGACGCGCGTGACCAGGGAAATCGCGCCGTCCTTCAGTAAGCCCGTTGGCTCGCCGCGCGGGTCGCGCACGATGACTCCGTCTGGCGGCGCAGGCGTCTTTCTCGTGATGCCCGCGGCGGCAAGCGCCATCGTGTTGACCCACGCCGCATGGCCGTCCTGCGAGAGGAACATCGCCGGCCGATCGCTCGTCGCGGCGTCGAGCTGCGCGCGCGTGGGCAAGTCCGCGAAGCGCTCGTACGTCCAGCCGCGGCCGATGACCCACGGGCTGAACGGATCCGCATCGGCGATCCGCTCCTGCATCGCCTCGAGCGTCTCGAGGCCGGTCAAATCGATTGCCTCCCGCGCAAGACCGCCCGCGATGAACGCGACGTGCGCGTCGTTGAATCCGGGGATCACCGCTGCGCCCTTTGCGTCGATGACGGTCGTCTGTGGACGGCGATAGCGGAGGATCTCGCGGTTCGTGCCGACGTGCAGGATCTTGTTCCCGCGCACCGCGACCGCTTCGGCCATCGTCCCGAGGCCGTCGGCAGTGTAAAGCTTTGCGTTGTGGACGATGAGATCGACCGGGCCGCTGTTGTCGTCGCGCTGCGCGCCGACGATCAGGCCCGCGATGAGCGTGGCCGCGACGATCGCGACAACGACGTATGTGGTGAGACGCGCGGCCATGCCCCCTCCGGGCGAGCCCGCCACCGCGCAGCGCCAATGGTGGCAGACCGGGAATTCTAGCACGCGTGCTAAAGTTCCGGCGGAAAAGCACATGACCTTCGCGATTCTGGGTTCGGGAGCGGTCGGCGGCTTTTACGGCGCGCGCCTGGCACGGGCGGGGCACGACGTCGCGTTCATTGCGCGCGGCGCGCACCTGGCCGCCATGCGCGAACGCGGGCTTCAGATTCGCAGTCCCCTGGGCGACGTCGTGACGAAAGTGCGCGCGGAGGAAGACACATCGCGCGTCGGACCCGTCGATGTCGTGCTCGTTTCGGTGAAGGCCTACGACAATGCCGCGGCGATGCCGTTGATTGCGCCGCTCCTCGGCTCGAGGACGTCCGTCCTTACGGTTCAGAACGGCGTCGACAGCGTTTCGGATGTCGCAGCGATTGCGGGCGAGGCGCGGACGCTCGGCGGGACGACGTATATCGCGACGGCGCTGGAGACGCCTGGTGTGATCGTCCAGACCGGCACACACCGGCGGATCGTGTTTGGTGAAGTGTTTGGCGATCTGTCGAAGGTGACCGACCGGGTCTCGCGAATCCAGGCCGCGATGGCAGGCGCCGACATCCAGACGGAGGCGGTAGCCGACGCCCGCATTCCCATCTGGGAAAAGTTCATTTTCCTGGCGACGCTGGCCGGCTTCACCGGCGCGGCGCGGCTGCCGGTGGGTCCGGTGTGGGCGGATCCATTCACACGCGCGCGGTTCCTCGATGCCGCGCGTGAGATCGAGAGGATCGCTCGCGCAGAAGGCATTCCTGTCGCCTCCGACGTCGTCGATCGGATCGGGCCCTACGTCGAGGGAATCCCGGGATCGATGCGCTCGTCGCTGCTGATCGATCTTTCACTGGGAAAACGGATCGAGGTCGAGGCGCTGCAGGGTTCGGTCGTGCGCCGCGGAGCCAAGCTGGGGATTCCCACACCGATCGCCGCGACGCTGTATGCGGTTCTGAAACTGCATGCAGATGGAGCTTCCACCTGAAGGTGGAAGCCGCTCCAGCTCACGATGCAGGCGCTCCTGCGCGATCGCAAACGCCTGGTGATGGTCGAGATCCTGCGCCATCTGATTGAACGCGCGGGCGAGTACGCCGAACTCGTTCGCCGGGCCCGCGGGCACTCATGCGTGGAAGTCACCCGCCGCGAGCTGCCGCACGCCGCCGGTCAGCGCGCGGAGCCGTTCCGTCATGCAGTGCGAAATCGGCACGATGCCGACGATCGCGAGGCCGACGACGAGGAGACCGAGCGACAGGTTGCGCACGGATGCACGCCGAATCTCGCGCCGCGACTCGCCGAGCAGCCGGGCGATGCCGAACGTCAATCCCGACTGATCCTTCTTCGTCACGATCACCCAGTCGCCCACACGGCGAGGTTTGTCCCCTGCGCGTTCTGCTGCACTTGCAACGAGTCGAGACTGGCGCGCTGACCTGGGTCGGGCGTATCGAGCTGCCCGCGCGGATCGATCGCGAACGGGATCCACCCTGGTCCGACCGCGCCAGCGTCAGGATCGCGCCCAGTGTGCGATTCATGTTGAGCTGCAGCAGCAGAAACGCGAGAATCAGGCGCGTGCGCAGCGACAGGAGGCGAGAGAACTCTAACAGGTTTCCCCGGTGCTCAGTGCTTGAGGTTTTACGCTTCCAGGGTTCTGGTTAGACTGGGGACATGCTTTCGAACGAGGAGCTGCATATGAGACCGAGACGTTTGGCGGTACGACTGGCAGCCCTGGCGGCGCTGACCGCGCTGGCGGTCGCAACTGTGGGCGCACAGGGCAAGGAAGAAGATCGATTGCGCGAATGCGCGACGGTCATGAAAGAGATTCTCGACATACCAGATGGCATCCCGAAGGACCTGCTCGATAAAGCCGAGTGCGTGATTGTCTTTCCATCGGTGAAGAAGGTCGCGATGGGTGTGGGTGCCAGTTATGGCCGTGGGGCGATCACTTGCCGCACCGGTGACAACCTCGACGGTCCATGGAGTGCGCCCGCGTTGTTCGCGCTCGAAGGCGCCAGCATCGGGGCGCAGCTTGGCGGCGAGGCGACCGATTACGTCCTGCTCGTCATGAACGACCGGGGCGCGCGTTCGGTGCTCGGAAGCAAAGTGAAGCTCGGAGCGGACGCGTCCGCGGCCGCCGGACCGAAGGGCCGGACGGCCGGCGCCTCGACGGATATCGTGATGAACGCAGAGATGCTCACGTACTCGCGTGCGAGGGGATTGTTCGCCGGCGTCTCGCTGGAGGGCTCGACGCTGCGCGAAGATGGCGAGGCCAACAAGTCGGTCTATGGTCGCGAGATCTCCGCGCGCGACATCGTGAAGGCAGGAGTCGACGTGCCGGCCGCGGCGAAGCCGATGATCGATCTGCTCAATCAGCGGTCGCCGAAAAATCTATCGCAGCACAAATGATCTTTCGCCTCAAGGCGGAAGCCCACCAGGTTGAACTCAAACACTCTTGTGGCTTCCGCCTTCCGCCTTCCGCGCGAAGCGCTTCCGCCTTCGCCGAAGGCTTCGGCGGACGCGCCGTAGCTTTACGCGGAGGCGGGTCGGCGGACCGCCGTAGCCTTGGCGGAGGCTGGTCAGGCGGAAGGAATCCCGACGCGCTTTGCCAGCGCAATGAATCTCGAATGCTGCCGTAGCGGCGCGAAACACGGATCCACTTTCAGAAATACGCCCATTCCGTTCCGCTTGTCGACAGCCTGCTCGAGGTTTGCCACCGCCTCGTCGGATCGGCCGACGTGCACCAGGGCAACCGCCGTCTGGAGTCGGCGCGCTGATGATGGCACCTCCTCGACCTGATCGAGCAGTTCGAGCTTCCGCTGCCAATACCCAGTCTCGCCGCCGGCCGCGAACGCCTGCTTCAACGCCGCGCCGTCGAGCGGCAGTCCCCAGCAGCGCTGCCGCGTCATGACTTCTACCGCCTCATCGAAGCGACCGAGCTGTTCGAGGCAGAGCGAGCGTATGTTGCCCGCTTCTTCGAAACCGGGCGAGAGCTCCTCGACACGCAGCGTCTCCAGTACCGCCTCCTCTTCGCGGCCTGCGAAATGGAGCGCCCACGCGGTTCCCATGTTGACGACGGGCGAGAGCGGCTCGAGGTCGCGCGCTGTGCGCATCAGCCGAAGCGCGTCCTCGTGTCGCCCCGCGGCCGTGCAATACAGCGCGTAGAGCAGTTGCGCGCGCGCGAGTTTTGGATTGAGCGCGATGGCCTTCTTGAACGAGGTCTTTGCTTCGCTCCAGTGCCACTCATAGAACATGCGCTGGATGCCCAGCGTGACATGGGGATCGGCGAGCTCCGGATTCAGCTCGATCGCCCTGAGGGCCGCAGCGCGCGCCCGCGGATACGCGTCGGACGGCTGCGCGAGACCGTAGTACGCCATCACACCGAACGTGTCGCCGAGACCGGCCCATGCTTCTGCATACAGCGGGTCGTGCCCGATCGCGCGCTCGAAGTGATCCAGCGCGCGCCGGAACCCGTCGAAGGTCCATGAATTCCAGTGGTATCGTCCGCGCAGATATTCCTGGTAGGCCTCGGGCTGCACGGTCGCCCGTTTCTTCAGCCGCTTCTTCTGCGCGCCGCTCAACTTCAGCCGCAGCGCCTCGGAGATCTGCCAGGCGATCGCTTCCTGCACCGCCATCAGTCCGCTCGACGCCTGACGGAACTGCTCGCCCCACAGCTGCGATTCGGTCGCCGTGTCGATGAGCTCTACCTGTATATTCAGCTCGTCACCCTGCTGCAGTACGCGGCCCGTCAAGATCGTGCGCGCATTGAGCGCGAGCCCTACCGTCGCCGGATCGACGTGCACACCCTTATACCGGAAGGTGACGCTGCGCGGCACGACGCGCAGCCCCGGCAGCTGCGAAAGGCTGTTGATGATACTTTCGCTGATGCCGTCCGTGATGTATTCGATCTGCTGATCCGTGCCGGCGCTGGTGAACGGCAGCACGGCGAGCGACTTGCTCCGCGTCCGCGCCACGCCTTTCAGGACCGGTGCGGCGGCGGAACCGGTGAGCAGCGCTCGCAGCGCCATCGCCGCGTCCCGCGCCGATTCGAATCGACGCGACGGTTCGCGATCCACCGCGCGCATGACGATCGCGCTCAGCTCCGCCGGCGGACCCTGCAGCACGTTGGCGATGACTTCCTGCGGCGTGCCGCCAGTGAACAGGCGCTCGCCGCTCAGCATCTCGTACAGCACGCAGCCGAGAGCGAAGACGTCACTGCGGCCGTCCACCGTCTGGCCGAGCACCTGCTCCGGCGAGATGTAGCCAAACGTGCCGAGGACGATGCCCGCCGCGGTGTGCACGAATGTCGGATCGCCTGCGCCGCCGGCCGAGGGCATTCTGTGCAGCGCGAGGCCGAAGTCGAGGATCTTGACGGAACCACTGCGCGTCAGGAACAGATTCTCGGGTTTAAGGTCGCGATGGATGACCCCGTGCGCGTGCGCGACAGCGAGTCCTTCCGCGATGTCGGCGGCAATCTCCACGGCCTGCCGCCATGGCAGACGCCCGTTCTCGAGACGCGCTCGCAGCGATTCCCCGTCAAGAAGTTCCATGACGGCGAAGAGGAGGCCGTCCACCATTGCGAGCTCGAAGATCGACAGGATGCAGGGGTGCGAAACGGCGGCGACGGCGCGCGCCTCCGACTCGAAGCGCGCGCGCATCTCGGGATCGCCGGCGACGTGGTCCGCCATGATCTTGATCGCCACGTCGCGCGCCAGCCGCGAGTCTCGCGCGCGATAGACTTCGCCCATGCCGCCCGCGCCAATCGGCGCGACCACTTCGTATTGCGCGAGCTTCAATCCTGGCGTCAGAGGCACGGGTTTTGAGAAATAGCGTGAAAGTTGATATTCGAGATCACGAGATGATACGAGAGCAGGAGCTTCTTCTCTTGAGGTTCTCCTGACCTCCTGCTCTCCTGTTGGGCTTTTATGTCGTCTCGAGCGCGCGATACGCGGCGAAGCCTCCCACGACGTTGACGATCCGGCTGATCCCCTCCTGCGCGAGGAGGCTCGCCGCAAGGCTCGAACGCACCCCGCCTTCGCAGATGGTCGCGATCACCGCATCCTGCGGCAGCGTCGCCGCGTGCGCCACAACTTCGCCGAGCGGAATGTTGACCGCGCCGTCGATGTGCCCGGCGCGCCATTCCCGCCGACTGCGGACGTCGACGAGGTGGATTGGATCCTTCGCGGGTGATGTCAGCGCGGCCCGTAATTCGGAGACCGAAATCTGCTCGAGCGACCGCATCGGCAGCCTGTCGACACGCCAGCTCTGGGTGCCACCCGAAATGTAGCCTTCGATCCGCTCGAACCCGACGCGGAGCAGCTGCGCGGCCGCTTCAGGGACCTGTTTCGAATCTTCAGCGAGCAGGATCAGCGGCGCGCCCGGCGAAATGACCCAACCCGCCCAGTAACCCACCTTCGGCCCCAAGGCGATGTTGATCGCCGCCTCGGGGTGGCCCGTGCCGAAGGCCTCCGGCGTCCGCAGATCGATGACGATCGCGCCGTCGGCGACGAGCGCGGCAGCGGCGGCTGGCCGAATCGGTGGAACACGGAGCATGCCGTCAGCGAGCCCGAGCACGTTAGGGCCGTGCTGGTTGACGTGCTTCGTCCGCGCGAAATATGGCGGCGTGTCCGGCAGATCTCCGAGCACCCCCTCGACGAACGCCGTTCGATCGGTGAGACGAACCATGGGATTCTGCGCGCGTTCGCGACCGATCGTCGACGAGGGTTCCTTCCCGATCTCAGCACCGCAGAGCGATCCTGCGCCGTGCCCGGGGTGCACCTCGATCTCATCGTCGAGCTCCATCACCCGCTGAAGCGATGTGAACAGCTGCTCGGCGAGCCGACGGGCTTGTGCCTCGCCGAGGAGATCCGGCCGGCCAACCGCACCGACAAACAGCAGGTCGCCAGTGAACAAACGCCGCGGCTCACCGGGATGTTCGACCAGCACTGAGACGTGCTCGGGCGTATGACCCGGCGTGTGCAGCAGCGTCAGTGTGAGATCGCCGACGCTCAACTGCTCCTCGTCCACTGGTTCTTCGTGCTCGAATGCGAGACCGGAGCCCGGACCGGCGATGACGCGGGCGCCGACTGCGGCGAGCTCTCGCGCGCCCGACACGAAGTCCGCGTGAATGTGCGTTTCGATCGCGTGCGTGATCGTGAGGCCGTTCTGGCGCGCGGCGGCCAGGTAGACGCCGGCGTCTCGTCGTGGATCGATCACCACGGCGCGCTTCGTGCGGTCGCACCCGATCAGAAAGGAGCTCTGCGCGAGCCCTTCCTCGAAGAATCGCTGGAACATGGGATAAAATCGCGGTGCCTGACCGCGTCTGCAATTGATGATAGCACCCGCGCGACCGCGTCAGAAGCCCACCGCATGACCCTCTCCGTCGTGATTGCCGTCATCGCTGCCGGCGCGGTGGGCGGTTGCCTTGGATCGCTGCTCGGCCTGGGCGGCGGCGTGTTTCTCGTGCCGTTCCTCAATGTGGGCCTTGGCTTTGAATTCAAGGTGGCCGCGGCGGTGAGCCTCATGACGGTCATTGCGACATCGAGCGTCGTCTCTGCCGGTACGGCTGGACGTCAGCTGATCAATTTGCGGCTCGGCATGCTGCTCGAGATCATGTCGACGATAGGCGGCCTGACGCTCGGCGTGCTCGTCGAGCACATGTCGGAGACGCTCCTCAATCGCCTTTTCGCGACCGTGACGGCCGCCATCGCGGTTCTCATGCTGTCGCGGCTCGAGCGGCGCAATGTGCTGGAGGCCGAGGCGGATCCGGGACCGCTCGGTGGCCGCTTCTACGAAAGCGAGAGTGGCCGCGAAGTCGTCTACCGCGTGCGGCGGCTGCCGCTCGCGTTGTGTGCGTCGCTGGTCGCCGGCGGCGTCTCCGGTTCGCTCGGGATCGGCGGCGGCATTCTGAAGGTTCCAATCCTGAACGCGTGGTGCGGCGTACCGATGCGCGCTGCCGCAGCGACGAGCGCGTTGATGATCGGAGTGACGGCCGTGTCGTCGGTGCCGATTCAGTACGCGCGCGGGTACGTGATTCCGCCGGTCGCGGCGGCCGCAGTGCTCGGGGTGTTGCTCGGATCGTCCGCCGGGTTCTGGTTCGGCGGACGCGCGCGCGCGAAATGGCTCAAGCTGCTGATGGCGATCGTGCTCGGCTCGGTGTCGCTGCTCTATTTCGTGAAGGGGCTGCGATGAGCGACGCGGGCATCAGCCGGCTGGAGACTCATCTGGGTCGACTCCTGCGCGGCGGCGTGCTGTCCTCGGCCGGCTGCCTGGCCGCGGGCCTCGCGCTGTTTCTCACGCGCGCCGCGCCCTCGATCGCCAACGCGCTCCTGACGGCTGGCCTTATGATTCTGATGGCGACGCCGATCCTCCGCGTCGTGGTTTCCCTCGTCGAGTACGCGCGCATGCGCGACTGGCTCTTCGTCACGACGACGCTCGTGGTGCTGATCGTGCTGTTCGTGACGATTGGCGTGGCGGTCCATAACGTGAAACCCGGGTGATCTGGAGATTTCGTGATTTGGAGATTTGGTGATTTGGTGATCTGGTGTGGCACGCGCTATCGCGCGTGCTTTTGAGAGGTGCAATCACCAAATTCCCAAATTCCCAAATTCCCAAATTCCCAAATTCCTAAATCCCCAGCTCACGGCTCAGCGGAGATGCCTTTCCCGAATTCTTCGGGACTCGATGGGATCCCCGCCTCGGAGACGGCGGCCTCGACTTCCCTCAGGCGATCGTTGGCGGCAACGCGCATCTTGTCGAGGAGTCCCGCGATCCGCTGCGCCTGCCGCACGACCGTCGCGAGATCGCGCTGCAGGTTGGGATCGGGATAGCCGCGCTCGAGCAGATCGCAGTGTCCGATGATCGTCTGCAGCGCGCTATTGATCTCCGCCGAGATCCCCAGCGTCAGGTCCGACATCGCCTCTACAGATCGATGCCTCCCGAGCGCCATCTGGAGCTGCTGCGCGACGACGGCCACGGCGAAGAGCTCGGCGATCGGCAGAATCGTGCTCGCGTGGGCGGGCCCGAATGCGTCCGCCGCCCTGGCGACGAGATTCAATGTGCCGACGGCGCGTCCCTTCGACAGAAGCGGCACCATCACCACGGAACTGAACCCCGCGCTCTGCAGCACGTTGGCATCGAGAAAGTCGGCAGCCACGTCTGCCGTATCCGGCACGACGAGTGGTTCCCGCGTCCGAATGACCGTTCCGAGGAGCGTGCGGTCGGTCTTGAAGACGACCTCCGGGCGCGGCCGCGCACGGCGCTCCTGTTCGTGCACGCGCGCGGTGTAGGTCTGGAACTCCTGGCCGCTCTCGTCGAGCAGCGCGAGGCCGACGCGATCGCACGGCACCAGTCGCGCGATTCGTGACGCGAGCGCCTGGAATGCCAGCGTGACGTCGACCGACTGCGCAATAATCTGCAGCATCGCGTTCTGGGTCTGCAATTGTTCGATCTCGCCGAGCGACGCCTGGTGCGTGTGCTCATGCTGGCGGATGCGATTCGACAGCGACTCGATGCGGCGCGATGCGAGCCAGGCGAGCGTGAGCATCACGGCCCACGCGGTGAACACCTGGGCGAGGACGCCCGCGCGCCGCGGCACGCCGCCGGCAAGC
>Ga0209686_1001055_pt1 | contig 13831 bp, 11 predicted proteins | sample GraSoiAngelo_126_FD_185883 | JGI IMG/M metagenome (GOLD analysis project Ga0209686, IMG submission 185883) | Grasslands soil microbial communities from the Angelo Coastal Reserve, California, USA - 14_0927_09_20cm (SPAdes) (version 2) | ecosystem: Environmental > Terrestrial > Soil > Grasslands ...
TCGTCCGCGAGGGCTGGAAAGTTCGCGCACTGGATAATCTCGAACCGCAGACGCATCGCCGCGGCAAACCAGCTTGGATTCATCCCAAGGCCAAATTCATTCACGGCGACATCCGCGACCGCGAAACGATCGCCACTGCTCTGGATAAGATCGACATCGTTTTTCACCAGGCGGCCTACGGCGGCTACATGCCCGAGATCTCAAAGTACGTCCACGTCAACTCGTTAGGCACCGCGCAAATGCTCGAAGTAATCCGCGAGAAGAGTTTGCCGATCCAAAAAATTATCGTGGCGAGCTCGCAGGCTGTTTACAGCGAAGGCGCGGGCATTTGCCCACGGCATGGGCTCGTCTTTCCAACGGTGCGGCCGGTCGAGCAACTCCGTAAAGGCGATTGGGAAGTCCACTGTCCCATCTGTGGGGCGATCACGAAAAGCGCGCCCACCCCCGAGAACGCGCCGGTTGGCGGCGAAACCGTTTACGGTCTGACCAAAGTTGATCAGGAGAAGCTTGTCCTGCTTTGGGGCAAACAAGTTGGGGTCCCGGCGGTTGCGCTTCGTTACTCGTGCACTTACGGACCGCGCCAATCTATTTTCAATCCCTATACTGGCGTGATCGCGATTTTCTGCACTCGATTGCTCAACAACTTGTCGCCGGTGCTTTACGAGGACGGCCGGCAAACGCGCGATTTCTCGTTTGTTGAAGACATTGCGCGCGCAAATCTGCTCGCAGCTGAAACCGACAAGCTCGACGGATTAGCGGTCAACGTCGGCGGCGGCAAAGGCGTGCCCATTCGCCAAGTCGCGCAGATTCTTTCTAAAGCGCTCAAGATCGACATCGAACCGGAAGCGCGCGGCGAATTTCGTCCCGGCGAGATGCGCCATTTGACCAGTGACACAACCAAGATCCGCTCTGCCGGCTACAAACCGCAGATCGAACTGGAAGAGGGAATTCAGCGCTACATCGATTGGATCCGTTCGCAATCGGACATCCGCGATTATTTCAGCGAAGCCGAACAAATTCTAAAGAGCAAAGGCATCGTTCATCGCGTAGAAGTTGGGAATGCCTGAAGCCGCTGGCATCCCCGATTTCAACTCGCGGGTTGTCGAGCACGCGCGCAAAGATTTTCCGCTGCTGGATGCGGACATGATCGTGGCCGAAGCGCTTGATCGCATCCGGCGGGAAGGCATTGGCGAACGTGTAATTTATTTCTTTGCTGTAGACGCCGATAAACGTCTCGTCGGAGTCCTGCCGACACGGCGTTTGCTGACCGCGCCTCTCGACACGCCGCTGCACGAGATCATGGTGCGTCGCGTCATTGCCATTCCTGCGAGCGCATCCGTGCTTGATGCCTGCGAATTTTTCGTGCTCTACAAATTCTTTGCCTTCCCAGTGGTTGACGAGCACCGCCACGTCGTCGGCGTTATCGACGCGAGCCTTTTTGCCGACGAGATCCTTCAGGCGGGCGAAAGCGAAGATCGACGGCGTCCGGCCGCGCCCGTTCGGGACGATATCTTCGAGATCCTGGGATTTCATCTCGAACAAATCCGCGGTGCATCGCCGTGGCGGTTTTTTCGGTTCCGTTTCCCGTGGCTGCTGGTCACGGTGGCCGCGGGCACAATCTGCGCGGTTCTCGCCGGCGCGTTTGAAGCCACCCTCGCGCACAGTCTGGTGGTGGCATTCTTTCTCACCATGGTGCTCGGCCTGAACGAAAGTGTCAGTGCACAATCAATGAGCGTGACGATTCAAATGTTGCGCTCGGCGCCAGTGACATGGGGCTGGTTTGCCGCGGCGCTTCGGCGAGAATTTACCACCGCCCTTCTGCTTGGCTTGAGCTGCGGGAGCGTCGTTGCAGCAATAGTTTGGTTCTGGAAAAGCGACCTTCCCAGCGCCGGCGCCATTGGCGGAAGCATCGCGCTTTCCCTGGTGACTGCCTCGTTGTTTGGTCTTGGGGTCCCGTCGTTCTTGCATCGGCTCAAGCTGGATCCGAAAATTGCGGCCGGCCCAATTACGCTCGCCCTCGCCGATATCTGCGCGCTCGTTCTTTATTTCACGGCTGCGCGCCTGGTTTTGCGATGAGCGCCGTTTCCGTCATTATTCCAGCCCTGAACGAGGAGGAACCGATTGCGAATGTTGTGCGCGAGTGTTTGGCGACTAAAATTTCCAGCGAGATCATCGTCGTCGATAACGGCAGCAACGATCGAACTGGAAAACGCGCACGCGAAGCGGGCGCGAAAGTCGTGAGCGAGCCGCGCCACGGGTACGGCCGCGCCTGTCTCGCTGGAATCCGCGCGCTTTCGCCTGTATGCGACATTGTCGTATTTCTCGATGGTGACGGCAGCGATTGCCCCGAATTCATGAACCAACTTGTCGAACCGATCGTTGCTGGGAATTTCGATTTCGTCATCGGTTCGCGCGCGCGCGGCCGGCGCGAACCCAGCAGCATGAATTTTCAGCAAATCTTCGCCGGCCGGTTCGCGGGATGGTTGATGTCGATCTTGTACGGCGTGCGCTACACGGACATGTGCCCGTTTCGCGCGATTCGGCGCGACGCGCTGGACCGATTGGCGATGAAAGAAAAAACTTACGGCTGGAATTTGGAAATGCAGATGAAAGCTGCTCGTGCCGGTCTCCGAATTCTCGAAGTGCCGGTCAATCACCGTCGACGCGCCGGTGGCATCTCCAAAGTTTCTGGGACATTGCGCGGAACATTCGTCGCCGGGGCGCGAATCATTGCGACATTTGTGCGAATCGCGGTTGCGCGATGAAATGGTGGATCAGCCGCCCCGCGTGTAAGATCAGAGGCCTATGAGCAGATCGAAAGCTCTCTTTGCCGGATTGCTCGCGGGACTCATCGCCGGAATCGCCATGACAGTCGTGATGTTGGTCCTCGCTTGCTTTGGCGTCGCGACGCCGCTTGCGATCATCGGCGATCGGCTTTCGGTTTTTATTAAGCCGGGTCCGTTTCTTTCCATCATGGGCCGCGTCGGCGGTTACAATCATCTCAAGCAGCTCGGCGTTGGATCAACAATGGCCGGACAGTTGGTTGTCAGCGCATTAGGCGGCGCGGTGTTCGGCCTATTCATGCGAAGCAATCCGCAGCGTCGCGTCACAGCGACGACGATGTCGATCTTCGTCGCGCTGCCGATAATTGCGATCGCAATTGTTTTATGGCCGGTGCTCGGCACGAGCTACATTGGGTTGCCGATCGCCTCAGCGGGAGCGATTACACTGATCGGATTCGCTCTCAGCGTTTTGGTTTTTGAACGGACACTCGTTGCCAGTTTCCATTTTCTGACACGACCGAAATCTGGAACCGAGAGCGGCGAATTCACTCCTGCAATCGGGCGGCGCGCTCTAATTTTGGGCGGACTCGGCGTGCTCATTGCCGGCGGCGGCGTTGCGCTGTTAAGGAAGCTTTATCGCGCGGCGACGTTCAGTTACGACGGCACGCAATATAAAGGCCGCATCGTCCAACCGATCACGCCGAACGACTTGTTTTACTGCGTGACCAAGAACGTGGTCGATCCGCGCGTGAACGTCGACCTCTGGCACTTGGAATTGAATGGCCTCGTCCAAAATCCGGTCACGTATCGGTTTCAAGATTTAAAAGGATTCAATCTGGTCGAGCAGGAAACGACGCTGATGTGCATCAGTAATGGGCTCGACGCCGGATTGATGAGCAACGCGGTTTGGAAAGGCATTGCGCTGCGCGACCTCCTTGACCCCGCCGGACCACTCGCGGATGCCCAACGAGTTCGGTTGTGCGGCGTCGACAATTATACCGACACCATTCCGATCGAGAAAGCGCTCGACCCAACCACGCTCCTTGCTTGGGCAATGAACGGCGTCGACTTGCCGCATCGGCATGGTTATCCGTTGCGCGCGATCGTGCCGGGATACTTCGGTGAAAAACATGTGAAGTGGTTGACGCGCATCGAGCTTACCGGCGCGGACGCGAAAGGTTTTTACGAAACGCAAGGCTGGGGCCCCGACTTCATCACGCCGACAAGATCGCGCATCGATGTTCCTGACCACGACTCACGATTCACGATTCACGATTCACCGATTGAAATGAAAGGCATCGCTTTCGGCGGCGATCGCGGAATTTCGCGCGTGGAGATCAGCGATAATGATGGCGAAACCTGGGCCGACGCGAAGATCGATTATCCCGGAACAAAATTAACCTGGGCGCTCTGGAGCTACGATTGGCGACCTGATGATGCTGACGATTACACCCTCGTCGTCCGCGCCACCGACGGCGAAGGCGCAGTCCAGGAATGGGAAGAAGGTCGCAGCCCGTTCTCCGGCGTCACCGGCTTCCACAAAATTGTCGTCCATGTGACAGTGTAAATGCGAGGAATGAGTCCGCCGGTGCAACACTGTCACAAGAATGGTCGCGAGATACTTTCTGCCGATCAGGCTTAGGTAATTGCATTATCTTTGACAGCGCGGGCACCAGGCGGTGGTTCGGCCGGCGACAGTAGCGTGACGTAAAGGCTTACGATGGATTGGGCAAATGCCGTCGCGTTTCCATTTTTGGTGAATCAGCCAGTTGCGCGGCGGATCGGAAAAATCTTTGCCGAGCGTTTCGAGCGATCGCTGCACAACGAACTTAGTCGCTCGGAAAAGCGCGGCGCGTTCTCGTGAAGTTAATTTTCCGGTGCGTTTTGATGGCAAAATCTTTGCGCGCCAGAGAATTTCGTCGGCCATCCAGTTTCCTATTCCGGGAAAACCGTTTTGCATCAACAGCGCGGCTTTGATCGGCGCTTTCCGATGTCGATCCAGAAATTGATCGACAAATCTCTGGTCGAATGCGCGCGAGTTAATTTCGGGCGCATCGCTCTTCCACCAATTCGGTTCATCGGCACCGTGATGAAACCGAACGCGGCCGAATTGGCGCGAGTCGGTAAAGACAAGGGCGCGTTCCGGCTGAAATAAAACAATATGGTCGTGCTTGTGCGGGCGGTAATCGGGAGATTCGACGCGAACCTTGCCGGTCATTCCGAGATGGATGCCGAGCCAGTTTTCGCCGGAAAATTTGAAGAGCATCCGTTTGCCGCGCGCATGTGAGCTGAGCAGGTTCGCGCCGATTAATCTTTGGCGAAGGTCGCGCACATCGCTGCCGCGAAAGACGCGGTTTCGCGCGTGCAAGCTAAGATCGACAATCGCCGCGCCGCGCCCGACATCCCATTGTTTGCGAAACCATTCGACCTCTGCCAGTTCCGGCATCGCGGAGATTACGTGACGCGGGTTAACCAGCAATTCATGTCGAAAATCACCCTCACCTGGCGCTGGCGCGTCCGCCTCTCCCCGAGGGAGAGGATTGAGGTGAGGGTTTTGATTATCTCTGTTAACGAGCAGTGCGCCTCGCACCTTTGCGCACTTGCGCGCCATGCTAGATTGATATGTGGAAAAAGTGATCATCGTTGGCAGCGGCTGCGCCGGTCTGACCGCCGCCATTTATGCCGCGCGAGCGAACTTGAATCCGCTCGTTTTGGAAGGACGCCAGCCTGGCGGCCAGCTTTCCACCACCACGTTGGTGGAAAATTATCCGGGATTTCCCGAAGGGATCGACGGACCGCAACTCATCCTGAACATGCACAAACAAGCGGAGAATTTCGGGGCCCGGTTTTCTTACGCCGAGGTCGCAGATTACGAGCCGCGCAACGATCACATTCGAATCAAGGCCGACGACGAATGGCTCGAAACAAGGGCGCTAATCATTGCTAGCGGCGCCTCGGCGCGTTGGTTGAAACTAGAGAACGAGGACAAATTGATCGGCCACGGTCTGACCAGTTGCGCGACCTGCGACGGCGCATTTTACAAAAACGTGCCGGTCTGCGTGGTTGGGGGCGGCGATTCGGCGGCGGAGGAATCGCTATTCCTGACGCGCTTCGCCTCGAAAGTTTATTTGATTCACCGGCGCGACAAGATGCGCGCGTCGAAAATCATGGCCGATCGGGTCTTGGCGAACAAAAAGATCGAGCCGATCTGGAACACGGTCGTGACTAAATACATTCCCGACGAGAAAGGCGAAATGCGCGCCGTTCGTTTGCGCAACGTGCAGACGAATGAAGAACGCGAGCTGCCGGTCGCGGCCGTATTTGTAGCCATCGGCCACGATCCAAACACGAAAGCTTATCAGGGCAAACTTGAGACCGACCCGGATGGCTATCTGATCGCGCGACACATGGCGGAAAGTAAACATCCCGGGGTTTTCATCGCCGGCGATGTGGCCGATCGCGTCTACAAACAGGCGGTGACCGCAGCCGGGTCCGGCTGCGCCGCGGCCATGGAAGCGGAGAAATACCTCGGGCAATTGGAGCATTAACATCTTGGCAAGTTGTAGGGCGGGCGCTTCGCCTGCCGCTTTTACATTGGCAAGGTCCGAGCCGGACTGGCATTAAGCGGTTGCCCTACAACACGAAAACGAACGTGAAGATTTGTGATCTAACCCAGTTTTACTCGCCCGTGAGCGGCGGCGTGAAGCGTTATCTCCACGAAAAAATCGCCTACATCCAAGATTGCATGTCGAAAGACAAGCATGTGCTGGTCATTCCCGGTAAGAAGACAACGGTTCGGGCAAACGGCCGGTCGCGCGTTTACACGATTCGCGCGCCACTAGTTTCTCGCACCGCCCAATATCGCGCACTGCTCAACTTGCGCGCGGTCGACCAAATTCTGCGAAACGAGCGCCCGGACATCATTGAGTCAGGCGATCCTTATCAACTTGGCTGGAAAGCCGTTCGAACCGGACGCGCGTTAAAAATTCCCGTGATTGGTTTTTATCACTCGCATTTTCCTGAAGCCTATCTCCGACGCAGCGCAAAATTATTCGGTAAAGCGGCGACCCGTCGGGTGATGAAGCTTTCCCGCGCCTACGTGCGTAAACTTTACAATCAATGTGCAGCAACACTGGTCGCGTCCGAGCGACTGGCTCACGTGCTTCGTGATTGGGGCGTGCGGGACGTTCGCGTTCTGAGCCTCGGTGTTAACATCGACATCTTCCGCCCGGACCGATCCGACCAGCAGGCAACGCGGGCGGGGCTCGGCGTTGGCATCAATCGGAAAGTCCTGCTTTACGTCGGACGGCTGGCCAAAGAGAAAAACACCACGAAACTGTTTCGCGCGTTTGAAATTTTGGAGCGGCGACGTCCGAATGATTTTCATTTACTGATGATCGGCGACGGCGCGCAGCGAAATCAGCTGCGCAAACTGCAAGCACGATCCAACAACCTTTCGTCGATCCGATATTGTGCTGAGCCGAAGGAACTGGCTCGCTATTATCGGGCCGCCGATCTTTTTGTTCATCCGGGCGTGCAGGAAACTTTCGGACTGGTCGCGCTGGAGAGTCAGGCCTGCGGAACGCCGGTGGTCGGCATTCGCGGGAGCGCGATGGACGACCTGATATTCCATGATCAGAGCGATTGGGCGCTCGAAAATAAGGCGGAGGCGCTTGCCGAAGCGATCGAGCGCATGAGCGAGAAGGATTTATCGAGCCTGGGTCAAAAGGCCGCCGAGCGCGCGGCTCAATTGCATGCCTGGCCGCGGATTTTTGAACGCCTTTTTTGCATTTACCGCGAGGTCTGTGCAAACTACAAAGGAAACCCCGCCGGATGAGCCAGGAAAAGCCATTTACGATTCGCAGTTATCGAAAAACGGACCGCGATGCCGTGCGGCAGTTATGTTGTCAGACGGGGTTTCTCGGAACGCCAATCGATCCAGTCTACGAAGATCGACAATTGTTCGCCGATTTTCTCACGACTTACTATACGGATTGGGAACCGGAATCGTCGTTCGTGGTTGAGATCGGCGGCGAGATCCGGGGTTATTTGCTCGGTTCGCGCAAACCGTTGCTCAATCAGCTCTATTCTTTCTGGCAAAACATTTCGCTCTTTCTCAAAGCGCTCACTCGCTATTTCCGGTATCACCAAGCCTCGAGGCGATTTGTTCGATGGACTTTGGTGCACGGTTGGCGGGAAGTGCCGGCCGCGCCGCGGCGGGTTCCACATTTTCACATCAATCTTCTTCCGGACGCTCGAAAAATGTCGACGACCCGCGCGCTGATGAGCGCGTACCTGAGTTATCTCTATCGTTGCGGTGAAAAACGTGTTTACGGGCAGATCGTGACGTTTGAAAGCCGGCGCGGCGAACAGATGTTCGAGCGCTACGGTTTCAAAGTTTTGAACCGCGCCGAAATCACGAAATATAAGGCTTTTTATCCACAGTCCGTCTACCTCAGCACGGTCATCAAGAATCTGGAAACGGCCGAGCCGCTTAGTGTAACGTCGCGCTCGAGGTGATCGAAAGCGCAACCGGCTTGCGACCGCGTCCGTCGGCAAGACTAACGATTCTCGTCGTTGCCGGTCTGATTTTGATTACGGCGGCGGTGAGAATCCCGCTGCTCGGCGTTCCGTTCGAGCGGGATGAAGGCGAATACGCCTACATCGCATGGCGGCTCGGTCACAACGAATTGCCATATCGCGACTGGGTCGATCAAAAACCGCCCGCGATTTTCTGGGTTTATCGCGCGGCGCTGACTTTGCCGGTCGACCCGATTCGAGCAGTGCATTTCGCCGCGCTGTTATTTTCGGCGGCGTCAGCTTGCGCACTGTTTTTTCTCGCGCGGCGATTCATGAATCGATTCTGGCCCTTTGTCGCGGCCGTGCTGTTTGCTCTGCTTTCCGCTGACCCGTTCGCGCAAGGGACGGCTGCGAACACCGAGCTTTTCATGCTGCTACCGCTAATCCTTTCTCAAATCGCGTTTCTGAAAGCAGCCGACAATCCGCGCAACGTTTTACTTATGTTCGGCTGCGGCGCGCTGACTGGAATCGCGATCGCGTTCAAGCAAGTCGCAGCGGTGAATTTTTTTTTGTTGATCGCGCTGTATCCGATTTTCGCTGCAGCGGACAAACGATGGCGTAATTCACTCGCATTCGCCTTTTGGTCGGCTGGTGGGCTGTTCGCGATCGCTGGGATCATTGGTCTTTACTTCCGGATGCGTCGTGGACTGGGCGAGCTGGTCAACAACGTGGTCACCCACAACTTGGAATACATCGGCGCGATGACCTGGTCGGATCGGCTTCAGTTTTGTTCGGAAACCGTTGCCGGGCTCGCGCGAGCAGAAACGCTGGGTTGGATTTTGTCGGCCGCCGGTTTGATCGCGCTGATTGTTGCCGGTAAGGGCAAATGGTTCGCTTTTCTCGCGGGCTGGTTGATCACGAGCATGATCGGCGTAAGCGCGAGCGGCTATTTCTTTCCACATTACTTCCAGCAACTGCTGCCGCCGCTTGCTTTGATCGCGGTTTTCGGCGCGCAATGGCTAAGCGAGCTCCGGCGATGGAGAAGTTCGTGGGTTCCGGGAGCGCTGTTCAGCCTTTTATTTGCGATTCTCCCGCTGAAAACGCTTTGGCCGTTCTGGTTCCGGTACACGCCGTCCGATGCGGTACGAAAGATTTATCCAGGAAATTTCTTTGCCGAAATGCCTGAGTTCGCAGCCCGTATCGCTCAAGTCACATCATCCGAGCAGCGCGTGTTCGTTTTTGGCGCCGAGCCGGAGCTACTGTTCTACGCGCAGCGCGTTTCGGCCACGCGCTACATTTTTCTCTTTCCGCTTTTTGGGCCCTACCGAAACGTGCGCGAGAAACAGATCGCCACCGCCGATGAAATTCAGCGGGCCGCTCCAGCAGCAGCTGTCTATGTGCCGAACGATCTCTTTTTCAATCCCGGAAGCGATCAATATTTCACCGATTGGAGCTTGTCCTACTTGGAGCAAAATTTTTACCCTGATACATGGTTGATTAAAGAATCGCCAACTGTTGCGGAGCTTGTGCGAGCCGAACCGGATTCGTCAGCGCCGGCAGAGGGGATGCTCGGCGCGCTGCTGGTGAAACCAGGAAATCGCCAGTAGCCCGACAAGAATTTTATCATGAAATCGCTCATGCCGCGTGTTTACGGCAGCCTGAGGGCGAACTGGCCGTTTGTAACAGTGGCGGTGCTGGGACTGGCGATGCTTCTTACCAATTTGGGCACTGATTACCTTTGGGCTGATGAGGGGGACACGGCCGTGCTCGCCTCCAGCATTCTGAAATTCGGCGTTCCGAAAGCATGGGATGGTGTCACGTTTACGGATTCCGATTTAGGAGCGCGCGAAAACCAACAGCTCATCATGGTGGGCACGCCATGGGTGCAATACTACGTCGCAGCCGCATCGTTTCTGCTGTTTGGTGAAAACACGTTTGCCGCGCGGCTGCCGTTTGCGCTTGCTGGTTGGTTTACGGTGCTGCTGGGTTTCCAGCTGATCCGGCGATTAACAGGCGACTGGAGGGCTGCCTTTTGCGGAGCGCTGCTAATGCTCTGCTCCGTCCAATTTCTTCTTTATGCGAGAGAAGCGCGTTATTACGCGCTCAGTATGCTGTTCACCTGTTGGTTGATCTCGATCTTTTTCCGGATGAAATCGGCACGCGCCGCGGCCCTGTTCGCGGCCGTTGCCGTTCTATTGTTCCACACTCATCCGGTCGGCACCGCCGTTCTTGCTGCGGTGGCTACATTAACGCTCACGTATTCGCCGCTGTCCGGGCAGCGAAGGTGGTTCTGGTTGGCGTGCGCTCCGATTTTCGTTTTCACCGTACCCTGGCTCTTTTACGCGCGGCCCGCCTACACCCAAATGAGTACGCCGTTGCGAGCGGCAGGTGAATTATTTGCGCGAATAATCCAGTATCTTTTCGAAACGGCATCGGTCACACCGCTTATCGGAGTCATTGCGCTTTTTTTCGTCCTTTTGATCCAATGGCGCCGCGGACGGTCGCAGATTCACGCGTCCAGTCCCGTTTCCGGCGGCGAGGACGCAAGTTGTGACTCGGCGACAGGGGCACCGCATTCACGCGATTCAAATGTTTTTTTTAACACAAAGGAGATGGGATTTTTGCTGGTGGTAGGTGCCAGCATTCTTTGTTTTGCGGTTATCATAAGCTTCACTCAGGAGATAACCTCACTTAGAATCATCGGCTTGCGCTACACGGCGGGTGTCATTCCGCTTGTCGCACTCGCCGCAGGGGTGCTGATCGCGAAGGTGAGCCGCGGAAAACCCGTCGTCTGGATCTCGTTACTAGCGGTCTTTATCCTAACGAGACTTGATCAAATTGTGCCTTGGACGTCATGGAACAGGAGTGGAATTTTTCGGTTTGGCCAATACGCCGTCGCCGTTCATGTTCCTTCGACTCCGCTCAATCGTTTTATTGACACCGGACTGCTGCGATTCGGCTGTAACTTGTGGTATGGCAATCCGGGAACGATGGGCAAGAGTTGCCAGTTTCTCCGCCGTAACGCGCAGCCTGGGGATGTAGTGATTACCAATTATGAATCGGAGCCGCTTTATTTTTACACCGGATTACCGCAGGGCTTGAAGATTCTCGCTAACGCGCCGGTTTACGAAGCAGCCCGACGGCAACATCTCCCTGAATACGTTTTCGGTGTGGCTCGCGCGCGCTGGATAGTGTGGCGATTTGCGTGGGACGGGTATTTTGGCGTCACCTGGTCGGAGGTCGAACAAGCTCTTGTTAACCAAGGTGCGCGAATCACCGAGATGACAAAAATAAAAGAGACGGGTTGGGAAAATCGCGAAAACGTCTTTTTTCATCGCTTCTGCGGCCACAAACATCTTTTTCGCCTGCACCAGCCTCGTTTTCCGCGCGCACGTATCTATCGGATTGATTATCCCGATTCCAATTGATCACTTTGCCCCGGTTGTTTCTTGGAACCAAAGCTCACTGTCCGCAGATTAGGCATTTCTTGTCGGAGCTGTGACTCTGCGCTAATTTCCGGCGCATTTTTGCCGGCATAGCTCAGTTGGTAGAGCAGCTGATTTGTAATCAGCAGGTCGTCGGTTCGAATCCGACTGCCGGCTCCATTCACCTTAAGCTTTGCCTGCCAAGTGAAGAAAATTTAGAATGTCGGCGCGCAGGCGAAGGAAATCTTCGCTGCTGCGCTGACGTGGGCGATCCAAAGCAATCGAAATTGTGCGTTCGATTTTCCCTGGCCGGGAGGTCATGATCATGATCCGGTCGCTCATGTAAATGGCTTCGTCGATGTCGTGAGTAACCAGGAGCATCGTGGTGCGGCGAGCCTGCCAGAGGCGAAGCACTTCATCCTGCATCCGCATGCGCGTAAAAGCGTCCAGCGCGCCGAGCGGTTCGTCCAGGAGAAGGACTTTGGGATGATTGATAAGCGCTCGCGCGAGCGCGGCACGCTGGGCCATGCCGCCGGAAAGATGGTGGGGATAGGCGTTGGCAAATACTTCAAGGCCCACCAGACGCATGAACTCATCTACTTCCTCGTGTTTTTCTCGCAAAACCCCACGCGCGACCAGCCCGGCTTCAATGTTGCGACGGACGGTGAGCCACGGGAAGAGATTCGGATCTTGAAAAACCAAACCGCGTTCCGCTCCTGGATGGGTGATCGGGTCAGAGCCGATCAAAAGTTCTCCCGAGTCGGCAGAATCCAGACCGGCAATGAGGCGAAGGAGCGTGGACTTCCCGCAGCCACTTGGGCCGATGAGCGAAACTAATTCTCCGGCTGCAAGCGAGAACGAGATTCCATCCAGGACCGGCCGGCTTGTGAGGGGATCGTCGGGCGCGGGGAAACTCTTCCGGATTTCCCGAACGCCAAGCGAGGATGCCTCGGGCTGGGCAAGCGTTACCATTTGATTACTCCTTTTTGCCACACCAGCACGCGGTCGCGGACCTTAAACAGAAGAGTCATGACGGTTGAAAAGAAGGCGGCCATGATGATAAGGGCGGCGAAGACTTTGCCGTATTCGGCCCAGCCCTGCGCCCAACTGACATACCAGCCGAGGCCAGACTTCACCCCGACCGATTCTGCAACCACGAGCGTTAGAAAGGATGCGCCGAGTCCCATAAACAAGCCGATAAAGATGTTCGGGACCGCTGCGGGAATCGCGACGCGAAAGATGAGATAAGCGCGTCCGGCGCCGAGCGTCCGAGCAACATCGAGGTAAGACGCAGGAGTATTAGAAATGCCGGAAGCAGTAAGCATGGTGACTGGAAACCAAACCGCCAGTGCGATCAAGCCTGCTGCGGACACAATAGCGGACGGTGAAACTACCATCGCGAGAGGGATCCACGCCGTTGCTGGAATCGGGCCGACGATCTTGAGCATCGGCATTCCCCAGTATCGAATCGGAGTCGACCATCCGATGCAAGTCCCGCTGATCAGGCCAACGAGAACACCAACCATGTAGCCACTTAGAAGCAACGCGAGGGAATGCCAGGTGCTATCCAGCAAAAGCACGCGATCACTAATTAGACTGCGCAGTACCGCCGCTGGCCCGGGAAAGTACGGCAGCGGGAGCAGCTGGAAACCAAATGTAACCAAGTCCCAAAGACCGAGTGCCAAAATTGCCACCGTGAAGATCGGACACATGTGCCGCATCCAGGAGCGCAATGGCGTCCAGAATCGTTGCGCAATTGCGAGGACAATCGACACACCGACGATTTCGTAGACGAACAGCGTGTAAGAATGCGTTTCCACCGCCGGTGCCCTCTTCGAAAAGAGCAAATGAATTACGAGCGCCACTAAAGCTGCGAGAGGGACCGCCAACTGCGCGCGCCAACCCAATTTCAATCCGCCTTCTCTTCGCTGGATCGCATTTACGTCTGGTTGCGGTGGCGCGGAAGGCAGCTGCGTAGTCGATTTAGGGGGACTTATTTCAGGGCGGCCAGTGATCTCTTCTTGCAGCATGACTCTTGCGTATCAAAATGAGTTCCACAGGTGGAGTGACAAATGCTGTTTCGCCGGCAAGTCGTTTGTCGCT
>Ga0209686_1001073_pt1 | contig 13711 bp, 10 predicted proteins | sample GraSoiAngelo_126_FD_185883 | JGI IMG/M metagenome (GOLD analysis project Ga0209686, IMG submission 185883) | Grasslands soil microbial communities from the Angelo Coastal Reserve, California, USA - 14_0927_09_20cm (SPAdes) (version 2) | ecosystem: Environmental > Terrestrial > Soil > Grasslands ...
AGGTAGCGCGCGCCAATCGGCTGGGAAGCAATCTCACGCTCATGAGTATCGATCTGAGTGGATTCCGCCAGATCAATTCAAAATTTGGATCGCTCGAGGGGGATGCGGTTCTGGCAGAGTTTGCCAGGATACTGAAATCGGTGTTTCGTGGCGGGGACATCGTTTTTCGCCAGGGCGGAGACGAATTTCTTATCCTGATGCCTGAAACTACTGAGGAGCAAGCCGACTTTCCGCGCCAGCGCCTGCACCGCGAAGTGGAGCAATGGAATCTTAACAGCAAAAAAGACTTTGAGATGGCCTTCACTTGGGCGCTGGCGTCGTACGTCACCGGCACAGACGCAGATGAGGTGCTACGAGCGGTCGACCGCAAGCTGTATCAGAAGAAGAACAAACTCGTACCGGTGTTTTAGGACAATCACCCGTTCAAACCTGTCTGCTAATCATTATCTTCGATAACTTGGTGGCTGCGCCTTTGTCCAATAGCCACAGCAGTCGTCCATTCACGGGATGGACTCTTTGCGAAGGCAAGCCGGCGCGCCCATCTTCCAGCACGTTACGAACCATGTCCGCTTTATCTGCACCGCTCACCAGAAAAATCACACAGGCCGCGTGATTGAGTACAGGATAAGTGAATGTGATCCTGTTAGTCTTAAGTTTTTCCACCCAGTTTGCCACTACCAGGCGTTTTGTCTCGTTAAGTGCCGCTGTGTTTGGGAACAAAGACGCTGTATGGCCGTCGGGACCGAGGCCTAGCAAAATCAAATCGAAGCGGGGGAATTCGCCAGGCTTTAAACGGAAGAATAACTTGAGGGCTTCCTCATAATCCTTGGCCACGACGTTTGCATCTTTTTCCTCTGCACGGACGCGGAAAATGTTTTCCGGCGGGACGGGCACTTTCGAGAGCAGCGCTTCCTTTGCCATGCGATAGTTACTATCGGGATGGTCCGGCGGGACGTGGCGTTCATCACTCCAAAAGAAAAAAATCTTGTCCCAGGGGAGTGCGGATCTTGCCAGCACGGAGTACAAAGACTTTGGCGTGGAACCGCCAGACAGCGCGACCGTGAATTTTCGGTGATCGCGAATCGCCGTTGACGCGAGAGCGATGAATTCCGCGGCTGCGGCCTGGAATAGCTCCTGAGGCGCATTCAGGATGCGGATATCAGCTTCGCTAAGCATTACGTAGACTAATTCTTTCCGGCGGGCACACTCGGCTCAGTATTGACCACTGCGCAGCGTGCTGCTCCTAGCAGTGCGATGCTTTCATTTGTGATTACCCTTACCGGGATGCTCTCCAGCAGCGATTGCATTCGTCCCTTGCTGACGAACGCTTGCATGAACAGCGGCCCCGCAAGTTTCGGCAGCAGTTTCGGGGCAATGCCGCCGCCGAGATAAATTCCGCCAATAGCAAGAATTTTGAGAGCAAGATTGCCAGCTTCGGCGCCGTAGATCGAGACAAAAAGATCAACCGCTTGCTCGCAAAGTGGGCATTTGCCTTGCACGCCGGCACCCGAAATGGCTGCGGCCGGATCGAATTGGGACATTTCGTCGATCAGCCATTGGGGCTCCCTTCCGCGCCCGCTGTCGCGGAGAAAATGAAACACGTTTACTAGCCCCGGGCCGGAAACGATTCGCTCATAACTGACGTGACCAAAACGCGTGCGCAGATACCGGAACAGATCGAGTTCCAGGTCATTGCGGGGTGCAAAATCTCCATGTCCACCCTCGCAGGCGAAGACATGATGCTGCAGACCGTCCCAGTACATGCCGGCTTCGCCCAGTCCAGTTCCGGCTGCGATTACCGCCTGATTGCCAATGGGACTTCCTTTCACCTGGTTCAAACAAACGACGTCTTTAGGATCAAGCGCAGGAATACCCCAGGCATTCGCTTCAAGATCATTGATGAGCAGTGCCTTACGAAGCTTCAATTCGTCGGCAAGCCGCTTGGATTCGATTGTCCACGGGAGATTGGACGCTTCCACACGTCCATTGCGTACTGGACCGGCGACTCCAAAGCAGGCGGCGTCTGGGCGCACACTCGAGCTATCGACGAATTTGGTTACGATCTCATCCAGGCCACGGTACTCACGGCTGGGAAACACTGAGGCTGAGACCAGGCTGAAGTGGCCATCCACAACATCGAAGAACGCCAGCCTTGCGTGGGTGCCTCCGATGTCGCCTGCCAGGATCATTTTTCGAAGTTCCTCCAGTGGCGCCCGTCGCGCTCAAGGAGTTCTTCGGCTTCCTTCGGACCCCAGGTTCCAGCGGGATAGTTTGGAAAATTTCGCGGAGGAAGCGCCTTCCACACATCGAGGACAGAACTGACAACGCACCATCCGGCCTCGACCATGTCAGCGCGCTGGAACAGCGTTTGGTCGCCGATCATGCAATCGTGGAGCAGGCGCTCGTAGCCCGTGGAGGGCTGTGTGCCGAAGTAGTCGGCGTACTCGAAATTCATGTCCACTGCGCCAAGACGCATCACTGGACCGGGAACTTTGGCCGCGAACTGGAGGGAGATTCCTTCCTCCGGCTGGATGTGCAGCACGAGCTGATTGGGCATCAGATTTTCGACGGGCGTGTCGCGGAAAAGAACAAAAGGCGCGCGGCGGAACTGAATTACGATATGCGTATTCTGCGCCGGCAACCGCTTGCCCGTGCGCAGGTAGAACGGAACATCAGCCCAACGCCAATTGTCGATTGCCAGCTTCATGGCAACGAAGGTCTCGGTTTTCGAATTTGGTGGGACACCGCTCTCCGCGCGGTATGCGGGAACGCGTTTCGCGTCGACGATTCCATCTCCGTACTGGCCACGGACCGTTCGGCTGAGCACATCCTCCGAGCTGTGCGGCTGGATGGCGTGCAGAATCTTTGCTTGCTCATCGCGGACGGCGTCGGCTTGAAAGGAAACCGGCGGTTCCATCGCGGTTAGGCTGATGAGCTGCATGATGTGGTTAGGCACCATGTCGCGCAGCGCGCCGGCATTATCGTAGTAACTGCCGCGCTGCTCAACGCCGACAGTCTCCGCCACAGAGATTTGTACGTGATCGATGTAACGGCGGTTCCAGATGGGCTCGAAGATTCCGTTCGCAAAGCGGAAAGCTAAGATGTTCTGAACGGTTTCTTTGCCGAGATAGTGGTCGATGCGGTAGATCTGTTTCTCGCTGGCTACGCGCAAGAGTTGCTGATTGAGGGCCTTGGCGGATTCCAGGTCGTGCCCGAATGGCTTTTCAATAATGACGCGACGCCAGTGCTGGCCATCTTCCTCCATCAGCCCGGCTGCTGAGAGCTGCTCCACGATTGGCCCGAAGAAGTTGGGTGCGGTCGCAAGATAGAAGAAATAGTTACCGTGCGTCGAATGCTCTTTGTCAATCTTCGCCAAATGACTTTTTAGTTGTGGGTAGATATTCTTGTCTTCGAACTCGCCTGTGACGTAATACATGTGGCGTATAAACCATTCGATCAGGTCGGGATCTCCGTCATTTCCCGTATATTGCCGCACATCCTCAACAACCTTTTTTCGAAATTCTTCTTCCGACATGGAACTATGCGCGATTCCGAGGACAGCAAATTCGCGCGAGAGCAACTGATTGCGGGCAAGATTGTAAAGCGCAGGAACCAGCTTGCGGCGAGTCAAATCACCCGCGGCGCCGAAGATTACCATGACGCAAGGATCACCCGGTCGCCCCACTCGGGTTTGCGCCGCAACCGGCATTGTCGCTGTGTCGAGCATTTCCAATTACCTCGTAATCATGCCAACGTTACGCCGTCTTCTTGCTGGCTGTGGGTTCCACGTGTCCGCCGAACTTCTGGCGCATGGCTGAGAGCATTTTCTCCGCAAATGTATGTTCCTGACGTGACCGGAAACGGACAAATAGCGCAGCCGAGAGAACATCGACTGGCACGGCTTCATCGATGGCCGCTTGAATCGTCCAGCGGCCCTCGCCCGAATCCTGCACGAAACCTGAGTATTCGGAAAGCGTGGGGTTTTCGGCGAGAGCCATCGCCGTTAAATCCAACAACCATGAGCTTACTACGCTGCCGCGCCGCCAGACTTCCGCAATGTCGGCAAGATTCAGATCGTAGCGGTAATCTTCCGGCAGCTCTTTGCCGCTGGCATTATGAAAGATATCAAAGCCCTCCGCGTAAGCCTGCATGATGCCGTACTCGATTCCGTTGTGGACCATCTTTACGAAATGACCCGCTCCGGATGGGCCGCAATAAATATAGCCGTCTTCGGCGGTTCCGGGCAGCTTCTCGCGGCCCGGGGTGCGGGGTATGTCGCCCCGGCCAGGGGCAAGCGTCTTGAAAATTGGATCAAGTTGCCGAACCACTTCCTTCGGGCCGCCGATCATCATGCAGTAACCGCGTTCGAGGCCCCAAACGCCGCCGCTGGTACCGACATCAACGTAATGAATGCCTTTGTCTTTGAGCTGCTTTGAACGGCGCACATCGTCTTTGAAATAGGAATTGCCGCCATCGATGATAACGTCACCGGATTGCATGCGCTGGGCGAGAGCTTGCATCGTCTGCTCGGTGGGACCCCCCGCGGGGACCATAAGCCAGGCGATGCGTGGCTTGCCGAGCTTCGAAATAAAATCGTCAAGGGAAGATGATGCAATCGCGCCTTCCCCGGCGATGCGCTTGACGTTGTCAGGGCTTAGATCTGAGACGACCAACTCGTGGCCGCCACGCATCAGGCGCCGCGTCATGTTGGCGCCCATCCTGCCGAGACCCACCATCCCTAGTCGCATGCAGTTCTCCTTAAAATCCAAGAATCAACCACAGAGGCCACCGAGGAAGATCAGCTTAACGCTTTACGGAATGCGGCCTGCAGTACCACCAATCCAGCCTGCAAGTCTTTGCCGAGGTGAACGCGCAAGGCTCGGCGGCCGCGCTCGGCCAGGACCTGGAAGTCCCCTCGGGCTTGCGCAGCTTTGACCACTCCGAACGTGTACTTCTGCCCCGGAACCGGCAGGTCGGCGGCATCATCGCAGGTGATCTGCAGAAACACACCGCTGTTTGGGCCGCCCTTGTAGGCCTGTCCGGTGGAATGCAGGAATCGTGGGCCGAAGCCGACGCAGGTCGCGTTGTGCCTCTTATCGCGCAACAGGTGACGCAACTCCTGCAATCGCGAGATATGGTCCGAGTTCATTTGGATGTAGGCGAGCAGGGCGAAGTAGTCATTGCTAGTCAACCGATTCAGATGCGCACGAAGATAGCCAGCAAGAGATTTGTCGCTCCCACTAGCTTTCGCCAACGCATCAGCATTCTTATCGTCCGTGAACAGTTTGATCCCGGCCTCCTCGAAGAAGGGCTTTTCTTCGGGAAGAGATCCTCTCTTTTCGTATTCGGCAGTCAGATTGCGCGTAGCAACTTTGCTGGCTTCGACATCGGGCTGATTGAAGGCATTGATTCCGATAATTGAGCCTGCGACTGCGGTAGCGACTTCCCAGCGGAAAAATTCCTGTCCAAGATCGTACGTGTCCGCGACGGAAATGCGCACTACTGGATGGCCCGCTTCTTCAAGCACAGCAATCTTTGCATCCTGCGCCGAATCGGCGGCACCCCCGAGCCGCACGTACGCGAAGATGCGATCATTGCCGTAGAACTCCGGTGGCCCAAGCTCTTCACGATCGACGGGAATAATTCCTTTACCTTGTTTGCCGGTCGACTCAGCCAGCAACTGTTCCAGCCACGCGCCGAGATCGGAGATGCCGGGGGAGGTGACGATGGTGACTTTGTCACGGCCGCTCTTGGCCGCCGTCCCGAGAATTATTCCCAGCACCACGCCGGGATTTTCTTCCACCGGAACGCAGGAAGCGCAAGCCTCTACCATTTCTTCTGTGAGATCGAGGAACTTGATGGTATCCAACCCCATTAGCGCGGCAGGCACCATGCCGAAATTCGAAAGCGCGGAGTAACGTCCGCCAATGCTGGGAAGCCCGTGAAAAACCTGACGGAAGCGGTCTGCTGTTGCGACTTGCTCGAGCTTCGAACCAGGATCGGTGATGGCGATGAAGTGGCTACCGGTTTTTTCTGGCCCCACAATCTGCTTCACCCGCTCGAAGAAATATTGTTTGAAGATGTTAGGCTCGAGCGTCGAGCCGGATTTGCTTGAGACAATAAAAAAAGTGTTCGCGAGATCGAGCTTGTCCTCGGATGCCCTAATCTGCACCGGGTCGGTGGAATCGAGAACATGCAGCCGGGGGAAGCCGTCGATCTTACCGAACGTCATCGCCAACACTTCCGGCGCCAGGCTGGAACCGCCCATGCCGAGCAAGAGAATGTCGCTGAAACCTTCTTTCTTGACATCTTCTGCTACGCGCTGCAGGTCGCTGCTGTGAGTAATTTCGTCTTCAGTAATGCCGAGCCAGCCCAACCAGTTCGATTCGTCGGTGCCGGTCCAGAGCGATGCATCGCGTTGCCACAGTCGGCGGACCTTTCCCGCAGCGCGCCAATCGTCTAAGTTGGTCTTAACGGCGGCGGCTAATTCTTCGGGGAGTTTGTACGATTGGCGATTGACCTGCGGGCTGGTCTCTGACTTACCGCTTTTTTCTACTGCTTCCAGAAGCTTGTCAAAAGCCTCGGCAAAGAGGCGTACGCCGTCTTCAGTAAGCTTAGCTGTGATCTCATCAATGGAAATCCCAACACTCGCGAGCGTCGCCATAACCTGGCGCGCGCCTTCGATGTCTTCCGTCAAACTTTGGCGGGCGTGACCGTGGTCTCGGAAGGCATCGAGTGTCGCGGGAGGCACCGTGTTTACGGTATCCGGACCGATCATTTCTTCGACGTACATCACATCGCTGTAGCTGGGATTCTTGGTGCTGGTGCTGGCCCAGAGCACGCGTTGAGTTTGCGCGCCTTTCGCGACGAGCTTCTTCCATCGATCAGTGCCGAAAATCTTTAGATAGCGCTGGTAGGTGAGTTTTCCGTTTGCGATAGCAACTTTTCCGAGAAGACTTCTCACCTTTGCTTGTTCGCGTTCGTCGTTTGTCGTTTTCAGTTTCGCAGCAAGTTGCGCGTCGACGGAATTATCGATCCGGCTGATGAAGAAACTTGCCACACTGGCCATCCTGCTTATGTCTCCGCCTTTGGCGGCGAGCTGCTCGAGACCGGCAATGTAGGCTTCGGCAACCTCCTCGTACACTTTCTGTGAGAAGAGAAGAGTGACGTTGATGTTGATGCCTTCGCTGATGAGCTGCTGAAATGCTGGAATCCCTTCCGGCGTGCCGGGAACCTTGATCATCACGTTCTCGCGGGCGACAGATTTCCAGAGCGCCCGCGCTTCCTGGATAGTACCTTGCGTGTCGCGGGCCAAATATGGCGAGACCTCCAGGCTCACATAGCCGTCGCGACGTTTGGTGCTTTCGTATACAGGCCGCAGAATGTCGGCGGCGTCTTGAATATCGCGTATGGCAAGAATCTCGTACCGCGCCTTGGCATCGAGATCGGTTCGCGATTTCAGAGAGTTCAGCAGATCGGCATAATCCGTGCTGCCGGAAATGGCCTTTTCGAAAATAGACGGATTCGAGGTGATGCCTCGCAGCCCGTCTTCATCCATCAGGCGCTGGAGCTCACCGCTGGTGATCAGGCTGCGGCGGATGTAGTCCAGCCAAATCGATTGCCCGAACTTCTGAAGATCGAGGAGAGGATTGGTAGCTTTCGCGGTCTCGAGAACGCTGGTGGGATTCATATGTGCGTCTCCATTAATGCACGCTGTGAATTTTAATGCGCCTCTTTCGCCCCCTGCGGGGCTTCTTTTATTGGCGCTCTGACCCACGGCTTACGCCGTGGGCTGTATTCTTGTGCCGCTTCGCGGCTTTCGACTGCAAGCTAAGAAAGGTTCGGCGTTACGCACTGCTCGGGCCGATGTCGACTACTTCGTTTCCGCGATTGTGGCACGCGCGGCCTCAACCACTTTGTCTGGGCTGAAGCCGAATTTCTTTAATACGTCCTTCAACGGCGCCGAGGATCCAAACGTGTGCATACCGATTACCTTGCCATGCGGTCCAACGTATTGCGACCAGCCAAATGTCGACGCTTGCTCTACCGCGACTCGCGCCTTTATTTCTTGCGGGAATACCTGTTGCTTATATTCCTCGCTTTGCCTTTCAAAGATGGCCCAGGAAGGCATGCTGACCACGCGCGCCTTCACTCCTTCCGATTTCAACTGCTCATAAGCAGCGATGCAGAGCTGAACCTCGCTGCCGCTGGACATCAATATTACTTGCGGCTTGCCATCTGGCGCATCTGCCAGGATGTAAGCGCCCTTGGCCACGCCTGCGGCGGAAGCGTATTTTGTACGGTCAAACGTCGGGACCGCCTGACGTGTCAGCACCAGCGCTGCCGGCTCGTGCTTCAACTGCATGATGACCTTCCATGCTTCGACGACTTCGTTGGCGTCGGCCGGACGCAAGAGCACCAGTCCTGGAACGGCGCGCAATGAGGGCAATTGCTCAATCGGCTGATGCGTAGGACCGTCTTCCCCCAGGCCGATTGAATCATGCGTATAGATGAAGATGGTTGGAATCTCCATCAGCGCAGCGAGTCGCACCGCCGGTTTCATGTAATCGGAGAAGTTGAAGAACGTACCTCCGAAAGGCCGGACTTTCGAGACCGCCATGCCATTCAGCGCCGCTGCCATCCCGTGTTCGCGGACACCGAAATGGAGATTGCGCCCGCCGTAGCTCCCAGGTTGGAAATCGCCTGCGCCTTCAAACTTCAATCGGGTTCTGTCGGAGGTCGCAAGGTCCGCTGATCCGCCAACCATCCAAGGCACATTCTGAGCGAGAACGTTGAGAACCTTGCCAGAGCTGTCACGCGTAGCAACACCCTTGGCATCAGTAGGAAACGTCGGCAGATTCTTGTCCCAGCCATCTGGAAGCTGGCGATGCTGCATCCCGTTGATCTGGTCAGCAAGTTCGGGGAATTGCTGCGCGTAGGAGTCGAACAATTTTTTCCAATCGTCGCGAAGCTTGCGGCCGCGTTTGCCTATCCCATCGCGAAAAGTTTCCAACACTCCGTCCGGAACCAGGAACTTTGCATCCTCCGGCCAGCCATAGAATTTCTTTACCAGTCGAACTTCCTCTTCCCCGAGTGGTTCGCCATGGGCTTCATTCGTATCCTGCTTGTGCGGAGAGCCGTAGCCGATATGGCTATTCACGATGATCAGCGTGGGCCGGTCTTTGGTTTGCAGAAAATTGATGCAGGCATCTGAAAACGAGTTGAGATCGTTAGCGTCGTTTACGTGAGTGACGTTCCAGCCATATCCGAGAAACCGTTCGGCGACGTCTTCAGTGAACGAAACGTCAGCAGGACCGTCGAGCGTCACGCGATTGTTGTCGTAGATCCAGCACAGGTTGGGCAGCTTCAAATGTCCGGCGAGCGATGCTGCCTCGGCGCCTACGCCTTCCATCATGTCGCCATCGCCGCACATGGCGTAGATGTTGTAATTAAAAATCTCAAAGCCGGGACGGTTGTAGTGCGCTGCCAGCCAGTTCGCAGCGATAGCCATTCCCACGCTGTTGCCCACTCCCTGGCCGAGCGGTCCGGTTGTGGTCTCGATGCCCGCGGCAATTCGGTATTCAGGGTGCCCAGGAGTGCGGCTATCGATTTGGCGAAACCTCTTAATATCGTCCAGGGTGATCGCGTAATCACCGAGCCGCTCGTATTCTGGGTTGATCCCCCGGACTTGCGCGAGATACAGCGTGGCGTACAGCAGCATAGAGGCATGGCCATTGGAGAGAACGAAGCGGTCGCGATTGGGCCACACCGGATCTGCGGGGTCGTAACGCAAAAAGTTCTGCCACAAACAATACGTCACAGGCGCCAGCGCCATGGGAGCGCCCGGATGTCCGGAGTTGGCCTGTTGCACGGCATCCATAGCCAGCGTGCGGATGGTGTTGATGCATAACGTCTCCAGTTGCTTGCTGGTCAACGTCTGTTCGCTCGTCACCATGGGGAAGTCCTTTCAGTTATGAACAGATGTGGGCGGCGGGAAGCTAGTTCTCCAGAACCTTGGGACTACATGCAGTTTATCAATTTATCGGGAGTCCTGCTGCTTGCGCCAGAACTGACTCATTTGTATGGATGACGCCAGCGGCGCGAGGATTCACCTGAACAAAATTTGTGATGAGGAAAAACGCGGTTAACGCTTCAACTGCGCCAGGTAACCGTGCTCGCTGCGGTAGCCCTTGGTCGTGCTTTCGACAAATCTCAGGAAATGGCGAAGGCTTTCGCGTTCGGTGGCTTCGAGATCGGCGAATCTGACGCGAACACCGAAAGATGGAGTGCTGCGCGTGACCACTCCATTCAGAATAATGCCTTTGATCCAGAGCTTTCCGTTTGCCAGCCACAAACCGATTTCCACGCTGGCGCGGGCCGGAACCGGAGTTGCAGTTTCGACGAAACAACCGCCCATGCTGGTATTCGCCAGGTTGCCCCAGATCGGGTCGGCGGAACCATCCACGCGCAGCTCCACTGCAACGAAACACTTCAGTCGAGGATAGCGCCGCCGATCCTCCCAGGTAGGAGCGGGAGTGAAGATATCAGGTTCAAACGGTGGCGAGGCCGATGGGCTGGTCGCGGCTGGAGGCGCTGGTTCGGGAGCTTGTTTAGCGGTGTCGCTGCTTGCTGTCGCGTGCTCTGCTCGTTCCTCCGCACCTTTATCGCTTGCGTTGTCGCCAGTCTTGATTTTGCGCATGGCAGCCAGCAGCGCCTGGTCACGTTTTTCCGGCGCAGCTTCGCGATAGGTCTGCAGGAGTTCACCCAGATGGCTTATCAGATCGGGATCCGTAAGAAGTTGGGTCCAATCCGCGCCCGTTGCAGGTTTGGGGTTACTCATAGAAGAGACACACGCCCCCGGATACTTGTTTACCCTAAGGAATTAAGAGTGAAGCAGGATCTTTCTGAGGACAAGATGACTCTAGTTACTCTCGTAAGTAACCATCAGAAGATTACCGACGAGCCTGAGGGCCACTAACGGCTCAGGAGGGGCATTCCAGAATCGACGGAGCGGCGCAGCGCGAGACCAATATAACGAGCCTGCCCGGCGGTCCAGAATAGAGCTGCAATAGTTTCCGAAACGATTCTGGGCGCTGGCTTGCTGCCTCACACTACAACGTTGATTTGAATGCCGCTGGCCTGAGGTGGTTGACTCCCACCATTGTTTAAATTGAGGATAATTTCCGCCAAAGAGTTCCCGTTTCCACTACCATTCGCAAAGTTAAAGGCGATCTCTGGCGTGGAGCCGCCGAGGTTAAGAACGACTTCCGGGTTGGGCGGGTTCGTGGCGTTCGCGCCTGCAGTGTTGTTAATGTCAATCGTGAGCTCTGGCCCGGAGCCGCCAGAATTCCCGCCAGCCAGATTCAGAACAACTTCAGGAGTCGATCCGCTCGAACTGCTGTTTGCACCCAAGTTGATGACAATCTCCGGAGTGGACGCAGCAGGCACGCTGCCGCTACCCGACGTTGGCGCCGGGGTTGGCGTGGGGGCTGGAGCAGGTGTCGGGGCGGGTGCGCTGCTGCCGCCTGTACCAGACGCGGGCGTGCTGTTGGCCTGAGATTGGATGAGATTCAGAATAATCTCTTCGACGTGAGGCTGGACTTGCGCGGGCGGACGCCCTCCGAAGTTAATCTTCTGAATAGCCTGCTGCAAAGTTGCATAAGCCTGCTGCGCCGCCACGGCGTCCCCAGTCTTGAGCGCTTGGCCCACAGCGAGGAAGTCATTCTCCAGCGTGGAGTTCTTGAATGGCTTGTAACCATTGGTATTCTGGCCCAGAGCTGCGAGCGCGTCATACACGTGCTGCGCTTTGGTCCGGTCGCCTGAGTTTATTGCCCGCCCTAGTTCCACGACATCGAGACGACGCTGAAAAAAGAAAGCTTGGTTAACGGACTGAAAGGGTAAGTTGCTGGCGATTCCGGCTACGGGCATGGATCCTCTCCTGGAGATTTGTTATCGGCGGAAGCGTGGATCTGATCCGCGATACATCACACTTAATCGGCAAAGAGGTTTGCAGCTTTAGCTATTCGAAAGAAAAGTCTTCATGCGTCAAAAAATGGGAGTTGTCTGACGTTGTCGGCTTGCGCTCGTCGAACCTGATTACAAGGCCGTGGAGGATGGTCCTACGAGGTGGCGCCGTAGCGACATTGTCACGCGCCAGCACCCGCTGGGTAGTGGTGCAGTTTGATTGTCATCCTGAAGCAAGCGTTCTTTGCGCAGCGAAGGATCTGGGCGAGCCGCGCGAAGCGTCGCGTTCCTGCGACGAAATAATCGCGCGTTTGGCTCGCTTCCTTACCAAACTGCACCATCAGCACAGCTTGCGCTCCTGTACCCATCGCTCCCATTCTTGTTAAAATAGTGGTTTCTGGTATCATTCCGCACACTTCAGGGGAGACACGAAATCTATGACTTATGTAATCGCAGAACCGTGCATCGGGACCAAGGACACCGCCTGTGTGGACGCCTGCCCGGTGGACTGCATCCATCCGAAGAAGGATGAGCCAGCGTACGCGGAAGAAGAGATGCTCTACATTGATCCGGTTGAATGTATCGATTGCGGCGCTTGCGTGCCCGTCTGCCCCGTGTCGGCCATCTTCGCCCTCGATGACCTGCCGGAGAAGTGGAAGAGCTTCACCGAGCGCAACGCCAAGTATTACGGCCGATAGCTGCACCGGTTTATCGGGATTTAAAGCGCATGCCTGCGCAAAGGCGTGTGCAGCAATCAACGTCCATGAGGATGCATTTTTCTGCGATCCCTGCGGACTCTGCGATCTTTGCGGTTAAGAGCATTTTTTATCCGGAGATGTCTAAACTCAGATTCCGCCACGAATAACGCTCCTTTTAATCTCCGTACCCCTCCGTTACAATCGAAGATCAACCTATCGAGCTGCGATGGCGCTGAAGGAGTCGGAGGCGATCGTTCTGCGCACGTATCCCCTGCGTGAAGCCGACCTTCTGGTCACGTTGTTTACGCGAGAGGAAGGCAAAGTGCGCGGGGTGGCGCGCTCGGCGAAGAAGTCGAAACGGCGCTTCGGCGGGGCGCTGGAGCCGCTTACTTATGTTCGCGTGCATTATGAAGATCGGGAGCAGCAGGAACTGGCGCGCTTAGATTCCTGCGAGGTTTTGGAATCCCCACTGGCGGGCGAGGTTGGTTATCCGCGTGCCGTGGCGTTGGGGCACGTGGCGGAGTTGCTGGATGAATTGCTGCCCGATCGCGAGGCCAATGATGCGGTTTTTCGCCTCGCACTTTCAGTGCTCGCGGCGCTGCGCGGGGCGGATGTCTGGATGCCCATTACTTATTTTGAGCTGTGGATGACCCGCTTGATGGGTTATCTCCCAGAGTTTTCCGAGTGCATCGCTTGCGGCCGCGCGCTGAATGGACACCGCGCTTATTTTCATGTGCTGGCGGATGGATTGATGTGTAAGGATGACAAGCGTCTTGCTTCTTCGGAGATGTCATCGCCGTCGCGGGCCATCGCAGCGCAGATGCTTCGTGCGCCCGTTGAGAATTTTGCTGGTGAGCCTTGGACGAAGGCAAGCGCCGCCGATTTGCGAAAATTCTTGATTCAGACCTTGCAGCGGCATATTGAGAAAAAGCTGGTAACGGCGGGGATGCTGGAGAAAATCAGCTCCTAACTGTCAGCGCCGCTAGTTCGTTCATGCCCTTCCCGCCGCTTGCCTCAAACCAATTCGATCATCACCCGATGTCCAACCA
>Ga0209686_1001077_pt1 | contig 13695 bp, 15 predicted proteins | sample GraSoiAngelo_126_FD_185883 | JGI IMG/M metagenome (GOLD analysis project Ga0209686, IMG submission 185883) | Grasslands soil microbial communities from the Angelo Coastal Reserve, California, USA - 14_0927_09_20cm (SPAdes) (version 2) | ecosystem: Environmental > Terrestrial > Soil > Grasslands ...
TGCTCATTATTTCATATCTGGACGCTACTTCCTGGTTGGCGTCGACGTCGACCTTGACGAACTTGACTTTGCCGGCGAATTCGTTCGATAGAGCTTCTATCGTCGGAGCTATCGCGTGGCATGGTCCGCACCAGTCCGCGTAGAAATCTACGAGGACGGGTACATTGGATTTGAGAACTTCCGTATCGAACTCACCGTTGCTAAGGTGGATTACTTTGCCGTTAGTCGTTTCTTTGGTCATCATGACTAGAACCCGGGCGGACAGGATATAAACATATTGATGAACATCTATATCATCATTCGGAACGCTTGGGGTTGAAGATATCTAAGAGATTGAATAGACGCATATCGAAACGTTAATAGTTTCGCCAAACCTAGGTGATCTGTGATGAAGCTAGCTACCGAGGATTTCGATCGTATCAGCAAGGCTCTAGCGGACCCGCAGCGCCGCGCAATACTTCAGAAGCTGGCAATGACAGGAAAGCTGAACTGCTCAGATGTCGGTGCTTTTTTCGACGTCTCGCAACCCACGGTCTCTCATCATCTGAAGGAACTTGCCACGGCTCACGTCGTCGAGAAAGAGAAGCAAGGCCAGTTCTGCTTCTATCACGTCAACAATGAGGTCCTCTCTGCATACGTCTCTGAACTCCAGCGTCGACTGGGCCTGAACGCGGTTCTAGCAGCACCGCACGCACGCTGAGAAGAACATATAGACGTTCATCAATGCGTTTATATATTCAGAGCTACCCAACAGTAGCATGACTCAACATTCGGAACCGAGATCATTGCAAGTGGTAGTTGCGAAGGAATTTCCCAAAAATTATCGCTCGTTCATCCACCGCGGGAAAAAGAACCGGAATCAGCGGTCGAACCTTGAGAAGATATACTCTGAAGAAGTTGAGGTCGCCCGCCGACATCCTCACCCTGCCGACAAAACGGGATTCAGCTGACAGTTCAGGATAAAACTACGAGATCAACATCTTCGGGTAATCCACGCGGGTTAGAAATCGTTTTGTCTCCGTATATTCTGATCCGTTTTCGGCGATAGAAGGGAGACTTTGAAGTGGTGTAAGCGATGGTAGAGATAGGAAGCCCGGCACCTAGATTCCGACTCCAGACTAGCGCTGGCGAATACATTAGCCTCGATGATTTCCACGGAAACAAGAACGTCGTGGTCTACTTCTATCCGAAAGACTTCACGAAAGGATGCACAGCGGAAGCCTGCGAGTTTCGAGACTCATACGAGGAATTCAAGAACCTCGGCGCAGAGGTCATCGGAATAAGCAACGATAACCTAAAGTCTCATGAGGCCTTCGCCTCGGAACACAAACTACCCTTCATACTCCTCAGCGACCCGGACGGATCGGTCAGAAAATCCTACGGTGTCAAGAAGACCTTCGGACTAGTTCCGGGAAGAGTTAGCTTTGTAATTGACAAGAACGGGATCGTCAGGCACGTTTTCTCATCCCAATCGAGAGCAACAGCACATGTGAGCGAAGCATTGGCCGTCCTGAAATCCTTGACATAATCGCAGCAGTATCCTTCTAGCAAGGCGTTTTGACTAGGGAAGGCTCAATTCTACGGCCGCGTCAAATCCCCTGTAATACTTTTTGACATCCGCTACTCCATGCTTTTTCCTGAACTTGTCCGCCACAGCTGCAACCCTCTTTGAATCGTTAATCGGCTTCGCGGAGAGTTCGAGCGATACATTGCCCGATGATATCCCGATTCGTTTCGATTTCAAGACATTCTTGTACCATTGATTCTTCGAACCCCTGACGGGCATTAGAAAGAGGGTCTTTCCTTCTCGGACGAACCATACCGGTGTCGAGAATTCTCGTCCTGATTTTCTTCCAGTGACCGTGATCTGTAGTTCTACGGAAGAGTCGAGAGCTTTCTGTATGTCTGAGCTGTCCATGGAGGCCCGTTTCTCCGGGTCTGATTTAGAATTTGTTCGCAGGAATTATCATCTCTACACCGTCTTCATCGAGAAATTGCAACACCCTCATATCGTATCCAATCACTATGAATTGAGGGGGTTGGGTCCCTAAGGTCTATAGGCTAGTGCCATTCCTATCCTAGTGCACGCTGATAGGAGGTGTACTAGGCCGATGAGTCGTAGTTCGTATGGCAGTCCTCGGACGATGCATAAAGTAGTCTGTTCTGACTGTGGCAAGGAGACGGAAGTCCCCTTCCAGCCCACAGAGGGAAGACCAGTCTACTGTAGGGACTGTTATCAAAAGCATCGCAGGTACTAGGAATCCCTAAACTAGGGGCCTAGTCCACCCCCTTTCTTTTTTCCGTTATCGACGTTCTGGCTAAGCCTTGAGCTTGGCCAGGCATAATTTTTTTCTGAGCCGTTCCTACATCTTAAATCCCCAACATTCCTGAAATCGTTGGCCGATCGAAAGTGGCGGACCCTATTTTACTAGCCAACAATCTCTGGGTCATCATTTGTGGACTACTCGTCTTTACCATGACGATTTCTGTCGGATTCTTGGAGATTGGAGAGCTTGGATCTGATTTAGAGATTAGTCTCCTCAAGACGATGCTCATCACAGGGTCAGCTCTCTTCTTCATGGCCCTAGTCGGATTCAACACCGCCTTTGCACCGACAATCAACGGTGTGATCGGCAATCCGTTCTACACTGGACTGTTTCTAGGAGGCTCATCCACAAACGTCAGCGGCCTTCTCACCGGCGCATGGTGGTCCCAGCAGAGTACAGGGCTTACAATTGGGACCTACTTCCTTTTCGAAACAGCGTTTGCTTCGGTCACACTCGCCCTCGTCGGAGTAATCGTTTTACGAAAAATGAAAATGCAGGCCTTCTTCGCCTACTCCATCGTCTATTTCATCATCATTTGGAACCTTCCCGCGGCGTGGATATGGAATCCAACGGGCTGGCTGGCCCAGATGGGTATGGCGGATTTCGCAGGAGGACTCGTAGTTCATGGAGCCGCTGGAGCAGCCGGCCTAGGAATTATTCTTCAGATCTGGCGAGAGGAAAAAAAGAGAGGACTCCGAACCAGCCCTCAGGTCCCAGTCAAACTCAACCTTCCCTGGCTGACGTTGTCAATACTTCTTCTCTGGGCGGGATGGTTCGGCTTCAACCCTGGAAGCGTCCTCGCGTTCAACAATGAAGCGATGGTCGTTGTAGTAACGACCTTCCTGGCCGCAGCTTCTGCTTTCCTCTCTGTAATGTTCTTTAGATATCAGATGACGAAGGAGATGCCGAGTCTGATCTATGCTGCGAACGGGGTCTTGATGGGCCTCATCGTAATCACGCCACTTGCAGGATTCGTTAGCCCTCTAAGCGCCGTCGTCTTGGGACTGCTTGGCGGACCACTCTATCTGATGGGGGAGAAGTGGTTTGGAAAACTCAAATGGTTCACAGATCCAGTAGGATTGTTCCCAGGTCACTTGCTGGGAGGAACATTCGGTGTCCTGATGATTCCATTCTTTGCTCAGAAGGCCTTCGTGTCATCGTTAGCGAGCCTCACGTTCCAGAATGGAAGCTTGGTGCCCCCTTCACTGCCGGACGGGCTATTCTTCGGGGGAGGGGTCTCTGCGCTGAACCAGCTCGGGATAGAGGCATACGGGGTTGTTGTGGTCATGATTAGCGTTTTCATCTTGTCCTACGTGACCTCCTGGTTGATTTCAGTCGCGATGCATGGGATCATTACGAGTACGACCAAGAACTGATAAGGTTCAAGAAATCAGCTGGTTCGTTCAGCCTCAATGATTATCATCCCGCCCAACAGGAACTCGTGAAGCTTCGCTGAACCGAATTTCACTTCAGCCAAACGGGTGATGTTGCGATTTTTCGCTAGCCGATGAAAAGTTGGAACGATCATCTGAAAGGGATTTTCCTTCGTTCGTCCTCTGATGAAGAATCTAGCAATCATCGGCATGAGCACCGCGACGTAGAGCTCAATCAGTTTTTGTCGGAACAGCCCGTCAGGTTTTCCGATATCGACTATCTCTAGTCGACCCCCTCCACCCACTACTCGGGCAAACTCTACCAGGGACAATGCTTTGTCGCGAACATCTCGGTAAGAGAAACATGTGAGGACCCCGTAGAAAGCATCGGGACGGAAGGGGAGGCTTTCCGCTACACCGAGCACTGGATGGAAGCCCGGTCCGAGAGTGGCCTTAGCGTGTTGCAAGAGGATTTGAGACGGGTCGAGTCCAGCAATTTTCTCAAACCCATCTTCAAGCATCATTCTACTACTTGTCCCAGGGCCTGTGCCTGAGTCCAGAATCCAATCCGTTCTGTATTTTTCCAGTCGACGGATTGCTCTTCGCCTAAGGGGTCCGGCTAGGCCCAACGAGATTATTTCGCTGATCGACTCGTAGAATGGAAGAGCGTGTTCAATCGCCCTAACCACCGCGTTCCACTCGTCTGTCGTGTGAGTCGAGAAGTGTCCCTGGATTGATTTTGTGGAATCCAGTCCTTAAATAGCCGGTCAGCCAAAACTAGTCCTGGAAATCTCTAGTTCATCTTCGAGGTTAGAATTTTGGATGTTGACATACCCCCGACCAGCATGGGTGTATCGGAGGGCCTGGACCGGAGCTTCAACTTCTCTGAAGTCTTTCAGCTGGTCAAGAAATCGGTCAAGAGTAGTCTGGGAAAGAGACGAACAGGATTGATGCTTGGTCTTGCTGATCTGCCAGAATACATCGGCGCGTTCCACCAGATGGGGTCCAATTTCATTGTCATGAACAGAAGCCTGCTCGACCAGGTTACGCACATAGCGAAGGACCGACAGACACTCAACGCCTATGTCTTCTACACGCTTCTCCACGAATACCTGCACACGCTGGGATATGTTGACGAGGGTGAGGTGCGACGGTTGACCCGTCAGATCTGCGCCCGGGTCCTAGGACCCGACCACCCGGCTACAAAACTGGCTATCGACGGGCCAGCGGTCATGTTTCCAGAACTCACTTTCCAGCACCATGGGGAGCTTAGGTCTCGGAGACTTCCCAAGTTCGAGATCGTCCGAGAGTTCGAAAGAGAATACAAGAGCTACGTGGCTTAGCCGCGGCCCGGCTCGCCGGCTTCTCCACCGATGAAGTCTAGGAATCCTTTCAGCTTCCAATAAGCATCGAGAAATTCTAATCCTCTATGAGTGATCGAGTAGCCGGAGTCCTCGCCGGTCTGTACGCCGACGAGCCCTGATGACGATAGATCTTTGAGGTAGTTCTTCGTCCGGTCGACGGGTAATCCAACTGCGTAGGAGACCCGTGTTATCCTGGTCGACCCTTTGCGCTTTAGGGCCTCTAGTATCTCTGCGTAGATTTCCATCCGGGACCGTTTGGCGGGCTGCAATTTCTCAGAGGGGCGGTTTGGGTAGATCGTTAACCTTGGAGGCTGGTTTTGCGAATTTTACGTCGGGTGAGGCCTCGATCGTGTCTGTGTAGAGCACTTCGCCCTCGACGTGGACTCCTGCTTCGATGACGCCTTCTCTGAAGTAGAGATTGCGCGCTCTTGAGCCCTGCTCCATTTCTAACGTGTCCGCGTAGACGTCCTCGACTCTGCCACCGTGTCCGACACTCACCTCTCGTGCGATGATTGGCCCGCTTGCCCGGGAACCATGCCCTAACTCAACGGTGTCTCCTTTTGTTCCCTTGATGGTTTTGAGGTCTCCTCCCACTTCAATACTTTTCTGGGCGATGATCTGATCCGCTTCCATGGAGCCGCCAACATCCAGAGAGTCAAGCCTCAATTCCGCACCGATGTATGCTCTGCCGCCAATGTCCAAGTCCTTTTCCAGCGTGAGGCTTCCAGATACTCGCAAGAGTCCTCCAACGTCCACCTCAACCCCTTTTCCGTTCCCATTGATTGACGCCATGCCTCCAACATCTAGAGAGTCGAAAGAGAGGTCGGCTCTGCTCTCGAATTTTCCTCCCACATCAACATCTCCCCCTTCACCGCCTTCCACCAGTGTTGCGAGGCCGCCTACGTCAATCTTTGAGAATTTTAGGGGTTTGGTCGATTCGAACTTGCCGCCGACATCTACGTCTTTGGAGACCTCTCCTCCACCTATCCGTGCCATTCCTCCAACATCGAGCTTTGCAGACTTTACCATGCCGGCTATGTCGACGGTGCCTCCGACATCCACTTCTTCAACCTCGGCCGCTCCCTGGACTTTGAATGAGCCGCCTACGTCCACTTTCTTTCCGGAGATTGTTCCTCTAACCTCGAGGACTCCTCCTACATCAAAATCGTCTGCCCGAGCGTTTCCGCCTATCTTCAGGGCTTTGTCGACAGTGACCGTGGTTGCTTCGAGGGACCCGTCGATGGCCAGCTGTCCGTCGTCGACCTTTACTTCGCCTTTGGCGTTGAGATCGCCCTCTATTCTGATTTTTCCGTGGCGAGCAGAGAACTCTGAACATGAAAGACTTCCATGGAACTCGGCGTCTCCGTCACACGATACTCGTCCGGTGACCTGGATTACCTTGTCTTCTGGTTCTATTCTTGCACCATGGCCAACCCTTAGGTCGCCCTCGACGTGACCGAGCTTCGCTACCGCGCCGCTGTCTACCGAGACATCGCCCATCCTCTGGAATCCTCTATCGGGTAGCCAGTCTAAGGTTGTTTATTGTTAGCCAGTTCTTGATTGTTGACTGTTCTATTCTCTCTTGGTCTATTTTGACGTGACACATTTCTCGTCGATCGGTCTATGTCGCCCCGCGGCTTATAACGGCCGTGCACGTTGAATAGTCACCAGAAGTGATTACAAACAAAAATTCAGAAGACGCTGAAACGGCAGAGCCTCAAGGTACCGGTGAACCGGTAGGGCTGCTGTGCAGGCCTCGGAAAGCAGACCATACTGCAATGAGTGAATATATTCCTCCGAGATAGGTAGCGATTCTACCAGTCCAAGCAATCGGATCCCCAACAGTTCTACCGAAGTAGAACGCGGCCAAGCCTATGGCCGTCAACGCCAGCGCCATCGAATACCAGAACAAGATCCCTGACCTTGAATCGTGATACAGCCTCAAGAAGAGGATGGAAGACGCTGCGAACAAGAATAACCCGGCTCCTACAACAGCCTGCCTCAAGATCGTAGAACCTGCTCCAGGAACAAAAAAGGCAGGAGTCGCGCCTAGAAGCGCGAACACTGTCAGGGCTGCAAGGAAGCCGACAGCACCACCGTAAGCTAGGATCAACTTTGGTTTGCGGCTCTTCGAATCTCGGGATGAACTGTCCCTCATGGTAGTGGTAGCGCTTGCGATGTAGAACAGGGATGAAACCAGGGCGCCTGAATTACTAATGGTCACCCCAATATTCGGTCCGCCCGGAGGGCCAAGCAACCAGCCCGCTACCATGCTTGCGAAACCCCAAGCCAGAGTCCCGCTACCAAGCAGCAGAATGGTCCGCGAACCTCCAGAAAGATAGCTCTTCAGAGAAATGAAAGCGACCACGACCGCAGTTCCAAAGAGAAACAGGGTCTGTAGCGTCGCAAAAAGCAGTAGCGGATTGAAGGCCAGACTTGCCGCTACGCTGGTAGGCAGTATGACGTCAAAGAGGGCAATCACCGCGACAAAAATCGGGAGAGGAACTACTCCAATACGCCTAGTCGCGTTAGGAGAGATCAAACTTGCATCCCCTATTGCTTATGTTTCGTTCTTGTGAACGCGTCGTCCCAAGCTCCGGCGACCTCTTGTGTCAGTGACCTGTGAGGGGAACCCGTTATGATCCCCTCATATCCTGAGAAGGGTGCTGCTACTCTCAATCCGTGAGCTGTTATCTCGTATTCTCTCAAATGCTTGTCATGGTCGCTGCCCCTCATCTTCATTATCGCGAGAGCCTTTTTGATTGACGAGTCGATCTCCACGAATTTCAACAGGACCAGGCAGTCGATGAGAAAGCTCATGCCGGTCTGTGTTACCGAGTAGGAACTGTCTACTTCCTGCTGCGCCTCCCAAACGATTAGGGGACTGATTCCCCGTGTCTTGATGTACATGAGTATCCGGTAGGCCTCTTTGCGAAGATCTCCCTGCGGCACATACATTTCCAAATGGTTGAGAGAATCGATTACCATTCTTCGCGGCTGCAATTCCTTGATCGTCTCTCCGAGTAACTGTTCTTCTCCATCGGGCTCTAGGAGGAGATCAGGGCTGGTGCACACGACTCTCAGCTTGTTTTCGGCCTCTAGCTTTCTTAGGTCCCAGCCGAAGTTTTCTGCATCGCGATAGATCTGGTCTGGGAGTTGTTCGAATGTGAGGTATATTCCAGGCTCGCCGAACTGAGTTGCGCCATTCACTAGATATTCGAGAGCGAGGGTGGTCTTTCCGGTTCCTGCGCTTCCAGCTATCATTACCGCATCCTTATCCATGAATCCGCCGCGGAGCATCTCATCCAGCTCAGGAATTCCAGTCTTATTGCGGGCCATCCCTAGCCTCCATTCTTGTTTTGAGCGTCTTCAGGTGATTGACGATGGTTTCCTGAGTCTCGCGGTCCTTCGACCGGTCGAAGAGGAGGACATCGCGGCTTCCTATCTGCCGAACTTTGAGGATTCCCAGAGTGACTAAGTCTCTGACATCTGCCTCGATAGAGTTGGCAATTCTCCCGATTCTCCTAGCAACTCCCTCATGCGTGTCTATAAGTCCCGGGTTCTTGTGGAACAGGACTAGAAGGTCCCCCTTGACCTCCGTCGAGATTAGCATCTCAAAGAGTCTGTTTTCCGCAGTCATTTTCTCACCACTCCCCTTTGAACAAAGGAAAGATCCTTCCTTGCAAGCCCGATAGAAGTTTCGAAGTCGAGTTCGCTACTCGATGTGTAGTGAAGACTCAGCTTCTGGAAGAGCTCTTTCACTATCATCCGTTCCAATGTCAAGGCTCCGAACCCAAAGTAGAACTGGAGCTCTCGGTGAAACTCGCTAGGTGTCTCAGCGTACGTCTGAAGGGACTGTTTGAGAAGTGGAAGGATTGTTAGCATGACTGTTTCTCCAAGAGTATTGCGCAAACCCTCCTTGACTGAGTCTTGAAATATGCTGGAGAAATCCGTTTTGGGTTCCAACCATTTCTCGTCCAAAAAGGGATTCAGTGCTCAGGGAGTTAGTGAAGAAGAGTTTCAGTCGTGATTAACTATCTCGTAACTGGAGCGTGATGGATTGGGATACATGGAGCCTCAAGGCGCGAAGCGTGTCTCGACTTTGCACGTAACTCTTTGCGTTTAGAGCAGGTACAAGAAAAACAAAGTGAAGGACGCTCCCAAAGTCTCCGGCCTTTACATCCCCAAATGTCGATCAGAACTCTGGGCCTCAGAATTTCTCGATAGAAAAAGAACGCGATGCTAACAGGATCTGCAAAACAGATTCTAGAGTCAGATCAAGCGATCAGGGTTGCAACGTTCATAGAAGGAGCAGAAGTTACAGGTTACGCGGAAGCTGCTAGGACAAAGAACATCTTTAGCCAGAGCGGTGATCTTCAGAAGAAGATTGGTTTCTGGGTAAGCGTCGTTACTGAGATGGCTAGGCAGATGGACCAATTGTTCGGACCCGCAGAGTCTGTATGCGTCACACATAAAGGACTGAGAATGGTGACGGTTCCTATTTCCGGAAGAAGGTCCCTTGGCCTCTCGCTTGATCGTTCGGCGGACCCGGACAAGATGATTCTGAAGATAATGACGAAGTTCGATCTAAACTATTCCCACACCCACAAAACTGGTTTCCGGAAAGGATTCTCCGGAGGAAATCTGCCGGTTCTAGCCGCAACCGCTGGTGTTGCCGCAGTTGAGACACTTGTAGCAAGACCCAGCACGCACCATGATCATGCCACAATTGTCGCACGCAGGTGCATCTGACTGGGGATCGAACGTCAATAAATCCGGTTCCAGGCGACTGGCCGATTCGTGTTCCACGACTCTCTGTTCTGCCGGCTTCTGGGCTGGCTCGACGAGCTTAGCTTGAGTCTCATGGTTCTCGACCATAGTCTTCGCCAAGCCCATCGCGTCCTGGTCCTCTTTTGAGAGATACTTGAGTCCGAGATATCTGAAGATGTAGTCTACCACGGATTTTGCGAATCTAATCTCTGGATTGTTCGTCATCCCTGCCGGCTCGAACCGGGTGTGGATGAACTTGTTAACGAGGACCCTCAGTGGAACGCCGTATTGTAGTGCGATCGATATGGATGTGGCGAATGCGTCCATCAGTCCTGATATAGTGCTGCCTTCTTTCGACATGACGACAAAGATCTCGCCTGGAGATCCATCAGCGTACAGTCCCACCATCAAGTATCCCTCGTTCCCGTTGATGCTGAACTTGTGAATCGTCGCATCGCGCTGGTCGGGCAACCGTTTCCGTAGAGGCTTGTAAGCCACCTTCTCAAGCGGCTTGATCTTGTCTTTCTCGTCGAGGCTCGTCGTCAATGGCTGTGTCCTCTTGGACCCGTCCCGGTAGATCGCGATAGCCTTCAAGCCCATCTTCCACGAGTTCACATAGGTCTGCATAATCTCGTCTACTGTCACGCTGTTCGGCATGTTCACTGTCTTCGATATCGCTCCCGAGATGAACGGCTGGACTGCGCTCATCATCTTCACATGTCCCATGTAATGGATGCTTCGGGATCCCTTGGACGGCTTGAAGGCGCAGTCGAAGACAGCGAGGTGCTCCGGCTTTAGATGTGGAGCGCCCTCAATCGTGTCGTTGTCTTGGAGGTAATGTAGAATCTCGTCCGTCTGGCTTGTGGAGTATCCGAGTCTCCTCAAGGCCTCTGGAACAGTGCCGTTGACTATCTTGATGACTCCACCGCCTACTAGCCACTTGTACTTGACTAGGGCAATGTCTGGTTCGATGCCCGTCGTGTCGCAGTCCATCATGAACGCTATCGTCCCCGTCGGCGCGATCACGGATATCTGCGCGTTCTTGAAGCCGAACCGCTCCCCAAGCGACAAGGCTTCGTCCCAGGACCGTACCGCTGCATCGACCAGATCCTTCGGAACATCCTCGCGGGGAATCTTGCCAGCGTGGGATCTATGCATTCCGATGACGTTGAGGAATGGTTTCTCGTTGCTCGGGTAGCCTCTGAAAGGTCCCAGCCTCTTAGCGATGAGTGATGAGGTTGCGTAGGCGTGTCCGGACATCAGGGCTGAGATGGCGGCCGAGAGGTTTCTACCCTTATCGCTGTCATAGGCGAGACCCCGCGACATTAGCAGTGCCCCTAGGTTTGCGTAGCCCATTCCCAGCGGACGATAATCGTGGCTGTTCTTCTCAATCCCCGGAGTCGGATAGCTCGCATTATCGACCAGAATCTCCTGGGCTGTGATGACTATCTCGACAGCATGCTTGAACGAGTCGACATCGAACTCTCCCTCGCGAGTTCTGAACTTCATCAAGTTCAACGATGCAAGGTTGCAGGCGGAATCGTCTAGGAACATGTACTCGGAGCATGGATTGGAAGCGTTGATCCGGTCAGTGTTGGAGCAGGGGTTCCATTCGTTGACTGTGGTGTCGAACTGTATTCCTGGGTCTCCGCAGATGTAGGCTGCCTCAGCCATCTGCCGCATGAGATCGCGCGCCTTGTAAGTGTCTGCGACCTTGTGGTTGGTGATGTAGTGGGTCTGCCATTCTTTGTTGTCGGTGACCGCGTGCATGAAGTCGTCGGTCACGCGGACGCTGTGGTTCGCGTTCTGAAAGAAGACAGAGCCATAGGCCTCGCCGTCAACAGCCCCATCGTAGCCCGCGTCTATGAGCGCCCAAGCTTTCTTCTCCTCGTTCGCCTTTGACCAGATGAATTCGACAACATCCGGATGATCCGCATTCAGAATGACCATCTTAGCCGCTCGTCGGGTCCGGCCGCCGGATTTTATGACTCCCGCGAAGGCGTCGTAGCCTTTCATGAAGGATACGGGTCCACTCGCTTTTCCGCCGGTGGAGAGGTGCTCTTTCGAGGAGCGGAGCGCGGATAGGTTGGATCCTGTTCCGGATCCGTACTTGAACAGCATTCCTTCGGTCATGGCGAGCTGCATTATCGACCGCATGTCGTCTCTGACTGAGTTGATGAAACAGGCTGAGCATTGGGGACGATCCTCAACGCCGACGTTGAACCAGACTGGGCTGTTGAATGCGGCCATCTGGTTGAGAAGAATGTGAGTAAGCTCGGCCTCGAATATCTGAGCCTCTTCCTCGTCCAGGAAATACTGACCCTTCACGCCCCATTTCGTTATCGTCTTTGCAACCCGGTCTAGCAATTGGCGGACGCTGGATTCTCTCTCGCGGGTCCCAAGGCGTCCACGGAAATATTTCGAAGCTACAATGTTGGTTGCGGTCTGGGACCAGAGAGACGGAGCCTCGACGCCTTTTTGCTCGAAAATAATCTGACCCTTAGCGTCGGTAATTACGGCGTCTCGTGTTTCCCATTTTACCGCGTCGTAGGGATGGACGCCCAGTTTCGTGTAGCGTCTCTGGTATCTGAATTCCCCTCCGGGGGCCTTCGGTATTTGATGTGTTTCCATTTTATTTGACACTCCTTCCCGTCCTGTTTTCTCTACGAAAACCGAGGAAGTACGCTTACCCCCCTGCATCTCTACATTAAAGAGATTTGTACAGATTCGTATAAAAATATGGAGTACGTTCTACAGCACCGACTATGGTTGCATGCGTCGTCAACTGCAATGGTTCTCGCGACAGCCAGAGACAGCTACTCCTTCAGACTAACCAATACGCCGTCGCGGAGTGGGACGATCACAGTTGACATTCCGGGAGATTCCGAGACTAAGCGATTGAATTTGATCATAGACTGCGTATCCTTCGACTTGCCACCCTTAGCCACATCTCCTCCCCACAGAGCGTTGTCCGCGACGAACAAGCCCCCCTTTCGAAGCATGGGTAGAGACATTTTGAATGCGTCAGGATAAACGTCCTTGTCGGAGTCTAGAAAAATCATGTCAAACTCTTCCTTTAACGTTGGTAGGACTTTGAGAGCGTTGCCCTCGATTACTTTCACTACGCGTTCCAGTCCCGCATCGGAAATATTCTTCTTGGCAATCTTTACCCGCTCGGGGTCCATGTCGATCGTTGTTACATTGCCCTTCAGTGGAGCTACAGCGCGGGCCAGCCAGATCCCTGAGTAGCCTATCGCGGTTCCAATCTCTAGAACCTTTCTGCTCTGGCTTGTCTTGGCTAGGTTGTAGAGCAGCCTCCCGACTAATGGTCCTATAATCGGGATGGCGTTGGAATCTGCATATTCTTCCATCTTCTCCAGTAGAGGATCTCGAGGTGCGGCAAGCCGGTACAAGTAATCGTCAATGTAATCGTATGTTATCGACACGGGATGATCGAAAAACCAGATCCGATTCGGGCTACATAATGCTTAGCCGGTAGAGTCTAGAGAACGGTCTGAGTTATGTTGAAAGAGTCCGTCACCGTCTGGTCCGGGATGGAGCCGAGCGGTAAGAGATCATACAGCTGAAACGCTATGGCGAACCGTAGCATGTGGTTAGTCGAGGTGCGGAAGAAGAAGATACTGGTCGCTTGGACCGCGTCGCTCACAGCGTGTCCATTCCCCCAGGCCGAGGTTGATCCGTCAACGCTATCCTGAATGCTCAAACTTGTTACTCGCACTCCGAAGCCTTTCACGATCGAATTTGTGAGCGTCTGGTTCACGTCGCTGATGACGAGCGAGTAGTCTGTTCCTATGCCTGTTCGCGGGAAAGTTACGTTTGATATTGAAATGGCCAGGTATG
>Ga0209686_1001080_pt1 | contig 13680 bp, 10 predicted proteins | sample GraSoiAngelo_126_FD_185883 | JGI IMG/M metagenome (GOLD analysis project Ga0209686, IMG submission 185883) | Grasslands soil microbial communities from the Angelo Coastal Reserve, California, USA - 14_0927_09_20cm (SPAdes) (version 2) | ecosystem: Environmental > Terrestrial > Soil > Grasslands ...
GTGGTAGCGGCGCCCGGGCGAGCGTGTCCATAACCCTCGCCCTCGTGCTCGAGCAGACGCTCAACGGTCTGCAGTACGGCGTGATGCTCTTTCTCATGGCCGCCGGGCTGACGCTCGTCTTCGGCATCATGAACCTCGTCAACCTCGCGCACGGCTCGCTCTACATGGTCGGCGCGTACCTGGCGACCGCGTTCACGGAACGGACAGGATCGTTCGTGCTCGGCGTCGCGCTCGCGCTGCCGGCCACGCTCCTGGTCGGCGTCGTGGTCGAAGTGGTCGCGCTCAGGACCTTGTACGAGCGGGATCACCTCGATCAGGTGCTGGCCACCTTCGGGCTCATCCTCTTCTTCAACGAGCTGATCGCGATCGTCTGGGGACGGGCGGCGATCTTCACCAGCGTTCCTCAGTTCCTGAGCAGCCATTTCCGCGTGCTGCCCGGCCTGCCGTATCCCACGTATCGGGCGGTCATCATCCTGGTCGGCGTGGCCGTCGCGTTTCTGCTCTGGGTCCTGGTGACGCACACGCGCCTGGGCATGCGCATCCGCGCCGGCGCCAGTAACCGGACGATGATCGCGGCCCTCGGCGTCGACATCCGGCTTCTCTACACTCTCGTCTTCGGCCTCGGCGCCGCGCTGGCGGGGCTCGCCGGAGCGATGGCCGGCCCGCTCTACTCCGTGCAGCCGGGCATGGGCGAGGCGATCCTCATCCAGGTCTTCGTCGTGATCGTCATCGGCGGGATCGGGTCGATCCGCGGCGCGATCGTCGGGGCCATCGTGGTGGGCATGGCCGACACGCTCGGCCGGGCCTTCCTCAAGCCGATGCTGGCCACGGTCATCTCGCCGCCCGCCGCCGACAAGGCGGGGCCGGCGCTGGCCTCCATGTCGATCTACCTCTTGATGGCGGCGGTGCTGTTCTTCCGTCCCGAGGGGCTCTTCCCGGCGCGGAGCCGCTCCTGATGGCGATCTCGCGCCGCACGGTCGTGCTGGCCGCCGGCTGCATCGTGCTCGCGCTGGTTCCGCCGATCGCCGCGCTCACCAATCAGCCGTTCTACGTCGACCTGTTCCGCCGCATGATGATCTTCGCGATCGCCGCCGTGAGCCTCGACCTGATCCTCGGCTACGGCGGCATGGTCAGCTTCGGCCATGCGGCCTATCTCGGCATCGGCGCTTACGCGGTCGGGATCCCCGCGTTCCACGGCATCGAGAACGGATGGCTCCAGTGGGGCCTGGCCATCACGGCGTCTGCGGTGGTGGCGCTGGTGATCGGCGCGATCTCGCTCCGGACGAGCGGCGTCTCCTTCATCATGATCACGCTCGCCTTCGCCCAAATGCTGTACTACCTGGGCATCAGCCTCGAGACCTACGGCGGCGACAACGGCATGCGGCTCGCCGGACGCAGCCGGTTCGGCGGGCCCGTCGATCTCCGCGAGCCCACGGTCTTCTACTACGCCGTGCTGGCGATCCTCATCGTGTTCCTGGCGCTCGGCAGCCGACTGGTCGCCTCCCGCTTCGGAATGGTGGTCCGTGCGGCGAAGTCCAACGAGCCGCGCGCGCGGGCGATCGGCTTCTCGCCGCTTCCGTACAAGCTCACGGCCTTCGTCATCGCCGGGAGCGGGGGCGGGCTGGCCGGCGCGCTCCTCGCCAACCAGACGGAGTACCTGACGCCGGACTTCATGCACTGGACCCGGTCGGGCGAGATCATGTTCATGGTGATCCTCGGCGGCATGGGGACGCTCTTCGGTCCCGTGATCGGCGCCGTCGCGCTCCTGCTGCTCGAGGACGTGCTGTCCGCGCTGACCGCGCACTGGCAGATCATTCTCGGGCCGATCCTGATCCTGGTCGTGCTCTTCGCGAAGCGCGGCCTGTTCGGCCTGCTGGTCGGCGCCGAGGCGCGAGATGGCTGAGCCTTTGCTCTCGATCCGCGGCCTCAGCAAGCGCTTCGGCGGGCTGCTGGCGAGCGACCGGATCGACCTCGACGTGACGCGAGGCGAGACGCACGCGATCATCGGCCCCAACGGCGCGGGCAAGACCACGCTCATCGGCCAGCTCGCGGGCGACCTTCGCCCCGACGCCGGATCCATCCGCTTCGCCGACCAGGACGTCACGCGGCTCGGCGCGCCGCACCGCGCGCGACGCGGGCTGGCGCGCTCGTTTCAGGTGACGAGCATCTTCCGCGACTTCTCGGCGCTCGACAACGTGGCGTTCGCCGTCCAGGCGCACCGCGGCAGCAGCTTTCGGTTCTGGCGGCCGGCGCGCTCGGAGCCAGCCCTGCGTGGGCCAGCGCGTGTCGCGCTGGAGTCGGTGGGGCTCGGCGGGCGGGCCGACGTCCGCGCGGCCAACCTCGCCCATGGCGAGCAACGCCAGCTCGAGATCGCGATGGCGCTGGCGACGGAGCCTCGCCTGCTCCTGCTCGACGAGCCGGTCGCCGGGATGGGGCTCGACGAGTCTCAGCGGATGGTCCGGTTTCTCTCGACCCTCAAGCGCCGGATCACGATCGTGCTCGTCGAGCACGACATGGACGCCGTGTTCACGCTGGCCGACCGGATCTCGGTGATGGTCTACGGCCGGATCATCGCCACGGGGACGCCGCCGGAGATTCGCGGCCACGACGAAGTGCGAAGAGCCTATCTGGGCGAGGATCAGGCCTGATGCTCGCCGTCGATGCGATCGAGACGTCGTACGGGGTGAGCCAGGTCTTGTTCGGCGTGAGCCTCGATGTCGGCCCGGGGCAAGTCGTCACTCTGCTCGGCAGGAACGGCATGGGCAAGACCACGACGATCCGGTCGATCATGGGCATCGCGCCGCTGCAAGGCGGCACGATCAGCTTCGACGGCCGTCCGATCCATGGTCTGCCGCCGTATCGCGTGGCGCAGGCCGGGCTCGGCCTCGTCCCCGAGGGACGCCAGGTGTTCCCGAACTTGACCGTGCGCGAAAATCTCGTGGCGACCGCGGCGAATCGTGGCGGAAACGCGGCGCCGTGGCGAGTGGACGCGGTCTTCGAGTTATTTCCGCAGCTCGCGGCCCGCGCGAAGAGCCTCGGCGGCGCGCTCTCCGGCGGCGAGCAGCAGATGCTCGCGATCGGACGCGCGTTGATGACGAACCCGCGCCTGCTCATCCTCGACGAGGCGACGGAAGGGCTCGCGCCGCTCGTCCGCGCCGAGATCTGGCGCTGCGTGGAAGGCCTGAAGGCGAGGGGGCAGTCGATCCTCATCATCGACAAAGACGTGACGACGCTCACCCGGGTCGCCGACGCGCACTACATCCTCGAGAAGGGCAGGATCGTCTGGCGCGGAACATCGGCCGAGCTTCGGCTCCGAGCGGACATCCAGCATCGATACCTCGGCGTATGAGAGACTGCGTGGCGTGAGCTGGATCGACCGCTCGTTTCCGACGACCGCCACTCCGAGCGACCTGGTGGGCCGCGTGCTGGGGCTGAACCCGGGCATGATGACCGGACCCGGCACCAACACCTATCTCGTCGGTCGCCGGGATCCGATCCTCATCGACACCGGCGCCGGCGTCGCCGAGTATCCGCCGTTGCTCTCGAGCTACCTCGCCGAGCGCGGCTGGGCCCGGCCCTCACGGGTGATCCTCACGCATCGCCATCCCGATCACCTCGGCGGGGTCTCCCAGCTCCGGGCGCGCTTTCGAGGCATTCACGTCTCGAAAATGATCTTTCGCGACTCCTCGCTGCCGGACTCGATCCATGATCTGCGTGACGGCGAGAAGATCGAGAGCGACGGCGCCACCTTGATCGCTGTTCACACCCCCGGTCACGCCTCCGACCACCTCTGCTTTTACCTCGTCGAGGAAAAGGCGCTGTTCACGGGCGACGTGGTGCTCGCCGGATCCACGACGGTCATCCCGTCCGGCGACGGAGATCTTCTCGACTACATGAATTCGCTCACGCGACTCCAGGCGCTCGGGGTTCGCCGGATCTACCCGGCGCACGGGCCGGTCATCGAGGACGGTCCCGGCCGGATCCAGGAGTACATCGACCATCGCCTGATGCGGGAGCGGCAGATCTTGACCGCGCTCGGCGACGGGCTGGCCACGATTCCGGAGATGGTCGCAAAGATCTACGCCGACGTCGCCCCCGCGCTACACCCGATGGCGGCGCAGTCGGTCGAGTCGCACCTGAAGAAGCTCGTGCGGGAAGGGCGCGTGCTGGAGACCGCCGTGCGCGACGCGCCCTCGCGCTGGCTACTCGTCCGCTAGCCCGTCTCTCGAGCCCGGCTCACGAGCGCGGCGAACAGATTGAACGCCGCGCGGTCATCGCCGACCAGCTCTTCGGGGTGCCACTGGACTCCGACGACGAACTGCCCGGCGTCGCTGACCTCCACGCCCTCGATGATCGAGTCGGGCGCCCACGCCACGTCCGCGAGCCCCCGGCCCAGGCGCTTGATCGCCTGGTGGTGGAAGCTGTTCACGTCGACTTCCAGCGCGCCCAGGATCCCGGCGAGCCGCGAGCCGTCCCGCACCTTCACCGGGTGCGTCGGGATGTTCCGAGCCTTGCCCTGGCGCCCGGCCTGGCTGTGGTCGAACGGCGAGCCCGGCTCGCTGGAAATGTCCTGGTAGAGGCTGCCGCCCAGCGCGACGTTCAGCACCTGGAGCCCACGACAGACCGCGAGGAGGGGGACGCGCCGCGCAATCGCCCATTGCGTCAGATCGATCTCCAGCGTGTCGCGGGCGCCGGAGACCTCGGCGGTGGTCGGATGCCGCGCCTCGCCGAAGCGCGAGGGGTCCACGTCGCCGCCGCCGGTCAGGAGCACGCCGCGGACGTGCTTCAGGATCGCATCACGCGCAGCCGGCTCGAGCTGCGGAGGCAGGGGGACCGGGACGCCGCCGGCTTGCTGAACGGCGTTGAGATACGCGGCATTGACGTACGCTCGTTCCGGATATTTGTCGACGGTCACCGACGTCGAGATGGCGATCAGAGGAGCAGGATTCATCGCGCCCAGCGTAGCATGCTGGCCCCTTGGCGGACGCGCGCCCCGCGAGTATCATTGCCCCACTATGAGCCTAGACTCCGCGAGCCATCAGACGAAGGCGCCCGCTCACAACCCGACCTCGACGGCCCAGGTGATCGGAACCAGGTGGGCGGTGGCCGCCGGCCACTATCTCGCCTCGGAGGCCGGCGCGCGAGTGCTCGCGGCCGGCGGAAACGCGATCGACGCCGGCGTGGCCGCGGGAATGACCCTCGGCGTCGTCCACTGCGACATGGTGAGCGTCGCGGGCGTGGCGCCGATCCTCGTGCACATCCGGTGTCGGCCCGTATCCGCGCGCGACGACCGTCGCCTACTTCCGCGAGAAGCACGGTGGCCAGATCCCGCCGGGCTTGCCGCGGACCGTCGTGCCCGCGGCGCCGCACGCCTGGTGCACGGCGCTCGAACGCTGGGGCACGATGTCGTTCGCCGACGTCGCGCTGGCGGCGACCGAGCACGCTGAGCGCGGCTTCGCGATCTCGCAGTTCACTTCGTACCAGATGGGCGCGAACGCGGACAAGTATCGCCGCTGGCCATCGTCGGCCTCGCTCTACCTGCGTGACAATCGCGCGCTCCGGATGGGTGAGGTGCTCGTGCAGCGCGAGCTCGGCGAGACGCTTCGGCGGATGGCTCGCGCCGAAGCCAAGGCGGGCGGCAGCCGCGAGGAAGGGATCCGGGCGGCTCGAGACGAGTTCTATCGCGGCGAGACCGCGAAGCGCATCGCCGAATTCCATCGCGCCGAGGGCGGGCCGCTCGCGGCCAGCGATCTCGCCGAGTTCAGCGTCGAGGTCGGTCCGGCGCTCCGCACCACGTTCGGACCTTACGAGGTCGCCGCATGCGGGTTCTGGTGTCAGGGCCCGTCGTTCTTGCAGATGCTGAATCTCCTCGACGGCGTCGACCTGAAGGCGCTCGGCCACAACTCGCCGGCATACCTGCACCGGATCATCGAGACGATCAAGCTCGCGTTCGCCGATCGCGACGCCTACTACGGGGACCCGCATTTCGTGAAGGTGCCCGCCGACGGGTTGCTGTCGAAGGCCTACGCGGCGGTGCGCCGCCAGCTGATCAAGGATCGTGCGTGGCCCCAGATGCCGCCCGCGGGCGATCCCGATCGGCTCGACAGCGTGCGGCGGCCCGAGGCGGCGCTGCCCCTCGCGGGAGGATCGCACCCGTTACCCGGGCAAGAGACCGATGCGCTCGACACGAGCTACGTCGCCGTCGTCGACGAGGCCGGCAACGGGTTCTCCGCGACACCGAGCGACCCGAATGTCGACTCACCGGTCGTCGCGGGTGTCGGCTGCGTCGTGTCGCCGCGCGGCTCGCAGGGCTGGCTCGATCCGGAGCATCCGAGCGTGGTGGCGCCGGGCAAGCGGCCGCGTCTCACGCCGGCGCCGGCGATGGCGTTCACCGATGGCCGACTGCTCATGCCGTTCGGGACGCCCGGCGGCGACGTCCAGCAGCAGGCGATGCTCCAGGTGTTCCTCAACACCACGGTCTTCGGCATGGATCTGCAAGCCGCCATCGAGGCGCCCCGTGTCGCGTCTCGGAGCCATCCCGATTCGTTCTGGCCACACGCGGTCTCGCCGGGCAAGATCGAGGCGGAGCGACGCATTCCGCGCGAGACGCGCGACGCGCTGGCGGCCCTCGGTCACACCGTCGGCGAGTGGCCGGAGTGGGAGTGGCGCGCCGGCGCCGTCTGCGGTGTCAAGATCGGGCCGGAAGGCACCCGGTGGGCCGGCGCGGATCCGCGCCGCGGCGCGCACCCGATCGGTCGCTAGCTGCGGGCTGCTGAAAACAGCCCATCTGCACGTTGGCGACTTCGGCGCTGGCTGGTTGAGCTAGGTGGTCGCGGGCGCGGGGCTGACGGGCTCTTCGCGGATGGCGAGCGCCAGGCCGGCGGCGATGAAGCCCATGATGGCCGCGGACACGAACGCGATCTCGTAGCCGCCGGTCCACTCGTAGATCCAGCCGGCCAGCGCCGCGCCGAGCGCGGAGCCCACCTGGTGCGAGAAGAAGATCCAGCCGGAGAGCTCGCCGACCGAGTAGCGCCCGAAGATGTTCGCGGTGAGCGTCGTCGTCGGCGGCACGGTCGAGATGTAGTTGAGCCCGAAAATCGCGGCCCACACATGCAGTGACGGCGCGTTCCAGACGTAGAGCAGGAACAGAAGCGAGACGCCGCGGAAGAAGTAGTAGAACGCCAGCGGCCCTCGCCGGCCGAGCCGGTCGCAGATCCAGCCCGACGAGATCGTGCCCACCACGTTCATGGCGCCCATCACCCCGAGCGCCGTCGAGGCCTGGAGCTCGCTGAAGTTGTGCTCGAGGGCGTGCGGCATGAAGTGCGTGAGCACCATCCCGTTGGAGGTGTAGCCGCAGACGAAGAACGTCGCCATCAGGAGCCAGAACTGCGGCACGTACATCGCCTCCTGGAGGCGCACGCGCTGCGACTTCTCCACGGCCGCCAACTGCGCCGCGGCGAGAGCCGTTCCGGTCGCGCCGTAGGGGCGCACACCACGCTCGGCGGGGTCGTCGCGGATGAAGAACAGCGCGATCGGGAGCACGACGGCGAGCAGCGCGACGCCGAGCCAGAGATAGCTCGTGCGCCAGCCGAACCAGAGCGTGAGCACCGAGGCGAGCGGAATCATGACGAGCTGTCCCGCTGACATGCCCCCGGCCGAGATCCCGATGGCCATGCCGCGTCGGGCTTCGAACCATCGGGCGGCCACGGTCGATCCCGTCGTCATCGAGGCGCCGCCGGCGCCGAGCGCCATGAGGAATCCGGTCGTGACGTACACGTGCCAGAGTTTTTGCACGTAGGAAGCGCCGATCGAGCCGATGCCCAGCAGGAGGAGCGAGACGATGACGATCCGCCGTGGCCCCCAGCGATCGGCGAGACGGCCCACCACAGGACCCGCCGCGCCCAGGAGCAGCAGCGAAATAGCGGCGGCTCCGGAGAGGGCGCCGCGGCCCCAGCCGAACTCCGCCTCCATGGGTTTGATGTAGACGCCGAAGACCGACCGGATGCCCGACGCAGCCAGCATGCAGACCGTCACGGCACCCAGCACGATCCACGCCGGGTGCACGCGGCGGATCGAGCTCACGGGCCTTAGGATACCGGCCCTCCGCGTGGGGATTCGCACCGTATCGAGAAAGACCAACGCGGACCTGGGCGTCTGGCGGAGGACGCCAGACGCCCAGGCCAATCGCTAGTGGGCGACCGCGGCCTTTGGCCGGAGGACGATCTTCTCGCCCTCCGCGTCGACCGTGACCGTGTCGCCGTCGTTCAGCTCGCGCTGCAGCAGCTTGAGCGAGAGCGGGTCCTGAACCAGGCGCTGGATGGTCCGCTTGAGCGGCCGCGCCCCGAACGTCGGGTCATAGCCCTCGCGTCCGAGGAGGCTCCGGGCCGCGTCGGTCACCTCGAGCTCGATCCGCCGCGCCGCGAGCCGGCGCCGGAGGTGTCCGAGCTGGATGTCCACGATCCGGGCGATCTCGTCGCGGCCGAGCGGCGAGAAGATCACCACCTCGTCGATCCGGTTGAGAAACTCCGGCCGGAGCGTGTTGCGCAGCTCCTGCATCAGGAGCGGGCGAACCTTCTCGGGCTTCTCGTACTCGCGGAAGATGTGGCTCCCGAGATTCGACGTCATGATCACGACCGTGTTCCGGAAGTCGACCGTGCGCCCGTGACCGTCGGTCAGCCGCCCGTCGTCGAGCAGCTGGAGCAGGACGTTGAAGACGTCCGGATGCGCCTTCTCGATCTCGTCGAAGAGAATGACCGAGTAAGGCCGGCGCCGGACCGCCTCGGTGAGCTGGCCGCCCTCGTCGTAGCCGACGTATCCGGGCGGGGCGCCGATCAGACGGGCCACCGTGTGCTTCTCCATGTACTCGGACATGTCGATGCGGATCATGGCACGCTCGTCGTCGAAGAGGAATTCGGCGAGCGCCCGGGCCAGCTCGGTCTTGCCCACGCCGGTCGGCCCGAGGAACAGGAACGAGCCGATGGGCCGGTTGGGATCGGCAAGGCCCGACCGCGCGCGCCGGACCGCGTTGGCCACGGCGCGAATCGCGTCGTCCTGGCCGATGACGCGAAGGCCGAGCCGATCTTCCATGTTGACGAGCTTCTGGATCTCGCCCTCGAGGAGCCGCGTGACCGGGATGCCCGTCCACTTGGCGACGGTGACGGCGATGTCCTCCTCGTCGACCTCCTCGCGCAGCATACGACCCTGCGCGTGCTGGTCGGCCAGTCGCGCGTCGAGGTCCTTCAGCTGCTTCTCGAGCGTCATCAAGGTGCTGTAGCGGAGCTCGGCGGCGCGGTTCAGATCGCCCCGCCGCTCGGCGTCGGCCATCGCGTGCCGCGTCGTCTCGATCTCTTCCTTGATCTTGCCGATCTGCGTGATGCCTTCCTTCTCGGCCTGCCACCGCGCCTTGAGGCCGTCGCCCTTCTCGGAGAGCTCGGCCAGCTCGGCGTCGATCTTGGCCAGGCGCTCGCGCGAGACGGCGTCTTCCTCGCGCGCCACCGACACGCGCTCGATCTGCAGCTGCATCACGCGACGCTGGATCTCGTCGATCTCCTGCGGCATCGAGTCGATCTGCATCCGGATCCGCGCCGCGGCTTCGTCGACCAGGTCGATCGCCTTGTCGGGCAGGAACCGGTCGCCGATGTAGCGATGCGACAGCACCGCCGCCGCCACCAGTGCTCCGTCCTTGATCTTCACCTTGTGGTGCACCTCGTACTTGTCCTTCAGGCCGCGCAGGATCGCGATCGTGTCCTCGACCGAAGGCTCGCGGACCATGACCGGCTGGAAGCGCCGCTCGAGCGCCGCGTCCTTCTCGATGTGCTTTCGGTACTCGTCGAGGGTCGTCGCACCCACGCAGCGCAGCTCGCCGCGCGCCAGGGCAGGCTTGAGCATGTTGGCCGCGTCCACCGCGCCTTCGGCGGCGCCGGCGCCCACGAGCGTGTGGAGCTCGTCGATGAAGCAGATGATCTGGCCGTTGGACTCGACGATCTCCTTCAGGACGGCTTTGAGCCGGTCCTCGAACTCACCGCGGTATTTCGAGCCCGCCACCAGCGAGCCGATATCGAGCGCCACCAGCGTCTTGCCCTTCAATCCTTCGGGCACGTCGCCGGCGACGATCCGCTGGGCGAGCCCCTCGACGATGGCCGTCTTGCCGACGCCGGGCTCGCCGATGAGCACGGGGTTGTTCTTGGTGCGGCGCGAGAGCACCTGGATCACCCGGCGAATCTCTTCGTCGCGGCCGATGACCGGGTCGAGCTTGCCGCGGCGCGCGAGGTCGGTGAGGTCGCGAGAGTAGCGCTGGAGCGCCTGGTACTTCTCCTCGGGGTTCGGGTCGGTGACGCGCTGGTTGCCGCGAATCTCCACGAGCGCCTTGTAGATCGCCTCGGCATTGATGCCGGCTCCCGCCAAGGTGCGGCCCGCGGCTCCGTCGCGGTCCTGGGCGAGCGCCAGCAGGAGGTGCTCGGTCGAGACGTACTCGTCCTTGAGCCGCTCGGCCTCCTTCTGCGCGCGCTCGAGGGTTTGCCGCGTGCGGTCGCCGAGATACTGGCCGCTGCCGCCCTTCACCGCCGGCAGCTTGCCGAGCGCCGCCTCGAGCTCACGCTGGATCGCCTCCGGACGCGCCCCGAGCTTGGCCAGCACGGGCCCCACGACGCCTTCACGCTGTTCGAGGAGCGCCGAGAGCAGATGCTCGGGCTCGATCGCCTGATGATTGTGCTGATCGGCCTTCGACTGCGCCGCCTGCAGGGCTTCCTGCGCCTTCACGGTCAACTTGTCCAGTCTCATTGCTCCGCTCTTCCTCTTGTTCTGAGATTCGTCTCGTCAGCCTAGGTACGCGCGCGGGTTGTCGGCGCGCAGCGCCTTGAGCTTCTCGTACAGCTCGCGTTCGGCCGGCGTCACGTCGCTCGGGATCACGATCCGTACCGCCACCAGCTGATCGCCGGCGCCGCCTCCTTTGAGACGCGGCATGCCGTACCCGGGCAGCCTGAACGTGCGCCCGCTCGACGTCGCGGGCGGGATCTTCATCGACACCTTGCCGCGCAGGGTCGGAACTTCGATGCTCGTGCCCAGCGCGGCCTCGGGCGCCGTCACCGGGAGCGTCAAGTGGATGTCGTCGCCCTTGCGCTCGAAGAACGGATGCGGCGCGACCGTGACGCTCAGATAGAGGTCACCGCGCGTCCCCGCACCGCCGGCGCCCTCGCCGGAGACGCGTACGCGCTGGCCGCCCTTCACGCCCGCTGGGATCTTCACGTCGACCTGACGGCGAACCTGCTGCCAGCCCCCTCCGCCGCAGGTCGTGCACGGCTGCCGCTTGACGTGGCCGGAGCCATGGCAGGTCGCGCACGGTTCCTCGATGTCCATCGCAAAGGTCTTGCGGGTTCCGTGAAACGCCTCGTCGAGCGAGATCTCGATGCCGGCCTGGACATCGCCGCCGCGCGCGCTCTGGCCGCCCTGGAAGAGGTCCTCGAGCCTGACGCCTTCACCTCGCGGCCCTCCGCCGCGACCGCCCATGTCGCCGAAGATCGTGCGAAAGAAGTCGGAGAAGTCGCCGGCGCCGCCAATGTCGCCGCCGTACTCGACCCTGAACCCTCCACCGGGACCGCCGCCGGGCGGAGCCTGGGTGTAACGCTGCCAATCCGGGCCGAGCGAGTCGTAACGGCGCCGCTTCTCGGGATCCGACAACACCTCGTAGGCTTCGTTGATCTCCTTGAAGCGGTCGGGGGAGTCCTTGCCCTTCGCGACGTCCGGGTGGTGCTTCCTCGCGAGCCGCCGATAGGCGGACTTGATCGTCTTGTCGTCGGCCTTTCGGTCGACTCCTAGAATCCGGTAGTAGTCCTTGAAATCGACGGCCATGTCCAAGCTATCTCATAGAGAGTATAGCAGATGATTTTAGTCTTGCACGCTAAGGTCGGCCTGTACGCTAGCCTGTATCATCGCCGAAGCTATTTAGATCCCTGGACTTACCCGCGCCCGACGCGGAAGGCCACGTACAGCGACATTGCCCCACGCTGGAGGAGGACCGTGAGGGGGTCGCCCTCCTTCATATCGCGCGTGAGCCGCTCGAAGTCGGCCATCGTCCGGACGGTCTGGCCGTTGAGCTGCTTGACGATGTCGCCGCGCTGCACGCCGGCTTCCGCCGCCGGGGTCCCGTCTTCCACCCGGAACACGATGACCCCGTCGGTCGACCTCAGATTGAGCTGGCGGGCGATCTCCGGCGTCACCGGACGCACCTCGAGCCCCAGCATCGAGCGCGCGCGGCCGCCGCCGGGGCGCTGCTGCTGGGCCTGACGCTCGTCAGGCGCCTGGCCGACCTTGACCTCGACGACCTTCTCGGCCTGGTCGCGCAGGATCTTCAGCTTGGCCGTGCGGTCGGGAGCGAAGAAGCCAACGGCGCGTTGCAGGTCGCCGGTGCCTTCCATCGGACGTCCTTCGAACTCGAGCAGGATGTCGCCCGGCTTCAGGCCGGCCTTCGAGGCCGGGCTGTCCGGCATGACCTCGTTAATCAGGACACCCTTGGCGTCTTTCGAGCCGAACGAGCGCGCGAGCTCGGGCGTGAGCGGCTGGATCGACACGCCGAGCCAGCCGCGGGTCACGCGGCCCTTGTCGCGGAGCTCCGCATAGATCTTGCGCGCCATGTTCGAGGGGATCGCGAAGCCGATGCCCGAGCCACCCGCGACGATCGCCGTGTTGATGCCGACCACTTCGCCCTGCATGTTCACGAGCGGCCCGCCGGAGTTGCCCGGGTTGATCGCGGCGTCGGTCTGGAGAAAGTCGTCGAACGGTCCCTGGTCGAGCTGCCGCGCCTTGGCGCTGATGATGCCGGCCGTCACGGTCGCCTGAAGCCCGAACGGCGAGCCGACGGCCAGGACCCAGTCGCCGACCTGGATCCGATCGGAATCACCCAGGCGGGCATACTTGAACGAGGTCTTGCCGTCGTCGAGCTTGAGCACCGCGAGGTCGGTCTTTTTGTCCACGCCGATGACCTTCGCCCGATGCTTGCCGCCGTCGAGGGTCACCACCTCGATCTCGGTGGCCTTGTCGACCACGTGCGCATTGGTGAGCGCGATCCCGGTCGGATCGACGATGACACCCGAGCCCAGGCTGCGCTGTGGGATTCGCTCGGGCACCTCGCCGAAGAAGCGCCGGAAGAACTCCTCCCCGAAATACTCCTCGAACGGCGTCCGGCCCTGGGGTCCGGCTCCTCGAGACACCGTGTTGATGTTGATCACGGCGGGCTTGATGGCGTCCGCGATCGACGCGAAGGTGCCACCCTGGGGCGGCATCTGGACCGGAACGACGGGGATCGGGCTGACGGGCGCCGGCGCCGCCAGCGGGGGACGGCGCAGCTCCGCTCGGGACGCCGAAAACGCGCCCAAGGCGACACCCGCCACCAGGGCGAGCGCCAGCGCCGCGACAAAGTTCCGCCGCTTGAGCTGCATCATCGCGTCGCCTCCATCGTACTCTCACCGGCGAGGGCCCGCCGGAGCCGCTCACCCTCCAGAGTCTCGGTCCGCTTCAGCTCCCGAGCTGCCGCGATCAGGACGGCCTTCTTCGTCGTCAGGATTCCCCGGACTCTGTCGTGGATGCGCTCGAGGATCGCCCGCACCTCCTCGTCGATCGCCCGGGCGGTCTCCTCGCTGTACTCGCGGTCGCCGCCGACCCCGCTTCCCTTGAGGAACAGCGGCG
>Ga0209686_1001083_pt1 | contig 13655 bp, 10 predicted proteins | sample GraSoiAngelo_126_FD_185883 | JGI IMG/M metagenome (GOLD analysis project Ga0209686, IMG submission 185883) | Grasslands soil microbial communities from the Angelo Coastal Reserve, California, USA - 14_0927_09_20cm (SPAdes) (version 2) | ecosystem: Environmental > Terrestrial > Soil > Grasslands ...
GGGCACACTAGACCTCATTCCCGCACAAGTTGCGCTTCCCGGCCCGAACCGTGGTGACCCATGTCACTTAGTGGCGAACTGGTCCTGGGCAACGAACGTTGCGCGGACGCAGAAGATGGGTTGGCAGGTCATTCCACAACAGGGCGTTTTTGCGGCACGGAGGGGTGCCGGTGCGACACCTTCCTAGGGGGAAGGTCCGCTCGAGCCCCCGCTCAGCGCGGCGGCTCGTTGAGCAACAGCCAGTAGAGCCCCACCTCCGATACGGCCCGCGCGAACGCCTCGAAGTCCACCGGTTTGACGATGTAGCTGTTGGCCCCGAGCCGGTACGCCGCGGCGATGTCGGGCTCTTCGCGCGACGAGGTGAGGATTACGACCGGGATGGCGCGGGTGCGCTCGTCCGCCTTCAGTCGCCGCAGCACCTCGAGCCCGTCGACTTTGGGGAGCTTCAAGTCGAGCAGCACGACCTTCGGCACGACTCCGATGTCGCGCAGCGGGTGGCTGCCGTCGCCGAAAAAGAAGTCCAGCGCCTCGGCACCGTCGCGGGCGACGAATACCTGGTTGGCGAAGTTGCGCGCTTTGAAGGCGCGCAGCGTCAGCTCGACATCGGTGGGGTTGTCCTCCACCAGGAGGATTTCGACCTGTTGTTGGTTCGTCATCGGGTCACCTTGTCCTCGACGTGGTACACCGACTTCCCTCCGCAGAGCCGGTCCGGCGCGTCAGCCCGCATCCAGCACCTCGCGCACTTTGCGCACCAGGGCATCGGGGCGGAATGGCTTCTGCAAATAGGCGAGGCCGGGCTCGAGCATCCCGTGACGCACGATGGCGTTGTCGGTGTAGCCCGAGATGTACAGCACCCGGATGCCGGGCCGCTGCGCGGTCAGCCGGTCGGCCAGATCCCGGCCGCTCATCCCCGGCATCACGACGTCGGTGAGCAGCAGGTGGATCGTGGCGCCGTGCTGGGCGGCGAGCGCCAGGGCATCGGCGCCGCTCGGTGCCGCGAGCACCGTGTACCCTTGCCGCTCGAGCGCCTGCCGCGCGATCGCGCGCACCGCCGGCTCGTCCTCGGCGAGCAGCACGGTCTCGGAGCCCCGGGGCGGTCGCTCGACCGGCGCCGGCGGCGCCGCCGATTCGACGGGTGCGTCGACGCGCGGCAGATAGATCTTGAACGTCGCCCCGCGGCCCGGCTCGCTGTACACCCAGATAAACCCGCCGGACTGCTTGACGGTCCCGTACACCATCGCCAGGCCGAGGCCCGTGCCCTGACCGCGCGGCTTGGTCGTGAAAAACGGCTCGAAGGCGTGCGCCTGGGTCTCCTCGTCCATCCCGATCCCGCTGTCGCTCACCGTGAGCTGCACGTATGGTCCCGGCTTCACTAAACTGTGCTCGAGGGTGTAGCTCGAGTCCAGGTCGATGTTGCGCGTCTCCAGCGTGAGCTTGCCGCCTTGGGGCATCGCGTCGCGGGCGTTCACCGCGAGATTGACGATGACCTGCTCCAGCTGGCCGGGGTCCGCCGTGACGCGGCCCAGGGTCGGGTCGAGCACGGTCGCCAGCTCCACGTCCTCGCCGATCAGCCGGCGCAGCAGCTTGTCCATGTCCAGGACGAGCGCGTTCAGGTCGACGACCTTGGGCTGCAGCACCTGCTGGCGGCTGAACGCGAGCAGCTGGCGGGTCAGGCCGGCGGCGCGCTCCGCGGACCGGCGGATTTCGTCGACGTCGGCGCGCCGCGGGTCGTGGTGCCCGAGATCCTCGAGCAGCAGGTCGGCATGGCCGGTGATGGCCGTCAGGATGTTGTTGAAGTCGTGCGCGATGCCGCCCGCCAGCCGGCCGACCGCTTCCATCTTCTGCGCCTGGCGCAGCTGCTGCTCGAGGCCCAGCCGCTCGGTGACGTCGCGTCCGATGCCGAGAATGCCCGTGAGCCGGCCGTCGCGGAGCTGGGCGGTGGCGCTGAACTCCGCCACGCGGTACGTCCCGGCCCTGGTCAGGATGCGGAACTGAATGGTGGGGCGCGGCTCACCCTGCAGCACGCGGCCGAACAGGTCGAGGGCGAGTGGCACGTCATCGGGGTGGACGAAGGCCTCGAACGGCCGGCCGACCCATTCCGCGGGCGGGAACCCCGTCATCTCCTCGAAGGCCGGATTGAGCGAGGTCACCTCGCCGCCGGGCGAGAGCGCGAAAATCACGTCGCGTACGCCGTCCACGAGACTGCGATAGCTCTGCTCCGAATTGCGGAGCGCCTGCTCCGCGCGCAGCCGCTCGGTGATATCCCGCCAGTTGGCCACGACCGCCCCCACGGCTGGGTCGTCGAGCCGGTTCACGGCCACGGCCTCGACCAGATGGTAGGAGCCGTCCTTGTGCCGCGCGCGTAGCTCGGTGCGGATCGGCGTGCCGGGCTGATCGAGCAGCTGCCGGCACAGGCGCTCGGTGAGCGCGAGATCGTCGGGGTGCAGGAAGCCGAGCGCGTTCGTGCCGGTCAGCTCGGGGACGCCGTAGCCGAGCAACCGGGTCGCCGCCTGGCTGACGTAGGTGATCGCCCCGGTTTCGTCCAACAGTGCGACGGCGTCCGAGCTGTGCTCCACCAGAGCGTGGAACAGCTCCGGCCCCGCCTGCGGACCGGAGCGCCGCCCGGGCGAGCGGTGCGCGGAAGCCTTGAGACGCTTACCGGGCATGGTCGAGGATCAAGGCTCCCGAGGCAGGACTCGAACCTGCGACCCGCCGGTTAACAGCCGGCTGCTCTACCAGCTGAGCTACTCGGGAATGAACCAGGAAATATCGTCGACGCTGGGCGGGCAATCAACCTGCGGCAGCCGGCCCGGGCGGCCTGGGATCGGACCATGGTCGAGGTCGGGCGTGCGGTCCCTCCCTCTATGCCCCGCTGATCGCGTCCCAGGCAACCCAGTGAATTACGGCCGTGAGTGCGTCCTCCGGTCAGAGATCCGCGGCATGCTCCGGCGCTCCCGTCGCAGCGGACGACGCGCATCGCCACGGGCAAACTGTCCAGCGAGCGGCGGCCGCTGTGCCAGCTCGCGAACCAGCAGCCGGGCCACGTCGCGCAACAGCGCCAGCTCTCCTTCACTCCAAGGTCGCGGCTCCGGATCCATGACGCAGATCGCGCCGACCGCGCGGCCGGCCGCGTCGATCAACGGCACGCCGGCGCACGCCGTCACCAGCCCGTCTCGGACCGCTGGGATGCGGGCGGTCAGGGGATGGCGACGCCCATCCCCGACCACCAGCGGCCGGCGCGAGGCGGCGATGTGCCGGCTGAACGGGTAGCACAGCAGCAGCGCGATCGACACCGGCCGGCCGTAGCTGCTCGCCACCATCCGGCCGCGGGCGGCGACGAGCGAGACGTACACCACGGGGACGCCGAGCAGGCGACCGGCGAGCTGCGTGAAATGGTCCAATGCGCGCTGCGCGGGGCGGTCGGTACGCAGGGTCGCGAGCGTCATGGCGCGGGCCGTCTCAACTTGGTCACGATCGCCGGCAGTCGATCGAATTGGGTCCGCTTGTCGAGGAACTCGTCGGCGCCCGCTTCGAGGCACGTGGAACGCAGCTGGTCGTACGCGTAGTTTGTGAGCACCACCACGGTGGGCGGTGGTTCCAATTGTTTCGCCGCGCGGAGCACGTCTAACCCGTCCCCGTCCGGCAGCCGCATGTCGACGACCACGACGTCCGGCTTGGACTCGGGCATCAGCCGGAGCGCCTCCGCGACCGTGCCTGCCTCGACGACGTTGTCCACTTCCCACATGTCCTGCAGCATCGCCGCTAGTCGCACGCGCACAAGGGTGGAGTCATCGACGAGGAAAACACGCATCTGGACGTCTCTGCTCGAATCGATTGTCGTCCAGGCCACATCGGTCGCTCCAATTTGGGCCGCGGGCGAGCCCGCCGGAGTCGGCGGGCGCCCGCAACGGGCGTGCGAAACGAGGTAGCTGGTGCGTCAGTCGCGTCTGACAACCGGCCGCGGCCCGCTAGGGCGCGAGCCCTTGCTCGATCACGTAGCGGACCAGGTCCGCGTTGGTCTTGAGGTTCAGCTTGCGCATGACCCGGCTGCGGTAGGTGCTGACCGTCTTCGGACCGACTGCCAGCGTGACCGCGATCTCCTTGTTGCTCTTCCCGGTCCCGAGCAGACACAGCACCTGGTACTCGCGGGCGGAGAGGGCCTCGTGCGCGCGGCCGACGAAGCCCGAGCGGAGCTCGAGGGCGAGCCGCTCGGCGAGCGCCGGGCTGACGTACGTGCCACCGGCGTGCGCCTTCTTCACCGCGGCGAGCAGCTCGCTCGGCGCCTGGGTCTTGCTCACATAGCCCGCGGCGCCGGCGCGCAGTGCCTGCAACGCGAGCTGGCCTTCCGGGTGCATGCTGACGACCAGCACGGCCACGCGTGGGAATCGCTTCCGCAGCTCGCGGATGAGCGGCACGAATCCCGGGCCGGGCATGCCGATGTCCAGGATGACGACGTCGGCGCGGGTCTGCTCGAGCCGGCGCAGCAACTCGCCGCCTTCGGCCGCCTCGCCCACCACCTCGATCACATGGTCCTCGGCGGCGAGCTGGCGAAAGCCGGCGCGGATCAGCTGGTGGTCGTCCGCGATGAAGACTCGGATCATTCGAGGCTGGGCAGGCTGAGCGTGAGTAACGTCCCCCGACCGGACGCCGCGGTGATGGTGACGGTGCCGCCCAGGTTGGTCGCCCGCTCGCGAATGCCGAGCAGCCCGAGCGAGCGGGAGTCCGAGAGGGCGCCGTCGCTGATGCCGCGACCGTTGTCCTGCACGCTGAGCTCGAGCGCCTGCGCGGAGAGGGTGAACCGGACCAGGACGCTGGAGGCGCCGGCGTGTCGCGCCACGTTGGTGAGCGCTTCCTGAAAGATCCGGAAGGCGGCGGTCGCACGAGTTGCGTCGACGGCCGAGTGCGCGGCCCCCACCTCGACCCGGCAGGCGATGCCGGTCCGCGTCTCGAACTCGCGGGCCTGCCACTGGATGGCGGCTTGCAGTCCGAGCTCGTCCAGCACGCCGGGGCGCAGCTCGGTGGCGATACGCTGGATCGCGCCGGCGGTGCCGTCGAGGATCGCCTCCATGCCGTCGACCTTGCCGGCCAGCTCCGGGGCGGGCTGCGGCAGCCGCCGTCGGAGCCAGGTGAGGTCGATCTTGAGCGCGGTCAGCGCCTGCCCGAGCTCGTCGTGGATCTCGCGCGCGATGCGCGTGCGCTCCGCTTCCCGGGCGGCCTCGAGCCGGGCGGCGAGGTCGCGCAGCTGCTCGCGGTGGCGGTGCAGCTGCTCCTGCGCCCCCCTCCGCTCGGTGATGTCCTCGATCACCCCGACGAACAAGCGTGGCTCGCCCTGCTCGCTCGGCAGGGCGGAGACCGTGACCTGGACCCAGATCGGCGCCCCGTCCTTGCGGCAGTACCGTTTTTCCAGGGTGAACGCCGACCGTTTCCCCTCCGCCAGCTCGGCCATGAGCTCCCGGTTCCGAGGAAGGTCCTCCGGGTACGTGATGTCAGCGTACGTAAGGGACTGCAACTCCTCGTCGCTGTAGCCGACCATCCGTTGAAACACTTCATTCGTCCGGACGAAGCGCGCGTCGAGCCTCGCGACCGCGATGCCGACCGCCGCCTGCTCGAATGTGGCGCGGAGCAGTGCTTCCCGTTCCCGCAGGGCCTCCTCGGCCCGCCGGCGCTCGGTGAGGTCGCGGGTGACCTTGGCGAACCCGAGCAGTGAGCCCGCTCCGTTCCGGACCGGGCTGATCACCACGTCGGCCCAGAAGCGGGACCCGTCCTTGCGCACTCGCCACCCCTGGACCTCGCAGCGGCCGCGTTGGGCCGCCTCGCGCAGATTCTGCGCGGGCTTGCCGGCGGCCGCGTCCTCAGGCGTATAGAAACAGGCGAAGCTCCGCCCCATGATCTCCTGTGCCGTGTACCCCTTGATGTGCTGGGCGCCCACGTTCCAGCTCACCACCCGCCCGCTGGGGTCGAGTCGAACGATGGCATGGTCCCGCACGCTCTCCACCAGCACTCCGAGCCGCTGCTCGCTCTCACGCGCCACGCCCTCGGCGGCTCCACGCTCCGCCGTGGTGGCCGCGAGCACGAGTCCCGTCACGGACGCCAGCGCCAGGAAGGTCTGCAGCAGGGTGAGGTTCTCGGTGGGCGTCGCGCTGACGAACGGCCCGAGTCCACGCAGGGTGTGCCAGATCATCAAACCGGCGATCAACGCCGTGGCCGTGGCGCTGCCGCGCGGGCCGAACCGCGCGGCGGCCCACACCACGACCGGGAACACGGCGTACACGTACGTAATAGGACTGCGCAGCAGCAACACGGTCAGCAGTACCAGCAGCACGACCAGCGCCGCGGCCTCGGGCCAGCGACCCGCTGGCCGCGTGGCCCGAGCCCACGTGAGCAGCAGCGGCGCCACCAGCACGTCCCCCAGGGCGTCCCCGCTCCACCACACGAACCAGAGATGGCTCAGGGCGTCCCGCCCGACCACGCCACTCGCCCACAGGCTGGCGATCCCGATGGTCGCGCTCACCGTCGTGCTCGCGAGCGCCCCCAGTGTGACGAGCGCAACTACGTCACGGAACCGGTCGAGCGACGGTCGGAAGTCGGCCACCTCGAGGGTGTTCCCGAGCGCGATTCCGGCGGCTCCGGCGACCGGCACGCTGGCGGTCCAATTGAGCAGGAATGCGCCCATCGCAATGCCGGGCCAGTAGCGCAGGCCCAATAGCAGCAGGGCGGCGAGGGCCACGCCCGAGGGGGGCCACGCGGACGAGACGACTTTCTGGGCGACGGCGGCGAGCAGGCCGAGTTTCGCCGCGCCGAGATAACCGATGGCGACGGCGACGAGCAGGGTCGGGTACCGCAGCCGACGGGCCAGCTCGAGGAAGTCGGCTCGCCTGATCATTCGGGCTGCCGCACGTGCAGTTTGTGCATCCGCGCATTATGATGCACGCGACCCCGTAAGACGTCTAGATGCCGCGGGAAGGTCGGCGGCGAGCATCCCCAGCACGATCAAGCCTCCGCCGAGCCATTGCAGCGGGGCGAGGCGCTCTCCCAACACGAGCCAGGAGGTGAGCGCCGCGAACAGCGGCTCGAAGCAGAAGATCAGGGCCGCTCGGGCGGAAGACATGTGTCGCTGGGCGGACATCTGCAGCAAGAAACAGATCGTGCTGGCGAACGCCACCGAGTAACCGAGCGCCGCGACGAATTCCCCGGTCCACCGGATGTGCGGCCGCTCGAGCAGCAGCATGGCGAGCCCGGCGACGACGGCCGTGCCGGCGACCTGGAACCACACGAGGCGGCGCGCGTCGTAAGAGCGTCCCAGTTCGGTCACGGCCACGATCTGGCCGCCGAAGCAGGCGGCACAGATCAGTGTCAGCAAATCCCCTCGATTCAAACCGCCGCCATCCGGAGCCGTGAGCAAATAGATCCCGAAAGTCGCCAGCACCAGCGCCGCCGCGGTCAGCCAGCCCGGGCGCTGTCCCAGCAGCCCGAGGGCCATGACGGGCGCGAGCACCGAGGAAACAGCGACAATGAACGCCGCGCGCGACGGCGTGGTGATCACGAGGCCCGCCGTCACGGTAATGAACCCGACGGCGACGAGGGCGCCGAGCAGCAACCCGCCGCGCAGCTCGCGCCCGGTCGGCCGGGGGTGGAACCGGGTGCCGGGCGTGAGCAGCAGCGTTGCGATTCCGAATCGCACAGTGAGAAAAGCCAAGGGCGTGGCGAACGCCAGTGCGCTCTTGACGGCGACGAACGTGGTGCCCCACAGGAACGTCGCGAGCAGCAGCGTCAGGTCGGCGTGGCGACGCGTCACGCCGTCAGCGGGGCGCGTCCAGCACGCCCCGCACCTTCTTCGCCAACGCCTCGGGCGTGAACGGCTTCTGGAGGAATGCGGTGCCGGGATCGAGGACGCCGTGCTGGGCGACCGCCTCGTCGGCGTAGCCCGACATGTACAGCACGCGCAGGCCGGGGCGCAGGGACGTCAGGCGGCGCGCCAGCTCGCGGCCAGTCATCTCAGGCATCACCACGTCCGTGAGCAGGAGATGAATCGGACCGTCGTTGCGCTCGGCCAGCGCGAGGGCTTCGGCCCCTCCCGCGGCCACCAACACTCGGTATCCCGCCCGCTCCAGCACCTTCTGCGCCAGCACCCGAACTAGCCGTTCGTCCTCGGCGAGCACGACGGTCTCGTTGCCCGCGGCGGGCGCGGCCACGGGATGAGGGTCCCCGGTCGGGTCGAGCGGCGCGTCGACGCGCGGCAGGTAGATCCGGAACGTGGCGCCCCGTCCCGGCGTGCTCTCCACGCCGATGTGGCCCCCGCTCTGCCGCACGATGCCGTACACCGTGGCGAGTCCGAGGCCGGTCCCCTTGCCGCGCGGCTTGGTCGTGAAGAACGGCTCGAACAGATGCGCCTGGACCTCCACATCCATCCCGGCCCCGTTGTCCGACACCTGCAGCCGCACGTAGCGCCCGGTGGCGACGCCCTGGACGGGCGGCGCCCGCGTTCCATCCACCTCGACGTTGCCCGTCTCGATCGTCAACCGGCCGCCCTGGGGCATCGCGTCCCGGGCGTTGACGGCGAGGTTGACCAGCACCTGCTCGATCTGCCCCGTGTCGACCCGTACGGCACCCAGCCCGGGTGCGAGCGCGGTCTCGAGCACGATGTCCTCGCCGATCAGGCGGCGCAGCATCTTGGCGATGTCCTTCACCAGGCGATTCAGGTCGACCACCATCGGTTGCAGGACCTGTCGCGCGCTGAACGCCAGCAGCTGGCGGATCAGGTCTCTAGCGCGGGTCGCGGCGTCCCGGATGACGTCGAGCTCCTCGCGGTGCGGGCGATCCGTCGGCGCGTCGAGCAGCAGCAGCTCGATCGAGCCCAGCACCGCGGTCAGGACGTTGTTGAAATCGTGGGCGATCCCGCCCGCCAACCGGCCGACCGCTTCCATTCGCTGCGAGTGCTGCAGCTGCTCCTCCAGCTGGTGGCGCTCCCGCCGCACGGCGGCCCCTTCGACGGCCCGCGTGACGGCTGGGGCAAGGCGCTGCAGCCGGTCCTTCATGATGTAGTCATCGGCCCCCGCTTGCATGACCGCCACCGCCGTGTCCTCGCCGACGCTCCCGGAGACCACGATGAACGGCAGGTCGGGCGCCGTGGCGCGCACGACGGCGAGCGCGCCCGGTGCGTCGAAGTGGGGCAGGGAGTAGTCGCTCAGCACGACGTCCCAGGGCTGCCGGGCCAGCGCCGCGCGCATCGCGTCGGCGGTTTGCACGCGCTCCTGCACGACCTCGAACCCACCCTGGCGCAGGGCGCGCAGCATGAGCTCGGCGTCACTCGCGGAGTCTTCGACGATGAGGACGCGCAGGGCCGTGCCCGCCATCAAGTGAGGTCCCGCAGATAGCGGCCGGTCGCGGACGCGGCGACGCGGGCGACGTTCTCCGGAGTGCCCTGGGCCACGACGCGCCCGCCGGCCTCGCCCGCACCCGGCCCCAGGTCGATGATCCAGTCCGCCCGTTTCACGACGTCGAGGTGATGCTCGATCACGAGCACCGTGTGCCCGGCATCGACCAGCCGGTCGAGCACGCGGCACAGGGTCCGCACGTCGTCCAGGTGCAGGCCCGTAGTCGGCTCGTCCAGGATGTAGAGCTTGCGGCCTCCCGCGCCGCGTTTCGTCGCCCCCGCCAGCGCCAGCTCGCGCGCGATCTTGAGACGCTGCGCCTCGCCGCCGGAGAGCGTGGTGGCCGGCTGGCCCAGCCGCAGGTAGCCGAGCCCCACCTGCTGGAGGTGCCACAGGGCGCGCGCCAGCCGCGGCTGACGGTGGAAGCGCTGCAGCGCCTGATCCACGGTCCACTCGAGCACCTCGTGGATCCCGCTCCCCTGGAGCTTGACCTCGAGGACCTCTTTCTTGAACCGCTTGCCCTCGCACATCTCGCACGGCACGAACACGTTCGCGAGAAACACCATTTCGACGAGCACGTGTCCCGCGCCTTCACACGCCTCACAGCGGCCGCCCGCCACGTTGAAGGAAAAGGTGCTCGGCGTGTAGCCACGCGCCCGCGCCAGCGGCTCGGCGGCGAACAAACCGCGCAGCTCGTCGAACGCCTTGATGTAGGTCACCGGGTTCGACCGGGGCGTCCGGCCGATCGGCGCCTGATCGACGAGCACGACGTCCGCGATCGCCTCCCAGCCCTCCAGGGCGTGCACGGCGCCGACCGGCTCGCCCAGGTGCTGTTTCGCCGTGTGGGCGCCGGTGAGGCGGGCCTCGAGCTGCCGAAACAGTACATCGTGGACGAGGGTCGACTTGCCCGAGCCCGAGACCCCCGTGACGACGGTCAACGTGCCGAGCGGAATCCGGATATCCACGCCGGCGAGGTTGTGCAGACGGGCGCCGCTGAGCGCGAGCCAGCGTCGCGCGGGGCGGCGCGCCGACGGCACCCCGATCCGCTTCTCGCCCGAGAGGTACTGCCCCGTGAGGGTGCCCGCTTCGCACACCCCCGCCGCCGGCCCCTGATACACGACCTGCCCGCCCGCCTCGCCGCTCCCGGGGCCGAGCTCGATCATCCAGTCGGCGGCGCGCATCGCCGCCGGGTCGTGCTCCACGACCGCTACGGTGTTGCCGGCGTCGGCGAGGCGGCGCAGCAGCCCCAGCAGCCGATCGATGTCCGACGCGTGCAGCCCGATGGACGGCTCGTCCAGCACGTACAGCGTGTCCACGAGGTGCGACCCGAGTGCGTTCGAGAGGGCGATCCGCTGTGCCTCGCCGCCCGACAGGGTCCGGGTCAGACGGTCGAGCGTCAGGTACCCGAGGCCGACGTCGTTTACGAACGACAGGCGCGCCGTGAGCTCCGCCAGAATGTGGAGGGCGACCGCGCGCGCGAACGGGGGCAGCTCGAGCCCCGCCACCCACTCGCGGACGCCGCCCGCGGTCAGCGCGGCGACTTCCGCGATGCTCTTCCCGCCCACCCGGACGGCGAGGGCTTCGGGCTTGAGGCGCGCGCCGCCGCAGGCGGGGCAAGTCTTGGCGAGCTGGTATTGGCGCAGGAAGACCCGGATGTACTGCTTGTACCGCTTCACTTCGAGGCGCTCGAGGAACGGGAGCATGCCGAGGAAGCGGCCGGTCGCTCCGTGCAGCAGGAAATGGCGGTCCCGCTCGGGCAGATCGCGCCACGCCGTATCGAGGGGGATCCCGCGGGCGCGCGCCGTCTCCCGGAGGATGCGCCGCCGGCCCTCGTAGCGCGGTTTGGTCCAGGGATCGAGCGCCCCCTGCGCCAGGCTTTGCTTGGGGTCGGGCACGATGAGCGATTCGTCGTACTCGAGCACCGCCCCGAAGCCGTTGCACCCCGGGCAGGCGCCGCGGGGGTTGTTGAAGGAGAACAGGATCGGCGTGAGCGCGGGGGCCGCCGTGGCGCAGTGCGAGCACGTCGGGTGCTCGGAGAAGCGACGGCGGTCGCCGTTCTCGAGCGCCACGGCGACGCCCTCGCCCTCGTTGAACGCGGTCGCGACCGCGTCGGCGAGCCGTCCCCGATTCCCCTCCGAGGCGGGGAGCCGGTCGACCACCACTAGCACTTCTTCCGCCCCGCGCACCCGGCGCTCGACGTCCGCCTCGTCCAGGCGCACGAGCGCGCCGTCGAGCTGCGCGCGTACGAACCCCGCGGCGCGCAGCTGGGCGGCGAGCTCCACGTCGGGGCGGTGGGCGCTGGGGGGCAGGGGAAAGGCGACAACAATTGCGGATTGCGGATTGGGGATTCCGGATTGGGCGGCGCCGTCTTTCAAATCCGCAATCCGCAATCCGCAATCCGCAATGAGCGCGTCCACCACCTCCTGGACCGTGTCGACCTTCACCTCGTGCCCGCACTTGACGCAATACTGCGTTCCCACCCGCGCCCACAACAGCCGCAAGAAGTCGTAGATCTCCGTCGCGGTCCCGACGGTCGAGCGGCTGCTCGTCGTGGGGTTCTTCTGCTCGATCGCGACGGCCGGCGAGATCCCCTCGATCGCGTCCACCAAGGGCTTGGGCATGCGGTCGAGGAACTGTTTGGCGTACGTCGACAGCGATTCGATGTAGCGGCGCTGGCCCTCGGCGTACAGCGTGTCGAAGGCGAGCGTGCTCTTCCCCGACCCCGACGGGCCGGTGATCACCGTGAGCGCGCGGCGTGGCAGCTCCACGGTGATGCCCTTGAGGTTGTGCTGTCGCGCATTGCGGATGACGACCCGCTGGGGGGACGAAGGCATAACCGTTAAGAATAACAGGTATCCAAGGCCCGGTGTCCGGGGTGAGGGGGCCTGGCCACCGGACACCTGGCCCCGGGCCCCGGACCCCGGTACTTTCGCCCCCACATGGCTCTCGCCCTGACGCCGCGCCTCCTCCGCCGCGGCCTCGAGCTCTTCGCCGTCATCTCCCTCATCGGCGTCGCCGTCGTGCTGGTCGTTTTCGGCGAAAACCTGGACGCCATGGTCTCCGCGCTGGCCCATTTGCGCTGGGCGTGGCTGCTCGTGGGTGTGGGCCTTGCTTCGATGGATTGGGTCGGCGGGGGCACCCGGCTCTGGGTCGTCGCCCGGCACGTGCACCCCGGCGTGCGCTGGCGCGACATGGTGATTGCCGGGGGGATGAGTGCGTGGGCGGCCTATCTCACCCCGTTTCAAACTGGCGCAGGTCCTACCATGATGTGGGTGATGCGCCGGGCGGGCGTACGTCTCCCCGAGGCGATGACCTCCACATTCATGACCTTCGTCGCGACCGTTGCCTTCTTCGCGCTCGCCGGCCCGCTCGCCATCTACCTCGGTGCCGGCCGGTCGCTCGCGGCGCATAACGTCGTGCTGGGTATCACGTATTACGGCCTGTTTCGGACCAGCCTCACGATCTTCGGTATCCTCGGCGTGCTCATGCTCGTCGCGATGGTGTTTCCGGTGTGGCTGCGCGATGCCGTGCACTGGCTGGCGACGCGACTCGAGCGCAAGAGCCGCCGTGTGGCTGCCCGGATCGAGCACCTGCGGGAAGGAATCGACCGGGCGCACGAATGTCTGGTGGCGTTCGGAAGCCCCAAGGGTTGGCTGGCGTTGCTGTGGGCGGTCCTGCTGTCCGGGCCGTCCCACGCGAACAAGCTGTTAGCGGGGTATGTCGCGCTTCGGACCCTCGGCCTGCACACCAACTTCGTCGACATCCTGTTGCTGCAGACCTTCATCACGTTCCTGCTCTACTTCGCACCTACGCCGGGATCATCGGGTCTCGCCGAACTCTTGTCGGCGGCGGTGATGCAGATCTACGTCCAGCCCTCCGAGCTGCCCACCTACACGCTCATCTGGCGGTTCATCAACAGCTATGCAACCGTGATCGTCGGGTCGCTGCTGTTTTGGCGCTGGCTCAAGCGGGGCTTCGTCGGGCGCGAAGAGCCCGTCGTGGCGGGGGGCGACAGTGGTTGAGGCCGGCGTTGTAACCCGTGTTTCCTTGCGCGGTTACAACGCTGGGCGTAACTTCTGGCGCTGGCTCTTTCCGGTTTAGGGGCTCCGCACCATGTCGTTGTTAGAGCTCGGTGGCAAAAAATTCACTATCCCGGTCGGTGAGGTGGCGCTCGGCAGCGATCCGGCCTGCGCGATCCGGCTGACCGGGGCAGCCGTGCTGCCGCGTCACGCCGTGTTCCAGGGGCAGCCGGATGGGCAGGTAGTCATCCGCAAGGCCGCCCCG
>Ga0209686_1001088_pt1 | contig 13620 bp, 9 predicted proteins | sample GraSoiAngelo_126_FD_185883 | JGI IMG/M metagenome (GOLD analysis project Ga0209686, IMG submission 185883) | Grasslands soil microbial communities from the Angelo Coastal Reserve, California, USA - 14_0927_09_20cm (SPAdes) (version 2) | ecosystem: Environmental > Terrestrial > Soil > Grasslands ...
TCCGCGTTTCCGTCAAGTAAAGACCAGCGCCTGGAGATGGCGGACCGGGGCTTGGCGGACGAGGAGGCGATGATTGTATCCGCGTTTCCGCTAAATTAAGACCAGCTCCCGGGGATGGCGGACCGGGGCTTGGCGGACGAGGGGGCAACGATTGTGTCCCCGCTTCCGTTAAATTAAGACCAACTCCGGGAGACGGTGGACCGGGGCTTGGCGGGCGAGGAGGAAATTGTGCGGTGTTAGAGGTTGAAGCCGTCCGCTCCGCCGCAATTCGTTGCAGGATGCTGCTTCCAAGAGCCTCATGCATCCGTCCGGCGACTGTTTCTCCTACAGCGCGAGCGATCGTTTCAGCAACATTATTGTCTCCGTTAAAACGGTGAGCGAGTTGCAGCAAGTTAGAAAGCAATTCGCGTTCTTGCAGGCTGAGTAGGCGAGGATCGGAAATCAATACATCCGAAAAGTGATCGAGCATTTCTCTGTCGGTCATGAGAGTTCCCTCCGGGAAGAACACACGAACCCATGCACCAGACAGTCTGGAGTAAAGCGAAAGGGGACTTGAGCCTACCAAAAAAGAATGCGGCAGCCAAGCCCTAAGTGAAAATATAAAAAATGAAGCCCAACGATAGGGAATTCTAGGAGTTACGGCTGTTCTGCCATCGCCCCAACCAGAGATTCGAAAACTTTGAAGCCTTCCGTGCAGCCCAGTTCCGGCTCGCTGGAGCGCTCGGGATGCGGCATCATGCCCAATACATTGCGCTCTGGACTGCAAATCCCAGCGATATTGTCCAGCGAACCGTTGGGGTTGGCTTCAGCAGTGATATCCCCATCAGGAGTGCAATAGCGAAACACAATGCGATTGTCCCGACGCAAATCGCTTAGGGTCTGTTCATCGCAGAAATAGTTTCCCGCCATGTGTCCGATGGGAATCGTGAGGACCTCTCCTTCATGGCTACTGTGGGTGAATGCAGTGTCGCCGCTTTCGACGCGGACGTGAACTGGCTTGCAAACGTACTTCAGACCTACGTTGCGAATGAGCGCTCCAGGCAGCATTCCCGATTCGCAAAGAATTTGGAAGCCATTGCAGATGCCTAGCACCAGGCCTCCATCGGCGGCAAACTTGCGGACCGATTCCATCACCGGAGAAAACTTGGCAATGGCTCCCGTACGTAAATAATCACCATAGGCAAAGCCGCCGGGAACGATGATGGCATCACAGTTTTCAAGATCGTGCGATTCGTGCCAAAGAAAGGTAACCGGCTGCTTGGCTACGTGCTGGATGGTCCAGTACGCGTCGTGATCGCAGTTTGATCCAGGAAAAATGACGACGCCGAATTTCATGCATTCCTCGGAGACACGCTTACATGCAAGTTTAGCATGGGTAAAACTTCTGCTTGGCTCTGCGGAACACCCAACGTCAGCTCCGCATTAAAACATCTCGTTCGGGCCTCCGGGTGCAGAGGGCGGCAGTGGAGGAAGCGGTCCCACGTCAGGACCCGCGCCCGGTGGTAGTGCCTTGCGATAAAAAATCCTGTCACCAAAAGCACCGCCTTCACCGCGAACAGACTTTAACTGCCTCCATTGATCGAGCGAGAGGACCTTACGCAAATCCAGGTTCATCAAAGTAAATTCGCGTTCCAGCTTCCCGCGCGCCGCAAGCACCTGATCCACCTGCGCTTCAACTTGGCCATCGTTGGGTACATCAGCATCGAGCAGGGTTTGTAACTTCAGGTCCTGCTTTTCCATCTCCGCGCCGTAATCAATCAACTTGAGTTTATGTTCGTAGAAAATCTGGTCAAGCTGGCTTATCTGACCATCATTGAGCTGGAGCTTCTTCGCAATCTCCGAGTTCTGCCACCATTTCCCCAACTCACCCCGGAAAACGACGGTCATCTTTGCGCCCGGCGGCGCAGGTTTCGTCGCCTTTGTGACTTGGGCGTGCACGTTCGCCGAAATGACGGTAAGTACTAATCCAACCATATGGCTAATCTTCATGACTCAACCCCTTTTTGCGAATCGTGGAAGCGGAACTTGCCTGGACCATTTCTCGTGTTAGCAGCGCAGCCGGTTGCAGCGAGGGCAATGCCTCGCTCTGAACCACACGTTCCACAGTCATGAGGAGCTCCTGATCGGAATCGACTCGTGCCTGGGAGATCACGGGTTCTCGAGTGCTGGAACTAAGCATCAAACCGGCAATAGCGATCATGGCTGCTGCAGCAGACCAGGCAAATACGAGCGCGTGCGGCGATTTACGCTCTTCCCCGGCATTAATGCGAGACCAAACTTCGGCTCGCTGTTTCTCCCAAAATTCGTCTGCCTGCTGGGAAGCTGTGCGCGACCATTCAGACAAAGCTTCGATCTCCAGCCGCAGCGACTGTTCGTCACTGGCGAGCGCCAGGTCCGTGAGCTCTTCATTTGTTAAATGGCGAATTATCTCCATTGGCTCTCCTTCGTCTCGCGCAACTTTCCTGTCGCGCGTGCGAGTTGCGCTTTTACCGTACCCACTTTGACGTCGAGGACATCTGCAATTTGGGCCAGCGACATCTCTTCAGCGAATCGCAGCAAGAATACCGAACGCTGCTGGGTGGGCAGCGATGACACCGCATTCAAAATGGATTGCAGCTGTTCACGCGCGAGCAATACCCGTTCCGGCGAGGGCTGCGGGGTTGCAAATTCGCGAGGCTCGTCGTTCGTTGATCGATCTTCTAGCCCCACCAACCTCTTCCAGAATGACGTACGCCGGCTCTTGCCGTGATCTCGCACCAAGTTGACGGCAATTCGCAGCAGCCAGGTCTCGATCCTGCACTCCCCGCGAAAGCTGGCCCGCTTTTTGTAAGCGCGCAAAAAGCATTCTTGGGTTAGCGTGTCAGCGATATCATCATCTCGTACCAACAGAAAGATGACGCGATGCACGCGGCGCTGATGCTGCCGCATCAGTTGGTCGAAGCTGCTGGCCGAGATCTCCTCTCGTTCACGCGGAACAGCCGGATTCAAAGTTGCGGTCAGCGCCGTCTCCACTTTGCTCCTCTTGTGCTGTCAATATGGACGAGTTTACGAGCGCCGGGTTTACAACCGGCATCAAAATGCTTAAGGCCCTTGTTGTGGGCTTTGTGTTCACAGCTATTGCTTTCTTGTCCCCAAGAAGAAGTGGAAATCGGACAACACCTTCGCATTACTGGCGGTGCGCTTAGACACTGGCTTGTCGCGCAGCTCCAAGACTCAGCTGCTGTTGGTCTTCTGTGGCTGCTCGGCCTCTACCTCTTGAAAGTGCCGTGGGCTCCGTTGTGGGCTGTGCTTGCGGCGCTTTTGCAATTCGTCCCTCACCTCGGGCCGCCGCTTGGTCTGATCGGTCCAGTTCTTTCCGCCGCGCTTCACTGGAAAGACTGGCTGCATCCGATATACGTCCTAATTCTCTATGCTGCTGTTGCCGTGTTGGATGGGTTGCTGCTCCAGCCCTACATCATGCGAAGAACCGCGAAAGTGCCGATCTGGGCTTCCATCCTTGCCCCGATCGTGCTCGGGTTTGTCATCCCCTTCTGGGGCGTGCTGCTCGCGCCGCCGCTGCTTGCAGTGCTATTCGCATATCGTAGCTTCCTAACAGACTCGCGCTCCTGACGCCATCTACAGCCCCGGTCCCTCAGGATAAGCCGGCAAATCCGGCGGAGGCGGTGGCAGCTTCTTTGGGTGCTCCTGAATTTCCTTCACTACCAGCTCGAGTGCCTTGTCTAGCTGCGGATCTTTGCCGCTCACCACTTGTTCAGGACGGTTCTCGACGACAATGTCGGGCTGCACGCCGCGGTTTTCCACTACCCACTTACTGTCCAGGCCATAGCGCGCAAATTCCGGGCGGGTGATGTAACCGCCATCGATTAGCGGGATGTTGCCGCGAATGCCGCGAACGCCGCCCCAGGTGCGTTCTCCAATGAGCGGGCCCAGCTTGTAATATTTGAAAAAGTAACTGAACAGATCCCCATCCGAAGCCGCGTAATGATTGGTGATGCACACCATCGAACCATTGAATACGTTGGGGGGAACAGTGCCCGGCTCCCAATTGCGCGCTCTATCCATGCCGGCGAGAATGCGCCGCAGGCGTTCGAAAATGAGCTGATCCACGAAGCCGCCGCCGTTGTAGCGGACATCAATGATCAGGCCTTCTTTGCGAATCTGCGGGAAAAATTGTTTAACGAATGCATTGAGGCCACTGTCACCCATATCGGGCAAGTAGACGTATCCCACCCGCCCATTCGTGGCAGCCTCGACTTTTTTACGATTGCTTTCTACCCAGTTCAGTTCGCGGATATCGGCTTCATCGGCGATCGGCTTCACTTGCACTGTATGCGAGCCGTCTTCAGAAGCTTTGGAATTTACCGTCAATGTGACAGTCTCGTTCGCGGTGTTCACAAACAATTCGTATGGATCCTCCGGGACTCGCAATGCCCGGCCGTTCACTGCGATCAGGTAGTCACCTTCTTTCACGTTCACGCCTGGCTCAGTAAGAGGTGAGCGCAGATTCGGGTGCCAGTTTTCTCCCGAGTAAATCTTCTTGAAGCGATACATGCCGCTTGCCTGGTCAGGCTCGAAATCTGCCGCCAGCAGACCCACATTCACAGGATGGATATCCGGATAATCTCCGCCTCCAACGTAAGTATGTGAATTGGAAAGTTCGCCTATCATCTCGCCAAGAATATAGGTGAGCGAGTAGCGGTCGGAAACGTAGGGGAGCAGTTGCGAATACTTCTCTCTTAATTTCTCCCAATCCACTCCATTCATGGACGGCTCAAAGAAGTAGTCGCGCTCCTGCCGCCAGACTTCGTTAAACATCTGCTTCCATTCCTGCGGCGGGTCAACCTCTGCACGCATTCCGGTCAGCGCGAGCGCGCCGTCTCCCACTTTCTTTGGCTTTTCGTCAGGCTTGGCATCGATGATCCCGTAACTGTGTGCTGCAACGCCCTCGGCACCGGCGGCGCCGCCAGGAGGACCTGATTCGTACAGCAGCTTGGTGCCGTCGAATGACAGTGCGAAGCGCTCTACTTCTTCGATCAGTACCTTATTCTTTCGCTCCTTGAGATCGTACGCGTGCACGGCAGATGCCTCGCCCGGAATGGGTCCGGACAGACCCTGCGCCGGCGCAGTTGCGAAATAAATAAATCCCTTCGCGGCAGAGAAAGAACGGATCACGGCAGGTTCACCGGGCAACGCGACGATTCGATCCTGAATGCCGTCGAGATCAATGCGAAACTCCGGAGGTTTTTCCTTTTCTTTTGAGTCCTTACCGGCTTGCTTGCTCTTCTCCTTGGATTCCTTACCTTCCTCCTTACTCTTACTCTCCTCGGTTGAGGTGGAAGCCTCGTCTTTCTTCTCTTCCTTTTTCCCGGCCTCATCGCTCTGTGGCTTGAAAGGAGAGGGTTCGTTTCTCTTGAGCGTGACAATGTACACGCGCGTAGTCTTCGGATTCGCGAACTCGAAGTCCACATTTCCCAGAACCTCGTTGAAGTCCCGATCGGAGAGAAAATAGAGATACTTTCCGTCTGGATCAAATGTCGGCGCGAAACTGTTGTACATCGTCGTCGTGACCGGAGTGATTTTGCGATCCGCCAGCGAATAGAGATTTACAAATGAATAGAGACTCTCAGCAGGTTTGTCGTAGGCCAGCCATTTGCTATCGGGAGACCACGAATAATTCGTAATCTCGCCGTATTTAGCGCGATCCACTTCCATCGGTTTCTTCTCGGTTACCTCCACATACCAAAGCCGAAGAGTCTGGTCAGCCCACGCAAGTTTCTTGCTGTCATACGACCACACCGGCTGGAACATAAATCCTTTGTGGCCGCTGGTGATCTGCTGCTCTTTCCCGAGGCCATCCTGGGGAGCGATGTACAGTTCGTCCTCGCCAGAGCGATCAGAAATATAGGCAATCCACTTGCTATCAGGAGACCACGCGACCAACTTCTCGCGAATTCCCGGCGTTCGAGTGAGGTTGCGAATGCTACCCTCCTTCGCCGGGACCGTAAACACGTCGCCGCGCGCGGAAAAAACGGCGCGCTTGCCGTCCGGAGAGATGTCGAAATCCGTGATGTTCTTGCTCACGCTGGTCCAGTGCTTCATGCTCTGGTCGCGTTCGCCGGGCACAGAAACAGCCAGCTTGTTCGGTTGTTTCGATTGAAGGTCGAACGTATAGAGATAGCCTGCGTTCTCGAAGACGATCGAATCAGGCCCAAGGCTTGGCCACATAACATCGAAATCGGTGAAGTGTGTAAGCTGTTCGATTTGCTTGCTGCCTAGGTCGTAACTGTACAAATTGAAGTGATGTTCGGGCCCTCGGTCAGAACTGAAGTAAATCGCATTCCCATGCCACATGGGAAACGTGTCAGTCCAGTCCGTGTGGGGCAGGTCTTCGCTGGTGTTGTTCTTGAGATCGTAAATCGTGATCGACTGCGCCAGTCCTCCCGTATAGCGCTTCCAGGTGCGAAAATTGCGAAAGATTTGGTTATAGGCAATTTTCGTCCCGTCGGGTGAAAACGAAGTCAGGCCGCCTTCCTTAACCGGCAGCGGTTCGGGCAGGCCGCCATCAATGCTCACAGTGAAGGGCCGTTTGATCCACCCATTGGTTGCATCGCGGCGGGAGAGAAATACGATTCGCTTGCTGTCGGGCGTCCAGGTTACCACTTCATCGTGAATCCCCATGCGGTCGTTCAGCGGATGCGCGCTGCCCTGGTAAAACGTCAACTGCTTCGGCTGACCGCCCTCTGCGGGCATGACATATACGTTGAAATTGCCATCGTACTGGCCGGTGAACGCAATCCATTTGCCGTCTGGAGAGAACTTGGGGAAGAGTTCGCGCCCCGGATTGGTCGTGATGCGTCGCGCCGCGCCGCCTGACGTGGATGCCAGCCACAAGTCCCCGCCGTACATGAACACGACTTTGTCTTTGTAGATATCAGGGAAGCGCATGAGGCGGGCTTCCTGAGTATTCTGTCCGAGCGCCACGCAGGCACATGCCACCAGCCATAGCGCAACCCAGTTCTTCAGAGTAGACATTCCGGGCTTCCTCCGTGCGGGAGTCAAATTTGTTGGGAAAAGTCGGTGAACTTTCATCTGAGGCAAACGTGCGATTGTATCAGCTTGCCGCGCTCGTAAAGATCCTTGCGAGCAAGTTGCAACAAAGACACTTCGACTTTGTATTGGACGCCTCTTACGAAAGAAGGAAAGCTGTTTTGCAGGCGTTCCGCTTGACCCATCGCCTATAATGCCGTTTCCTTTCTTTACGAAAATGTCCACCAGACATGTCAAAGGACCCCGTGAGTTTCTCGCTGCATTTCTTGCTACCATAAGCATACTCAGTCTCACGGCGCGTGCCACCGAGCCGGAAAAAGCTCGCCTCACGACCGAGCAAGCGATCACGGTTCGCAAGTTAAAAGAGCTGCGCTGGTCTCCGGACGGCACCCGCCTGGCATTTACCGTGACTGAACCCCCAAAGGGAACCGACACGCGTAGTCATATCTGGATATTTGGGAACTCGGACGTCGAGCCTGTGCAGTTCACGACCTCCGCGAAATCGGAGAGCCATCCACGCTGGTCTCCCGATAGCAAGCGGCTGGCTTTTCTATCGGACCGTCAAGAATTTCAGCAAATCTATGTGATGCCCGCCAATGGCGGCGAGGCGCTGCCGCTGACCGAAGGCAAACGTTCCATAAAAGACTTCGAATGGTCGCCCGACGGTAAGCAGATTGCGTTTCTTGCTCCAGAAGCGAAAACCGACGCGGAAGAGAAGAAGGAAAAAGATAAGGACGACGCCAAGTCAGTCGATCGTGACGACAAACGTGATCACCTTTGGATGATCGACGTCGAATCACGAAAGACAAAGCAGCTCCTGGGCTCGCCTTGGAATTTCAGCGAACTTCAATGGCTGCCCGACAAAGAGCAGTTGGCCGTCACTGCCACAGATCATCCGGAATCCGACCAGGAAACCAACCGCATTTTTCTGGTCGACACAGCCGATGGAAAAATGCAGTCGCTTGCCGCACCGCGCGGTCCGTTCGAGGGCTTGCGAGTTTCATCCGATAAAACGCAGATTTCTTACGTCGGGGCGCGCGTAGACGGACCCGCTCCGCACGATCTGTTTGCGCAGTCTCTCTCTGGTGGAGCGCCACGCAACCTGAGCTCTGCGCCCCTTGATCGGCCAGTTGAGGCGTACGAATGGCAAACTGATGGCAAGCTGTTGGCCCTGACCGGTGATGGTTTCCGGAGCAAATTTTATGTAATTGATGGCACTGCTCACGCTGAACCTCTGCACGCCCCGCCGGTCTACATTTCCAGCTTCGCGCTATCAAGCTCCGGGCTTTTAGCATTCGTAGGCGAAAACATGCATCGCCCCCCAGAGTTATTTATATGGGACTTGAAATCATCTCAGCCACGCAGCGTATCGCATTTCAATCAAGCCTTAGCACAGCTCCCACTCGCGCAACCCGAGTTTCTCCGCTACCGCACTTTCGATGGCCGCCAGATCGAGGCAGCATTGCTTCGCCCGCCAGGAGCGGAGGCTGGCACAAAGCTCCCAACAATTTTTCTCATCCACGGCGGACCAACAGGGAACTGGTCTGACGAATACGAACCTTGGCCCCAACTTCTCGCTAACGCGGGCTATGCCGTGCTGTGCCCCAACATTCGCGGATCAACCGGGTACGGCTACGACTTCATGGTGCTCAACCGTGGCGACTGGGGCGGAGCAGATTTCAAAGACGTGATGGCGGGAGTCGATTACCTGATTGCGCAGGGCATCGCCGATCCCCAGCGCTTGGGCGTCGCTGGATGGTCTTACGGCGGATACATGGCCGAATGGGCGATCACGCAGACATCTCGCTTTAAGGCAGCGGTTTCGGGCGCTGGAATGTCAGATTTGGCCTCCGAGTTCAGCACCGAAGTTCATCCGGCTTACGATGAATGGTTCTACGGTTTGCCATACGAAAAACCAGATGGATTTCGCCACAGTTCGCCGCTCACATACATTAAGAATGCGCACACACCAACGCTAATTTTGCAGGGCGATGCCGATGTAATCGATCCGCTCGGCCAAAGCCAGGCTCTCTATCGCGCATTGAAACGCTATGGAGTAGAAACCGAGCTGGTCGTCTACCCGCGCGAGGGTCACGGGTTAAAAGAAGAGAAGCATCTGGTAGATCGTCTGAATCGCATTGTCGGTTGGTTCGACAAGCATCTGAAATAGTTCACAAGGAGACAATATAGGTGAACAGTCCAAAAAGCTTGTTACCGAGTTCGCCGCAGCGCAGAAGGTTTTTGCAGACCAGTGTTTTAGGAGGGATGACCGCAGCATTGCTGCCCGCCCTGGCAGGAGCGCGGGAGCTCGCTACCTCGACGCGAGCTCCCGACGTTAAGCCCTTCGAGCTGGACGAAATGACCATTGCCGATCTCCAGGCCGGAATGTCCTCAGGAAAATTCACTGCCCGTTCGATCACTGAGAAGTATCTGACGCGAATTGACGCGATCGACAAGCAGGGTCCGGCGATCAACAGCGTGCTCGAACTGAATTCAGACGCGCTCGCCATGGCCGATGCAGCCGACAAAGAACGTAGGGATAAAGGCGCGCGAGGTCCGCTGCACGGAATTCCAGTCCTGATTAAAGACAACATCGATACCGCCGATCGCATGGAAACCACGGCGGGATCGTTGGCGATGCTTGGATCGCGCTGTACAAAAGATGCTTTCGTTGTTCAAAAGTTGCGCGAGGCTGGAGCAGTTATTCTCGGCAAGACCAATCTCAGCGAGTGGGCGAACATTCGCTCCAGCCATTCCTCAAGTGGATGGAGCGGACGTGGCGGCCAAACAAAAAATCCTTACGCCCTCGATCGCAATCCCTGTGGCTCTAGCTCAGGCTCGGGCGCAGCCACAGGCGCGAACCTTTGCGCTGCAGCGGTGGGCACGGAAACAGATGGCTCTGTGGTTTGCCCTTCATCTGCGAACGGACTTGTAGGCATCAAGCCCACTCTCGGTCTCATCAGCCGATCAGGCGTTATTCCGATTGCCCATAGCCAGGACACGCCCGGTCCGATGGCGCGTACTGTGCGTGACGCTGCAATCCTTCTCGGCGCTTTAGCAGGTGTCGATCTGCGCGACAGCGTCACCGACGCCGCCAACGGAAAAATTGCCACCGATTACACGCGCTTCCTTGATCCCAACGGCCTGAAGGGCGCACGCATCGGCGTGGCGCGCAAATATTTCGGTTTCAGCGACGCCGTGGACTCGCTAATGAATGACCTGACCGATGAGATGAAAAGGGCCGGCGCCATCATCGTCGATCCCGCCGATCTTGATTCGCACGGAAAATTCGACGACACCGAACTCCTGGTCCTGTTGTACGAGTTGAAAACTGATCTAAACGCTTACCTCGCCGCTCGTCCCGGAGCGCCGAAAACATTAAAAGATCTCATCGACTTCAACGACCACAACAAAGATAAAGAGATGCCCTACTTCGGCCAAGACCTTTTCATTAAGGCGCAGGGAAAAGGCCCGCTTACTGAGAAAGAATATGTAACCGCCCTGGAGGCGAATCGCCGCCTCTCACGCAAAGAGGGCATTGATGCTCTCATGGACAAGTTCCACCTTGACGCAATCATGGCGCCCACCGGCAGCCCTGCCTGGATCACGGACTGGGTGGACGGCGACCATGCCGGCGGAGGCAGTTCGAATGCCGCCGCGGTGGCCGGATATCCCGACATTACCGTCCCGGCAGGTTTCATCTTTGGCTTGCCGGTTGGAGTCTCATTTTTTGGACGCGCCTGGAGCGAGCCGGTGCTACTAAAGATCGCCTACGGATTTGAGCAGCTCACGAAAGCCAGAAAACCGCCCCAATTTTTGCCGAGTGCGAAGGTGTGATCTTTCGAGTCAATGCCGATCCGCCCCTCAAAAAGCTTCTACTTAGAGCCGAGTAGAAGCAACCCTCCAGAGTAGTTCCTGAATCTACTGCCATCGCCGTAAGTAGCTGGATCGCCAGAAAAATCTGTTTCGTCCGCATAAATCTTCTGAGCCTTGGGGCATGGCGACGCGCTGCGCACGCACCAGAGGAGCGAACCAATGAGAATATTAAGAATTCTGGGAGCCTTCCTGTTGGGTCTCATGATCTCGACCACCTTTGCTGCTGGCCAGACTTGGGAACCTCTCACCAATCAACCGACATTTAACCCGGGCGTAATGCTGCTGCTGACGGATGGAACCGTCATCATGCATTCGGAGCCCAACTGTCTCACCTGTACAACCACCGACTACAGTTCGTGGTACAAACTCACGCCCGACAGCAGCGGCAGCTACGTCAACGGCACTTGGACGCAGATCGCCTCGCTCCCTAGCGGCTACGCTCCACTGTATTTTGGTTCTGCTGTGCTGCCCGACGGCCGGGTCGTCGTGGAAGGCGGAGAATACAACTGCGCCAGTGGAAGCTGTAACGCGGTCTGGACAAATCAAGGCGCACTTTACGATCCGCTCAAGAATACGTGGACGCCTGTCCAACCCCCAAAGGGTTGGACCACCATCGGCGATGCTCAATCTGTGATTCTGCCCAACGGAACCTACATGCAGGCCAACTGCTGCACAAAGCAACAGGCGCTCTTCAATCCTGCAAACTTAACTTGGAACGCCGTGGGTAAGGGGAAGTTCGACATCAACGACGAAGAAGGATGGACTTTGCTGCCAAACGGCAAGGTGTTGACAGTGGATGCTTACGTCTTCCAGTACGACGCCACTGGCACAAACTCCGAAATTTATAACCCCTCAAGCGCGACATGGACGAGCGCCGGAAGCACGATTGTCCAGTTGTGGGACTCATGCGGCGGCGCAGACCTGGCTTCCTATGAAGTCGGGCCGGCAGTGCTGCGACCCGATGGCACAGTGTTTGCCACGGGCGCGAATACTTGCGGACCGGGCCACACCGCGGTTTACAACTCGCACAGCGGAACGTGGGCGGCTGGTCCGGATTTTCCCGGCGCATACGGCGTCGCCGACGCACCGGCAGCCTTGGAGCCGAACGGCAACGTGCTGGTGTTTTCCAGCCCGAGCCGCTTCTATCCTCCGGCAGGGCAGTTCTTCGAATGGAACGGCACCAGCCTAACCTCGACTACATCGCCACTGAGCGCTGTTGAAGACGCGTCCTATGTCGGACACTTGCTGGTGCTGCCGACGGGACAGATCATGTTCACCGACTTCACCACCGATGTTGAGGTCTTTACTCCGGCAGGTACCTACAATCCCGCGTGGGCCCCGGCCGTCAGCTCTGCACCCAGCAACGTCACACGCGGAAAGACGTACACCGTTTCCGGCACGCAGTTCAACGGCCTTTCACAAGGAGCCGCTTACGGAGATGATTTCCAGGATGCCACCAACTATCCGCTCGTCCGCATCGTGAATCAGGCGACAGGACACGTCGTTTATTGCCGGACTCACAATCCCAGCACGATGGCAATCGCGACCGGAAGCAAGAAAGTCTCAACAAATTTTGATGTGCCGGCAAATGCAGAAATAGGGGCGAGCCAGTTGTTTGTCGTTGCGAACGGGATACCATCGTCGCCGTATTTGGTCCAAGTACGCTAGGCGTGCCAGTCGCCCGAACGAATCTGTCGATTTCAGTTCCGGACTGAAGCGGGGGCTCTCGGATGTGCAGAAGCGTCCCGACAGGAGCAAATACAAACACGCGGCGTAAAGCCGCAAGTGGCCCCCATTCGCATGCGACTTAAGCGACGGGAGAATGCTGGGCGCCTAAAGGCTTAAGATCGCCGATGGCACGCAGATAACGCTCAGCCGAGCGCCTCAGTGCGATCTTCGGATCGCCCTCCACAACGAACTTTGGCCATGCGCCATATAGTTTCGCAAACTGGTAAGGCTCAAGTTTCATCACGATGTCGCGCACAGTCGCGCCGTCTACAGGAATGAAATTCGGGTAGCTGTACATGAAGCTGAGGTATTTGCGATCTGGGCAGACCTGCGGCATGTCGCCCGTCATCAGCGCACCCCTGCCGCGTTCTCCGGAGGCCCAGTGCAGCACCTGAAATCCGCTGAAGTGGCCGCCAACCCGAATAAGAGTGAGATCGTCATTCAGGGAATGCTTCTCGCCACTCCAGAACACAATAGCGGAATCATGATGCTGCACCCATTCACGATCGGCTTCATGGAGATAGATCGGTATGCCGCCGAATGCTCGGCTCCACTCCACCATGCTTGTGTAGTAGTGAGGATGCGAAATCGCGATGGCTGACAACCCGCCGAGCGCCTTCACAAGCTCAACAGTGCTGGCGTCAATCAAGCTGAGGCAGTCCCAGAGAATCCCGCCATGTTGCGTTTGCAGCAGCAGTGCCCGCTGCCCGATGGCAAAATTCGGTTCGGTGTGAATTCCCCAGAGATTCTCGCCCTCTTCAAAGAAGACGTTGCGATGCGTCTTCTGCAACTCGGGCAGCGCGATCCATTTCTGTCCCAGTGGCCCCACATACTGACGTTCATCTTGGCAAATGGGACAGTTCCGGGGAGGCTCATTTGGGTTTGGATATTCTGTTCCGCAAGTAATGCAGATCTGGCTCATAAGCTTCCGACCCCGTTTTGTCTTGACCGCAGCGAACCAGTCGCTAG
>Ga0209686_1001089_pt1 | contig 13617 bp, 14 predicted proteins | sample GraSoiAngelo_126_FD_185883 | JGI IMG/M metagenome (GOLD analysis project Ga0209686, IMG submission 185883) | Grasslands soil microbial communities from the Angelo Coastal Reserve, California, USA - 14_0927_09_20cm (SPAdes) (version 2) | ecosystem: Environmental > Terrestrial > Soil > Grasslands ...
CGCCTGCGAATCGAGCGAAACGCGGGAGAAATCGAGGAGATCCCCCACGAGACGGGACAGGTACAGGAGCTGGCGCTGCAGCACGCCATGCGCGCGGGCACCCGCCTCTGCATCCTCGGTCAGGTGCAACAGCCGCTCAGCAGCCATCGCTGCGGTGAGCGCCTGCCGAAGTTCGTGTGAGAGGAGTCCCAGGATACGATCCCGCTCGCGCGCCCCATGGAGGATCTCGCGCGCCGCCGCTTCCCAGACGTCCTTTTCCGCGCTCGTTCGAACGTGCGTCTCATCACCGGAGCGCAGCAGCGCGCGCATGGCATCGGCCGCTTCGACGACGCGCGCCGCGGTCTCGTGCGCCCTCTGGATGAGCGCTCGCGACGATTCGAACCGCGAGCGGAGAGCCGGCATCGCACGCTTGAGTTCGTCGCGGCTCTTGGGCATGACCTGGACCGGGCGAAGTCTAACACCAAAGTCAGTACATCGACGTGCGATCTGGGCATGCTCTCTCGGGCATGACGCTGGCCACAGGAGCCCAAACGCCCACGGCAGAGCCCCAGATTGTTGCGCTTGACTTGCCGCCGGGGGATAGAATGGGTCTGCGGCAGGGAGAACACTGTGTCCGTTGATTCACTCGAATTACAGTTGGCGTCTGCGCAGCAGCGACTCGCAACGCTGCGTCGCCGGGCCTCAGCCGAATCCGCTGAATCGAAGCTCCTGCCGCGCGCGCTCAAGGAAGCGGAGAACTTGCTCGAGGAGCTCCGCGTCGCCCAGGAACAGCTCGTCGAAGCGCGCCAGCGGCTCGAAGACGTTCAAGCGGAACTCACCAGGCAGTACGAGAAGTACTGGGAGCTCTTCGACGAAATGCCGGACGCGTACGTCGTCACCAAGCTGGATTCATCGATCATCGAAGCGAATCGCGCCGCCGCAGAGCTCTTTAATGTCAGCCAGCGATTTCTGATCGGCAAGCCGCTGAGCGTATTCGTTTGCCGGGACCGTTCGGGGTTCCTGAAAATCCTCGAATCCATGGGCGACCAGACGCGTCCGACAGAACTGCCGTTTCGTCTGCGGCCGCGCGAACGTGCCCCACTCGACGTCGCCGCCACGGTCCGAGCCGACGGCGCGTCGATTCGATGGATCGTCAGGCCAGCCGAGGCTAGAGCGTCCATCGAAGAAATTCGTAGCTCGACCGTGTAAATCCCGCAGCTCAGCCTGTATGGAATTTGTTCGCCTCCGCAGCCAGCCTCCGTCGGATTGCTCTGCTTTCAAGTGGCATGGCTGTTGATGCAGGTCCGACCATGGCAAAGACTCGAAAGCGTTCGGAGACCGCGACGATGGATGCGGACGCTCCGGCCAACCAGCGAGAATCGCCAGAACCCCGAGACGACGCCTCCACCAACGGTAGCGCAGAACGCATTGCGGCGCGCGCGTACGAACTGTACCTTGCGCGCGGTGGTACGCACGGAAGCGACTGGGAGGATTGGCTTACCGCCGAACGGGAACTGGCCGGAACCCGCCCCGACACCGAGGAACGCTAACTTTCCTCTATGATCGGTCGCGCGATGACCCGCCCCGGACGCCCTCGGCCGTTCGTGCTCGTGGCCGATGACGATCGCGATACCCGAGAACTGTACCGCGCATTCTTCGACACCAGCGGCTACCGCACCGCCGAGGCCGTCAGCGGACTCCAGGCCATGGCGTCAGCGCTGGAGATCGTGCCCGACGTCCTCCTCACCGATTACGCGATGCCAGATGTCGACGGGGTCACGGTCGCGAAGCGCCTGAAAGACGATCCGCGCACGTCCGCGATTCGGATCCTGATGGTCACGGGTTATGCGACGCCGGCGCTGGAGCGCCGCGCGCTCAGTGCCGGGATCGATCGGGTGCTGGTCAAGCCCTGCTTGCCGCAAGCCGTGATGAAGGAAGTGGCGCGCGCGCTGGCCCGTCCGCCCTATCGCAAGCCGGAGCGGACTCAGCCGATCGCATCCTCCCGCGCCGCCGCCTTCTCGCCCGCTGTCGATCGCCGTAATTCCGCCTCGCGCCGTGCCGCACTGGAGCGTGTCCGTCGCGAGTTTGCGTCGCTGCCCGGTCTGGCGCTGACCGCGGAACAGGCGCGTCTGGTGTTCGGCCTCAATCGTGACGCGACCGAACGCATCCTGTTGACGCTTGTTGCTGAAGGATTTCTGGCCCGCACCGCCCAGGGGGCGTTCAGCCGTCCCCGGTGATTCAAGTCTCCCCGGACCTCGAACCTCGGACCTCGAACCTCGGACCTCGAACCTCGGACCTCGGACCTCGGACCTCGAACCTCGGACCTCGATTCAGAACAGCTTTCCTCCGAGCGGCACATCTTTATCGGGCACGGCCAGCACAACCGCACCTCGATCATCGGGCACGCCCAGCGTCAGGACTTCGGACATGAACGGTCCAATCTGACGCGGCGGAAAATTCACGACCGCGAGCACGAGACGGCCGACGAGTTCGTGCGGCTGATATTGACGCGTCAACTGGGCGGATGATTGCCGCGTGCCGATCTCAAAGCCGAAATCGATCGTCAATTTGTAGGCAGATTTTCGCGCCTCGGGAAAGAGATCCGCGCGGATGACGCGCCCCACCCGGATATCTACGCGCTCGAAATCATCGAAAGTGATCATGAGCGACGGCCATTCTAGCAGGCACACTGATTGCCTACGAATGGCCGGGATGAGCCGGGGACGCGCGCGCGTCGGCTGTTCCGGCTGGGAGTACAAGCACTGGCGCGGTGATTTCTATCCAGCGGAGCTGCCCCGGACGCGGTGGTTCGAGCATTACGCGGCAACGTTCGACACCGTTGAAATCAACAACAGCTTCTACCGCCTGCCCGAACGTGCCACGTTCGCCGCGTGGGGCCGTCGTGCGCCGATGAAATTCGTGTTCGCCGTCAAGGCGAGCCGCTTTCTCACGCACATGAAGAAGCTCAAGGATCCGGAGGAGCCGCTCGACCGGCTCTTCTCACGTATGCAGGCACTCGAGCGGCATCTTGGACCCGTGCTCTATCAATTACCGCCGGGGTTCAAGGTCAACGCCGAGCGGTTTCGTCATTTCATCGACGCTCTGCCGCGTGACGCGCGACACGTTGTCGAGTTTCGAGATCCGTCGTGGTACGACCCGGAGATCTGCGGGATCTTGCGCGAGCGCGGTGTCGCGCTCTGCCTGCACGACCTGCCCGGGTCTGCAACCGGTCGCGAACGCGTCGGTTCGTTCGTTTACGTCAGGTTCCACGGGGCCGATGCGAAATATGGAGGCAGCTACTCAGAGGAGCGTCTACGCAGTTGGGCGGAATGGTTGAATGCGCAGCGAAAGGACGGCTGCGACGTCTATGCGTACTTCAACAACGATATCGGAGGACACGCGCCGCGTGACGCTGCGACGCTGCGGCGTGTGCTGGAGGAACGATCATGAGACATGAGCAGAAGTTCGTGCTGGGACTCGCGGCCGGGATCGGCACCGCGCTCGTTGCGAGGCGGCTGGCGCGCGCCCGGCATGCGATCAATTTCGATGGGCGCGTCGTGGTGATCACCGGAGGATCGCGCGGGCTCGGCCTCGTGATGGCACGCATGTTCGTCGATGAGGGAGCGCGAGTCGTGCTGCTCGCGCGCGATCTTGGGGAGCTCGCGCGCGCCGGCGACGATCTCGAATCGCGCGGCGGCGAAGTGATGACGCTCAGGTGCGACGTGCGGCGGCGCGCTGACGTCCGCGCCGCGATCGATCAGGTAGTCGAGCGCTGGCACGCCGTCGATATCTTGATCAACAACGCGGGCGTCATCCAGGTCGGGCCGCTCGAGCACATGGAGCACGAGGACTTCGAGAACGCGATGGCCACGCACTTCTGGGGACCGCTGCATCTCATCCTCGAGGTCGCGCCGATCATGCGCCACCGCGGCTTCGGCCGCATCATCAACATTTCATCCATTGGCGGCAAGATGGCCGTGCCGCATCTCGCGCCCTACTGCGCCAGCAAGTTCGCGCTCGTCGGTTTGTCCGACGCCGTCCGCGCCGAACTCGATCAGTTCGGGATCCGTGTGACCACTGTGGCGCCCGGCCTGATGCGCACTGGGTCGCCGGTCAACGCACAGTTCAAAGGACAGCACGAGGTGGAGTACGCCTGGTTCAAGACGGCAAGCTCGATCCCGGGCCTGACCATTGCGGCCGAGCGGGCCGCACGCAAGATCCTTGACGCATGCCGTTACGGCGATAGCCAATTGACGATTACGCTGCAAGCCAGGGCAGCGGCGGTCGCAAACGTCGCCGCGCCGGCCAGCGTTTCGCGCGCGCTCGCCTTCGTCGCCCGCATGCTTCCGGGTCCCAACGGTTCGCTGGGAAACGCGATCAAGAAAGGTAAGGAGAGCGAGTCGGCGTGGACTCCCTCAATCGTCACGAAGCTCACAGACAGGGCGGCGGTCGCGAATAACCAGATGTGACAGAACGGAGGACGGTTGTCGGAGGACGGTTGTCGGAAGGTTCTGGGAGTCAGTTGTTCGGAGGGACGTTCTCAGAGCCGTTTGTGGAGATCGAGTTCCGGTCTTCCTCAACCGTCCTCCGCCCTCCGATCACCTCAAGGCTTCATGACTACCTTGATGCACCCGTCTTCCTTGTCGCGAAAGGTTCGATACGCCGCCGGCGCCTGTGCCAGTGCTACGCGGTGCGTGATGACGAACGACGGATCGATTTCGCCGCGGACGATGCGATCGAGGAGCATGGGAAGATAGCGATGCACGTGGGTCTGGCCCATCTTGAGCGTCAATCCTTTTCCGAACGCTGCGCCCATCGGTACCTTGTCGATGAACCCGCCATACACGCCAGGCACCGAGACCGTGCCGCCCTTGCGGCACGCGTGAATCGCCTGGCGGAGCGCTGAGGCGCGATCGGTCGCAAGGAACGTCGCGGCCTTCACGCGATGGTACCTGTCGTCAACGGTCGTGCCGTGCGCTTCCATGCCGACGGCGTCGATGCACGCATCCGGTCCGCGGCCGCCGGTGGCATCCTTCAACGCTTCGAATACGTTCAGGACCGAGAGGTCGATGACTTCCGCCTTCCCTTTGTCGGCGGCCAGCATCAGCCGTTCTGGCACACGGTCGATGGCGATCACCCGTCCCGCGCCGAGCATCCACGCGGAGCGGATGGCGAACTGGCCCACGGGTCCGCAGCCCCACACCGCGACCGTGTCGCCCGGCGTGATGTTGCAGTTCTCCGCCGCCATATAGCCGGTCGGAAAGATGTCCGAGAGAAACAACACCTGCTCGTCGCTCAGCCCGTCGGGCACTTTCATCGGGCCGACGTCCGCAAACGGCACGCGCACGTACTCTGCCTGCCCTCCGGCATAGCCACCCATCATGTGGGAGTACCCAAACAATCCCGAGCCCGAGTATCCGTACGCTTCGTCCAGCATCCACGCGTTCGGGTTCGAGTTGTCGCATGCCGACCACAACTCGCGCTCGCAGAAGAAGCACCGGCCGCACGCAATCGTGAACGGCACCACGACCCGGTCGCCAATTTTCAGTTTCGTGATTTCAGGTCCGACGGCGACGATTTCCCCCATGAATTCGTGGCCGAGGATGTCGCCGCGTTTCAACGTGGGGATGAACCCGTCGAGCAGATGCAGGTCTGAGCCGCAGATCGCCGTCAGCGTGACCTTGACGATCGCGTCGCGCGGGTTGAGGATCTTCGGATCCGGCACCCGCGCAATGCGGACTTCATTCGTGCCATACCAGCAGAGGGCTTTCATCGGTCAACGCCAGCAGTAAGCAGTTCACCGTACGCGGTTCGCAGTCCGCGGTTCGCAGTCGTGTCTGCAGCAGCTGCCCCGCACGCCTCGATCCGCCGACCGCAAATCGCAAACTGTCAGCCTCTGGGCTGCCCCGATGTCGTCGCCACCTCGCCAGCTTCCACGAGCTGCTTGAAACGGCGCAGGTCTTCGCGAATTTCGGTCGCCGCGTCGCGCCCGAAGAGTCTCGCGACGGCGGCGCCGACTTTGCCGCCGGGCGGACTGTATTGCAGGTGCACCGTGACGCGCGTGCCGCGTCCCGCGCCTGCCGCGTCGAAGTTCACCGAACCGGCGCTGACGACGTCGGAGCCTTCGAGCGAGCGCCATCCGATCAGCTGATTGGGGACTTCGTGGTGAATCTCGCCGTCCCACTCGACGGTGGTTCCAGCCGGCCCTTTCGCGCGCCAGTGCGAGATCGTATCCGTCACGCGCTCCACGGATTCGAGATGGTGCATGAACCGCGGCAGGTTTTCGAGATTCCTCCAGAAGCGATAGAGCATCTCGATCGGCTGATTGATCGTGACGCTCTCGAGCACGTTGACGCCGCGCGGTCCTCTCAGCGCGGCCCGCGTGTCGCTGCCCGTTCCCGCGGTATTGAAGCCGATCGCTTCGTACACGTCGCAATGCGCCGTGACGCCGCGGCGCAGCAGCAGGCCTCCGATTGCGGCATACAGCCAGCCGCTCGAGCGCAGCCGCGACAGGCCGTAGATCGCCAGGCCGGTGCCGGCCGCCATCGATGCCCACCGCTCGAACTCGCTCAGGTTGCGATCCGATCTCGCGAGGGCTTCGCGCGTGTCCTCCGGAAATACCATCTCCATCGTCACCATCGCCGTTACTTTCTCCCTGTTGCGGTCGTCGCCGTCCAGGATGGTGGATCGCTTGCGGGGAACGACTCCGCCACGATGTCGTCGACGAGGTTCGGCGCGCGCCAGCCGCGCCTGCGCATGACTCGTTCGACCCAGTCGCGCACGACCGTGTAATCGTGGCGTCCCGTCGCCGCGCGCACGGCGACGGTTCCACCGATCATCGCGAGCAGGCCGCCCATGAATCCGCCCCGCCGCGCCCCGATCATCGTGAGCGCGCTGCCCCAGGCTGCCGTCATCCAGCGTTCCTGGTCGTACGTGTTGATCGTCGAGGAGAGGCTCTGGCGATCCCACACACTGGGCTGACTGCGGGCAATCGTCAAGTTCTTCGGAGCTTCAGGCACAGGAATCCTCCTCCGGCGTGAGGCTGCACAAGGCATGCCCGGCTCATACGCCGACGTTCCGCGCGGATCTTGCCATTCCGTGCGAAGACGGCGGACGCGGGGGCCGCGCGCGACTCAGCCGTTATCGTTAGCTGTTGTGATTTACAACGCTCGCGTCATGGATGACGGGCAGCGATATATCTTCATTAATCCAGCGCAACACGCAGTTGGATCGTTCCGCTTTGCGCCACTTTTCGTGACGTCCTTCCGTCTCGCCCGATGGTGTGGCTCGACAGGTGGAAGCCGCCGAGATCCGGGCAGTGAAGGTGAGGGAGTGAGCACGCAATTTCATGAGAATCCGGCGACACACACGGGCAGGTGCGTGCTTGACTTGTCGAGGTTTCCATGTAACGCTCTATCCGGATTTACGGATTGATATAGGATGCGCGCGCCGCCGATCTTCGACGACCTCACCGCACTCGCCGACGAGACGCGCAGCCGCATGCTGCTCGTGCTGGAGCGCCACGAGTTGACCGTATCGGAGTTGTGCAGCGTGCTGCAGTTGCCGCAATCGACAGTGAGTCGTCACTTGAAGACCTTGTCAGAGGCGAACTGGGTCACGTCGCGGCGCGACGGCACGAGCCGCTATTACACGCTCGCGCTCGACGAGCGCGACGTCTCGACGCGCCGCCTCTGGTCGCTGCTCCGCGATCAGGTCGCGACCACGTCCGGTGCGGATCAGGATGGACGGCGGCTCAAAGGTGTGCTCGCGCGCCGCCAGACGAAATCCGAAGAGTTCTTCGCGTCGGCGGCCGGCCAGTGGGATCGGCTCCGGCAGGACATGTTCGGCCGCGCGTCGGCGCTGCAGGTGCTGCCGGCGCTGCTGGACCCGAGTGTGACGATCGGCGATCTTGGATGCGGCACGGGGCAGACGAGCGCGGCGCTCGCGCCATTCGTGGCGCGCGCCATCGCCGTGGATCGCAGCGGCGAGATGCTCCAGGCTGCGCGCAGGCGGCTGCGCGATTTCAAGAACGTCGAGGTCAGACGCGGAGAGCTCGAGGCGCTGCCAATTGAGGATGGCGAGCTCGATGCGGCGATCATGATGCTCGTCCTCCATCACGTACCGGATCCGGCGGCGGCGCTCGTCGAAGCCGCGCGCGTGCTGAAGGCGGGAGCGCGGCTGATCGTGTGCGACATGCTGCCGCACGATCGCGAGGAGTATAAGCAGCAGATGGGGCATGTCTGGCTGGGATTCGATGATGACCAGGTGCGGCGCCTGCTCGGCGCCGCAGGGTTCAACAGCTCGCGCATCGTCGCGCTGCCTACGGATCCGGCTGCGAAAGGACCGGCGCTGTTTGCGGCATCGGCGACGAGAACCTGATTTGAACGTTGTGTGTAGGCCGGCTCTTCAGAGCCGGCATCGTGAGGAGAAGAAATGAGTACTGCCGTTCGTGAAATTCATCCGTTCGACGCTGCGACCAAAGCCGGTCGCGTTCCGTACAAGGTGAAAGACCTCGCGCTCGCCGAGCTCGGACGCAAGGAGATTCGGCTCGCGGAGCATGAGATGCCGGGACTGATGGCGCTCCGCGCGCGCTACAAGGGAAAGAGCCCGCTCGCCGGCGCCCGGATCATGGGGAGCCTGCACATGACAGTGCAGACGGCGGTTCTCATCGAGACGCTGACAGAGCTCGGCGCCGATGTGCGCTGGGTGTCCTGCAACATCTTCTCGACCCAGGATCACGCGGCGTCCGCCGTCGTCGTCGGGTGCCCCGAAACTGGTGGCACGCCGCAGAACCCGAAGGGCACGCCGGTGTTCGCGTGGAAAGGGGAGACGCTCGAGGAGTACTGGTGGTGCACGAGCGAGGCACTAATGTGGCCCGACGGCGGCGGCCCGACTCTTCTCGTGGACGATGGGGGAGATGCGACGCTGCTCGTGCACAAGGGAGTCGAGTTCGAGAAGGCTGGGAAGGTGCCGGCGTTCAAGGCGGACAGCGAGCCGGAAGAATGGGGCGTGATTCTCGAGCTGCTTCGCGGGGAGCTGAAGCAGAACCAGGGCCGCTGGACGAAAGTCGCGGCGGCGCTCCGTGGCGTCAGCGAGGAGACGACGACCGGCGTGCATCGCCTGTATCAAATGATGGAAGCGGGGACGCTGCTGTTTCCGGCGATCAACGTCAACGATTCAGTGACAAAGAGCAAGTTCGACAACGTCTACGGGTGCCGTCATTCGTTGATCGATGGCCTGAATCGCGCGACCGACGTGATGATTGGCGGAAAGGTCGCCGTCGTGGCCGGGTACGGCGAAGTGGGCAAGGGCTGTGCGCAGGCGCTGCGTGGACAGGGCTGCCGCGTCATCATCGCGGAGATCGATCCGATCTGCGCGCTGCAGGCGGCAATGGAAGGCTACGAGGTCAAGCCGGTCGACGAGGTCGTCAAGGCCGCGGACATATTCGTGACGGCGACGGGCAACCTGAACATCATCACTGTCGATCACATGTCGCGAATGAAGCACAATGCGATTGTCGGCAACATCGGCCACTTCGATAACGAGATCGACATGGCGGGTCTCAAGAAGCGCGGCATCGAGCGCATCACGATCAAGCCGCAGTACGACGAGTTCCGCTTTCCGGACGGTCACAGCGTGCTGATCCTCGCCGAGGGGCGCCTGCTGAACCTCGGATGCGCGACGGGGCACCCGAGCTTCGTGATGTCGGCGTCGTTCACGAACCAGGTGATCGCGCAGCTCGAGCTGCACCAGCACAACGCGAAGTACGAGAAGAAGGTGTATATCCTGCCGAAGCACCTCGACGAGGAGGTCGCACGGCTGCACCTGGATCATCTCGGGGTCAAGCTGACGAAGCTCACACCGGAGCAGGCGCAGTACATCGGCGTGAAGGTCGAAGGGCCTTACAAGCCGGAGCACTATCGCTACTAGGCTGATGACTCAAGGATTGCGGCTCATGCTGGCTCATGGTACGAGCCGGCGTGAGCCAAGGCCCATGCCGTGAGTCGGCCTGAGCCATGAGCCGTGAGTCCTGAGCCCTTTCTGCCAGCGGTTGATTCAAGAACCTGACGAGCGGCATCAGCGCCCGGAAGGTCGCGACGAGCGTCGGGTAAAACTCGCGGCTGTGCGCGAAGGGGGCCGGAAACTCGCGGCCCGCGATGAACTGGCGGTACTTCAGATAGGCGGCCGCGGGATGATCGGCGGCAAAGCCGCGTGGTGTGCGCGTGAGCCGATCCCCGCCGACCTGCCCCAGACATTTACGGAAGGCGGTGGCGCGCACGGTCCTGTCAATCTCCGGCCACGTATTGGCGATGTGCGTGCGCACGCGATGGAGATCCGGCGGCTCGGGGTGATACATGCCGCCGCCCATCCAAACCCACCCTCCAGCGATCTCGAAATAGAGGCCGGCGCCTTCGTGCTTCGGGAGGCCGCGCCACGGAAAAATCGCCGCCGCGTGCGTCTTCAGCGGTTTCTTGTTCTCGCTGAACCGCGTGTCGCGATACACGCGGTAGAGCGAATAGCGTGGCGACGCCACGAGCTCCGGCGCAAAGCGGCGGAAGTCGGCCGCCAGCCGCTCGACTACCACCGTCATCGGCTCGCGCACGTGCCGGTCGTACTCGTCCCGCCGCGCCTTGAACCATTCGCGGTCGTTATGCCTCGTAAGTGAACGAAGAAAAGACAGAGTCTTGGGAGTGAACGGGGACATGGCTTAAGGCTCAGGGCTCATCGGTCAAACTGGCCTAGGCCCAAGCCGGCATGAGCCATGAGTCACCAGCCGTCAGCCGATCTTATCAGGCCCGATCTTCTCGCCCTTCGTGCGATGCACTTCGTGAGCGTCATCGGGCGGTTCAAGCCGTCTGCAACGTTCGAGCAGGCACGTAGCGATCTCGACAGCGTCGCCGTCGCCGCTCAGAAGAAATATCCCGAGACCAACGAGCAGCGGGGAACGACGATGGTGCCGCTGCAAGAGGCGATGGTGGGCGGCGTGCGCAAGCCGATGTACTTCCCCGGCGCAGCCGTCGGCCTGCTGACGGCGATCCGCGTCGAGTGATCCCGGTTCGGCGATAATCGTGGCGTGAAACGGGTCGCGGTTATCGCCTCCTTGGTGGTCATTGCGTGCACACGCACGCCGCCGCTAACCTCCGCCGCCCCACCCAACATTCTCCTCATCACGATCGACACGCTGCGCGCGGATCGCGTCGGGCGCGGACTGACGCCGTCGATCGATAGACTCGCGGTACGCGGCACGCGGTTCACGAACGCACGCGCGACCGTCCCGCTGACGCTGCCGTCACACGTCTCGATCATGACGGGAGAGTTGCCGCCACAGAGTGGCGTTCGCGTGAACGGCGCCGGCGGCCTCGCAGCCGGTCATCCGACGATTGCGCGCGTGTTGAAAGATGGCGGGTATCGCACCGGCGCGTTCGTCGGGGCGTATGTGCTCGACAAGCGGTTCGGGCTGGCCGACGGATTCGATCTCTACGACGATCGCGTCGAGCGAGATCCGTCCGGCGCCGTAATCCTCGAAGCTGAGCGGCGCGGCGATGCGGTCGTGAACGCCGCGCTCGCATGGCTTCCCTCGTCCGACCCACGCCCGTTCTTCGCCTGGGTCCATCTCTACGACCCGCACGCGCCGTACGATCCGCCGGCCAAGTATCTGGCACGGGCGAAGAACATTCCGTACGACGGCGAGGTCGCCTTCGCGGACGCGCAGGTCGGACGCGTGCTCGACTGGCTGACGTCATCGGGCCTGGAGAGTCGAACGGTGATCGCGATCGCCGGCGATCATGGCGAGGGGCTCGGCGACCACGGCGAGCTGACACACGGCATGCTGGCGTACGATTCCACCCTCCGGGTGCCGTTGGTGATCACGGTGCCAGGCGCCGTTGCCGCAACCGTAGGCGAAGCCGTCTCGCTCGTCGATCTGGCCGGCACGCTGGCAGAGCTCGCGCACCGTCCGCGGCCGGCCACCATGCACGCGCAGTCGCTGATGCGCGCGCCCATCGGTGAGCGTGATGTCTACGCCGAGACGGACTATCCACGCGCTGCGGGGTGGCATTCGCTGCGCGTTCTCGTGGCGGATCGGTGGAAGCTGATCGCCTCGTCGGAGCCGGAGCTGTACGACCTCCGCGTCGATCCGGGCGAGACGCGCAACGTCGCGTCTGACAGAAGCCCTTGGCTCGCGGGCCTCAGTACGCGCCTTCGCGAAATCGAATCCGCGCCTGGCGCCCCGCCGTCATCGGCTGGCGCATCGGTTCCCACCGACGTTGCCGAACGGCTGCGCGCGCTCGGCTACGTCTCCGGTGGTTCTTCCACTGACGTGCGCGACGATCGGGCACCGAACCCGGCGCGTCATCTCGCCGCATGGAATGCATTCGAGCGGGACCTGTCGCGTCTCGCGGCGGGCGATGCGCGGCGGGCGCTCCCGGGCCTCATCCGGCTGGCGCGTGCATTCCCAGACTCGCCGCTGTTTCAATCGACATACGCGCGTGCCCTTAAGGACACCGGGCGCGTGACCGAAGCGTTCGACATCTACAAGCGGCTGGTCGCGCGTTGGCCGCGGAATGCCGATCTCTACCACGATCTCGCCGTGGTGGCCGCCGCCGCGGGGCTTCCAAAAGAGGCCGCGCGCGCCGAGCAGGCCGCGCTCGCGCTCGAGCCGTCGAATGCCGCGGCTGCGAACGGACTCGGCCTGTTGCACATCGAGAGCGGTCGCACGTCCGACGCGGCAGCGGCGTTCGAGCAGGCGGTGAAGCTCGATCCCTCCAACGCGACGTTCTGGACGAACCTGGGCAACGCGCGGCGGGCCGAAGGGAACGCGGCGGCCGCTGAGCAGGCGTATCGCAAGGCGCTCGAGCTCAATCCGCGCCACGCCGATGCAGCCAACGGCATCGGCGTCCTGCTGGTGCAGGCACATCGCGCCGGTGAAGCGATTCCGTTCTTCGAACGGGCGCTCGCCGGATCGCCGCGCTTCGCCGAAGCGCGTCTCAATCTCGGGATTGCTTACCAGGAGAGTGGGAACAGCGACAGGGCCGCCGAACAGTACCGGCGCGTGCTGGAAGTCGCGCCGCCCCGCTCACGCGAGTATCAGGCGGCGTCGGCGTTGTTGAATAAATAGAAGCTGGGAGCTGGGAGCTGGGAGCTGGGAGCTGGGAGCTGGGAGCTGGGAGCTGGGAGCTGGGAGCTGGGAGCTGGAAGCTGGAAGCTGGAAGCTAAGAAAACGGCTGGCCCCCCGAAGTGAGCCAGCCGGCCTTCTGTCTTCTGTCTTCTGTCTACTGCCTACTGTCTACTGCTTTTAGAACGAGAACCTGAATCCGATCTGGCCGACGCGCTGCTCGGGCTGCTGGAAGTCGCCCGCGAAGTTCGTCGGCTTCAGGAAGTCAGGATTCGCGTCCCCTGTGCGCAACAGGCGCGTGGTGATGAACCCGGCCGGGTTCCTGGCGTTCAGCAGGTTGAAGAACTCGCCGATCGCTTCGATCCGGGTGGTGCCAAACAGCGGGAAGCTGCGCGAGACGCGCAGGTTCATCTGCGTCCGCCACGCCCCGCGCCCGCAGTTCCACGTCTTGCAATCGCCGATTTCCTTGACCCTGGCGCTGCCGTCCGCGTTGAGGCCATCGAATGCATATGCCTTCGCGGGGA
>Ga0209686_1001093_pt1 | contig 13577 bp, 12 predicted proteins | sample GraSoiAngelo_126_FD_185883 | JGI IMG/M metagenome (GOLD analysis project Ga0209686, IMG submission 185883) | Grasslands soil microbial communities from the Angelo Coastal Reserve, California, USA - 14_0927_09_20cm (SPAdes) (version 2) | ecosystem: Environmental > Terrestrial > Soil > Grasslands ...
ACACTGTCCCCGATGCGGCGACCCGCTGGTGCGGCGCGACGACGATGCGCCCGATATCGTGAGGCATCGGCTGCAGACGTATGCCGCGCTCGCTGAGCCGCTCATCGCCTTCTATACGAACAGGCCCGGCTTCGCGGCGGTCGACGGCCTGCAGCCGCCGGAGGACGTGACGGCTGCGCTTCTCGCGCACATCGACCGCTCGTTCACGAAGTAACGAAGTTCACCAGAGTCAGTGCCTTTCCGGACCGGTGATGTCGGTCCGCGGAGAAGACGATCACACGGAGAGAAGGGCGAAAGCGCGGACCCGGTTCGATTAGTCGTCGAGCACGCATCGGCGCACGGATCCGCTGACGGTTTGATCGTCGAACGCGACGAGCACCTCGCCCTCGTGGACGGACAAGCCGAACGCCATGCGACGATCCAGGCGAGCAACAAGAGCGGCAACGAGCCCGCGATTGAGGACGTAGATTTCGAGCGCATCGGCGCGATGAATTCTCTCCCGCTGGAGCGCCCGCAACCACTGCGTCGGATCCTTGTGCACGTAGACGGCGACGCGCGGCGAATGCTTCGACGCCTTGTGCAGGCGCGCCGCGTCGGGTGCGCCGATCTCGATCCACGCCTGCAACCTGCCGGTCAGGTCGCGCACGAGGATGGCGGGTTCGTCAGGCGCACAGAGCCCCTTTGAAAACGCGATTCCCTCTGCGTATTCGAGGCAGTACGCAAGGACGCGCGCGACGAGGTAGTCCTCGGACTCGGACGGGTGGCGCGCGAGACGCAGGCTGAGCGTCTCGTACACGCCGCGATCGCTGTCAGACAGATCGATGTCGAAGTTGTAGACCGTTGACGACAGCGCCACGCGATCAGCGCCCCGATGCTGGCACTCCAGCAGGCCTGGTCAGCAATCCGCGCGCGCGGAGCCAATTCATCAGCAGCGTCGGCCAGGCGCTCAGTGACGGATCGTTCAGCGCGAGACCGACGCCGTGCGGACCATTCTCGAAAATGTGCATCTCGGCCGGCACCTTTGCCTTGCGGAGCGCGAGATAGAAACGCACGCTGTTCTCGGCTGGGACTCCCGTATCCGCGTTCGTGTGAAACAGAAACGTCGGGGGCGTCTCGGGCGTGACGCGCAGGTCGTTCGACAGATCCTCGAGCAGGCGCGGCTCGGGCGTGTCGCCCAGCAGATTCTTGAACGATCCGGCGTGCGCGATCGTGGGGTCGGACGAAATTACGGGATACCCGAGGATGAGAAAGTCCGGACGGCTGCTGACGCGGTCGATGGGATCCGAACCGTCAGGCTTTCCAGCATCGAAATGAGTTCCGGCGGTCGCCGTCAAATGCCCGCCCGCCGAGAATCCCATCATGCCGATGCGATCGGCGAGGACGCCGAACTCCTGCGCCCTCGCGCGCACGGTGCGGATCGCGCGCTGCGCGTCCCCGAGCTCGATCGGATGATGGTATCTCGGGCCGAGACGATACTTCAGCACGAATGCTGACACGCCCATCGCGTTGAACCAGTACGCGACCTGGCGTCCCTCATGGTCCATCGCGAGCGCGGTGTAGCCGCCGCCCGGTGCCACGATCACGCCGGTGCCGTTGGCGACGCGCGGCGCGCGATAGATCGTCAGCGTGGGCCTGTCGGTATCCTCGGTGCCGAGCGCGCCCGGAGCGCCGCCCTCCCAGAGCGGGATCTCCTGCGGCAGCGTGTTGAGACCGCGACTCGCGGCTGGCGGCGATGGTGGCGCTGAACTCGGCTGCTGCGCGCGCGCGCCGGCCCCGACTTCTCCACACAACATCGCCACGGCCACTGAGATGAGTGCGAACGTCATCTTTCACCGCCTCCCGAACCATTCGTCTGCGTCGGCGACGATGAGGTCTGCGCAGCCGCCGCGTCGTTCCAATTCATGAGCGCATTGAACACCATGTTGAACTCGCCATGATTCTGCCAGCGATAGATCGGGTTGTTCGCGAACATGATCACGCGCCCCTTCCCGGTATGGCCTCCCGGGACGTCAACCGCGAACGGACGATCGCGGATCTCGTCGGCGCCGCGCATCAATCCACTCAGCACCGCGGCGTCACCGCCGACATACCGGCCGAGCACGGTCGACTGGTCCGGTTGCCCGACGGTAATGAGAGGACCGCCGCTGTATTTCAGCGGGATCAACTTGTCGGCGTAGCCGTAGAACACCGGGTGCTCAGGCTTCAGGATCTCCGCGTTGACGAGCGGGCGCGGCGCGTAGAACTGACTCGACGTCGACGAGACGTCGACGGTGCGCGCGAAGCCGAGCTCCGCGGGGAACCGCGACGCCTCGCCCATCGTGATCAGGGTGCCGCCGGCGTCGAGGAACTTCGCGAACGCGTCGACCCCCTCGCCGCCCATCCCGCCGGAGATGTCCGGCGACTCGCCATACATGCCGAGGAACTTGTATTTCCCGCTCCTCTGGTACGGCACCGGCCGCGCCGCGGGCGGGGCGAACACCGCCTGCCGGTTCGCCTGCTGCGTCGGCATCACGATGACGTCGTAGTCGGCGCGGAGATTTCCTTTCTTTACGCGCTCCTTGTAAATCAAATCGAAAGGGATCCCGAACTTGTCGAATGTATAGCGGACCCAGCCGACCTCCTGGGTCGCGTTCCACGCGGTGTAGATGGCGATGCGCGGGAGATCCGCATCGTGCGTGGCGACGGACGGTAGCGCCGTCAGCGCCGCGGCAGTCAGCCCCAGGTCCTCCGCGGCGATCTTGATCGCTGCGGGATCGGACGCGTTCGTGATCACGAACGATCCCGCCGGGAACTCGACGCCTTCGGCCGTGAAGCTCCTGTCGGCCACCTTCATCGCGACATTCCTGAATCGATACCGAAGCGCGATCATGTTGTTCGAGCCGTAATGCGCGACGGCGATTCCCGCGTTCCCCTTGCCCGTCACCTTCCCTTTCGCACCCGCCTCCTTCACCGGCGTGACCTTCGCATCGAGAATCGCTTTGTCCTTGATCTCCTTCACATCGACGAGCATCGCCAGCCCCATCGTCCAACCACTGTCGTCGTAGGTGGTGAGATTGGGATCCGGATAGTTCTGGCGCTCGAGCAGGTTCTTCGCGAGACGGCCGTACGGCTGATCGCGCTTGATCACGTACGAACCTGCCGGGAACGTTCCGTCTGTGGTCTTGATCTCGGCGGCCGCCTGTCCGACCTCGATCCGCTGCGCGCGCAGGATGTTGACAAGCGCGGCGGCGCGCGTCATGTCACGTGCGACCGGAATGACGTAGCCGAAGGGTGGATCGGTCCTGCCGGCATCGACCGAGTTCTGCGTCTTGCGATAGAAGTTCTCGACCACCATGTTCGGAAACATCGACGTGAGCTGCAGTCCGGAGAGCACGCCCGTTTCCATGTAGTTCGTGTTGTTGCGGCGCGAGAAGTTCGCCACGGCGTCAGGCGGAATCGGGAGACCGCGATACCACTCGCGCGGCTGAGATCCGCCCCGGCCGGAAGGAACCGTCCCTCGACCTGCCCCCCCACGACCGCTCTGTGCGCCATCGGCAGCGGAGGCTGAACTCCCCGAACCCGAACCCGGAGAACCTGGCGAACCCGAACCGGTGGAACCCCTGGAACCCCGGCCTGCTCCCGGCGCATTCTCGCGCCCGGACTGCGTCTCGTACATCCGCATCATGCCGTTGTGGTTGTAGGCGACCGAGCCGAGATAGCCAGGCGACCAGCCGTCCATGAACGCGTGCGTGTAGACGCCCGGCATGCCCCACTTCGTCATCTGTTCCAGCTCGAAGTTCGCGAAGAACGGCAGTTCCGCGAAGAGAATCGGATCGAGATTCGGATTCTGCGGAGGACCGCCGCTATATGTATAGAGGAGCGGCTGCGCCTCGTGCAGGTCGTGCATGATGGGCGGGTGCGCGGTGAAGTACCAGTCCACGATCGCGCGCATCGAGACTTGCGACAGGTTGATGTCGCGGTTGTTGTCGTGGAACACGTACTTGCCCCAGTACGGCAGCGCGGTCCCGCCCCGACCTTCCTGCCCTGAGCCTGTCGCCTCTCGACTGGGCTCGAGGCGACCTTGAGGCTCTCGAAGGGTCGAAGCGCCCGGCCCTGGGCTTGTCGAAGGGACTTGTCCGGAGCTTGTCGCCCCTCGACCGGGTTCGAGGCGCCCCTGAGGCTCTCGGACGGTCGAGGCGCCGCGTCCTGCACCTGCGGGCGCTGCCGGCTGAGAGGCCGCCGCCTGCGCACCCGCGGACTGCTGTCGTTCCTGCTCGCTGTAGAACCAGTCGACGTTGCGGTCGCGCCCATCCGGATCCGCGACCGGCGTGATCGAGACGATCACGTTGTCGCGAATCTGTTTGACGAGCGGCGACGTCTCGGTCGCCAGCCGATAGCACAGCTCCATCAGCATTTCCGACGGTCCCGTCTCGCCGCTGTGCAGGCCGCCCATCAGGTGATACTGCGGCTTCGTCGTCGCGATCAGCTGTTTGATTTGATCCGGCGTCAGACCGCGCGGGTCCGCAATCTTTGCCAGGTTGTTCTTGTTGTGCTGAAGATTCGTGATGTTGTCGTCCGACGAGACCCACACGACAACGAGCTCGCGATCTTCGTCGGAACGGCCGATCGACTCGACGCTGACGCGCGGCGTCGCGGCTGCGAGCGCGCGATAGTACCTAAGGATATCTGCGTAGTAGGTCAGCTTCGCGGGCGCGCCGATGTGATACCCGAGGAGGTCCTTCGGCGAGGGGATGCCCTGCGCCTTCGGCAGATGATCGACGAGCGGGCTGGTGAAGTACGGCTGCGTCGTCCACTGCTTCACCGAGGCGGCGAAGTCCTCGTCCTGCGCCTGCGCCGGATCGCGCGTCTCGGTGACCATCTGCTGCGCAGGCAACGCCACGACCGCGAACAGCAGCGCGGCGCCGATCAGGCACTCTTTCATGAAAAGGGATGATAGCAGGCCGAAACCTATTTAATGCGCACAGACGTCTCGAAGCGGCGGTAGTTGCTGTATCGCGCCTCGCCGCGCGTGCGCTCGACGACCGGACCGTGCGAGCCTTCAAAAGTTTCAACCATCGTGTCTGGCAGCCACATGTCCACCGCATCGATGTGGTGATAGGTGACGTCGATCGCACCGTGGGTCCCTGCGTCCCCGGAGTGAGCCGGCGTCGCGAAGCCGAAGACCTCCAGTCTCGTGCGGAGAACGGTGCCGTCCTGTGGATTCACCCACAGACTGCCCGCAGCTGGAACTGACGCGCCCTCCGGCGTTCTGATCAGCGTCGGCCGTCGCGTTTCCCGGAACGCAATCTCCCACACCGCCGGCGTCACGTCCTTGCGCTTGAATTTGAAGCGATCGAAGTTGTCCGGCGTGAAGAAGAACAGCGCCGTCGTCGGCACGTTGAAGTTGCGGAGAATGGGCCCGATATTGAATCGCGCGCTTTCGTCGGAGATCCGTCGCGCCTCATCGAAGCCGCCCGTTCCCGTCATCAGCGCCTGCAGCAGCCGATCCTCGCGATCGGTGATGCGTCTGCCGTCCACCTCCACAACATCGCGGAAACCGACCCAATCGCCCAGACCGGCAATCTTGACAATCGCGAACTCGGCGACGACAGCGCGATACCGCCGGGCGGCGGCACTGTTACTCGTGACGTCCTGCGTGTAGCGCTCGGTCGCGACGACGATTGACGCCTTCTCGCCGTACGCCTGCACGTATGCGGCAACGCGCCGAACAACGGTCTTGAGCGACGGCGCTTGATCGGCGTGCGGTGTCTCTCCGCATACGAGCACGACGAGCGCCACGACGAACAGCCGTCTCAAGAGCTCCTCAGGACGACGAGTGGATCGACACGTGCCGCACGTCTCGCGGGCAGAATGCACGCGAGCAGCACCATTGTGACGAGCACCACGGGCACGGCAATGAACGTCACGGCATCTGCATCGGGCAGCGGGACTATCGCGTGAGACGCGTAGCGGATCACCGAGAACGCGAGCGCGACAACGATCCTGCAGGCTTCGGGCGTCGGGGGCCTCGGGCTTCGGGCATCAGGCCCGAGAATTCCACTGACAGAGCCGCCGCGATGCTGCATTTGCTCTTCCTGGAGCCCGAAGCCGGAAGCCTGGAGCGCGAAGCCCGAAACCTGTCATTCCGTCGACTTCCCGGCCAGTAACGGCTCGCATGGGATCGTCTGCGCGCCGTTTTCCGTGCACACGGCGTAGCTCACGTCGTTCTCCGCGTACATCGCGAGGCCAGCGTGCTGTCCCTGCGCGTTGAGAATGTAGAAGTTGATGTTGAAGTTCGGATTGCTGTCGGCGCGCTGCAGGCGTTTTTCCACCGTGTTGGCCTTGATGCGCTTCATCGCGTCCATGCCCGCATCCTTCGGGTGCATGCCACGACGCATGTTCTCGACGATTAGAAACGAGGTCAGGTTGTAGAGATTCGCCTCCCCGCGGCCCGTGGATCCGGCGGCGCCGACCTCGCCGTCCACGTACAGTCCCGCGCCCAGGATCGGTGAATCGCCGACACGGCCTGGAATCTTCCACGCGAGCCCGCTCGTCGTCGTGACGCCGCAGATTTCCCCTTTCGCGTTGATGCCGTCGCAGTTGATCGTGCCGTAGAAGTGATTCGGATCGACCCAGCCTTCTTCCATCATCTCGAACTCCACCCGGCGGATCGCGGCCTGACGTTTAATCGGATCGAGATAGTGCAGCGGATCAGTGCGCCGCTTCCATTCGATCCATGCCTTGCGCGAGCGGTCGGTATTCAGGTCGTCCTCGATCTTGAATCCCATGGCGCGCGCGAACTCCTGCGCGCCTTTCCCGACGATCAGATGATGATCGGTCTCATCCATCACCTTCTGCGCGACGAGCGACGGTGTGCGCACGCCTTCGATTGCCGCCACGCCTCCCGCGCGCTTGCGTGGTCCGTGCATGCAGCAGGAATCGAGCTGCACGATGCCGTCCGCATTCGGCAGGCCGCCGTAGCCGACGCTCGTCTCTTCGGGATCGAGCTCGACGATATTGACGCCCGCGATCAGTGCATCGAGCACGTCGCTCCCCTGCGTCATCATCGAAAACGCCTTCTCGATGCCCGTCACTTGACCGCCGTTCTTGAACTTGTTGCCGTTTGCGGAGGCGATCACGACGGGCTTGACGCTCTTCTTCATGATCACGGTGGGCGCCTGCGCAAAAGTGGGGGCCGCGGCGGCAGCGGCAAGGCCGGCAGTGCCGGTCAGCACGAATTTCCGGCGAGTCACTTTGTCAGCCATGAATGCAAGGCTCCTCGAGCATACGCAGGCCGCAGTATGCGATCCGCGGAATGCGGTTCGCAGTGTGCGATCCGGCTTTTAACGGCTCAGCTTTAACACGCATCCGAGCTCCGAAGCTTCAGCCCCGCGCGCGATTCTACGTCCAGCAATTGCATCTCGTCATTGACGCTGAGCTTGCGGACGGCTACGATCACTCTTCGGCCCATGACGACCGATAATGCAGCGTTCCATCTCCATTGAGACCATCCGCGAAGCAGCGCGCAGCGTGTACGCCGCCGCCCTTCGCACGCCGCTCGTCCCGCTCGGCCCGGTCGCTCCGAACGCTCCTGAGATTTTTCTCAAGCTCGAAACGCTGCAGCCGATCGGCTCGTTCAAGATCCGTGGCGCGTATAACGCCGTGCGACGCCTCACGCCGCAACAACTCGCCGGCGGCGTCTGGACCGTCAGCGCCGGAAATGCCGCGCAGGGCGTTGCGTTCGCCGCGCGGAAGGTGGGCGCGCCGTGCAGTGTCATGGTGATGGACACCGCCCCGGAAACCAAGTTGCGCGCGATCGAGCGGCTCGGCGCCTCGATTGTGCAGGCGTCGTATGACGAATGCTGGCGCACGGTCGAGGAGCACCGCTCCTCGCGGATGACCGGCCACTTCGTCCACCCGTTCGACGACGACGACTTCATGAGCGGCAACGGAACGGCGGCGCTCGAGATTCTCGAAGATCTGCCGGACGTGGACGCGGTGATCGCACCGGTCGGCGGCGGCGGTCTCCTCGCGGGGATCGGCGTCGCGCTTCACGCGCTCAGGCCACAGGCCGCCGTCTATGCGGCGGAGCCCGCCACGGCCGCGCCGCTCGAGCGGTCGCTCGCGGCCGGACGCCCGAGCCGCTTCGAGGAGTGGCAGGCCTCCTTCGTCGACGGCGCGGGCGGCAAGTCCGTGTTGGCGACGATGTGGCCGCTGTTGACGGAACACGTGCGGGCGTCAATCGTCGTATCGCTCGACGAGGCGGCACAGGCCATGAGAGTCGTCGCCGAACGTGTGCACGTGATTGCCGAAGGCGCCGCTGCGTGCGCGGTCGCGGCTGCGTTGTCTCCGGCGATGGCTGCGCACGGCCATCGCAGGATCGTCGCGGTCGTCTCGGGAGGCAACGTCGATCTCGCGCGGTTCGCGCAGCTCGTCGGCGCCTGCAACGGAGTGAAAGCCGAATCGCTGAACCTGGAGCCTGAAGCCCGGAGCCCGAAGCCCTGATACCCGAATCCAATATGACCAATCCGCAACTCCCGCAGCTTCCGGAACGTATCAAGCGTCTCACCGAACTGGCCTACGACCTCTGGTGGACGTGGAACAGCGCGGCGCGCGACGTGTTTCGCCGAATGGACTACGCGTTGTGGCGCCAGACCGCGCACAACCCGGTGCTGATGCTGCGCAACGCGTCGGCCGACCAGCTCGCCATTCTCGCCAACGACCAGGAATTCCTCCGCGCGTACGACATTGCCATCGACGCGCTCGATCGCGCGCGCGCGGCGCGCGATACGTGGTGGCAGCGGGAGATCGGCGACCAGTCGGGATCGATTGCCTACTTCTCGGCGGAGTTCGCGCTGCACCAGTCGCTGCCGATTTACGCCGGCGGCCTTGGCGTGCTCGCCGGCGACCACTGCAAGGAAGCGAGCGACCTCGGCCTGCCGCTCATCGGCGTCGGGTTCATGTATCCGCAGGGGTACTTCCATCAGAAGATTTCCCCTGAGGGCTGGCAGCAGGAATCGTACGAGCGGCTCAACTGGGCCGACGCGCCGATCGAGCCCGCCTGCACCTCCGACGGCAGCAACTGCATCGTCCCCGTGCCGCTGGGCAATCGCAGCGTGCTGGTGCAGGTCTGGCGCGTGCGTCTTGGCCGCGTGAAGTTGTACCTGCTCGATACCGATCTCGAGGAAAACGCTCCCTGGGATCGCGAGCTGTCGGCGCGACTCTATGGCGGCGATCGCGAGACACGCATCCAGCAGGAGATCATCCTCGGGGTCGGCGGCGTTCGCGCGCTGAAGGCGCTCGGCTCGACGCCGGCCGTGTGGCACCTGAACGAGGGGCACGCGGCGTTCGTCGTGCTGCAGCGCATTCGGGATCTCATCGAGGCGGGCCAGACATTCGACAGCGCGCTCGAAGAGGTGCGGCGCGCCACGGTCTTTACGACGCACCCCGCGGGGCACGATGCGTTTCCGTTCAGTCTCGTGGAGACGCACCTCGCGGGCTGCTGGGGAACGCTCGGGGCGTACCGCGATCGCTTCATGCAGCTTGGCGCGTACGACAACGGCTCCGGCATGCAGTTCAACATGACGGCGCTGGCGCTTCGCACGGCGAACGGCGTGAACGCGGTCAGCCAGCTTCACGGCGTCGTGACGCGAGAGATGTGGGGACCGATCTGGCCGGGCCTGGCCGAAGACGCGCGACCCGTCCGCTCACTGACCAACGGGATTCACGAGCCGACGTGGCTCTCGAACGAGATGGCACGCCTGTTCGACCAGTACCTGCCGGCCGACTGGCGCGAACGCCACGACGAACCGAGCGTGTGGGCCGCCGTGCAGCAGGTCCCGGATGAAGCGCTGTGGGCGGCGCGCGGCTTGCTGCGCGAGTACTTGTTCGCGTTCATTCGCGACCGCGCGCGCCAGCGGTGGCGCTACGAGCAGGTCAGCGCCGGGCGCGTCGTGGCCGCCGGAACGCTGCTCGATCCGAATGCGCTCACGATCGGCTTCGCGCGCCGCTTCACGGGGTACAAACGGCCGGAACTGATCTTCCACAACGCGCAGCGGTTGCAGGCGATTCTCAACGGCTCACGGCGTCCCGTGCAGATCGTGTTCGCCGGCAAGGCACATCCGGCCGACGAGACCGGCAAGCATCACCTGCAGCAGGTGTACCGTCGCGCGCTCGATCCTGCCTTCGGCGGCCGCATCGCCTTCGTGGACGACTACGACCTCCACGTCGCGCATTTCCTCGTGCAGGGTTGCGACGTGTGGCTGAACAACCCGCGCAAGCCGCTCGAAGCGAGCGGCACGAGCGGCATGAAGGCGTCGGTCAATGGCGTACCGCACCTCTCCATCGGCGACGGATGGTGGGCGGAAGGCTACACCGGAGAGAACGGCTGGGTGATCGAGGGGCACGCGCCTGCGGACGATCACGATGCGGTCGACGCGGCAGACGCTGCGGCGCTTTACGAGCTACTCGAGCGGCAGATCGTGCCGACCTTCTACGATCGCGACGAGAACGGGATTCCGCGGCGGTGGCTGGCGATTGTGCGCCAGGCGATCGTGACCGTCGCGCCGCGGTTCAGCGCGCGACGCATGGTCAAGGAATACGCCAGGCACCTTTACGCACCGGCGGTGCACGCCGAGAAGGTGGCCCGGTAGCCGTGCCTGCACGGCTGCAATGTGCAGGAAGCGGTCACCTCACCGTGCAAGCCCGGCTTAGGCGCGGCCGCATTCGCGGCCGCGCAAACTAGTAACGAAGCGAAGCTTCGTTACCCGGTCTGCTACAATCGCTCAATGCCTCGAAAGTCCGTTGCGCAGTCGCGCTGCGCCCTGTGCGGTGCCAAGGAAATCTCCGAGCAGCGCGGCGAAGAGAAGTATTGCCGCGACTGCTGGGACAAGAAAATTGCGGTCGAGGAAATCGTCGCGCGCGAGTTCGCGCTGAAGCGATACATCCGCGCGCACAGCGCAGAGAAATACCTGATTTATCACTCCACGCTGAAACGCCCCTGCGGGCAGCTCATCGTCGTCGACGATGGGTACGATCTGTTCCTGACGATGATGCTGTATCCGAGCTTCGCGTGGGACGAGGCCGCTTATCACCTCGAAGGAGATCCCGAGGGTCGCACGTTCGCCGAAATTCTCGTGGACGTCGTGGCGGCGGAAGTGATCGAGCCATGGGGCGGTGGGAAATGGCATCTCGAAATCTTCCGGTCGACGAATCCTGAACCCGAGGACTGGAACGGCGAGATGTAGCAGGCTGTTCAAAAGCGTCGCGCCAATGCTGAATTCGAATACCGAACGCCCAAAAGTTCAATCGGTTTCGCCCGTTCAGCGTTGACAACGGCTTTTCAACAAGGCGGGAGAGGTCTATAATGCGCGACAGCTTTCAGCTGCCAGCTCCCAGCGTCCATCAGAACACGCGCGATCCGCTCGTGAAGGCTGTTCGCTCGAGACCGGCAGGTTCCCCCGGGAGGTCGCTCATGAACCGCTCCGCGCTCTTCGCGTCTGCCGCGCTTCTCTGTTCGCTCGCGCTCGCACCCGCTGCTCTCGCGCAAGCCGCAAAACCACAGGCCCAGGCCGCCAAGGCGACGCCGGCGACACCAACGGCGCCTGCGCCAGCCGCGAAGGCGAAGTTCGCCCCGGTCGTGAAAGGCCTGGCCTCCATCGAGATCATCCAGGGCAAGTCGACCCGGGTGGGCGGCGACATTATCACCGTGCTCAAGGTGAAGAACACCTCGTCCGGCGCAATCGCTCTCCTGCGGGTCGACGAGCTGTGGTACAACCAGAAGCGGGAACAGGTCACCGGCGATAGTCAGAAGGTGCTGAAGCCGATTCAGCCCGGCGAGGTCGTGGACGTCACCATGAAGTCGCCGGCGAAGCCGAACCTCTATGTCAGCCAGTACGCGTTCAGCCACGTGAACGGCAAGGTCGACGCCAAGAGCGTGAAGAAGTTCAGCGAGTAGGCGGCGCCTGGCGCGCCGGCGTCGGACGGGTGCTGGTTGCCAACCGCTCTGCATACTCACCTGCAAGCGGCAGCTTCCAGCGCTCGCCCGAGACAGCTTTCCAGAGACAGATCGCCCACACCACAAGCAGCGCCAGCCACATCGCGGTCGATACGCGCACCAGCAGCGACACGCCCGTCGCGGACACGAACAGCGCCGCAAAGGCCAGCACGTAACTCGCCATCACCGCCAGCCCGAGCCCTCCAAGCGCGATGATCGATTGCCACGCGTGAAAGCGCACGTCGGGATTCGACGGTTCCGCGAACAACATCAGCGCGCCGGAGAACGGTCCCGCGAGATACGCAAGCACTGAAGCGGCGATAGGACTGAGGCCGGTTGATGTAGTCGGACCGGGGAGCGGGGTGCGGGATGGGGGGTGCGACAATCCCGGACCCTCAGAGTCCGGCGATGCAGGGTTTGGATTTCGCACCTCGGACCCCGCGCCCCGCACCCCGGACCCCGCGTCCCGCACCCCGGACCCCGCGCCCCGCACCCCGGATCCGGACCACCGCACTTCCCGCTCCGTGCGAGGGAACGAGACGATGTGAAAAGGGGACGTGAGGACCTGGGCCGCGAGCATGCCCGGACCGAGCGGGTGTTCCTCCACAATCAACCGGACGCCGTCCATATCCCCGATGGCGCCGATGATCTCGATGCCGTATCCCGCGGTCGGTTTCTCACCGGCGAACGCCGCCGCCACGATCGTGGAGTCGAACTCAATGGCGGGCGCCGCGGCGTCGGGTCCCGCGTGCAGCGCCCAGAGGATGCGCCAGTCTTCCGGCGTACGCACGACCACGCGTCGAGAATCGAGGATGCGGCTCGCGTCGCCGCGTGCGATGGTCGTGAGTACAATCACTTGACGCGGAACTCTACTTCGCGGCGGACGGCCGGCTCGTTGCCCGTGGTCGCCTTGGCATCGACGCGCAGCACGTAGCGTCCGGGCGCGACGCCCGCAAGCGGGATCTGCACGGCGTAACCGTACCCGCCCGACGCGCCTTGAAGCTCCTCGCTGCGGCGTTCGTCCGAGGTCGTGAACGCCGTCTTGCCCTCATCGGTCAGGACCGTTGCCGTCATCAGGACGCGATGCGGTGCCTTGCCCAGGTTGTCGTACACCTCCGAGAAGATCGCGAGCCTATCCCCTTGCGGGAACTCGCGCGTTCGTCGTGGGAATGCGGCTCGCGGAAGCCGATGTGATCGCGATGCCGCTCAGCGTCAGCGGTCCTTTCGAGAAGTCGGGCGCATCGAGCTCATAAATGAGGCTGCCGACCGTGCCACCGTTGCCGTCGCGCGCGCCAATCCGCAGACTGTACTTGCCGGGCGGCACCTGCAGGCGGCGCACCACGCGGATCGCGCTCTTCGAAACGATCTCGTACGTCTGCGGACGAAGCTTCAGCGCGAGCACGTCTCGCGCACCGTCCTTGATCTTGCCCGCCGTGTCCGACGCAAAGAGCGAGATTTCGATGTCGTTGTGAAGCAGCCCGTCTTCTTTCTTGTCGAACTTCAGGTGCGTACCGTCGATCTCCAGCGAGAGCGCGATCGCGTCGTTCGGCGACGCACCGCGGAACGGCACCGCGGCGGCCGCCAGCGTCAGGCCGCTGACGGG
>Ga0209686_1001094_pt1 | contig 13575 bp, 13 predicted proteins | sample GraSoiAngelo_126_FD_185883 | JGI IMG/M metagenome (GOLD analysis project Ga0209686, IMG submission 185883) | Grasslands soil microbial communities from the Angelo Coastal Reserve, California, USA - 14_0927_09_20cm (SPAdes) (version 2) | ecosystem: Environmental > Terrestrial > Soil > Grasslands ...
CCTGCACCTAGCACGTACGGCTTGAACATGAACGCGTTGACCGTGTAGAAGAGCGGGATGTAGACCACGTCGTCGATGAGCTGACGGCTCAGTGTCTTGTAGTCGGCGATCGCAGCGGTCAGCGGCTCGGCGTCCGCCTTGGCCAGCAGCTGGTCATAGGACTTCGTGTCATACCCGGTCGTGCAGCTCACGTCAGGGCAGCCCGCCGATGCGCCGTACAGGTTGTCGAACCAGTCCTGAGGGTGGTTGTAGTCGGCCGACCACCCGTCGCGTGAGAGCACGTAGGTGCCCTTCAGCCGCTCCGTGATGAAGCGGCTGTGCGGGATCGACTGGAGCTTCACCGTAACCCCGAGGTTGTCCAGCCACTGCGCCTGGAGAAGCTTGGCCGCCGGCTCGTTGAACGGGTTTTCCGGATCGTACGTGTAGACCAGGTCTTTGGTTTTCGTCCCGTCCGGGTCGGCCAGCGACCTGAGGCTTCGCGCCTTCACCGGGTCGAAGGCAGCGAGCGGATCCGAGCCGTCGCCCAGGTAGCCGGCGAGCCCCTTGGGGATGATGCCGCCCGTGGCCGGAACGCACGCGATGTTCGAGCACAGGTCCTTGGCGAGCTTCGCTCGGTCGATCGCGAGGTTGAAGGCCAGCCGGAGGTTATGCGAGATGTTGCCCTGATCGAGCGTGAACGGACCGCCCGCGGACCGCTTCGCGTCCGCGACCATGTTGAAGCTCACGAAGTAGGTCTTGTTCTTGACCTCGAGCACGAGCTGCGACTTCTCCGCCGGCCGGGCCTGGATCTTCGCGACGTCGGCGGCAGCCGGACCGTAGGACGCGTAGCCGTATAGATCGAAGGTGCCGGCCTCGTACCTGGCGAGAGCGGCCGAGGAGTCGCTGACGATATCGACGTGGATCGCGGTCAGGGTTGGTTTCGGTCGCCCCCACCACTGCGGGATGGCGCCGAAATCAAGCGACTGGTCTGTCGTGTGCGCGGTCATCTTGTAAGCGCCGGTGCCGACGAGCGTCTCGGGCTTGGTCCACCAGCTGTCGAAGGCGGCATTGACCACCTTCGGATCCACGATCATGCCGGCAGTCGCGGGCTGGGCGATCGCCGACTCGAACCAGCCGGCGGCGCCGGTGAGCTTGGCGACGACCGTCAGATCGTCGGGCGCGACAAGACCGGTCATCGTCACCGATGGGTCGTTCTTCTCGAGGAGCCCCTCGAGAGCGGAGCCCGAGACCTGATTCGTGGCGACGTGGTCGTAGCCCTCGATCGCGGACAGGTTCGTCGCGAAAGGACCCTGCATCGCGGCCGCGCGATTCCAGGAGTACAAGACGTCTTTCGACGTGAGCTTGTCGCCGTTCGAGAAGGTCACGTCCTGGCGCAGCTTGAAGGTGTACGTCAGCCCGTCCGTCGAGACCGTCGGCAAAGCCGCAGCGATATCGGGCGAGATGTTGAGGTTGCTGTCGAACTTCAGCAGGCCGTCGAAGATGTTCTGCACGATCGCAGCCTCGGCCTCGCTGTCGATCATCGCGGGATCGAGCGTGCTGAGGTCGTGCGGAATCGGAAAGCGCAGCGTCTGCAGGCTCGCCAGCCCGGTCGGTGGGGGCGTCCCGGGGGATCCGCTGGAGCATGCCATCAGCACCAGCCCCGCGAGCGCAGCAAACGGCCGTGCCCTCCCTCTGCGTAGCATCTTCGGGTGATGAGCGTACCCGCCGCGGGCAGGCGGCGACAGGAAGGAGGCGAGAAGGTCACGGGGGCGACTCGCTTCACCGCGGACATGGAGCTCGCGGGCCTCCTTCACGTCCAGCTCGTCCTGTCCCACACGCCAAGCGGACGGATCCGCGGCATCGAGACCGAGGCAGCCCGCGCCGTGCCCGGTGTTGTCGACGTCGTCACCGGCGCCGACCTGCCCGGGCTAGACCGGGCGGCGCCGGATCTTCCGCTCGCTTTCGAGCAGGTTTTCTACGCGGGTCAGCCCGTGGCGGCAGTGGTCGCGGAAAGCGAGTCAGCGGCCGCCGACGCCGCGGCGCTGGTCCAGGTCGACTACGACGAGACGCCGCCGGCGGTCGACCCGGTCGCGGCGATGGTGGACCAGGCGCCGCTCGTGCTCGGCGACGCGGACGGAGCCGATGGCGAGGATGCTTCGCTCCATGGCGCCTCGGCCGCGGCTGATGGTGCGCCCGACGCACGGCCGCGCAACGTCAGCGGCGTGGCGCACCTCAGGCGCGGTGACACCGATGCCGCGCTCAAGACCGCAGACGTCGTTGTCAAGGGGACGTACCGGATCGCGGGCGCGCACCAGTCGTTCATGGAGCCCCACGTCGCGGTTGCCAGGCCGGAGCCGGACGGCGGACTGACCATCTGGTCTTCGACCCAGGGCCCGTTTGTCGTGCGCGACACGGTGGCGGGGCTCATCGACCTGCCCCCGCACAAGGTGCGCGTCGTCGCAATGCCGGTGGGCGGCGGATTTGGCGGCAAGATCTCGCTGCTCGAACCGCTGCTGGCGCTGCTCGCCGTTCGTCTGAGGCGGCCGGTGCGCCTCGCCCTGGGCCGGTCGCACGAGTTCGTGGTCGGCCACCCCGCACCCGCCGCGCAGTTCGACCTCGAGCTCGGCGCCAGGCGTGACGGGACGCTCGTCGCGCTGCGGGTGCGCTTCCACTACGACAACGGAGCCGGCGCGGGTTGGCACGCGGGTTTGACCGCGAGCTTCCTGGGCGGCACCTACCGGATCCCGAACTTCGACCTGCGCGGGTTCGAGGTCTCGACCAACAAGACCCCGACCGACGCCTACCGCGCGCCTGGTGCGACGCAGGCCTACTTCGCCCTCGAGTCGGCGATGGATGAGCTGGCGGCCATGCTCGAGATGGACCCGGTCGAGCTCCGGCTCGCCAACGTCTCGCGCGAAGGCGACCCCACCGCGGACGGCCAGCGCTGGCCGCGGATCGCTTCGGTCGAGGTCCTCGAGGAGGCCAGGCGGCACCCGGTATACGCGGCCCCGCTTGGCGCCGATGAGGCCGTGGGCGTGGCCCTGGGCGCGTGGGGCGGCGCCCGCACGCCGTCTGCGGCGGGATGTCGGGTGGAGCCAGACGGAACGGTCTCGGTGATGGTGAGCTCGCCCGATATCAGCGGCACCGCGACCGGGCTCGCGATGATCGCGGCCGAAGCGTTCGGGATCTCTCCGGACATGGTGAGGATCGAAGCCGGCGACACCGCGACCGCGCCCTTTGGCCCAACCTCGAGCGGCAGCCAGGTCACCTACAGCGTCGGCGGCGCGGTATTTGAAGCGGCACGCGAGGCCCGCCGGCAGCTCCTCGAGATCGCCACCGAGGAGCTCGAGGCTGCGCCCGAAGACCTCGACATCGTCGGCGGACACGTCGCGGTGAAAGGGGCGCCGAGTCGATCGGTCGAGATCACAAAGCTGGTCAGGCTGAGCACCGAGTTCATGGGCCGGCACCGGCCCATCCAGGCGACCGGCCGCTCGGCGGTGCAGTCCGCCTCTCCGATGTTCACGGTCCACATCGCGCGGGTGCGCATCGACCGCGAGACCGGGGCGTTCCGCCTGATCGGGTACGCCGCGATCCAGGACGTCGGCCACGCCATAAACCCGCCCGAGGTCGAAGGCCAGATCCACGGCGGCGCCACCCAGGCCCTGGGTCGGGCGCTGGGCGAGCAGCTCGTCTATGACGGCGACGGCCAGCTTCGCACCGGGTCCTTCCTCGACTACGAGCTGCCCGCCGTCGACCAGATACCCGATATCGACGTGACGCTGATCGAGGTCCCATCGCCCGTCGGCCCGCTGGGCGCGAAAGGCGTCGGCGAGCCACCAGCGATACCGGGCACCGCCGCCCTCGCCAACGCCGTCTCGCGCGCGTCGGGCGTTCGAGTGCACGACGTCCCGATCGACAGGTGGCATCTGGTCAGCCCCACCCGGTCGGGGCCGCAAACGGCCCGGGCCGACCTCCCCACAGGCGGGGAGGGAGCTGCTAAAGACGGACGCTAGAGGCAGCTCGCTGCGCGGCTATGTCGCGCGGACGCTGTCAGGTCACTATCCGATTCTTGTCTCCAACCGCGGCCCGCACGAGCCGCGGTCCGATGGCAGCTTCAGGCGCGGCGCGGGCGGTGTCATCACCGGGCTGCTCACCCTGGCCGAAGCGATGGCCGCGGACTGGGTGGCCTGCGCGCGGAGCGACGCCGAGCGCGCGCTGGCGTCAAAGCACTCAGGCGGGCACATCGTCCCACTGGCGCAGTCGTCTGGCCACCTCTACTACGCCACGCCGACCAGGGAGCAGTACGAGCAGTACTACTCGGTCATCTCCAACCCGATGCTGTGGTTCCTCCAGCACTACCTCTGGGACCTCGCCAGCGAGCCGGTGATCGACGATCGCATCCACCAGGCGTGGACCGACGGTTACGTCGAGGTCAACAGGCAGATGGCGGCCCGGGTGGTCGGCCTCGCGCGCGGCGCGTCGGCGCGCCCGCTCGTGCTGGTGCACGACTACCAGCTCTACCTCGTGCCGCGCTTCATCCGCGAGGAGCTTCCGGGCTCGGTCATCCAGTTCTTTCTTCACGTGCCATGGGCGACTCCCCAGTACTGGAAGATCCTGCCCAAGGAGATGCGGGATGCAATCCTCGACGGACTCCTTGCCTGCGATATCGTCGGATTCCAGTCGAGCCTCGATGTGCGCAACTTTCTGCTGACGTGCGAGGAGAACATGGGCCTGCAGGTCGATGAGCACGAGCGCGCGGTCGTCGCGGGCGGCCGCATTGTTTATGCGCGCCACTATCCAATCTCGGTCGACGTCACGATGACGATGCGCCTGGCCTCTTCCCGCGGGGTGGAGCGGCAGGAGGCCGACATGGCCGCGCTGCGTCCGGCGAAGCTGATTGCTCGCATCGACCGCACCGACCCGTCGAAGAACATCGTCCGGGGCTTCATCGCGTTCGACAAGCTGCTCCGGTATCACCCCGACCTTCGTGGGCAGGTCCAGTTCTGGGCGTTCCTTCAGCCCTCGCGTCAAGACGTCGCGGCGTACAGCCGGTACCTGCGCCAGATCCGGCAGACTGCAGGGCGGATCAACAGCGAGTTCGGCACCGAACAGTGGCAGCCGATTCGCCTCGAGATCGCCGAGAGCGAACGCAAGGCCATTGCGATGATGAAGAACTTCGACGTGTTGCTCGTCAACCCGGTGTACGACGGCCTGAACCTCGTCGCCAAGGAAGGCGCGCTGGTCAATCAGACCGACGGCATGATCGTGCTCTCGGAAAACGCAGGTGCGCATGAAGAGCTGCGGGGCAACGTGCTTTCGGTCAACCCGTTCGACGTCGAGGCGACCGCCGCGGCGATGTACGCGGGGCTGACCATGCCGGCGGAAGATCGGCATCGGATGAACGAAGGCGCGAAAAACGTCGTGCGGACGAACGACATCGCGAAGTGGATCAGCAACCAGGTCCAGGACTTGCGTGACCTCGTCACGCCCGCCGAGCGGATCAGCTCCAGGCCTTAGCCCACTCCACGATTTCGTGCAGCAACGCGGTGGCTCCCGCGGGGTTTTGAACCACGACGTCGCATCGGTAGAACAGGTCAGCCGGCGCCTCCGGCGACCACACGCCGACCGCCATGTGCGGGATGTCGAGGGCGGTCACGTACTCGAACAGCGAGCGGTCGTTCTCGTCGTCGCCGAAGCACACGACGCCCGCCGGGTCTTCCGCGGGCATCAGCGCCGCCATCGCGCTGCCCTTCCCCGCCTTCGGTGCGTGGACTTCGACCACCTTGCGGCCGAGCGCGGCCGAGAGGCGCGCTCCATCCAGCAGGGGTCGCAGCAGCGCGAGCATCTCTTCGCCGTTCATGTTGGTGTTGCGGAAGTGGATCGCGGTGCTCGCCGGCTTGACCTCGAGCCATGCGCCGGGGATCCGCTCGAGCAGCCTGCTCGCGTCCGCGTTGAATCGATCGAGCGCCTCCTTCTGCGCGTGGCGCGGGATGACGAGACCGCTGTCGCCGATGAGCCTCACCCCCGGCGGCCGGCTGCTGAGCACGATCACGTCGGCAAGCAGCCCCACAAGCTCTTGGAGAGCCTCCAGCGCCTCGGGCCTGGCCCTCGCCGCCGCTGGATCCTGAACGACTTCCGCCAGAGTTCCGTCAAAGTCGGTAACCAGAATGAGTTCGCCTGGCGGCACTCGCGCCACAGGCGAGCTATGCCAGACATGCGTGATTTCTTCGGTTTCTTGAATCAATCCCTCCAACTCAGAAACACGGCCGGTGCCGCTCGATCACCGATTTGAGGCCGGCTGAAGCTGAAAGCGTGCCGAACGTATGTCCCCATTCGCCACCAAGCCTCGAGTTGCAGAAGATGGCGGCGGCAGTTCCATCGCCGTACCGAAGCATGAGGGAAGCCTCGAGGGTGAGGGCCATGTGTTCGACGATACGCCGAGCCGACGATTCGATTTCATTTGAACTCGCCAGCTCCTTCTTGAGGTCCGTGACCGCATGGTCGAGGCGTGCGTCCATTCCCTGCGCCAGCTCGACCTCTGCAAAGTAAGCGGCCACCGTTTCGGGTTCGCGCTGCATGGCACGCAACACGTCGAGCGCGTTGACGTTGCCCGAACCCTCCCAGATCGAGTTGAGCGGCGCTTCCCGATACAGCCGAGGCAGGATCGACTCTTCCACATAGCCGTTGCCGCCGTGGCATTCGAGCGCCTCCGCCACCACAGCGATGGCGCGTTTACAGGTCCAGAACTTGCCGATGGCCACGGCGATGCGGCGGAAGCGCGACTCGGCCGGGTCGGACGCCCGATCGAACGCTCCGGCCAGTCGCATCATCAGGATGGTCGTCGCCTCGGACTCGACGGCGATGTCGGCGAGCACGTTGACCATCAGCGGCTGCTCGCTCAGCAGCTTGCCGAACGCACTGCGGTGGGCGGTGTGATGTGTCGCCTGCGCCACGGCCTGGCGCATGAGCGAGGCCGATCCGATCACGCAGTCGAGCCGCGTGTGATTGACCATCTCGATGATGACCCTTACTCCCTTGCCCTCTTCCCCGACGAGGATCGCCCACGCATCGTCGAGCTCGATCTCTGACGACGCGTTGGAGCGATTGCCCAGCTTGTCCTTGAGCCGCTGAATGTGGAACCGGTTGCGCGTGCCGTCCGGCAGCACGCGAGGGAGCAAGAAGCACGAGAGGCCACCGGGCGCCTGGGCGAGGACGAGAAACGCATCGCACATCGGCGCGGAGCAGAACCACTTCTGTCCTTTCAGGAGGTGCTCGCCGTCGGTGCCGGTGGGTGTCGCGCGTGTCGTGTTGGACCGCACGTCGGAGCCGCCCTGGCGCTCTGTCATGGCCATGCCGAACAGCACACCCTGCTTGGTCGTGGCGGGCCTCAGGCCGGGGTCGTACTCGAGAGTCGTAGCGAGCGGCTCCCACTGAGCTGCGAGCTCTGGCTCTTTGCGCAGCGTCGGTATTGCTGCGTAGGTCATCGACACGGGGCATCCGTGGCCGCCCTCGACCTGCGACCAGATGTAGAAGGCCGCCGCGCGTGCGGCGTGCGCGCCAGGACGCGGCTCGCGCCACGGCAGGGCGTGCAGGCCGTGGCCGATCGCGACTCTCATCAGCTCGTGCCACGCGGGGTGAAACTCGACCTCGTCGATCCGCTCGCCGAACCGGTCGTGGGTGCGCAGCTGCGGCGGGTTGGCGTTGGCCTGGAAGCCCCAGTCGATGGCCTGCTGGGTTCCCGCAAGCGAGCCGAGATCGTGCACCAGGTCGTGCGCCCACGAAGCGTTCTCGCGCTCGAGCGACTCGCGCAGCGGCGCATCGGACTCGAAGAGGTTGTAGTCGACGAGCGGAGGCGCCTGGTTGGCGCTCATGACGCTGCCATCGGCGCGCCGTTGCCCGCGGCTATCTCGCGGAGTGCGGCGAGGTGTCGCCCGAACCTCTGGCGGCCCAGTCGGGTCAAGGACAGCCAGGTCCGCGGCCGGTTCTCGACATAACCCTTGTGCACTTTCACATAGGCGGCGTCCTCGAGGGCGCTCATCTGCTTGGAGAGCACCGAGTCGCTCACCTCGACGTGGTCGCGCACGAAGCCGAACTCGGCGCGGTCGGCGGCGGCCAGGAGCGCCATGATCGAGTAGCGAACAGGATGACCCATCAGGTCATCCAGGTTGTGGCGTGGATGCCTCACCGCCTCCTTCCGAGCATCAACGCGCCAATCAACAGGGGCACCACCGCGATGCAAGCGGTAAAGATGAAGTGCAGGCCCCTCACTACGTGCGGAAGGCTTGGGGCCATCCATCCGGAACGAAAGCTCCCTTGCAGCACGGCCTCACCCCAGAACACCCAGACGAGGATGATGGCCAGAAACAACCGGTTGCCTCCTCGACTGTATGCGCGCTGGCGGGTTGAGACCATGAGGACAAGCACCACGGCGCCCGCCAGGCCCGCGGCCGCTAGCATGCCTTCGAGCGGGCCCATCCACGCTGGAAGCAGGCCAAAGATTGCGATCAGGGCCGCGAGGCCCACGGTGGCACCAGCAAATGCGAGGAGTCTGACCGCGAACACGCGATCGGATCCGCGCACGGGCGCTCGAGCCGCCGTCGCCTCGGCGATGGCGGCGCGGGCCTGTTCGGGTGTCAGCGGCCCGGCGCCCACGTCAGGCGCGCCTGGCGAGAACGATCATCCCGATCACCGGCGGGATGACGCCGACGGCGACGCTCATCCCGAAGTGGTAGATCGGCTGGCCTGATGCCCAGAAACGGGTCAGGATGCTGACTCCTGTCACAGCCGCGTTCCAGACGTTGAAGGCGATAATCGTTGAGAAATACAGGATGATGCCGGCCCGGGTGTAGGCGCGGATGCGCAGGCCGATCACGACGGACGCAACGATCGCGGTGGCCAGCATCAGCGCCACGGCCGCGCCCGAATAGGTCGTCCCCTGATGTGACGAAACGCTGATCACCGCACCTGCAAACAGATACGCCGCGACGACGGCGCCCAGCATCCATGCGAGCTGCCGGTCGCTGCGGCGGACCTCCGCCGCGCGCCTGCCGGCCTCTTCCAGCGCGGTCCGAGCCTGTTCGGCGGTCGGTTGCGGCGAATCGATCACGCCGTAATCATGGCCCAGACTTTCCAATTTGGCAAGTACTTTCCACTCGAGAATGGTCAGTCGACGAGAGGCGGCGGCTGGTTTGCGCTCACCGGTTTGGCTTCTGAGGAGCTTGAATCGCCTGTCGCCGGGCTCGCGCTCTCACCCGGCGGTTCACTCTACGCATGGTCTCACCGACCGCGGACCCCCGCTTCGCAGCTGCGGCGATTCGTTCTGCGACATATTCCCAGTCCATGGTTGCGTAGTTCGTCAAAGCGATCTCGAAAGCGCCGTCGAAGCTCACGTCCTCATGTGGCCAACCCACAGTCGCCTGCCGGATCCGTTCCACGTACAGATCCTCGCACGAGATCATTTGCACGGCTATCCGATCGACCACGACTCGCACGGTGCGCCGGATCTCGTCCCCGGAGCCCGGGAACTCGACCGCCACAGGCAGGTCGTCACGAATCCAGTGCTGGCCCACCATACGCAGGCCGGCCGATCGCAAGGCAGCTGCATCTGAGGAACCAGGCCGTGGACAGAGGTCGAGGTCGGTCGGATGGTAGGCACCTCCTGCCCAGAACGCTTCGGCCGTGCCGCCAACCACTATGGGCGTCTTGCTCATCAGCTTTGTGATGGCCGCCGCCAACAACAAGCGGCGCCTCTGGTCTGATCGCACGCCGGGAATCTTGGAGAGCAGGCTCTTAGCGAGCCTGAGGTCTTCGTTCCTTCCCACCTTGAGCCTTCAGACGGCTGAAGTAGGCGCGATCCCGTCCGGCCCTGTTCAGGAGAGCGGCCTCCACATCTGTTGGATCGCGGTCCCACGGATCGAAGCGACCCGGCCCCATCACAGAGTCGACGAGAGCACGTTTCTGAGCCGGCGTGTCCCCGGACTGGACCGGCCGTCCAAACGTGATCGACAGTGGCGTGCCGGTCGCCTTTGCCCACCGGTCGATGAAGTCGATGGTCGGCATTCGATAGCCGCCCTCGGCTCGAGCAACGACGGGCTGAGTCGTACCCATGGCTTCGGCGAGCCTCGACTGGGTCATCGCAGCCTGCATCCTCGCTCGCGCGAGCAGCATCCCGATCTCGGTCTTCGTCATGTCCCGATTATACCCAATTGGCTATATTCAAACCGACCGGTTTGAAGACGACATTGGCCGGGTGAGCTTCTTGCAAAGCTTCCAGATCCCGATCACCAGCGGAATCAGTCCGACGATGGCGCCGATGCCGATGTGATAACCGGGCTGATTGTGTGTCCACCAGCGGCTGAGGAGACTGGCCCACATGATGACGATGTTCCAGGCCTGGAAGGCGCCGATAGAGGCGAGGAACCAGAAGAATCCCGCGGCGCTGTAGTGATGCTTGAACCGCAGACTCCCCACCCCGATGAGGACACTTGCTCCGAACATGATCCCGACGATGAAATAGAGAAAGCCTGCATCGATAGGGAACAGACTCAGGTACGCGGCCACGGCGACGTCTAACGAGACCAGGCCCGCGAGCAGCCAGAACAGCTGCCGGTCGTCGCGCGTAACCGGACCCGCGAAGATTTCCCGGACCGACTGCTGACTAGCCGACTTCGTTTGCCAGCTCCGCAACGATGCGGAGCTGCTCCTTCCGTTCGTTATGGTCCGGCATCACCGGCCACACGATCAGCGTGTCCACGCCGGCATCGCGAAAAGCGCGGATCTTCTCTTTCGCCTTTTCGCGCGGGCCGACGATCGAGACCAGGTCGATCAGCTCGTCGGGCAGCGCGAACATCGCCTCGGTCTTCTTCCCCGCCAGGTACAGCTCCTGGACCTCCTGCGCGGCTTTTTCGAATCCGTACGTCGACACGAGACGGTTGTAGAAGTTCTGCTCCCGCGATCCCATCCCGCCCACGTACAGCGCGAGCACCGGACGCATCGCGTTGCGCGCATTCTCGATGTCGTCGCCGATCATCACGTTGACCGAGGGGCAGATCCGGAAATCGTCGAGTCGCCGGCCGGCGCGCGCGGCGCCCTCCTCCAGCGGAGCGCGCAGCGCCCTGGTGTGTTCGGGCGAGAAGAAGACCGGGAGCCATCCATCGGCGATCTCGCCGGCAAGCGCGACATTCTTGGGCCCGAGAACGGCAAGGAAGATCGGGATCTGCTCCTGGACGGGGCGGATTGTCAGCTTGAGTGCCTTGCCCGGCCCGTCCGGCAGAGGCAGCTCGAGGGTCTCGCCGTGGAACTCGATCTTCTGGCGCGACAGGGCCAGGCGCACCACCGCGACGTACTCCCGCGTGCGCTGCAGCTGCTTGCCGAAGCGAACGCCGTGGAAGCCTTCCGAAACTTGCGGCCCAGAGCTGCCCAGGCCCAGGATCATCCGCCCACCGGACAGGTTGTCTATCGTCGCGGCGGTCATCGCGGTCATCGCCGCGCTTCGTGCCGGGATCTGGAAGATGCCCGCGCCGAGCTTGATCCTGCTCGTTCCAGCGGCGAGCCACGCGAGCACCGTGGCGGCGTCGGATCCGTAAGCCTCGGCGGTCCAGATCGAGTCGTAGCCGAGGACCTCGGCGGTCTGCGCGATGTCGAGCTGGTCTGCCGCGGTGAGCCCCAGGCCCCAGTAACCGACGCTGACGCCCAGCTTCACCTCTTCACCCAAGGGCTATGCTGCATCATTGGAGTGATCGAGATGCCCTTCCACCTCTTCTGGCTGGTCGGTGTCCTGTTCCTGGTGGCCATCGCCGTGGTGGTCGTCGTGGTCGTGGCTGTGGCGCTGACTCGGAACCAGTCCCCGTCTCTCCCTGCGGCCGCTGGGCCGGCGTTGGGAACCCCGCTCGACATCCTCGCCCGGCGATTCGCCGCCGGCGAGATGAGCGCCGAGGACTACCAGAAGGCGCGTGACCTTCTGCAGGGCGACAGCCCCAGGGGCAGCTAGGCCCGAACCGCCAGCGTCTGGTAGAGCAGGAAGACGTTCAGGCCGATGATGCCGCCCGCCACCGCGTAAGCGGCGTAGTTCGTCCACCGGCTGTTCGCCAGGTTGCCCATCAGCTTCTTGTCGCGTGTGAACATGACAAGAGGGATCAATGCGAACGGGATCCCGAACGACAGCAGGACCTGACTGAGCACCAGCGCGCGGGACGGGTCGAAGTTACTCGCGATCAGGACCATCGCGGGCACCATCGTGATCGCCCGGCGCAGGAAGATCGGGATCTGGCGACGGATGAAACCCTGCATCACGACCTGGCCCGCCAGAGTCCCGACCGACGACGAGGACACCCCGGAAGCGAGGAGAGCGATCCCGAACACGATTCCGGAGTGCGCGCCGAGGTATTGATCCAGCAGGTGGAACACCTGGCCGAGGTCGCTGCCTGCGGTGGTCAGTCCGCGTGAGCCGAACACCGCCGCCGCGAGCGTGAGCATCGCGATGTTGATCAAGCCCGCGATTCCCATCGCGATCATCACGTCGACCATCTCGAAGTGAAAGATCTTTCGCTTCGCTTCCGGGTTCGCGCCGACGATGCGCTTTTGAGTCAGCGCGGAGTGGAGGTAGATGACGTGCGGCATGACCGTCGCGCCGAGTATGCCCGCCGCGAGAAGGATCGACGCGCTGCCGTCAAGGTGTGGCACGAAGGTGGAGCCGGCAACTGATCCCCATGATGGGTTGCTCCGGAACACCTCGAGCCCGAACGCGATGACGATCACGCCGACCAGGCTGCTGATCGTCGCTTCGAGGCGACGGAAGCCCCAGGCCTGGAGGCCGAGGATGCCGAAGGCCAGCACGCCGGTCAGCAGGCCGGAAATGAAAAGCGGAATGCCAAAGACCAGATAGATGCCGAGCGCGGCGCCGACGAACTCCGCCAGGTCGGTCGCCATGGCGATCAGCTCGGCCTGGATCCACAGGAAGATGACCAGAGGCCGGGGGAAGCGGTCGCGACACACCTCGGGCAGGCTGTGGCCGGTCGCGATGCCGAGCTTGGCGCTCATCGACTGGATGAGCATCGCCATGAGGTTCGCGCCGAGGACGACCCAGAGCAGCATGTAGCCGTACTGCGCGCCTCCGGCCATGTTGGTGGCGAAGTTGCCTGGATCGACGTAAGCGACCGCCGCGATGAACGCGGGCCCGAGGAAGGGGATTACGGCGCGCACGCCCCGCCGCTCGCCGGTGAGCGAGCGCTCCGCCGCGCGCAAGACGCGCAGCTCGCCTGGGAGCGCATGTTCCACGCCGAGGACCTGGGTTGGGGTCTTGAGGACGGCGGTCTTGACCGCTTCGACCGCCACTAACGGGCCTCGGCGACGAAGATCGCGCGTGCCAGGCCGAGCGGCACGCTCTCGCGCCGGCCCCTGAGCCTGACCTCGATCGGGCCCTCGAACTGGCTCGCGGCGAGGACGGCGATCCGCGTCGCGGGCAGCAAGCCGCGCCTCTCCAGCTCGCGCAGCTTGCCAGGATCCTCGTCGGAGACGCCTTGGACGACGACCCTCTCTCCCGCCCTGCACTCGCTCAGCGGGCGGTTGCTGACCGGCCTGACCTTGCCGGTCAGCGTT
>Ga0209686_1001100_pt1 | contig 13539 bp, 7 predicted proteins | sample GraSoiAngelo_126_FD_185883 | JGI IMG/M metagenome (GOLD analysis project Ga0209686, IMG submission 185883) | Grasslands soil microbial communities from the Angelo Coastal Reserve, California, USA - 14_0927_09_20cm (SPAdes) (version 2) | ecosystem: Environmental > Terrestrial > Soil > Grasslands ...
TGCTGCAGCGCATCCTGCGCGCCGCGGAGCAGGCGTCTGGTGACGTCTTCGTTGTATCGGGCGACGACGATGGCGATGCGCAGCTCGCTCCCGTCGAGGTCCGGCTTTTCGCCCTTCTCCCCCATCGATCTGGTTACAGCAGGTGGCCGAGCTTGTCTTTTTTCGTCTTCAGGTAGCGCTCGTTGTGAGGGTTCGACTCGATCTGGATCGGCACGCGTTGCACGACCTCGAGGCCGAAGCCCTCGAGCCCGTAGATCTTCTTGGGATTATTGGTGAGGAGGCGGATCTTGCGCACACCGAGGTCGTACAGGATCTGGCTGCCGATGCCGTAGTCGCGTTTGTCGGGCGGATGGCCCAGCGCCTCGTTGGCCTCGACTGTGTCCATACCCTCGTCCTGGAGGTTGTACGCGTGCAGCTTGTCCAGCAGGCCGATGCCTCTTCCCTCCTGGTGCCTGATGTAGAGGATCACGCCGACTCCTTCCGCGGCGATCGTCTCCATCGCGGCGTGCAGCTGCGCGCCGCAGTCGCACCGAAGGCTGCCGAATATGTCGCCGGTCAGGCATTCCGAGTGGGCTCTTAACAGGATGGGTTTTGACGGATCTATATGGCCGAGGACAATCGCGAGATGGTTCTCATGTCGCAGGACGTCCTCGTAGGCGTAGAGCTTCCAGTCCTTCGGGTCTTTATCGCCGATCGGGATGACGGCCTCGACTCGCTTCGCAACGAGCTTCTCGTTGCGGCGGCGATACGCGATGAGCTGCTCGACCGTGATGACCTTGATCGCATGCTCTTGGGCGAAGACTTCGATGTCTTTCATGCGGGCCATGGTTCCGTCGGATTTCATCAGCTCGGTGATCACGCCGGCTGGATAGAGTCCGGCGAGCGTGGCCAGGTCGACGGCGGCTTCCGTCTGCCCGGCTCTCGTCAACACCCCGCCCTCTGCCGCACGCAGAGGGAACGTATGACCGGGCATCGAAAAGTCGCTCGGCCTTGCGTCCGGGTCGACGACCTTGCGGATGGTCGCGGCGCGGTCATGCGCGCTTGCTCCGGTCGTGGTCGTGTCGCGCGCGTCGATGCTGACGCTGAAGGCGGTGCCGAGGCGGCTCGTGTTCCGCTCGACCATCGGTGCGATGCCGAGCTCGTCGAGTCTTTTCGCAACGACCGGCAGGCACACCAGGCCTGAGCCGTGGTGCGTCATGAAGCTGACGTGATCTGGCGTCACGAGCTGCGCCGCGACGACGAGGTCGCCCTCGTTCTCCCGGTCTTCGTCGTCGACGACGATGACGAACTTGCCGGCTTTGAAGTCGGAAACCGCCTCCGGAACCGTGGCCAGGCTCATGCTCGACGAAGTCTACCGGCGCAGGTTTCTGGCCACGTACCTCGCGACGACGTCAGCCTCGATGTTGACGACCGAGCCGGGTTCGTACTCGCCGGCGATGGTCACCGCGAGCGTGCGCGGGATGAGCGCCACGGAGAACGACGTCTGGTCGACCGCAGCGACGGTGAGGCTCATTCCGTCGACGGCGATGGAGCCTTTTTCGGCGACAAACCGCCGAATCGTTGCGGGCAAAAGGACGTCCAGCTCGCGACCGGACTTGACGTAGGTCACCCGCTTCACCCTGCCGGTTGCGTCAATGTGGCCCTGGACGATGTGGCCGTCGAGCAAGGCCGCGGCGGTGACCGGAAGCTCCAGGTTGACCCTCGACCCCCGCTTGAGGGCGCCGAGGTTGGTTCGCCTGAGGGTCTCGGGGACGACATCCATCGAGAACCTGGGTCCGGTCTTCTTCACGACGGTCAGGCAGCATCCATTGACCGCGACGCTGGCCCCGACCCTGAGGCGGCGGGCGGTTGCCGAATGCTCGACCGTCAGCCGGTTGCGGCCTTTGCTCGCCACCGTGCCGACGGCGCTAACGATCCCGGTGAACATTCACGTATCCGCTGATCAGGAAATCGTCGCCGAGGCGTGTGACGTCGAGGTCATGAAGGCCCGTCGCCTCGGCCAGGCGCTCGACACCTTTGCCTCCGAGCGGGCCAGGCGCCTCGCGCCCGCCGATCAGCTTCGGCCCGACGTAAGCGAAGACCTTGTCCACCAATTGTTCGCTGAGCATCGCAGCATGAATCTCCGCCCCGCCTTCGACGAGGACGCTGATCACGTTGCGCCGGCCGAGCTCATCCATAAGGTCCGGAAGGGACACCCGGCCGTCCCCCGTCGCCGGCAGCTTGACGACCTCGGCCAACCCGACGCGGCCGCCGCGTGTGGTTGCGATCACAGTATTTGGGCCGACAACGCGCGTGGATTGCCGGATCCGAAGCTGCGAGTCGACCACGATGCGAAGGGGTTGGCGGACGCCTTCCCCGTCGAGGCGGGTGGTGAGCTCGGGGTTGTCGGTGATCACGGTGTTGATGCCGACGAGGACCGCGTCGTGCTGGTGACGGAGGCGGTGGGCGTGCAGCCGCGATTCTTCGCCGCTGATCCAGCGCGACTCCCCGGTCCGCGTCGCGATCTTGCCGTCGAGGCTCATCGCGAACTTGGCTGTGACAAAGGGACGCCCGGTCAGGCGGTGCTTGACGTAAAACTCGTTCAGTCGCATGGCCCGATCTTCGTGCATGCCCACGTCGACCCTAACGCGCGCAGATTCAAGCGCCTTGACACCCGCGCCGCGGACTCGCTCATCAGGATCAGTCATCGAGATGACCGTCCTGTAGATGCCTGACTCGATCACCGCGTCGGCACAGTTGGGCGTCCGATGCGCGTGGGTGCAGGGTTCCAGGTTGATGTATAGGGTGCCGCCCTTGGCGCTTTCTCCAGCCTGGGCGAGGGCTTCTTGCTCCGCGTGGGGCTGGCCAGGTCCCTTGTGATACCCCTCGCCTGCGATGTGGCCTTCTCGGTCGAGCACCACAGCGCCAACCATCGGATTGGGGCTGGTGCGGAAGTCCGCACTGAGGGCAAGTTCGAGGGCGCGCGCCGACCAGTGGCGGTCGGCAATTCGTTCGCCGTCTCGTCTGTCCCCAGGGCGATGTATCTCAGCTGTCATTGAAACAACCGAATTAGGTCTATGAGATTCTCCAGTTTGCGTCTTCGCGCTGGATCCAATTTTCTGTTCGTTGTGACCTCACCTTCAGTGAGCTGAAGAGTGAGTTATAGGTGAACAAGCCCTCGGGCTATTAGTACCGGTCAGCTCAAAGGATTGCTCCTCTTACACCTCCGGCCTATCAACCTGGTTGTCTACCAGGGCCCTTACCCGGTTAACCCGGTGGGAAACCTTATCTTGGAGTTGGCTTCGCACTTAGATGCTTTCAGCGCTTATCCAAACCGGCCATGGCTACCCGGCGCTGCCACTGGCGTGACAACCGGTACACTAGCGGGCCGTTCAACCCGGTCCTCTCGTACTAGGGTCAACCCTCCTCAAGTCTCCTGCGCCCACGGCGGATAGGGACCGAACTGTCTCACGACGTTCTAAACCCAGCTCGCGTACCGCTTTAATGGGCGAACAGCCCAACCCTTGGGACCGACTCCAGCCCCAGGATGCGACGAGCCGACATCGAGGTGCCAAACCGGGCCGTCGATGTGAACTCTTGGGCCCGATAAGCCTGTTATCCCCGGGGTAACTTTTATCCGTTGAGCGACGGCCATTCCACACCGGGCCGTCGGATCACTATGCCCGACTTTCGTCCCTGCTCGACTTGTAAGTCTCACAGTCAAGCTCCCTTATGCCATTGCACTCTGCGCCTGATTTCCATCCAGGCTGAGGGAACCTTTGGGCGCCTCCGTTACTTTTTGGGAGGCGACCGCCCCAGTCAAACTACCCGCCAGGCACTGTCCGGAACCCCGATCAGGGGCACCGTTAGAGCTAAAGTTCAACGAGGCTGGTATTCCACTGTTGGCTCCACCCGGGCTAACGCCCGAGCTTCACAGCCTCCCAGCTATCCTCTACACGCTAAACCCCAGTCCAATGCCAAGGTGTAGTAAAGCTCCACGGGGTCTTTCCGTCCTGCCGCGGGTAACCTGTATCTTCACAGGTATTGCAGTTTCGCCGAGTATCTGTCCGAGACAGCGCCCAACTCGTTACGCCATTCGTGCGGGTCGGAACTTGCCCGACAAGGAATTTCGCTACCTTAGGACCGTTATAGTTACGGCCGCCGTTTACCGGGGCTTCAGTTCAAGCCTTGCAGCTCTCCCCTTAACCTTCCGGCACCGGGCAGGCGTCAGCCCCTATACGTCCCCTTACGGGTTCGCAGAGACCTGTGTTTTTAGTAAACAGTCGGTTGGGCCTCTTAATTGCAACCCTCAACGGCTTCGGAGGTGAACTCCTACACCGCCAAAGGCACCCCTTCTCCCGAAGTTACGGGGCTATTTTGCCGAGTTCCTTAGACAGATTTCTCTCGATCGCCTTGGAATCCTCTTCCCATCTACCAGCGTCGGTTTGCGGTACGGGCACCTGCATTCTTCCTAGAGACTTTTCTCGGAAGTTTGGGATCAGCCACTACGCCGCCCTTGCGGGCAGCTCCCCATCAGCTCTCAGGATTAACGCTCGGACGGATTTTCCAATCCGAGCTCCCTACAACCTTGGCCGGACACATCCAATCGTCCGGTTGGCCTACCCTCCTTCGTCCTCCCATCGGTATAACGAACGCGAGGTGGTACTGGAATGTGAACCAGTTGTCCATCGCCTACGCCCTGCGGCCTCGGCTTAGGCCCGACTGACCCTGGGACGATTAACGTAGCCCAGGAAACCTTAGATTTACGGCGGGCCGGTTTCTCACCGACCTTTACGCTACTTGTGCCGGCATTCGCACTCGTACAAACTCCACACGGACTTTCGTTCATGCTTCACCGCCTGTACGACGCTCCTCTACCAATCGCAGCTTGCGCTGCGACTCCATGGCTTCGGTGAAAGACTTAAGACCCGATCATTTTCGGCGCCGCTTCACTCGACCAGTGAGCTGTTACGCACTCTTTAAAGGGTGGCTGCTTCTAAGCCAACCTCCTGGTTGTTTGTGCGAAGCGACCTCCTTCGCCACTTAGTCTTTACTTTGGGACCTTAGCCGATGGTCTGGGTTGTTTCCCTTTTGACCGTGAAGCTTAGCCCCCACGGTCTCACTGCTGCTGTATAACCTGCCGCCATTCGGAGTTTGGTTGGGTTTGGTAACGGGGGAACCGCCCCTAGCCCATTCAGTGCTCTACCTGCGACAGCCCACAACAACGCTGCCCCTAAAGGCATTTCGAGGAGAACCAGCTATCTCTTGGTTCGATTGGCATTTCACCTCTACCCACAGTTCATCCGCTCAGTTTGCAACCTAAGTCGGTTCGGACCTCCACGGAGTTTTACCTCCGCTTCATCCTGACCATGGGTAGGTCACCAAGTTTCGGGTCTACTGCCTACGACTACAGCCTCCTTGCGGAGGTCGCGCCCTATTCGGACTCGCTTTCGCTACGGCTCCGGGTGTAAACCCCTTAGCCTCGCCACAAACAGTAACTCGCCGGCTCATTCTACAAAAGGCACGCCATCAGCCTGTACACGCTCCCGAAGGATTGTGCACCTAGGCCTTTGACAGTTTGTAGGTCCAAGGTTTCAGGTTTCTATTTCACTCCCCTTCCGGGGTGCTTTTCACCTTTCCCTCACGGTACTCTTCACTATCGGTCACCAAGAGTATTTAGCCTTACGCAGTGGTCTGCGCGGATTCCCCCAGGATTCCGCGTGTCCCGGGGTACTCGGGAGTCGTTACGAAGGCCGGTCAGCTTTCGCCTACAGGGCTGTCACCTTCTGTGGCGCGGGTTTCCACCCGCCTCGGCTAGCCGCCGGTTTTGTAACTTCGCTCGAGCTCGGCAGAGCTCGATAAACGATCCCACAACACCGCGTGCGCAAGACCTGCCGGCTTGACACGCACACGGTTTAGGCTGCTCCCCTTTCGATCGCCTCTACTAAGGGAATGTTCTTTTCCACCGGGTACTAAGATGTTTCAGTTCCCCGGGTGCCCTCCACCTGGTCTATGTGTTCAACCAGGGGTGCTCGAGCATTACCTCGAGCGGGTTGCCCCATTCAGAAATCGCCGGATCATCGTTCGCTTCCAACTCCCCGACGCTTATCGCAGGTAGCCGCGTCTTTCTTCGGCTCTTGGTGCCTAGGCATCCACCTCGGACCCTTACTAGCTTGTTCGACCTATAACCACTCTTCAGTCGCTGAAGAAATGACCACAGGTCACGACAAATAAGAAAGAGGATCCAGATATTGCTTTTACGGCATTCTGGAGATCTCGATAGACCTATTCGGTTGTCAATGTGCTGGTGGAGATGAGCGGATTCGAACCGCTGACCCCCTGCTTGCAAAGCAGGTGCTCTCCCAGCTGAGCTACATCCCCTGGGCCGCGGATGCTCCGCGGTATAGCGACACCGAAACCGATGTCTCCCTCCGCACGCGGATCGCACTGGACCCGCGGGAGGTTTTCAGACCTTGAAAGTCTGAAGAGTGGGAAAGACAGAACGAAACCCTGAATCTTGTTTGCTTGTGCACTCCGAAAAAACGAAACGCGACGGATTTGCACCGCGCACTGAGCCGCCTCCCTCGCATCTTTCGATGCAAGATCTCGCGCTTTCGGGACGACTACTCTTCACGATCTTGCGATCGCTATTCTTCGCCGACCTAATTGCGTCCGTTACTGCGAACTCTGACTTGACGAGCCTCCAAAACCCTTTCGGGCTTTAAGGAGAGACTCCTTAAAGGAGGTGATCCAGCCACACCTTCCGGTACGGCTACCTTGTTACGACTTCACCCCTCTCACCGGCCACTCCTTCGGCGCCTCCGTCCCTTACGGGTTCGGCCAGCGACTTCGGGAGCAACAGATTCAAGTGATGTGACGGGCGGTGAGTGCAAGGCCCGGGAACGTATTCACCGCAGTGTGCTGACCTGCGGTTACTAGCAACTCCGACTTCATGCTGGCGAGTTGCAGCCAACAATCCGAACTGAGACCGGCTTTAAGGGATTGCCTTCACGTCGCCGTGTCGGAACCCGTTGTACCGGCCATTGTAGCGTGTGTGTAGCCCTGGACATAAAGGGCATGCGGACTTGACGTCATCCCCACCTTCCTCCGGGTTTCGCCCGGCAGTCTCCCTAGAAGATTCAACTAAGGACAGGGGTTGCGCTCGTTGCGGGACTTAACCCAACACCTCACGGCACGAGCTGACGACAGCCATGCACCACCTGTGTAGAGATCCCTTGCGGGAGGCGCTCACTTTCGTGAGCGTTTCCTCTACATGTCAAGCCCAGGTAAGGTTCTTCGCGTTGCCTCGAATTAAACCACACGCTCCGCTGCTTGTGCGGGCCCCCGCCTATTCCTTTGAGTTTTAACCTTGCGGCCGTAGTCCCCAGGCGGCGAACTTAATGCGTTAGCTGCGGCACTGATCGGGTCAATCCGACCAACACCTAGTTCGCAACGTTTAGGGCGTGGACTACCCGGGTATCTAATCCGGTTCGCTCCCCACGCTTTCGCGTCTCAGCGTCAGTTACAGGCCAGGAAGCCGCCTTCGCCACTGGTGTTCCTCCAGATATCTACGCATTTCACCGCTACACCTGGAATTCCGCTTCCCTCTCCTGCACTCTAGCCAGGCCGGTTTGCAATGCAGTTTTCGGGTTGAGCCCGAAGATTTCACATCACACCTAACCAGCCGCCTACACGCGCTTTACGCCCAGTAAATCTGGATAACGCTAGCCCCCTACGTATTACCGCGGCTGCTGGCACGTAGTTAGCCGGGGCTTTCTCGGAGGGTACCGTCAGTTGTCTTCCCCTCCAACAGTGGTTTACATCCCGAAGGACTTCATCCCACACGCGGTGTCGCTCCGTCAGGCTTTCGCCCATTGCGGAAGATTCCTCACTGCTGCCTCCCGTAGGAGTCGGGGCCGTGTCTCAGTCCCCGTGTGGCTGGTCGTCCTCTCAGACCAGCTACCCGTCATCGCCTCGGTAGGCCGTTACCCCACCGACTAGCTGATAGGCCGCGGGCCCACCCCATCGTGCATTGCTGCTTTCTTCACCAGCCATGCGACTGGTGACGACATGCGGTATTAGCAGCGGTTTCCCGCTGTTATCCCCCGCGATAGGAAAGGTTGCCCACGTGTTACTCACCCGTTCGCCGCTAGGAACTCATCTCCCTTGCGGGAAATGAGCCCTCGCTCGACTTGCATGTGTTATGCGCACCGCCAGCGTTAACCCTGAGCCAGGATCAAACTCTCCGTCCAAAACGGAGGACCCAGAGCGTTCGCCCTGAGTCTTCTCAGACTCTCAGAGTCTTTCCCACTCTTCAGTTGTCAAGGTGCAGGCCCCTTCGAGCCGGACAGCTTGTTTGCCCTCGTTTAGGGCGCACGAAACCTGTTCGGTGGAGGAACCTGCGAATTCTACCCGCGATTGGAGCGCGATTGCAAGGCGGGCTGTAAAGGCGGGCTGTAAAGGGGGCTAGAACGCTCTCCGGCCCGCCATCGCCCGGGCCAGCGTCAGCTCGTCGGCGTATTCCAGGTCCCCGCCCACCGGGAGGCCGTGGGCCGGCCGGGTCACCTTGGCCACCAGCGGGGCGAGCGCCCGCTGCAGGTAGACGGCGGTCGCCTCGCCCTCGATGTCGGCGTCGGTGGCGACGATGACCTCCGCCACGCCCTCGTCGCGCGCCCGATCCAGCAGCTGCTGGACGTGGATCTGCTCCGGCCCGATGCCGTCGATCGGCGAGATCACACCGTGAAGCACGAAGTAGAGGCCATTGAACTCGGCGGTGCGCTCGATGGCCAGCACATCGAAAGCGGACTCGACCACGCACAGCACCGATCCATCTCGTTTCGGCGACGAGCAGATCCAGCACAGGCCGCCCTCGGCGATGTTGTAGCAGCGCTCGCAGTAGCCGATGCGCGCCTTCACGTCCTCGATCGCCTGCGCCAGACCCACGGCGCGTTGCCGGTCCACGCGCAGGAGATGGAACGCCAGGCGCTGCGCCGTCTTCGGTCCGATCCCCGGCAGTCGGGAGAGCTCCTGGATGAGCCGTTCCAGCGGCTCTGGCAGCTGCGGCACTTGCTTCTAGACCAGGCCGGGCGGAAGTCCCAATCCCGCAGCGACGGACTGCATCTTGGCCGATGCCATGTCTTTCGATTTCTCCATCGCCTCGTTGACCGCCGCGACGATCAGGTCCTGCAGCATCTCGGGATCGCCGGCCGCCTCCGGGTCGATGTGCACGGAGACCAGCTTCTGCGCACCGGTGGCCACCACCGTGACCGCGCCACCGCCGGCCGTGGCCTCCACCGTTTCCGACTCGAGCTCCTTCTGGACCTTGCTCATCCGGTCCTGCATCTGCTGGACCTGGCGCAGCATCTTGAGCGGGTCCTTCACTCCGAGACCTCCTTCACCCTCGTCACGCGGCCGTCGAAACGTTTCACGATCTCACGCACGAAGGGATCATCCTCCGGGCTCGCCGGCCGTGGCCCTGTCTTCGCCGCCTCCGCCTCGCGCAGCCGGAAGTCGATCTTCACGTCGTCGCCCAGCCACGCACGCACATGCGGCATGAGCTGCGCGGACTGCTCCTGCGCCTTCTTGTGATGAAACCCGTAGCGGAACCACAGCACGAGGAGAGTTCCGTCGACCTCCGGCTGCGCGTCGAGATACGCCGCGCGCACGGTGCGATTCAACTTTTCGAGCACCTCGCTCCAACCCGTAACGGGCCCGCTGGATATCGCCGCGGGCGCAGCAGCGGACGGTTCGGTAACGGCAGGTGAAGCAACGGCAACAGGCGCAACCGGCGCAGCAGCCACAGGGTGGTCGGTTTCCGTCTCCACAGCGAGTCGGGCCAGCGTTGCCTCAACCAGGAACCGCGGTTCCGCGTGGCGCCGCACTTCCCCATCCAGGTGCAACAGCGCATCGAGCACTGCGGATAGACGGCGCGCAGTCATCTGGTCACGCTTTGTCAGCGCGGCGAGGAGCCTGTCACGACAACCTTCCATCAATCCACGCACGACCTGCCGCAGCTCCCCTCCAGCCGAATAGATGCGATTGAGCTCCGTCAACGCCTCCGCCGCGTTGCCCCCCAGCACGTGATCGAGCAATGCATCGAGCACTCGTGGATCGGCGATGCCGAGCAGCGACCGCGCGCCCTCCAGGGTGATCGGTCCCGACGCCAGCGGCACCAGCTGGTCGAGCAAACCGACCGCGTCGCGCATCGATCCCTGCGCGGTGCGCGCGATCAGCTCCATAGCTTCGGGATCGACCGCGACCTTCTCCGCGTTGGCGATGTGCGTCAGCCGCGCGACGATCTGCTCCTCGCCGTGCCGGCGAAAGACGAAATGCTGGCATCGGCCGATCACGGTGAGCGGCATCTTCTGCGCGTCGGTCGTGCACAGCACGAACACGGCATGCGGTGGCGGTTCCTCAAGCGTCTTCAACAACGCGTTGAATGCGTCGGGCGTAAGACCGTGCGACTCGTCGATGATGTAGACCTTGTACGGTCCGCGCGCGGGCGCGAGGTTGACCTTTTCACGCAGGTCGCGCACATCGTCGATGCCGCGATTGGACGCGGCGTCGATCTCGATGAGATCCAGCGCGGATCCGGACATCATCTCGACGCACGACTCGCACTTGTTGCACGGCTCGGCGGAATCGCGCGACCGGCCCGTGCAGTTCAGGGACTTGGCGAGCAGCCGCGCTGCGGAAGTCTTACCGGTGCCGCGCGAACCGCTGAAGAGGTACGCGTGGGCGACGCGACCCGAGATGATCGCGCCCTGGAGCGCTCGCGAGGCGGCCTCCTGCCCGACGAGGTCGCCAAACGTCTGCGAGCGGTACTTGCGGTAGAGGGACTGGTACTCAGGCATTCAATTCAAGTGGCCGCGCACCACCGCTTCGATCGAAGACCCCCAGCACGCACCACGGTTTGCGGCTCAGGCAAGGATGGCTGCGGCACCCCCGGGAGCTCTCCTTACCGCTGCTTCCTTCCGGACCTGACGGGGTTCGGAGACCCGAGCTGCGCAGGTCCCGACCTTCAACGCCGTTTGCCGTGGCCGCTCCTGAAAACCTTGACCTCAGCGACGGAATTCGGTCCGGCTAAGGCGGATTGCCGGTGCAGGGTACCGCCAGCACCCCACTTAGCGCGACCACGGCAATCTTACAAGGGGCTGCTTAGACCCATACGCGGCTCGAGAAAGAAGCACCGCGCCCACTTAGCGCGACCACCCGCCATCTTACTAGGGGATGCCTACCACGACCGGCCGTCGCAAGTGGAAGCCCAGGTGGATGAACGTGGCCAGAGTTGCAATCGGTATCACCACCTCGGCGGCGTTCAACAATCCGCTCGCGTCCTGGTTCAGACCGCGGAACAAACAGATCCCGCCCACCAGCACGAGGATCAGGGTGGTCGACACCTGGCCCGTCAGCGTGTGGCGCAGCTCGGGCCGGCGGCCCAACGCGATCAACACCCCGCCCCCCAGCGCCGGGAGCAGGTAGCGCGCGATCACGACCAGGGCCAGCCACAGAGGAATGAAGCCGCCGAACGCGAGACCGATGCATAGCGCACCCAGGAACACGCCATCGACCACAGGATCGAGCGCTCCCCCGAACTGGGTCGGGCCGCCGAACCTCCGGGCGACGGTGCCGTCGACCAGGTCGGTGAGGCCGGCCACCGCAACCACCACCGCAAGCAGGCCGAGGCGGCCACTCGTTGCATAGGCCAGCGCCGGCACGGCCAGATAGGCGCGCGCCAGGGAAACCTGGTTGGCCTCGCCGGGGATGTACGAGCCCACGACCGCGACCACGAAAAGCCAGGCGATGAGGTACAGCGGTGGCTCTGTGATCCAGATCCACGCCAGGCCGATCACCAGATAGGCCAGACCGGCGATGACCCCGCTCCGCTGAAGCCGCACGGCGACTAGTGTGGCTTCGGCGACGGACTCGATGCCGGAGACGGTGACGGACTCGGCGCCGGCGGCGTGTATGGCTTCTGCCCCGGATACGGGTTGGCCCCGCACGGATATCGCGGCTCCCCGACGCCCTTGAGAAAGATCTCGTTGTAACCGCCGGTCGAAACGTAACCGCCGTCATACGCGCACACCTGGCGGGTCACGACGCCGGCCGGCTGGACCCACATCGCCGGCCACGAATGGCTCTTGTAGTACTGCTCGACGAAAGGCTTCCACACCGAGGTGCCGACGTTCTCGCCGAACAGGACCGACGTCGGACACTGCCATCCCGAGGGCGGGAAGTTGGTCGCGAGAGACGCGTAGCCCGAGTTGCACGTCGGCCCCGCGTCGATGTGCATCAGCGACGCGGCCACGGCGATGTCCGGCGTGTAGCCGATGAAGATCGAGCCCGTGTACGCCTCGGTCGTCCCCGACTTCCCCGCGACCGGGTGCGACCCGAGCGCGCCCATGTACATCTTTACGGGTCCGCGCATCAGGTCGGTCATGACGTAGCCCAGCTCCGGGCTGATCACCTGGACCCGACCGGAGTTCGCGTCGAGCGCCTCGAGCACCTTGCCGTTTGCATCCGCCACGCGCAGGACCGCGTGGGGGCTGACCCGGTAGCCACCGTTGTCGAACGCCGAGTATGCCGCGAGGTGCTCAGACATGGAAAGCGCGTCGTGGCCCAGAGTCGTGGCCACCCCTTCGGGGTTCTCGATCTGCGCCGTCACGCCGAGGTTGTGCATGAAAGAGACGACGCGGTCGCCCCCTGCGGCGGAATAGGTCCACAGCGCGGGCAGGTTGCGGGATTCCGCCAGCGCCGTGCGCAGCGGGATGAAGCCCTCGTGCTTGCCGTCCCAGTCGCTGAACGTATGCCCGCCGATGACGCCCACCTGATCATTGACGAGCGACGCCGGCGTGACGATGCCGGCCTGCAGCGCCGCGCCGTACGTGTACACCTTGAACGACGATCCCACGCCCCGCCACCCCAGGGGATCCATGCCGGTCAGGTTGATCTGGCCGCGGATCGATGCGTTGTAGTAGTCCGCGCTCCCGACCATCGCCAGGATCTCACCGTCAGCTGGGTTCATCACGAGCATGGCGCCGTTGTTGACGCCACGCTTCGCGTACGCGCCCACTCCAGCCTTCACCGACTTGTCGGCAACCGACTGCGTGGCGAGATCCAGCGTCGTCGTGATCTGCAGCCCGCCCTCGTAGAGAACCTGCTCGCCGTACCGCTGCTTGATGTAGCGCTCGATGTAATCGACGAAGTGCGCCGTCAGCGCGTTGTGTGCGGCCGGCAGGGACCTGTGCCCGGCGATCATCTTGGTCAGCAGGTCGCTCGCGTACATCGTCTCCGCCTCCGGGCCTCGCAGGTCGCCGACGGCGACCATGCCGTCGAGCACCTGGCGCCACCGGTCCCTGGCCGCCAGCTGCTGGTCGGGCGTGCCGAAGGGGTTGTAGTTGCTCGGCGCCTGCGGCAGCCCCGCGAGGAAGCTCGCCTGCGCCCACGTCAGCTCGCCGGCGTGGACCTGGAAGTACGTTTGCGCCGCCGCCTCGGCACCGTAAGCGCCGTTGCCGTAGTTGATGGTGTTCAGGTACAGCTCGAGGATCTGCTGCTTGGAGT
>Ga0209686_1001106_pt1 | contig 13495 bp, 10 predicted proteins | sample GraSoiAngelo_126_FD_185883 | JGI IMG/M metagenome (GOLD analysis project Ga0209686, IMG submission 185883) | Grasslands soil microbial communities from the Angelo Coastal Reserve, California, USA - 14_0927_09_20cm (SPAdes) (version 2) | ecosystem: Environmental > Terrestrial > Soil > Grasslands ...
CTTCGCCCTTCTGTACCTGGCGCTGGCATCGCAGCGCAACGTACCGTTGTTCGTCATCGGCGCGGCGCCGCTCGCCGCTCGCGGCGCCCAGGCGCTGCTCGTCACCCTCTCGGCGATCCTGCCCACGGCCGTCCGCCGACCGGCCGCCCAGGCGGCGTTGCGCTGGACGCCGATCCGGCTCAACCCTCCCACTGCCGCGCTTGGGGTGCTCAACCTGGCGCTGCTGGTGGTGGCCGTTGTCGTCATGATCACCTACCGCGCCCTCCCGAATCTCCGCTCCGCCGATGAGGCGGACGCCATCGCCTCGGTCTTTCCGGTGCAGGCGACGGATGCGCTCCAGGCCATCGGGAAACCGATCCGCATCTTCAACTACTACGACTATGGCGGCTACCTGCTGTGGCGACTCTATCCCCAGGGGAGCCGCATCTTCATCGATGGTCGGGTGGAAGTCTACGGATCGGCGCTCTTCAGCCGATACCTGCGCGTGAGCTACCTGGCCGAGGGCTGGCCTTCGGTTATCGCGGACGCCGACCCGGACGCGATCGTGCTGCCGAACGGGCATCCCCTCGTCGGACTGCTCGGGCAGAACCCGGAATGGCAGCTGTTTAGCCGTGATCGGGTGGCCACCGTTTTCACCCGAGTAGGCTTCGCTCCATGACCGCCGTTGCGTCATCGGTGGAGATCAGCGCCGTCCTGCCGGCCTTCAACGAGGCCGCCAACCTGGAGGAATCGGTCGGCCGGATGGCGAAGGCGCTCGAGAGGCATGCTCGCGCCTTCGAGATCGTCGTGGTCGACGACGGCAGCCAGGACGGCAGCCCGGCCGTGCTGGACCGGCTCAAGACCACTCATCCGAACCTGCGGGTGGTTCGCCACCCGGTCAACCGCGGATACGGCGCCGCGCTGCGATCGGGATTCCAGGCCGCGCGGTTTCCCTGGATTTTCCTGATGGATGCTGACAACCAGTTTGATCCCGTGGAGGTCGCACAGCTGCTCGCCCGGGCGGCCGACGCCGATATCGTGGCCGGGTACCGTAAACGCCGCCGCGACCCGCTGCTTCGGCGGCTTAACGCCTGGGCCTTCTTTACGCTGGTGCGGCTCATCTTCGGCCGGTTGGTGCGCGACGTCAACTGCGCCTTCAAATTGATCCGGCGCGACCTCCTCGCCCGCATGGCGTTGCATTCGGATGGCGCCCTGATCAATACCGAGGTGCTGGTCCTGGCCCGCCAGATGCATGCCCGCATCGTGGAAGTGCCGGTGCACCATTATCCGCGCATGTCCGGCAAACAGACCGGCGCCAACCTGCGTGTCGTGGCACGCGCCTTCCGTGAGTTGCTCGCCTTCAAAGCCGAGATGCGGAAAGTGGAGAAGGCCGCATGACGCCGGAGATTTCAATCGTGATCCCGGCCTTCAACGAAGCGCTGCGGCTGCCCGCCACCCTGGACCGGATTGAGGCCTACCTCAAGCGCGCAGGCCTCACCGCCGAGGTGATCGTGGTCGATGACGGCAGCCGCGATGCCACAGCCGAAGTTGTTGCGCAGCGGGCGAAGCGCTGGCCGCAGCTGAAGCTGGTCGTCGCGGAGCGGAATGCCGGCAAGGGCGTGGCGGTGCGACTCGGGATGGTGGCGGCTCGTGGTCGTTACCGGGTGTTCAGCGATGCGGACCTGAGTGTTCCCATTGATGACATGGAAAAGCTGCTGCGTCCGCTTCACACCGGGGCCGGAGTAGCGATCGCCTCCCGCGGATTGCGGTCCTCCCAGGTGGAGCTGCATCAGCCCTGGTACCGGGAAACCATGGGCAAGATCTTCAACCGGTTGGTCCGCATCTTCGTGCTCGGCGGCGTGCACGACACGCAGTGCGGCTTCAAGGCATTCACGGCGGAAGTCGCGGACCGGGTCTTTCCGGTGCTACAGACCCGAGGCTTCGGCTTCGACGTGGAGGTGCTCTACCGAGCGCAGCACGCCGGCTACCAGGTTGTTGAGGTGCCGACCCGCTGGATCAACTCGCCGCAGAGCCGGGTGCACCCGATCCGCGACTCGACGGCGATGTTCCTCGAGCTGCTGGCCATCCCCGGACGTGTCCGCAAACACCCGACTAAGGACATCGGTCTGAAGGACGCAAACCAGGCGTCAGCCTGAGCAGCAGATAGGGGCCGAGCTGCGAACGGGCCGTCGTACGAGCGGCCAACCACTGATCGAGATACGGCGACCCATTGACTGAGCTCAGATTCCACGGCTCGCCGGCGCCATTTGGGCCGAGCACGGCCAACTCGACGCCGGCGCGCGCCAGCTGACACGCGATGGCCCGCTCGACGGGCTCACTATTGGTAAGGCCGGGCAGGGTCTCGTAGTAGACGGTGCCGGGCTTTCTGCCGCTGAGAAAGTAGAGCATCGTGTCGTTGAAGGTGACCAGGTCATTTCGCTGGAGTCCGACCCAGATGGGACGGTCGGGCGGGGTGACCGCATCGATCTCCCGAATGACGCCGGCCAGCTCGGGCGTCGGCATCCAGGCGCGTTGGCCACTGATGCCGCTGTGCGGAATGCCGGCCGCGGCGTGCGGCCGGGCCAGGTCGCGATAGGCTAGCCCGCCCGCCCCCAGGCTCAACAAGAGGATGCCGGCGATTGGCACCAGCGCCGGCAGCGCGCCAGTCGCCGGTCGGACCTGCCGGCCGCGGCGCTCGAGCAGCAGGGCGAGCAGGATGGCCGTCAGCGGCCAGGCGTCCATCGCGTGAATCCCGTCGGCCCGGGTGCGCACCCAGGTGAAGATCAGCATGCCGCCGACGAGCAGCGCCGCCAGCCGGGCTCGCTCACCGGCGACCGCGCGCTGGCGGTAGGCGCGGATGGTCGCCCAGACCCAGATCAGCGAAAACACCACGCCGAGGACGATCACGATGGGGGCCTCGTCACCCTGACCGAACGGGATGCCACGAGCCCGCGGGTAGAGGCTGGTGGCATAGGTGACCAGGTCGAACCAGACGGGCCTGATTCCGGCCATGAGGACTGTGCCACCCCAGAGGCCGGCGGCAACGCTCACGGCACCGAGCACATAGGGCATCAGCCGGTCCCGGACTGACATGATCGTTAGCCCCATCACCAGATAGCCGGCGCCCAGCCCGATTCCGAGCGCAAGGGCGAACTCGGGTCGAGAGAAGGATGCCAGTCCGACCAGGGCCCCGGCCAGCAGCGGCCAGCGCGCCCGGTCGTCATCGATGCCGCAGAGGAAGGCCAGCACCGCCGACACGCCGACCAGGTTTGCCAGGAACGCGGAGTTGAAGGCGGGAACCGAGATCGGTACCACACTGATGAGCCCGGTGAGGAGCAACCGCATGCCACCGCGCAGCCCGAGTCGCCCGGTCACTGCATACGTAACCAGGAACAGCAGCCCCAGCACCACGACCCCCAGGGCCCGCTCGATGACCAGGTTGATCCCGAATGCTTTGAACGCAGCGGCCAGCGCGTATGTGTCCAGTGGTCCATAGGTGATCCAGTAGTCGCGAAAGGGAATCGACCCGGCCGCCGTCAGGGCGGCTTTGGTCAGGGTGACGCCTTCGTCGTAGCGGTCAAGGGGCGCGATCGTAAAGCGCAGCGCGGCCAGCGAGAAAAAGAGGGTGACCGCCAGTCCCTGGGCGATCAGCGCCGGCGAAGGCCATCGACGGTGAGCAACAATCGCCGCCGGCCTTCGAACCGGCTCGAGCATCGCCACCGTCTATCCTCCCATCACCCGATAGATGACGACGGTGCCCTCGTCATGCACAGCCTGCAAATACGGTTGCCCCGCCGGCATGAAGCCGGTTTTTGCCTCGTCGGGTCCCCAGTACAGCAGCGTGATGCCGTTGGCCTTGAGAAATCCCTGCACGGTTGCCGGCGGCTGGCCCGGGGTGAGCACGGTCGCGACGTTGTGGATCTTCTGGAAATAGTCGAGCGTTTCGCTGTAGTGGCCGACGTAGACACTGACCCCGGCCCAGGCGGGCAGTAGCTGCCCCGCCTGGGGAGAGGAAAGCGCCCGGTCGCCGGCCTGATGGTGCGCGGACAGCCAGGCCATGGCCTGCCAGCCATCGTTGCCCACGTAGGCCTCGGGAAAGGCGCCCGAAGCGAAGCGCAGGGCGATGGCCAGCACGATGGCCGAGGCGAAGCAGCATGTGGTCACCAGGATGGCGGTGACCCGGCGGGCGGAGGCGCGGCGGAGGCGGGCCGTCAGGGCGCGGAGGCCGATCGCCGCCAGGATGCCGATCGGGACGTAGAGCGCGTCGAGCAGCCGGCGCTGAATGTTCGCCAGGTTGGGAAGGTAGAGGAGGAGGATGACCAGCGGCGGCCACGTCAGCATTAGCGCCAGGCCCTGGTCGCGGCGCCGCCAGACGATCACCATCCCGCCGATGGCCAGCAGGAGGGGAACCCCCAGGCTGACCGCGAGGCTGAGTGGGGCCGGCGCCTGATGGCGCCACTGCCGTGCCCATTCGGCGATGGTCGGGTCGGAGAAGAGGATCCAGGCGTTGTAGGCGAGCAGCGGCGCGGTGGCGATAAACGGCACCATCTCGGCGGCGAGGGTTCGCCATGCGGGTCGCCGGCCCCACGCCAGCAGCAGCACCTGGTACCCGATCCAGATGATGGCGATGACCGGGATCATCTGGGGATGGATCGCGGTGAGCGCCAGGAGCGCCGCCGAGGTCAGCGCCACGGAGCGCCGGCCAGGCCGATCGGCGATCTGCAGCAGCCCCAGCAGGCTCGCGATGATGAGCGCCGTCGCCCAGCCGAAGTGCGGGATGGCGATGATCGAGTACCAGCCGCTCAGCTCGGGAAGATGGAGGTCGAGCGCCTCGAGCTTGGTGCCAAAGATGGCGGGATTGCCCGCTGCCTGCGCGAGAAAGCCGAGGCCCGACCCCAGGATGACGAGGACCAGTCCGAGGCGGCGAAGCTCGGGCGGGAGCAGCCGCCGGCAGAGACGGTCGACCGCCAGCACGAGCACGAGGGCGCCGGAAATCCGGGCGAGGTGATAGGTGGCGATCAGCGGGAGATGAAGCAGCGCGGCCAGATGGCCGAACAGCAGATAGAAACCGAACAGAAAGACGCCACCATGCGGCTCGCTCGTGTAGGGATCGGACCAGAGCCAGGAGCCGTCCGCACCCTGCCTCATCTTCGCGAGGTAAGTTGTGGCGTCGTCGGCGATGAAGAAGAAGCCGGCGAAATGATGGCCAGGCGGCGTCCAGGCGTAGGCCAGCAGATACGGCAGAAGCGAGAGCGCCGCGATGGCCGCAGCGAAGCCGAGGGCAAAGGTGAGCCGCGGTCGCCGGCGGGCGGTCGGGCGTGGACGCGGCCGGTCTAGCGGGAGCGCAGCAGCCATGGTGCGGCCAGAAAGACCATCAGGGTTCCAAAGAACATCGCGTTGGATGCCACGAACACGATGGGGTCGTGGGTCTGGGCATCGCGGAAACCCGCCTGGCCAAAGGCCGGGCCGGCCGGATAGCGGGACAGCACGCTGAAGACGAAGAGCAAGCCGGCGAGGGCAACCGTGGGGATGATCGGCCACTCGCGTTCGGCGAGGGCGATGGCGCCCAACCAGATGACGGGCAGCAGGATGACAAGATGATGCGGCCACGTCACCGACGACAGCAGCGGGATCAGCGGTATGAAGGCGGCACAGCGGGCCAGCCCCGAATGATGCTGCGTACGCCAGAACCACCCGCCGACGAGGAGAACGCCGACGGCGGCAGGCAGGAGGAAGGCCCACGGAATCTCGACCCACGGCCGGGTGTAGGGGTTGGCACTGGAAACCCGGTCGAGAAAACCGCTAAGCGACTGGTTGGCGTAGAAGGCCGTGCCGTGGCCCAGGGTGGGCAGGACTTGCCCGACAAAGACGACAGTGTCGTGGAAGCGAAATACCGCGCCAACGCCGGTGAGGGCGGCGAGGGCGCCGACCATCCAGCCCGCCGCTCGAAGGCGGCGGTCGAGCACGAGCCAGACCAGCAGGATGATCGGGGTCAGCTTCAATGCGGCGGCGACCCCCAGCGCCGCACCGAACCGCGGCCGGCCCTGGACGATGCCGATGATGCCGGCGGTAACCAGCAGCAGGATTGGCAGGTTCGCCTGACCCTGCACGGCATCGATCCACAGCGGATAGAAGGTCAGGGTCGCCAGCACCAGCGTGGTCACCGCCCAGCCTGGTGGCCTTCGCCAGCGAACGATGAGGGCGATCGCGCCGATCAGTGACGCCTGGCCGATCAACAGCCAGATCGCGCTCGCCAGCGCCTCAGGCAGCAGCCCCAACGGAGCGATCAGCAGGGCGAACACCGGCGGGTAGATGAACGCCGGCCTCAGCGTCGGGTCGGGGAATGGATGGTGGAGGAACGTGGCGTAGAGCGGCGCCCCATCAAAGATGTCGCGGGCGGCGCCCAGGTAGGCGGCGAGGTCCTGGTGGCGTAACCCGGCGGCACCGAGGACGACGAGATAGACGGCGATCGCAGAGCCGATCAAGCCGGCCTGGGCGACGAACGCCGGCCGAACCTTCCGTGAGGCGGGCGCAGCCGGCATCGCCCGAGCCGCGGAGGGAGGAAACGACACTGCCAGCCTATAACGCCCCGGAGAAGGGGTTCCTCACACTCGTCGTTACACCGTCGTCATGGCTGGCGCACGACCGCCGGCCGGTGGACTTGGGGTATCGCTGACCCGGGTCGCCGCCCGGTTGACCACCCCGTTCGCCTACCTGGCGGTGCTCGGCGGGCTCCAGCTGTCGGTGTTGTGGACGCTGCGGCCGCATATCGGAATCTGGCTGCCGGCGACCGCCACGGTCGGCCTGGTCGTGGTGCTGGTACTGGTCCGGCTCAAGCCGGGTCCCGGGTTAGCGACCTGGGGCGTGGCGGCGCTCGGCGCCTTCACCGCCATCGGACCGACGCTGTCTGCGATGCTCGAGCGGCCGAGGGTCGGGCTCACCATGGAGCACGACGGCATGCTCCAGGTCGAGTCGGCGATCGACCGAGTCCTCGGCGGGCAGCCGGTCTACGGCGTCGACTGGTCCGCCACGCCGATGGCCAGGCTGCCCTGGGATCTGACCACCGGTGGCAACCCGGCGCTGCACCACATGGCGTACCTTCCGCTGACCGTGCTGGTTGGGATTCCATTCCGGTTGCTGACCGGCGCGCTCGGCCTGCCCTTCGACTACCGGATCGTTCTCATCGGTTTCGCTCTGCTCGGCCTCATCGCCATCGCGGCGCTGCCGCTCTCCGCGGAGCGCCGCATGATGCTGATGGCTGCGATCTACGTCAGCCCTCTGATCACGCTGTACCTGTGGTCGGGGCGCAACGACATCGAGTTCCTGGCCGCCGTGCTTCTGAGCCTGACGTTCCTGTCGCGTGGCCATCCGATCCTGGCCTCCGGCGCGCTCGGCATTGCGGTCGCGTTGAAACCGTTCGCCTGGCTGGCGGTGCCCTTCTTGCTGCTCCTGCTCCTCACGCGGTGGCGTTCCGGCCAGGGCCATCGTGAGCTGCTCACCAGTCTCGCCGTCCTGGTCATCACCCCGATCGTGACGATCATTCCATTCTTCATCGCCAATCCGCAGGCCTTCTGGACGGACGTCGTCCTCTACACCAGCGGCGGGGTACCCGATGCCTATCCAATTCAAGGCTATGGCTTTGGCGCCATGCTTTATGCGACCGGCCTCATCACTCACCGCACCGACGCGTTTCCGTTCGGGGCGTTTCAGCTCGCCGCCGTGGTACCGGTGATCTGGCTGGCCGGCCGCGCGCTGACTCGACGGCCGACCGTCGGTCGCTGGATGGCTGGCTACGCCGGTGCCCTGCTCGCCTTCATGTTCTTCGCGCGGTTCTTCAACGACAACTACGTCGCGGTCGTGATCACCCTGTTCCTCTGTGTCCTGCCCCTGGGCGCGGCGAGCCTGGCGCCGTCGCGCGCGGACCGGGCTGGGCGGCTCGCCGCCTGATGGCCTTCGCCGCGCGCCGCTGGGCGGTGGCTGAGCAAAACCCCCGGACGAGGCGCGGTCCGGCAGCCTGGCGGTGGCCGGCGGTCGTCGGTGCCGTGCTCTGCCTGCTCACGATTCCGCCGATCGCGCTCGCCGCCATTCGCGTGCCAGCGGACAGCGTGTTCTCCGGATACGTCGTCATCGCCCGCGACGCGTACGTCTACCAGGCGATGTGGCGCACCGGCTGGCAGGGCGCCTGGCTCTTCCACTCCGCGTTCACAGCGGAGACCCTGCCCGGCATCGTGCTCTACTCCTGGTACCTGTGGCCGGCTCACCTGCTGGGTTGGGCGGCCGGGCCATGGCTCTATCACCTCGCGCGGGTGGCCGCAGCGGGAGCCCTACTGGCCGCGGTCTTCATGCTGACCGGGGAATTGTTTCGGCCACGGCTGCTGCGCCGCTGGGCCTTCCTGCTCTGCGTCCTGGGGGGCGGCGTCGGCGCGCTCCTGCCGAGCGAGGTCCACATCGGGCCGGTCGTCACCCGTGCCACCGAGATGAGCGTCCCTGGCACCAGCGTGGCGGACCTGATCGCGATGGCGCCGCATCTGTCCTGGGCCATGGCGCTGATGTGTTTGACGATGGTGGCCGGGCTCCGCCTGCGTCATCGCGCCAGCCGGCGCTGGCTGCTCGGTGGAATCGCGGCAATCCTGGGCCTGCAGCTGATCTATCCGCAGCTCGCCCTTCTCGCCGTGGGCGCGCTGCTGGGCTGGTCGATCGTTCGGCGGCATCGCCACGCCGGCTGGTTTGCGTTAGCCGGCGCATTGGTGCAGCTGCCATATCTGATCTATCTGTTCTGGGTCTGGCGCACAACGCCCGCCGCTCTGTCGGTGATCCGTCCGGTGCTGGAGGTGGGCGATCCGTTCGGGTTCCTGGTCCTCTCGCACCTGATGGCCAGCGGCTTGATCGTCGTGGCGATCTGGCGCCGCCGGCTTCGCGGTGATCTTCTGCTCCCCGCGCTGTGGATCGCGGGGATGACGATCTTCATGTTTTCGCCCGGCATCAGCGGAGTTCTGGGCCGCAGTTTCATGGCCAGCTCCATCCCATTCGGGTTGTGCGCAACGCCCGGCCTGCTTGCGCTGCTGCGCGAAGTTCGGGGGCTTCGCTGGCGGCGGCGGCTGCTGGCTGTGGCGCTCACGGCCTCGAGTTTTTTTGGAATCTTCAGCCTCGCTCAGGCGTACTGGGTCGCGGGCTTCCGGTTGGATCCGTGGGCGGAGTACGAGAGCCGCGCGGAAGCCGTGCTCCTGGCGCGGCTGGCCCCGCAGGTATCGGCCCGGGATCTGGTGCTGACCACCTACCTCGACGGCATCTTCGTCCCGGCGCAGACCGATGCCCGCGTCTTCGCCGGCCACCCGGAGATGACGATCGATGCCCCCCGCAAGTCCTCCGAAGCGCTGGCCTTTTTTCATGACTGGGACCAGGTCGAGCGCGCCAGGTTTCTCGCGGCCAACCATATCGACTATGTGCTCACCACCGACGGCGAGGCCACCGGCAGCCTCGAGCGTGACCCTGGACTTCGGCTGATCGAGCGTGAGGGCGGCGCGGCGCTCTTCGAGGTGACCCGATGACCGGCCGCTGGCAGCGGTGGACGATGGCCGTGGCGGTCGGGTTCGTGATCGCCGGCCTGCTCGTCGTGGGCCGTGAGTCCAGCCTCGCCCGCCGCAGCGCCGATTTCACGATCACCTATTCGGCGGCGCTGCTGATCCGCGAGGGCCGGCCGGACGCCATCTACCAGACCGATCAACTCGGCCCGCTGATGCTGCGCCTGTCCGACAACGCGATTGACCCGCGGCTCCCGTTCGACGCCCCGCTGGCAGGGGCGTTGCCCCTGGTGCCGCTGACATTTCTTCCGCTGGAGGTGGCCTTCCACGCCTGGCAGCTCATCACGCTTCTTCTGCTCTGCCTGTCGCTCGTCCTGATGGGGCGATGGTTGCCGCTTGGCCGGCGGGCGCCGGCCATCGCGCTCCTGGGGCTGCTCGGCTTTCCGGCGACCTGGGCTCTTCTCTCGGAGGGCCAGTCAACGGCGCTGCTTCTCCTGGGGGCAGTCCTTCTCATCGGTGCCTGGTGCCGGGATTCATGGCGCCTGGCTTTCGTTGGCGGCCTGCTGCTGGCGCTCAAGCCGCAGTATCTGCCGGCCTACCTGATCCTGCTTGGCGCCCGGCGCCAGTGGCGGGCGCTGGGCGCGGCGATGGGGGGCGCCGTCGTCGTGGGCCTCAGCCCGATGCTCGCCGGCGGTCCATCCGGTCTGCTGGCCATGGTCTGGAGCGCCCTCGACGCCGGCCAGGGCGTGGTGCGCTACAACGAGAGCCTGATCGCGACCATCGCGCCCCTGCTTCCCGGACCGCTGCCGACCATCGTCGGCTTCGCCATGTGGGGTGTCGTCCTGGCGGTGCTGACGCCAATTGCCATTCGTCACCGGAGCTCGATCGCCGTCGCCACCCTGGCGACCGGGATCGCCATCGGCTTCTCTCCGCATGCGCTGCCCTACGACACCGTCCTCCTGGTCGTGCCGGCCTGGCTCGGGTTCGTCCTCTACCGTGCGGGGGCGGTGCCCAGCCCGGCGCCAGCCTGCCTCGCTATTGCGCTGGCCCTGCTCGTCGACCTGGGACGGCCGCTGGTCAACCTGGCACCGGTGGTGCTGCTGGCCTGCCTCGCCTGGTACGGCCGGGCGGTGTGGATCAGGCGGCGGCGCCCGCCGCGGGTCGCGCAGGCTGCATGACCGCGCCGGACCGCTCTCGTCGCAACATCTGCAGCAGCAGCGTCCACAGCAACAGCAGACCGAGGAGTTTGACCGATGTTCCGGCCAGCACCAGCACGGCCTGGCCGGCGCCGTGCACCTGCAGGTCGGCCGGCAACGGAAAGGCGCGCCGGTCGAGCCAGCACATCGCGTAACCGGCGAACAACCACCACCCGTATCGATGGCCGGGCCGCCGGACCGTGATCCAGGCGACCGCGGTCGCCACCGGGAGGAGCAAGGTGACGAGGTGGTGCTGCCAGGTCACGCTGCTGGCGATCAGCAACGAGGTCATCAGCGCGGCCACGCTGAGCCGGAGCGTCCATCGAGCGTCCGCTGACGACGTCTCAAACGCTCGCATCGCACTGAAGCGCGGCTCGCGTGGGGCGACGCCCCGGGCCTGCCAGATCGTGACGCCGATAACGACAACGGCGGCCAGCGCGATCACGACCTTGGCCGCACTCTGGGTCATGCTTCCCAATAGGTTCGGCGAGAGCTGCACGATCCGGCTGACGAGCCCATCGATCGAACCGTTGTCCCAGTTGGCCGTGCCCAAGCCGATCCGCGGGAGCACGACCGTGAAGAATTGCCAGCTGCCGGGTGAGGCCAGCATCGTGGTTGCCGTCAGCGCCACCAGCGCCGCAGCGCCGATGGCCGCCAGGCGGAGACGGCCCAGCCGGGCGAAGAGCGGAATCAAAAAGATCGGCGTGACCTTGAGCGATGCGGCCAGCGCGATGAAGATTCCGGCAACCCCGTCCCGGCGCCGCAGGGCGGCCCACAGCGTGATGGTGACAAGCAGCAGCCACACCGTGGCCACCTGCTGGAACTTCAGGTTGAGATAGACCGGCATGAAGCCGAACGCCGCCAGCAGCAGCAGGCGGCGACCGGCGCGGGAGAGCTCGGGATGGATGCGAAGCATCAGCGCCAACGATCCGATGAAGGCGCCGTGCACGGCGATCAGCCAGATCCGAGCCGCGGTCAAAAGCCCGAGCGGAGTCAGGGGCGCGAGCAGCTCGGCGAAGAAGGGAGGATAGATGTACGCGACCACCCAGGCTGCGGTCCCCCAGGAGCGCTTGAAATCGCCGTAGATGTCACCGCCGTGCGCCGCTGCCTGGGCGCCGCCGAAGTAATTGACGAAGTCGAAGCGCAACGCGGCGGGCGTCAGGCCGACCCACTGCGCGATCGACCAGACGGCGTAGTAGGCGGCGGCGATGACGACCAGCAGCAAAAGGATGCGCTCCCGGAATCGAGGCTCGTACAGCCGGCGGATGCCATACCAGGTGCGTACGCTCATGCGGCCACCGCCGGGGCGAGCTGGGCCGGAGCCCGGGCGATGCGTCGACGGTGCCACGCGAGCAACAGCAGGGTGACCGGGATCGCGGTGAAGCCGTTGAAGTACCCCAGGCGGAGCCCCAGGAAATAACAGAGGGGAAAGATCAAAAAGGCCCAGATCGTGACCTCGACCAGCGGGTCGGCCCAGCCCTCGAGCCGCGGGCCGAGCAGCACCACCACCAGCGGCAGCAGCAAGATCATGTCGTACGACTGGACGAAGGGGAGCGCGGCTAGCCAGACGAGCAACAGCGTGAGCCCGCGGGTCTGTGGGTCGGAAGCACGCCGCAGCGCCCATCCGGCATAGCCGGTGGCGGCGGCCATGGTCAGCAGCAGGGCCGCCAGCTTTGGCCAGCCGTGCAGGCCAGGGTAGAAAAAACTCTCGATGGAGGCGATATCCGGCTGGATGCCCTGCACCGCCTGCCACATGCGCGGGATCTGCAGCGGCCACTCCACAAAGCCGGCGTGAAGCACGACGGTCGCGGCGCCGAAGGCGACCGCCGAGGCGGCGAGGAAGCCCCCGACGACGCGGCGCGCCATCGACGGCTCGAGCAAAACGATGACCAGCGGCAGCGGAAGGCCGATGTTGGGCTTCAGCCAGATCAGCACCAGCGCCAGGCCGGCCCACCAGCCGTGGCCGCGGCCGGCCAGGTACCAGGCCGCGACAAAGGCGCCGAACACGATGACCGAGACCTGGCCCATGAAGAGATTGATGAACCCGACCGCGGACAGGGCGGCGCAGGCGGCACCGAGCCAGGCTCGTCTGGGCCGCCAGCCCAGCACGGCGAAAACCGTGAACGAAGCGGCGACCAGCACCAGCAACAGAAGAGTGGTGTAGATCGCGTCCGCGACCGGCCACGGCAGGGAGGTCAACGGGACGAGGGCGAAGGCGAGCCAGGGACCTTCCGGATACGCGAGAAACTCATAGAAGGCCGGGTCGCCCGGCTCGAGCTGCCGCGGGGCATCGTAGAGTTGAGCCTCGACGCGCGCCAGCGAGGGCCAATCGTAGGGATCACCGTGGCGCGCGACGACGGTGGCCGCCGCGAAGAAGGCCCGGAAGTCCTGTCCCACGGTCGGTGAGCTCGCCAGCTGGCGGACATACGGGATCGTCATCGCGACGAGGAAGACGATCAGCAGCCGCTGGCGCAGCCGCCGGCGGCCGGCACCACTCACGTCGCTGCCCGGGCGGCGTATGAGCGATTGTCGGGGGTGTCGCGCATCATGATCGTCGCCTTGTCGAAGGTGCCCAGCTCGAACCACCCGACATGGCCGGGCGCGTTGTGGTCCTGGCGCAGCTCGGTAATGATCGGGTCACTGGTGTGGAAGATCACCCAGTTGATGCGGTACTGCTCGAACAACTGGGCCTGGTCCGAACCCAGTGACTGCAGGTGATCGTAGTCACGCAGCAACGCGTCGCCGGAGAGCGCCGCGTCACCGAAGATGAAGACCGGCTCCGCCGGCTCGCGACCGTAT
>Ga0209686_1001117_pt1 | contig 13406 bp, 13 predicted proteins | sample GraSoiAngelo_126_FD_185883 | JGI IMG/M metagenome (GOLD analysis project Ga0209686, IMG submission 185883) | Grasslands soil microbial communities from the Angelo Coastal Reserve, California, USA - 14_0927_09_20cm (SPAdes) (version 2) | ecosystem: Environmental > Terrestrial > Soil > Grasslands ...
CACTTCATCGGTGACCGGCAGGAAGCGACGGTTTGGGCACTCCGCGCATTTGACGCGCGGCTTTTCGCAGATGCCGCGCACCCACTCGTTGGCGCACGCGGGTGCATAGCCGGACTTCCCAGTTTTCCGGCTCCATTGTCCCGCGTGCGAAACCTCGTTGCGTCAACACCTTACCGTGTCATCCTCATTTGAGCTTCGTGTGACCCTCGTGACATTGAGGTAGCAGTCCCCGCCGGCGATCTTCGCGCCACCAGGAGGTGGTCGATGATCGCCATCAGGGATTCACGGATCGTCAGGATTGCTGTGACAGCATCGCTGTTGGCGTTTCCGGTCGGCGCCGGGGCCGACGAACAACGAGGGGATTCTTCGATTCCGCGCAGACAGTGGCCCCAGTCGATGGCGGCAGGCGCTGTGTCGATCGACCAGTCAACCGTCACCGAAACACGCCTCGGGGCCACCAGACCGTGGTCGCGGGTTTCTGTTCCTGATCCGGTCGCGGGCCACGCGACTCGCGCAGCTCTCGACAGAGGGTGGACGTTGCTTGGACAGTCTGCCTGCGCGAGGATCCTGACGGACTTCACCGATCGAGAAGGACGTCCGCTCGCCGAGCACCTTAATGCGCTAGGCATAGATGCGCAGACGTATCTCACGATGGTCGTGTTCATTGACGACACGCGTAATCCGTTATGCGGGAGCGGTGTGCTTGCGTTGACCGCGCCGGGTAGCCGCGTTGTACGGCTGTGCAGTGAAGTGGTCAAGCAGACGTGGCAGCAGGACTCAGCGCATACGGTCGCTGCGTTGATCCACGAAATGCTGCACACCCTTGGCCTCGGTGAGAATCCGCCTTCGTCGAAAGAGATCACCCGACGTGTGCTTGACCGGTGCCGCGAAGACTAAGGTCGGACGTTGGTCCTCAACGAGAGCGTTCCAGCATATGGATGTCGCTCCCCCACTGGTCGTACTGCACGTAGAGGATCCATTGACCGTCGCGAGACACGGCGAAGCTCGGATTCCCGGCATCGAAACGCAATCCCGGGGACAGTTCGGCGATCCGTGTGAGGCGCGCTGAGTCGAAGCTGAAGTACTCGATCGTCGCGCGGGGTTTGGCAAACTTGTCCATCAGCACCAGTCCGTGCTCTGTCACACCCCATGAGGTTTCCCGCCCATGGTCGATGAGCCGTACCTCGTCGCCGCCCTTCACCGGCATGTGCCAGATACCAGGCGTTTCGGACAGCTTCGCGTAATACAGCTGCGTACCGTCGGGGGATTCGAATGCTTCGAAGCCTCCGCTTTTGGTGACCTGCATCGGAGCACCACCAGCCGCAGGGATCTTCCAGATCTGCCAATCACCAGATCGGTCCGATCCAAAGTAGATCCAGCGTTCATCTCGCGACCAGCTCGGCCGAGCGTTGTTCGAGACGTCGTTCGTGACGGCGCGCACGCGACCGCCCTCGGCGGCAACCACATAGATGTTATAGGTCCCCGATCGGTTCGAATCGAAGGCGATCAACCTCCCGTTGGAGCTCCAACGGGGGCTACCCATGAAAACGGCGCCGAACGTTGTCAACTGCATCGGCTGCGAACCGTCGCTTTTGGATACCCAAATCTCGTAACTCCCCGACCGCAGGGAGACAAACACGATCCTCTGGCCGTCGGGAGAGAACTGGGGAGCCATGTCAACAAAGGTGGAAGCGACGAGCCGCTCGGGCGCGCTGTGTCCGGTCGCGGGCTCGCGCGCCTGCGGTCCCGGCATTCTCCAGATGTTTTTATCCGTCGTCGTACTCTGATAAACGACGCGTCTCCCGTTTCGAGCAACGGACGGTCTCGAGGCACGTACATTGGTTAGCACTGGCTGCGGTTGTCCCCTTGCGATCGCTACTCGCCACAGCCCACTATCGCTTCCGCCCCAGTTCTCGGAACCCGTGTCATAAATGATGCTGCTGCTGTCGTAATCCCAGTCCAGGCTGGACGCCCTGTTGTCGTACGTGAGTCGTCGCGGTTCCGCCAACGGTCGAAGCCCGTCGAGTTGTTGAACAAAGACACTGCCGACTCCGGACGCGGCATTCCAACGAAGGAACGCCAGATGCCGACCATCGGGCGAGATGACCGGAACAGCATCGCTGGACTCCGGGGGCGGCCGCGTCAACTGCCGCCGTTCACCGGTCTCGAGCGAATAAACGAAAATTGCGGAATTCGTTGAAGAGAGACCTCGATCGACAAAAAGCAACGACCTTCCATCGGGTGTCCACGAAAGCCCCTTTCTCCAGAAAGCCCCGCTTTGGGGTGTCGTTTCCGTTTCGTTCAAGCGTCGCTCAGGGCCTCCCAACGCGGGCACGATAACCACGACGGCGCGACCGCCGGTTGTGGAGCGCAGAAAGGCGATTCGCCGCCCGTCTGGCGACCAGGCTGGTGTTCTGTCCGCAGCAGGATCTGTTGTGAGTCGCACAGGCTCGCCCGCATCGATCAATTTCACATAGATGTCGAAGTCTTCTCCGGTGTCACCGTCCCAGGCGAACGCGACCTGATTGCCATCAGGGGAGACGGCGGGATCAACCTCCTGACCCGGCAAGCTGGTGACGGGGATGCTCTTTACAGGCGCCGGTCGGACCGACGATGACGCATTGTCGCGTACGCGGTGTCCGACCCACAGCGCGATGGCTACGGCCATCGCAGAGCCAGCGAGCACCAGACGCCGTAGTCTGAATCGTCTGATACTCAGATGCGAACGCGCAGCGCTCGCTGGTCGCTGCAAGTCAAGCGGCGCGACGTCGGTCTCGCTCGAAGTCGGTTGACTGGCGATCTTCGTTGAGGCGCCACACGGGACGACCGTCGAGGCGCCATCAATCGGACCGATGAAGCGGTAGCCGCGTCGCGGCAGCGTTTCGATGAATTTTGGCGCGTCCGCCGAATCGCCCAGCGCCTCGCGCAGTCGTCGAACTGCGGCGTTTAGTCCGTGCTCGAAGTCAACGAAGGTGTTGGAGGGCCACAGCCGCCCCCGCAGCTGCTCGCGCGTCACGAGCTCGCCACGTCGCTCGAGCAGTGCTTTCAGGATCTCGATTGATTGATCAGGAACCTTGAGGCGAGTCGATCCTTTGCGGAGTTCGGCCGAGCGGACGTCCAGCTCGAACGGCCCGAAGCGAACGTGGGACGCGGGCAATGGCGATTCGTGCATGGCAGAACCGTAATTGTTCGAGGAAGACTACCATGTGGAGCTTGATTCAGCGAACTGCTCAGCGAGCGGCGGACTCCCGATCAACCACCATCAACGCCCCGAAACGGTGAACACATGGTGAGTGGTTGGATCGAGACCCATATTCAGCGCGCCTGGGACCGTCTAAACGGTCTGGACGACGCAGTACTGATGGGGCGAGTCCTGGTGAATCACGATGAGTGTGCCGGGGCATCGCCTGAAGCCGCATCGAATCCGGCGCCATCGGCACCGCACGTGGGAACCGTTCGCCACGATCTTCGCCAACTTGATAAGCGGAGATCGCCATCACACCACTTCGGCAACCGCTGAACAGCCGCGCGTGTAGAGTTCAATCGCCATGAACGGTTGCTTACACGCTGTCATTGACCAACGCCGCGCCACGGTCGTTTGCTTTCGCATCGATCTCGACCAGCTCGTTGGTGTCCGTGAGATTCACGTAGACCTTGCCATCGCCGGCCAACGCGCCATCCTCGGACTTCCGCCCAGAGGGATGTTCGTGATCGTGGTTCCTGCCGCGGGCTCGCACTCGCAACTCGGCCCAGCTCCGGAGGTGCCAGTGTCGGGAAGGTGGTCTACCAGTTAAGCATGAGGCTGATCGACGCGATCATGGAGGTGTTGTACCGCGGTGTCGCGGTGTGCCGGCCTCGACTTGGCCAAAGATACCCTTGTCGCCTGGGTGCGAATCCACGGACGTCCCGTTCACCAGGAGACCCGCACCTTTGGCATGACGACGTAGGAGCGGCTGACACTGGCGACTTGTTGGGCGAGCACGGCGTGACGCACGTGGCGATGGAGGCGACCGGCTGATATTGGAAAGCCGTCTGCTCGAAGAGACGTTCACGCTCACGTTGGCGAACGCCGCGCATATTCGCAACGTGCCCGGCCGCAAGAGTGATGTGAAGGATGCGGCGTGGATCGCGGATCTGCTGGCGCATGGCCTCATCCGCGGCAGCTTCGTGCCGCCGGCCCCAATTCAGGAGGTGCGGGACCTCACGCGCACGCGGAAGCAGCTCGTGCGGGAGATCGCTCAGCACACGCAGCGGATCCAGAATGACGCTGGATACCGCCAACGTGAAAATCACGGGGTTGGTCAGCAAACGCAAGTCCACGCGCACCCGCAAAGGCGCGTGCTGGCTGAAGACGGTGCTCGTGCAGGCCGCCTGGGCGGCGGTCCGGACCAAGAACAGTTACTATCGCGCGCAATTCCTCCGGCTGCGCGCCCGCCGAGGGCCCAAAAAGGCGATCGTGGCCGTCGCCGCCTCCATGCTCACGGCGATTTACTACATCCTTCGCGACAGCGCCGAGTACCGCGAGTTGGGCGGCCAGTACTTCGAGCGTCTCGATCGCACGAAGGCGACGCAGCGACTCGTCAAGCGCCTACGCGACCTCGGCTACCGCGTCCAAATGGACTCAATTGTGAGAATTTTCTTAGGAATTGGTCGGGGCGAAAGGATTCGAACCCGCCTTCGCCTTCGGCTACGGCGTGGCAGGCTCTCCGACCCCTCGGTCCCGAACCGAGTTGATCCTCGCGGATTTCCGAGCGATTTCGCATCTTTTCGGACTCGGGTAGCGACTCGGAAGTACCAGCGTCCCGCCTTCGCCGGCCATCGCCGACATGGCGAACACCAGACTCGACGACGCAACGCGCAGCCAGCTTGTTGTGCGACGCTGCACGGTGCTACTGTGATCGCTATGACACTGAAGGCTCGAGTGAAGGCCGGCCGGCTGGTCGTTGACGAACCCACCGACCTGCCCGAAGGAACGGAAATCGAGCTGCTGCCTCTCGATCCCGGAGATTGGCTCGACGAGGAAGACCGTGCCGCCTTGCATAAGGCCTTGAGGGATTCTGAAGAGGACGTGAAGGCCGGTCGCCTTGTCGACGCGGCTACGGTTCTGCGTGAGCTCCGCTCGCGTTGAAACAGCGGCACGTTAGCTTCACGCGCACCGCGCAGCGGCACGTCGCACAAGAGAAAGCGTGGTGGTTCGAGAACCGTGACTATCCGGAGGTGTTCGTCGAGGAGCTCGAGCAAGCGCTCAAGGTGGTCGCAGTGCTTCCAGGCGCGGGCACGCTATATGCGAAATCGCCGATCCCGGGCGTACGCCGGGTCTTTCTTAGACGGGTCGCCCTCCACCTCTATTACACCTTCGATGACGACGTCGTCCTCGTTCGAGCGCTGTGGGGCGCGCGACGAGAGCGCGGTCCTCAGCTCAAGCCTTGACGGTAATAGCCCGCCGCTGACGATTTCTTGGAGAGAGTGCTGGTTGCACGTGGTCTATGCACCGCTCCGCCGCAGCGCGGCCATCGGGATCACTGCCGCTGTATTTCGGCGGGCGCTCAACGCCCGCAGAATCCCATCGAGCACGGAGTCGAGTTCTCTAGCCAAGTCCTCGGCGAGATAGCGCAGGACGAGATAGCGGTTCTCCTGCAGCAACTGATCCTTGCGTCGATCGCGGCGGTACGCGCCGCTGCTTCCTGCCCATTCCGCCTCGCAGCACCACGACATGAGGGACGCTCGCGGAGAGTGCGCTTTCGAAACGATCAAGGTGCTCGTTTCGTTCGGTCAGCACAAGTGGTGATCGGCCCGCACTGACGGCCTGAGCGATCTCCTCGCCTATCACTCGATTGCGCGTGTCGTCCTCCACTAGACACTGATACAGCGTCTGAAACTCGATTCTCTTGTCGGCCCCAGTGCTGCCGGCTGATTGAAACGCGGTCGGTCGCACGATGACCGTGTGATCGAAGGGCCGCGCCGCCGCCTGCGCCTTTGCGTCCACCCGATGCCGTACGGCACCGCACTGCATGAAGATGATGGGATGATGGCCGTCCTTCCGCGTGACGGTCGCTGACAAGCCGAGGACGAAACGAGCCTTCGCGCGGCGGACGACCTGCTCGAAGCTGTGCGCCGATAGATGGTGGCATTCGTCGACGATTACCTGCCCGTAGTCGCCAACGCGGTCGTCGACAACACCTTTGCGAACGAGGCTCTGAATGACGGCCACATCGAGCAGGCCGGTCGGGGTCTTTCGGCCACCGCCGATTCGACCAATCGACTTTGCCGGTACGTCCAGGAAGGCCGCGAGACGCTCGACCCACTGGTCGAGGAGTTGCCGCCGAGGCACGAGCACCAGCGTGCTGGCGTTGCGCTGTGCGATCAGCCAGGCGGCAACCACCGTTTTCCCGAAGGCTGTCGTTGCGGACAGGACACCGGTCTCATGCTTCAACATCGCATCGGCCGCGAGCTTCTGCTCGGGTCGCAGCTCACCGTGAAACGTCGCCTGCAGGGGCTGTCCATTGTGACGTTCGTCGCGGATGACCATGCGAATGTTCAGGTCCGTCAGGACTTGACGAACATCTGCCAGGCAGCCGCGCGGGAGACCGATGTGATGCGGATATTCCTCGGCGCAGCCGATGATGCGTGGCTTGTCAAATGTTGGCAGCCGCATCGCTTGCGCCTTGTAGAACTCTGGATTCTGGAATGCCGCGACACGCAGCAACCGGTTTCGCAGCCCCGGCGCCAATCCGTCCTTGGTGACGTAGACTTCATTGCCGAGGACAAGCTCTAGCGATTCAGGGAGGTCGCCAGCAATCGGCAGCTCCGTTCGGCGTCGTGATGGCGGCGCTGTCCACGGCGCAGGGTCGTCATCCTCGGCCAGCGGAAGATTCACGCCGAGGACACGGCCTCGTTGCTCGGCTTTGCGCACGACATCTTCGACATGTCCGCGTCGAATACGCCGTATCGCTGAAAGACAGGTCCATTGATCGTGATGCGGGATGCCGTGGTCGTCGAGGAAGACGCTGTTGCCGTCACTGCGGCGGTGCTTCTGCAGCGGCAATGCGATCAGATTGCCGAATCCACCATGTGGCAGGGTGTCTTGATTCGGAAAGAACCTGTCGTACGAATCGAAACCGATGTCCGGCCGACGTTCCATCGTCTCGGTCAGGATGTAGCAGCCGAGCTTTCTCGCGAGTGCAGCAGGCACCGCCTCTTCGAAGAATAGCCAGGCGTGGCCGCCCCGCCCCGAACGCGACCGCTCGAGTGCAGCCGAAAGATCCATCCTGCCGCACGTGTCCATAAACGCGGTAGAGTCGTCGAGCCGACGGCTCTTGTCGAAGTCGACCGCCAGGAACAAGCACGTCTCATCCAGGAGCATCGGGTAAACACCAGCCACGAACGGTTGACCGGCGTCGTCCCGGCCGGAAAGGTGCCATCGGATCACTTCATCGGTGACCGGCAGGAAGCGACGGTTTGGGCACTCCGCGCATTTGACGCGCGGCTTTTCGCAGATGCCGCGCACCCACTCGTTGGCGCACGCGGGTGCATAGCCGGACTTCCCGGTCTTGGGGCTCTCGAACCGACGCGGGCAAACGTCCTCACGCCCGCGAAAGAGAGACCGGAACAACGCGATCTTCTCCCCGGGCGAGGAGAGCTGATGGACGAGACGTCGATCTTGATCCACTGCCTCAGTCGAGCTCGGATCTCGCACGAGATGATGTCATCGTCACGGCATACCGATCAAACCTCTGGATCGTGAGGTTCGCGAATCAGTGTCGACGCCGGCCGCGGGTAGCGTGAAGGGTAGCTCTCTGGCCCAACAAGCGCGGAAGATGGAGGGCCGTGAACGATGGAGGGCGGGAAAATCTCGAACGATTTCGGCGGAAGGGGGATTCGAAGCACCGGCTACTCGGTTCCGAGAGTCGAATTCGGAAGAGAAACCGAGTGACCCGGCAGACTGAGTTTTGCGGATTTTCTTAGGAAGGCGAACGGAACGGAGCGAGCCGGCGAAGCGCGAGCGGAGTGGAGGGAGCTTAAGCGAGGCGCCGGAGGGCACCGCCGCGAAGCGGCGGCGCCGAGCGCCAAAATTGGTCGGGGCGAGAGGATTCGAACCTACGACCCCTCGGTCCCGAACCGAGGCACGACATCTGAATTGGAGGCCGGAGTACGGGCTCCGATTCGCGGAGCCGCCACCGAGCTACCATCAGGCTAACGGTTCGCGGAGGCAGTGGAAGACCTGCGAGAGCCCACACAGGCCCCACGGTATCGCTGCCATGCGTCGAGTTTTTAGGGAATGTCGCCGCCGCGTGAAGACGGCGATGGAGCCGTTATGAGCACCGACTACCGCTTCCAAATCAACGGGGACGTCCTGCCGCTCGTCTTCCTGACGTCGCATCAATTCACCTTACAGCCCCACCACCAAAACAAACTGGTAGCTTTCTACCGTTGCTAGTGCTGCGTCGTCGCAAGCGGCAGATTCAAACCTCAGAGTCGTTCGTCTCTGCTGACCAGCCGCCGCGCCGAAACGCGTCATGACTTTCATCGCCTCCTCCTAGCCGAACACCGAGACGGGCATTGTGGAGAACTGATCGATGCGTGGCCGAAACTCCATGTACGGGAGGATGTCGCGCCCGATCTCGATGCCGGGGGCTGCTTCTGTGAGCGCGAGCGCGTCCTGGTTCAGGCGGAAGACAGCTCGCTCGGTGATATATAGCACTTCCTGGCCGGTCTTCCTCGCGTACGACGCAGCGAACGTGATGCTGTCCACCTGCTTGACGAACTTACGCACCTTGCCCGGTCGCACGACTGCCAGGCGGCCGTCGGACCACGCCAGTTCGGTGCCCTGCGCATCGAACGACCCGCAGAAGACGACTTTGTGCGCATACTGCGCGATCTCGATGAAGCCGCCAGGACCAATGATGTTCCCCCCGAGATGAGACACGTTGACGTTTCCGGCTTCATCGATCTCACCCATGCCGAGAAAAGCGATATCCACTCCGCCGCCGCTGTAGAAATCGAACTGATCGACGGAGGACACGATTGCGTCAGCGTTACGCGCCGCGCCAAAGAGCCTGCCGTCGAGCAGGCGGCCGTTGTGCGCGCCCTGCTCGACGCTCATCCACAACTCGCCCGCGTTCCCCTGTTCCGCGATAACGCCAAAGATGCCGCCCGGTATGCCGAAGCCAAAGTTGAGAGAGGCGCCTGGTCTCAGCTCCATGGCAGCCCTCCGGGCGATGATTCGTCGTTCGAGTTTCGAGGGAACCTCCGCAGGCGAAACTCCCAAGGGAGCGCGCAGCGAACCGCCGATTGTCGGATCGTAGGCGAGCCCGTAGAACTGCGTCTGCAGCGGCTCCTCGACCACGGCATCCACCATGATGCCGGGCACGCGCACGCGCCGCGGGTGCAGAGAGCCGGCTTCGAGAACCTGCCGAACTTGCGCAACGACCCGGCCGCCGCTGTTGTGCGCGGCGAGCGCCATGCTGTGGATATCGAGATCGACCGCTTCCTCCTCCGGGCTCAGATTGCCGCGAGTGTCGGCAAACGTCGCGCGGATGATCGCCACATCGACGCGGAACGGCTTGTAATGCAGCACCTCGTGACCGTCTATCTCGAGGCGTTCGAGCACCTGCTCCTTACTTCGTCGATTGCATCGGCCGCCGCCGTGACGTGGGTCGACGAATGTTCCCAGACCGGTCTGCGTAAAGAGGCCGGGCCGGCCGGCGCCAATCTCGCGCAGCAGTTGCTGTATGACCCCGCCCGGCAGACAATACGCCTCCACCTTCTCGTCGCGTACGAGGTGCTGCATCTTCGGCGACCACGTGAAGTGCGCAGCGATCACCTTGCGAACCATACCCTCATGGGCGAAGCGGTTCGTGCCCAGCGCCCCCCGGTCGCCAAGGCCAAGCGAATGCACGAGCGTGAGATCCTTCGGGTGCCCGGATTCCAAAAACCGTGTCTCGAGGGCAGCGAAGATGCTTTCGGCCGAGATCATGCCGGCGCCGTTGCCGCTGATGGCGACCGTTTGTCCGTCGCCCACCATTTCAGCCGCATCGGCGGCACTGACGAATCGAGTCGACATGAGCCTCCAATCTTCAGAGGTTGCGAAAGATCGGTCTTCGCTTTTCGAGAAAAGCGCGGACACCCTCCTTGCAATCGGCCGTGCCGGACGCTTGCGCGGCGGCACTGGCATGGTGATGTGCGAAGTCGCCGTGCATTGTCGCCAGAATGCCCTTGGTCAGCGCGATAGCACCAGGCGCGTTGGCACACAGCCTCTCCAGCCAGGTCGCGAGTTGATTCTCCAAATCCGCCTGGCTGTCGGCCACTGCAGTAACGAGGCCCCACTCAAGCGCCTGCTCCGCCGTGATGGACTCGCCCAGGAGCGTCATGTGGCGCGCACGCGCGACGCCAATCGTCTCGGCAAGACGGCGCACTCCACCCCACCCCGAGATCATCCCGAGCGCGACCTCCGGCACGCCGAGTGTTGTGGACTTCTGCGCGATGCGCAGGTCGGTGGCAAGCGCCAGTTCCAGGCCGCCGCCGAACGCGTGCCCGGAGAGCGCCGCGACGACCGGCACCGGCAGGCTGGCCAGTCGATTCAGCAGGCGAATACCAGGAAGAATCCAGCGTTCGGCCATGTCTTGCGGCGACAGCGATCCCCAGGCTTCGATGTCTCCGCCCGCGCTGAAGAACCGGCCACGTCCGCGAAGCACCACGGCGCGAATTTCACGGTCCGACTCGATTTCGTCGAGACGCTCCGCCAGCGCCGCGATCATCGTCATGGTCAGCGCGTTCGCCTTGTCCGGCCGGTTGAGCTCGATCTCCGCCCAGATGGCGCCGTTTCGGTCGGCGCGGTGATAGAGGATCTCGGAGCCTCGGTGCGCGTCTGAGACCATCGTTCGCTCCTGTCATCAATTCGATGCAATCCGACGCGATCCTATAATCGTACCGAAGTGATCGCTCCGGCTCGAGCAGATTCATCCCGGTATCCTCCCGGACCTCGCGGTTATCCATTCCTGGGTGTGCTGCCCCAGCTCCGTTCCGATCCGATTCGTACGTTTCTCGACGCTGCGGATCGCTACGGCGACGTCGTGCATCTCAAGGCAGGCCCGTATCACGGATTTCTGCTGTCGGATCCGGCGGACATCAAACATGTGCTCCAGGACAACACCCGCAACTACCACAGGAGTCCGCTCTACGATCGAGTCAGGGACGGGCTCGGCCTGCCGCAGCGGCGTCTCGCGCAGCCCGCGTTCCACCATCAGCGGCTGATCACGATGGCGGACGCGATGGCCGACTGCACGGAGCAGATGCTCGAGCGCTGGGAGCACACGGCCTCGGCGGGGGAGACGATCGACGTGGTCGCCGAAATGATGGCGCTGACGCAGGCCATCATCGTGCGAACGATGTTCAGCACGGACCTCGGCGTGACCGCCGGGATCGTCAATCGCACCTGGCCGATCATCAATCGACGGATTGGTGAGACGTTCTGGTCAACGAAGCTCGAGACGCGGCTGCCACTGCCGGCCAATCGCCGCTTCAGGAGCGCCCTGCGGGAGCTCGACACTGTCGTCTATCGAATCATCGCGGACCGCCGCCAGACCCGCCGCGACGAACCGGACTGCTGTCGATGTTTCTCTCGGCGCGCGACGACGAGACCGGGACCGGCATGACCGACCGGCAACTTCGCGATGAAGTCATGACGATGCTGCTCGCTGGACACGAGACGACGTCGCTCGCGCTCTCGTGGACGTACTACCTGCTGTCCCGGCACCCCGACATCGAACGGAGTATCGAGGACGAAGTCGATCGCGTGATCGGAGACCGGCGGCCCGCGTTCGCGCATGTGGATCATCTGATCTACACGCGGCGGGTGCTCGAGGAATCGCTGCGGCTGTATCCCCCGGCGTGGGGGTTCTCACGCCTGGCGCTCGGCGATGATGAGACTGGCGGATTTCGCGTCCCGCAGGGCTCGATTGTGTTTCTGATCCCATTCGTCGTCCATCGCAGGCCGAACCTGTGGCCGGATCCGGACCGCTTCGATCCGGACCGATTCGCACCAGAGCGCGATGCCGCGCGGCCACGGTTCGCCTACATCCCGATGGGCGGTCCCCGCGGCTGATCCCTGATTACGGCTGCTGGGTGTCAGGGATGATTTCCGTAAGCGACGGATCCATGCGGCTCGAGCGCGCGGCGTGGTTCGCGGCCGCACGCCAGGCAAAATGGTCGCGCACCTCTTGCCATGACGTGACGCGCGGATAGGCCGTCTCGGCGGCATTGTGAGGCGCTGAGAACAGCACGGGCTTTCCCTTGAATCGGGCGAAGTGCCGCGAGCGGTCATCGATCAGATAGTGAGCGTCGAGGATGCTCTTGTCGCCGCAGAAGACGATGTGCGACGGTGGAATGAACGGAAAGTGGCGGCGCAGCCACCGGTATTTCGCATCGAAGGAACACGGAACGTCCATCGCGGCCGACGCAACGAACACTTCGTAGCGTTCCGCCAGCTCGCGGACGACCGCCTGGCACTCCGGTAACACTTCGAGATCTTCAAAGAAGGACGCGTCGAGCATCGCCTCCGCGGCCGCACGATGCGCCGGCGGAATGCAGTCCTCGAGGTGACGTCCGCGGACATCGGCCGGGGTGAGGCTCGTGCCGTACGCGGCATTGTATCGGCGCAAATGCTCCGCGAGCGCGTCGGCCATCACTTCATCCATGTCGATGGCGATCCGGCACCGGCGCTCTCGATTCGCGCCGCGGCTGTCGTGCACCGCCTTCAGAACCGCGACCGTCGAGACGAGGATGATGACCGCCGTGTTTGCGGCGACGACCGCGGTCGCCTGATTCAGCACGCCGTACGCGAACCACAAGCAGGCGCCGGCGAGCAGCAACGCCAGCATGCCCATCGAGAGATCGCGGCCGCCCTGGCGGCGGACTTTCAGCACCTGCGGAAGGAACGACAGCGCGCTGCAGGCCGCACCGGCCGTGCCAATCAACGCGCTCCAGCTGACGTCAATCATTGTTGATTCCCATTACGTCCAGAATCGCCTGCGCGGCTCGATTCTGTCCAATGAAACATTTGGCACACTCTGATAACCTGAGGTTATGGATATCGAGCTCGCGGATCTCCAGGCGCTGCTCGTTCTGGCGGAGACGCTGCATTTCGGCCGGGCCGCGGATCGTCTGCACGTCTCGCAGCCAGCGCTCAGCAAGCGGATCCGGCGGATGGAAAGCAGGATCGGCGGGGCGCTGCTGGTCCGCGGCTATCGCGATGTGCGGCTCACGGAGGCCGGTCGGCTGCTCGCGAACCGGAGTCGTCACCTGATCGCGGAGGCCGCCGCCACGCTGGCGTTGACCGAGCGGGCGGCGCGCGGGGAAGCCGGGCTGCTTCGGATCGGCTTCGGGATTGCCAGCATCTTCGGCCTGCT
>Ga0209686_1001126_pt1 | contig 13343 bp, 13 predicted proteins | sample GraSoiAngelo_126_FD_185883 | JGI IMG/M metagenome (GOLD analysis project Ga0209686, IMG submission 185883) | Grasslands soil microbial communities from the Angelo Coastal Reserve, California, USA - 14_0927_09_20cm (SPAdes) (version 2) | ecosystem: Environmental > Terrestrial > Soil > Grasslands ...
AAGCTTTATTTGCTATGGGATTGACGTCCTCGGCAGCAGCGCCAACTGCCGTACGCAGCGAGCCCTAATTACCCACGCAACAATTGATAACCACTTCTCATTGCAGAAACACTCAGCCTAATTCAGGGTTTATGCATTGAGAATCGGGAGATCACGCATGAGCAAGCTTCTCGCGGCTGGTACTGTCGTTATTTTAGCGATGGGCCTTGCCACGGCGCAGGAGCAGAAAAACGAAAACACCATGCCGGATATGGATATGTCCACCCACGGCAAGTCCGGCGGGACTGCGTCCGATATGCACGACATGCCCGCCATGGGCAACGACGGCAGCGCTCACGCCATGCATTCTATGGAACACCGCCACATGGATATGGGCCCACACATGAAGATGACCACGCTGCGCGATCTGAAGCCCGGCGATCAGGAAAAGGCGGATCAGGTTCTCGAAGCTGCCCGTTCAACCGCCGAAAAATACAAAGACTACCGGGCCGCGCTCGCCGACGGCTATAAGATCTTTCTACCCAATCTGTCGCAGAAGCAGTATCACTTCACGAATTACTGGTACGGATTCGAGGCGGGAATGCGCTTCAAGCCGGAACATCCGACCTCGCTCCTCTACGAAAAAACTGGCGATGAATACAAGCTGATCGGCGTCATGTACACGGCGCCAAAAAATGCCAACTGGAATGAACTCGATAAGCGGATTCCTCTCAGCATTGCGCAGTGGCATGCGCATGTGAACATGTGTGTTCCTCCCCAAGAAAAGAGACAAGAAGCTTGGGGCGTGAACCCCAAATTCGGTCTGGCAGGATCGATCTCAACTAAAGCTGAGTGTGAAGCCGCCGGCGGAAAATTCATTCCGCAGATTTTTGGCTGGATGGTGCACGTCTACCCGTTTGAACAGAAACCGGAGGGCGTCTGGTCGGTCGAGCGCCAAATGGCAGGGCACATGGATTAATCCGCAGCAATCGTGCTAATCGGGGATCGATTCAGCCTGCGAAACACAAAGCGATCACCTACCATAAAGTTGAACACAGAGCAGCAGGTAATCGTGAACAAGTTAGCGGCCAAGTATGGCACTCTCATCGTCGCCGCAAAGAGTCTCATCAGAAGAACGTTCCCGAAAATGGAAATTGCGCCGTTTGTCAGATTGAATTTTATGAACTGCGCCAATCGCGCTTTCGCCACGTGATCCGCCCAGGTGAATCGCTCATGCCATAAGAAGTTGTGTAGAACAGCGGCTTCTACTGCCAGTGCAGTCGCGAGTAAGTAATTCACGTGCAATGCGCTCTTCAGCAGGGCGAGCGCAAGCAATTGCACTCCGATTCCGATAAGCCCCACAAAGTTAAACTTCAACCAGCGCAATCCAGTCCTCCGCCAATCCGTGTCGCCTGCTCTCATGAGAGCCTCTCTTCGCGAAAAAGCCGCATCGTATTGCGGATAGTAGAGAAGATCAGCATGACCGCCATGCCGAGAATCCCGACCGCTCCGCCAACATCAAACAGCCGATAACGCCCGTGCCAGATCATCGGCTGAAAGAGCAAAGCGATATTTCCGGTCGCCAGAAGGATTCGTATCTCCGTCGGCCCAAATCTCCAGAAAGAAAGCTGAAATTCGCCCAGGGTGTAAGTCGCGAGATAGGACTGAATCGAAAGCAGCAGAAACGCCAGCAGCAGAGCAATTGCGATGTAAGGATGCATGTAGCCTGAAATAGCCAAGCCGCTCATCAGCGCCAGCGCGCCGAAGCTGTCCACCATGTGGTCAACGTAGAATCCGTAACGGGGCCGCTGCCGCCGCCGCACGCGCGCCAGCGTGCCATCCAGACTATCGCCGAGCCAGTTCAGCGCCAGAAATCCGATCACCGCCATCAGCCAGTATCGGTTCCAGCGGGACAGCGCGTATCCCACGCCGGCTAGAATCTGCGCCAGGAATCCCAGCAGCGTTAGGTGATCGGAGTTAATCCATGCCGGTGTGCGCTCCGCCATCCACAGCAAAGCCCTTTTTTCCGCCGCCGCGGAGATGCTCTCCTGCACTCGCCGCGCATTCTGAAACGGCCTGGCCCCACGCGCCTCGCTGAGGACCCCTGGATTCGTTTGCTCACAAAATTCAGCCCATGAACTTGCCATTGCGTCGCCTCCTGTTCGCGGAAACTATGCGCGGGTCGGCAAAGATCGGCAATGCACTGGGGGTAAAACGACGAACAAGCGCAGATCAATCGCTAAGTTATTGATGCGGCTGAAGATCAGGCTCGAGATCATCTGCTTCGCGCAGTTGACGAACCTCGCATTGCATTGACCGGAACAGCCGTCCGGGGTACTTTGATCGAACTCATACGTATCGCCGGGAGCTGGTTGGCCGGTGATTCGAATTTAGGGACCTAACGAATGCTCCCACCGGCGATTCGTAGAATGCGCCAGCACTTCTTTCCTGCTCTTGTTCTGAGCCTTCTTATTGCTCTAACGCTCGGCTGCGGCTCTGGATCGGCTCACACCGAACCGGCACAGACGGCCTTCCCAGCAGCAACGGTGCCATTAACCAAGCTCAGTTCCGATCCTTACACAAACTCCACCAGCCAGCACGCCACCGAAGTCGAGCCGGACACATTTGCCTTCGGCTCAACCATCGTCACGGCGTTTCAGGTCGGACGCATTCATGGTGGCGGCGCCTCCGATATCGGCTTCGCGACATCTACCGACGCCGGTACTACCTGGAACAGCGGATTTCTTCCAGGCATTACGACCTTTCAAGATGGCGGCACTTTCACCGCCGCTAGCGACGCCTCAGTGGCTTACGACGCCGCCCATGGCATGTGGCTCATCGCTTCGCTGGGCCTAAATCCGCCCGGTCCAGCGAAAGTCCTGGTCACCCGCTCGCCCGATGCGATCAACTGGGGAAATCCCATTACGGTTACCACGACCGGGGACGCTGACAAGAACTGGATCGTGTGCGACAACACCAGCACCAGTCAGTTCTACGGTCACTGCTACATCGAGTGGGATGACGTAAACTCCGGCGACTTGGTCAAAATGAATACCTCCGCCGACGGAGGACTGACCTGGGGATCAGCGCTCAGTACCGCAGACGGAGCTCATGGAATTGGCGGCCAGCCGCTGGTGCAACCCACTGGGAAGGTCATTGTGCCGATCACTGGCGGGGTTTTCGGATCGATGCTGGCATTCTCGTCGAACGACGGCGGCGCGAATTGGAGCAGCACAGTGACCGTTTCTTCGATAACCGATCACACTGAAGCCGGCGGCCTGCGGAGCGGCCCGCTACCGTCCGCCGAGATCGACGCTAACGGGACTGTGTACGTTGTCTGGGCCGATTGTCGCTTCCGCACGAATTGCTCTTCGAATGATCTGGTTTTGAGCACTTCTGCTGATGGCGGCACCTGGACAAAGCCTGCCCGCATCCCAATCGATCCCACCACGAGCACCGTAGACCATTTCATTCCGGGCGTGGCAGTCGATCCGGCAACTTCCGCCAGCAGCGCGCATTTGACGCTGACCTATTACTACTATCTCGTCTCCAACTGCGGAACCGTTTGCCAAATGGGAGTCGCATTCGTTTCTTCTCAAGATGGCGGCCAGACCTGGAGTGCGCCAGTCGAACTAGCCGGCCCAATGATCACGAGCTGGCTGCCGAATACTTTTTCCGGACTCATGGTCGCAGATTACATCTCGACCTCGTATGTGAACGGGAACGCGTTCGCCGTATTTGCTGCGGCCAAAGCTCCTTCCGGCAGCACGCTTGATGAAGCCATGTACACGACCACAAGCCCGCTCGCCGCAGCGGTTGACGCTGCCCGCTTCAGCTCCCGGAATGAGCGGCCAGTCCCCCATGCCAAGTCCGATCACGGACCAGCGAACTTCTATGACTTGGATCATGAGCACCCCATCCCGCCGAAGAAAAATCCCTGAGACGCTCAGCCAGGAGATGATACAGAGCTTCAGGCGAAGCTCGAGCGTGGATGGATTTGGTAGCAGCCTCGTAAAGCGGCGCGGGCGCCCATCAAGCTCAGCGAGGCGAAAGACTCGCAGTGATGCACTATTGCCCCAAGATCAGCGGCAGACCATTCTTGCTATTTCCAATTACCACGACTTTTGAATTGCTGCTTTTGGCCAAGGTCTCGGTTGCTTCAATCCCTTTCCACTCCAGCAACTGCGGGCTGATTCCCTGGGCTACAATCTGCTGAAAATCGCGAATGCCGGCGGCTTCAATCCGCTTGCGCTGCGCTTCCTGCGTTTCTTTCTGCAAACGGAAATTCATAGCCAGGGCTTCCTGTTCGGCCTGCTGCTTGGATTCAATAGAACTCTTCAGCGAAGCCGGCAACTGGATATCCCGCAGCAGCACACTCTCCACTGTGATTCCGCGACCCCCAATTTTCTGCACTAGCTGATCGTAGATCTGCTTGGCAACCATCTCCCGCTCGCCCGTGTACAGCGCGTTTGCCGTATGCGATGCTGTCGATTCGCGGATCGCGGCCCGCAGATTCGGCTCGACCAGGACGTCCATGTATCTTGGGCCGATCTTCTGATAAACATCCGCCGCCTTGTCGGGATTCAGGTGATAGATCAGCGAAGTATCCAGATTCATCACCAGCCCTTCGCTCGAGGGCACGCTGGCCGATTCCTTGATCTCCTGTGTGCGGATGGACATCTCATTGTTGGACTTGAACGGATTTACTAGATGCACACCCTCCGACAGCACCTCACCGGTGACTCGGCCAAAGAGGGTGAGCACGCCGACGTTTCCGGATTCCACTTTCGCAACCGATGAAAACAGCAATAGCGCCACTAAGAATCCGACAACCGCAATTCCGAGCAGACGGAACGCAGGACTCGGATTCACATCAATCACCCTGCCCCGGCCCTCAGAGAAAATTGTCATAGTTATCCCTCCCCACCTTGATTGTAGTTTGGATACCTTGGCGCCATAAGTGGCTTCACAAACACGCACGCGAATCCCGCTCCAGACGCGGTTTCCAGCGCAATTTTCACAATTCACAATTGACGACACCCGAGAGATACAAGTAGCTATCAGAAATAAATCACGCAAAAATCAGGCTCGCGTTGTGGCGACGAGCAAGGCCTTGCGATTGGATTGCACCATTTCCGGTCACCCCCTTGTGGAGAGGCCGCACTCGCCTGCGGTTAAACGAGATACAACGTTGCCTTTTTGATTGACTCAAAATTTAAAAGGAGTAAAAACATACTCGTTCTTTGACACGTTCTAAAGTTTTCCCGGTTGGTGCGGCGTCCGGGGCTCGAGCGAGGTCACCTTCTACATCGCAAGATGACTGAAGGAAGGCTAGCAAGGGTCTACAGCCAAGCGCTGGTCGAGGCGAACAGGAACACAATGTCAAAGGCAGGATAGAGTCCCGAGGCGTTGAACTGGTTTATCCGGTTGGCGGTAAGCCCGGAGCCCAAGCAAAGATCGCTCGTCGCGCCCGCAAGGGAAAGTGGTGAGGTCAGGTCGGCAAGGGTCTAAAGCGAGCTACTGGCCGAGACGAATGAGTTCAACACCACCTCGGGACTCTTATTTTTGGTAGCAGTACGCCCGTTAGGCGCGTTACACGCATCACATCACTGAGGCGTTCCCCCTCGTGGCCACCGTCAGAAGCAATCCGCGCTTAGATTTCGCAGCCAGCCCCAACCGCTACCGCCCTTCTGACAACGGAGACAAATCTTCCCCACCGCGAAAGCCGATGCAGCGCATCGATCTCTCCCCACGGCTCATGTTGTCGCTCTCCCTCCAATGTGAAAGCATCCAGGCGCAGGACGGGGAAGCAGAAGAATCGATTAACTGGTAACTTGCACCAACGCCTTGTCATTGCAGAATAATTGCCGGAACGACTGGAAGAAGTGCTCGGCGAACGTAGCGCGTTTCTGCTTATCAGGCATCGGTGGTGGGTTTCTGCGCGGATACTCGTCGTAAGTACGCCCATCCAGCTCTCTCCCCGCCTTGGCTTTTCGTACACCGCCCCACTGCTTAAAAAAGAATGGAATTCCGTAACTCCGGCATTGTTCACGGATTGATAGAACCCATTCCTTATTCATCGGTCGAGCGCCGGGTCCGCTTTCGCCGCCCACGATTACCCAGTCGATGCCTGAAAGGTCGATTTTCCCGAGATCTTCCAGAAGCGGCTCAATGGACAAAAAGCGCACTTTCGCGCTCGCTTGCGCCAAATGTGCGACTCTTGGCAGTCCGTGCTTGCGATCCTCCACACTGACTCCCCACCAGATGTTTTCCCGATCCGCAGCAAAGCGCAGCTTTCCATTTAAAAGGCCGCACAACCGCTCCGATCTCTTTGTGAGCACCTGATATGTGTGCCAATCGGCAATTGTCATGACTTGCGAGACTCCTTCTACATATTCGTCTGGAATTGCTGAGTGAAACAAATCGCTCATCGAATTCACAAACACCAGCTTGGGTGAGTGCCATTGGAATGGTTCGCTGAGTTTCTCCGGGACCAAGCGCAGGTCGAAGCCTTGTTCGTAGGGATGTCCTTTCACCCCTCGAAAGCGCTCCGCAAACGTTTCCGCGTAGCAGTGCTTGCATCCGGGGCTGATCTTGGTGCAGCCACGGACCGGATTCCAGGTGGCGTCGGTCCACTCGATTTTGGAACTAAGCGCCATCATTCTTCTTCAAACATTTGAGTCTGCTCAGTGCTGTACTTCAGAACTTCATTCCAGAGACTATAAGCACGGTCATGACGAGAAAATAGTGCCAGCCGATATAAGGGTAGGTTTTTCTCCGGCGACTTCACCTCCTTCATTTTGTAGAATGGCTGACCGATATAGCGAAGCGTTTCCATGCTCTGCGAGAACGCCTCTGCTAAGAACCGGGGAAAGGCAATGCCGCTGCTTTCAGCTCTTGTCCACTGGGCGCGCCAATCCGGGGAATCGAGGAACTCGGCCACTTTTCGTTGACTTCGGGTGTAAGTAATGAGCTCGAGGGCGATTGGCATCCATATGCAGAGCTAGCAGGACCAAGAAGTCGATGTATCGATTTGAAAGCTGGCGGATCGTCTTAAACTTTATTCCGATATCGCAAGGATCAACAAAACAGAGCGAAAGTACGCGATCTTCCCTCGATCCCGCGGGTATCGCAGCCAGCAGGTCGGGCATTCTATCGTTGCAATCGCCCGGAATAAAGACCACATCTGCCCTTGGTGCAATTCGTTTGACGCGAACCTTCAATGACTCGATGGATACAGAATCCTTCTCGCAGAAAATGGACCTGTCAAAAGGATGTGGCAGCGGTAGCGCGCGCAGAGGAGAGCCAGCCACGATTCTTAGGGTTTCGCGAATCCTGCTATAGCCTGCGCCAGCGTACAGTTCTATGTAGATTCGTCTGTCCCTTTGTCCTTCATTCCGGTCGAAAACAACCTCCCGTAATACGAGACCAAATTGTGTTTCGTTTCGGCCCAAGGCCCGACTTCTTGGCAAAAAAGACCGTCGTCCTCAACAACCCAGCGATCATCCGGGATGATATTCGCCATTCATTCTCCTGCCTGTATTTTGCCCCTCCAGAGCCCCGAGTGCAACGCGCTAGATTGCTTATTTTGTTATCGCGGACGCTTGAGCAGTCCCAGCGCTCGATAATCGCATTCTATTCGCATCGAAAAAGATGCGAAACTTATGTTAGCCTATGTTGATGATTGACGTGACGCAGGATATCCACTCGCTCACCACGTTCAAGCGCAACTCCTCTGGATTGATGAAGCACATGAAGAAGACGGGGCGACCGCTTGTGCTCACCATAAACGGCAAACCCGAGGCCGTGCTCCTCGATCCCACCACTTACCAGGAAGTAGCCGATCACCTCGATGCGGTGGCGAGCATACGCCGCGGCCTTGCCCAGGCGAGAAAGGGCGAAGGGCGCGAAGCGGATGACGTATTGGCCGAACTCGAGCGCGAAGCCTGAACGCCCAGCTTATCGCGTTATCCTCACTCCCGAAGCCGAAGCCGATCTCCGGACAGCCTATCGCTACATTCGCAGGCATGCGCCTCGCGCAGCCCGCGAGTGGATCCAACACGCTCGCCAGAGTGTCAAGAGTCTCTCCCACCATCCCGAACGCTGCCCGCTGGCGCGTGAGAGCGTTTCATTTGACGAACCGATACGAGAGCTATCGTTCGGCAGCGGGAATCGGGGGACGTACCGGGTTCTTTTCACAGTGATCGGCAAGTCCGTATACATTTTGCACGTTCGGCACGGGTCTATGCTCCCGATAAATCCAGAGGAAGAATGAGCGCGAGCAGCTCATCCACTCAAGCGCAAGCCTAGTGGCGCTACAGCGGTATGTTCCCGTGCTTCTTCGCCGGATTCTTATCCCGCTTCGTTCCTAGCATCTCCAAAGCCTGAATCAGTTTCTTGCGAGTCTCGCGGGGCTGGATGACCGCATCCACGAACCCGCGATCTGCCGCTACATACGGATTCGCAAACCGCTCGCGAAATTCTTCGATCTTCGCCTTCCGCAACTCCTCCCGGTTCGCCGCCTGCTCCAGCTCCCGCTTATAAACAATGTCCACCGCCCCCTCTGGCCCCATCACCGCAATCTCCGCCGTCGGCCAGGCGTAGTTTACGTCTGTGCGAATGTGTTTCGATGCCATCACGCAATACGCTCCGCCGTACGCTTTTCTCGTGATCACGGTAACTTTGGGTACAGTCGCCTCGGCGAACGCGTAGAGCAACTTCGCGCCGTGTTTGATGATCCCGCCGTACTCCTGGTTCGTGCCGGGCAGGAATCCCGGCACATCCTCAAACGTAACCAGCGGGATATTGAAACAGTCGCAGAAGCGCACAAAGCGCGCGCCTTTAATTGAGGCGTTGATATCCAGCGTCCCCGCCAAGAATGCCGGTTGGTTTGCCACAATCCCCACCGGCCGCCCATTCAGCCGTGCAAATCCTACGACGATATTCTTGGCAAAATGCTCCTGCACTTCGAAGAAGTAGCCATCATCCACGACGGCGCTGATTACATCTTTCATGTCATACGGCAAATTCGACTGATCCGGCACAATCGTATCCAGCTTCTCATCGGCGCGATCGACAGGATCGCTGCAAGCCTTCCTCGGCGCGTCATCCAAATTGTTGGATGGAATAAAGCTGAGTAGCTCACGCACCATCGATAAGCACTCGGCATCATCCTGAGCCATGAAATGTGCCACGCCGGAAGTCTCGTTGTGCGTGTGAGCGCCGCCAAGCTGATCCTTAGTGACCTCCTCGTGCGTGACCGTCTTAATCACATCAGGCCCGGTTATGAACATGTATGAAGTCTTATTCACCATCACGATGAAGTCCGTGATTGCCGGCGAATATACCGCCCCTCCCGCGCACGGCCCCATAATCGCCGAAATCTGCGGAATCACGCCGCTGTAAAGCGTGTTCCGCAGAAAAATATCCGCGTAGCCCGCCAGCGACATCACGCCTTCCTGAATCCGTGCCCCGCCGGAGTCATTCAGCCCAATGAACGGCGCACCCATCTTCGCCGCCAGATCCATAATCTTGACGATCTTCGCCGCATTGGCTTCCGACAAAGACCCGCCGAATACCGTGAAATCCTGCGCGAAAACAAACACCAGCCGTCCTTCAATCCGTCCATAGCCCGTGATGAACCCGTCGCCGTAATACTTCTGCTCCTGCATGCCGAAATCGTGCGAGCGGTGCGTAACCAGCTTGTCAGTCTCCTCGAACGTGCCCTCATCGAGTAGAAACTCGATACGCTCGCGCGCGTTCATCTTGCCTTCTTTATGCTGCCGCTCGCGCCGCAGCGTGCCGCCGCCTTCTTCGGCGAGACGGTCGCGTTTCTTCAGTTCCTGAAGCTTTTGTTCGAGGTTCATGGTGGAGAGATTATAGGCGAGGAATTGCAGTCGTTGATGGAGGACGGGCGGGCGTCTCACCCGTTTCCTTCTATCCGCGAACGATGCGCGGCCGGGGACGCACGCGCCTACATCGTTCTAAGTTACTCCATGGTCGATCCCAGCGGCTGATACTTATACTTCTTGCCATCCCAAAAGATTGCGGAAACTGTCCCTTCGCCCTCCCGCGCTTCCTCGGCATAAATCGCCATTACGGTTTTCTTGCGCACGGTCAGCTTCTTCACCGCAAGCTGCTTAAAGGGGAGATTGATGACAATAAACTTAGTTTTGGGCTCGGCCGTACGCCAGCCGTCCGCCCCTGCGCCGTGAATGATCAGCAATGCCAGGCCACGCCGTTGCGGATCTTCTGGTGCGAACTTTGTTGTAACCTTGGGATCGCCGTACCCGAAAAACGCATCGTACGGATCGATCACCTTGTAATTGCGTTCGGCCTCATCCATCAGCGGGTCGGCGCAGCGCGCCACAATCACAACGTCTTCCACGCCATCGCCGTTCAAATCCGCCGTCATCGGCTGCGGACCCGGTACCAGCTTGCAACTTGATCCAAACTGCTTCTGCACAAAGTCATTGTCCACAGCTTGCGCAGGTTTTGTGGTCTGAGAAAATGCGCTGGATAAAGGATACGCAATGACAAGAAGAATGCAGATGCGAAGGAACATGATTCTACTCTAGCCGAGTTCCTCCCCTGCGCGACAGATACCGAATAGGTGCGGCCATCTGCATCCCGCAGCTCATGCACCCAACGCGCGCTTGATTGCCCCGGTGATCTCCTGCGCCAAACTCAGCATCTTCTTTTCCGATTCGGCTTCCACCATCACGCGCGCCAAGGCTTCCGTTCCTGAATACCGCACCACCACACGCCCATTCCCATCAAGTTCGCGTTCGGCGGATGTAATGACCCGCTGGATGTCCGGGACCTGCGCAAACGGCACTTTCTCGCGCACCCGCACGTTCTGAATCGTCTGCGGAAAAACCTTGAGATCAGCAATCAGTTCCGCCAGCGTCTTCCCGCTCCGCACCATGATCTCCATTACGCGCAGAGCTGTCAGCAGCCCGTCACCCGTTGTAGCCTCGCCATCACGAAAAATTACGTGTCCAGATTGTTCGCCGCCCAGTGTTGCGCCACTTTTCAGCATCTCTTCAAGGACATACTTGTCACCGACGTTCGCCCGCACCATCTGAACGCCGGAGTTGCGCAGCGCAATCTCCAGCCCCATGTTAGACATAGTTGTCGCCACGACAGTCGACCCTTTGAGCACTCCGCGAGACTTCATATCTCGAGCGGCAAGCAGAAGCACGCCATCTCCGTCCACAACCCGCCCGGCCGCATCGCTGAACAACGCGCGATCCGCATCGCCATCGAAGGTTACGCCAAGATCAAATTGCCCCCTCTCCGTCAGCGCGCGAGCTACCATCTCCGGATGCAGCGCACCGCAATTTTCGTTGATGTTCCTGCCGTCCGGAGCGGCATTGATGAATGTTGCCTGAATGCCGCAAGTGCGAAACAACTCCGGTGCTTCCGCCGTAGCGGCTCCGTTAGCACAGTCCACCAGGACTCGCAACCGGCTCAGGTCAGCGTGAACATTCGCCGCCAGCCATTCGATGTATGCCCTTCGCAGCGCCGCTTCACCAGGCAAGCTGGACGTGAGAGTGCCTCCTCCCTCGGCATGTTTCTGCGGATTTTTCAGTAGCCCAAAAATTTCCTGTTCAATCGCCAGCTCGTGCGAATCCGGCAGCTTAAAGCCGTTGCCGGAAAAGACTTTGATCCCATTATCGGTCCACGGATTGTGCGAGGCCGAAATCACTACCCCGGCCGTGTATTTCCGCGATCGCGCCAGATAGGCAACACCCGGCGTCGTGATTACGCCCGCGCTGTGTGTTTCCACCCCGGCGGACGTCAGGCCCAGCATCACTCGATCTGCAATCCAAGCACTCGACTCGCGCGTATCCTGTCCGATGACAACGCGAGGATTCGTTGCAGTTCGGATGAGGTCGTGCCCCAGAGCGCGTCCGATCAGATAGGTGCTCTCCACGGTCAAGGGAAATTCGCCCGCGATTCCGCGAATCCCATCTGTTCCGAATAGCTGACGTGTTGGGGATCCCATTTGGCTTTAAGTTTAGCGGCCGCGATTGACGGTTTTTTCCATGATAACCGTCACCCGAATAGGTTCGGGGTGCGCAACCTGGATTAGCGGGTCAGACACGTATGCGTTGGTGACGAATGTTGCCCGGTCCATCGTTCCGCTCACGTCCACGGGATCAGTGATGGCTGCTTCCGCGGCTTCGACCCGCTTCTTCGGGCCTGTAACTGCGATGCTGGGGGGATCTACGATCACGCGCCCGATGCTGTATCCGGAGGCGAAATCCCCAATCACCCGCGGATGCACCTCGAGCTCTCGCTTTATTCTCGCGTCAAATGAGAGCCGCAACTGACTGGGGATAACCTGCTCAATTTCCAGATCATGCGGCGCGCGAATCTGCTGAGCGCTTAAATCGAACGTGCGTTCGCCGGTGCGTACTCCGCGAAGATCGATTTCTGCGTGAATGTCTGACGCCCGCAGCTTTCGCACCACCCTTTCTGGACCGCGCACGCGAATCTGAGCCTGAGGAATATTTTCCGAACTGATCTCAAGATTCTCCGGAAAATGATGGAATTCAATCGGTACCTCAACCGCAACTTCCGCCAACGGATCGCGCGCCACCGCCAGCCACAAGCCTACAGCAAGCGCTAGCGACAGCAGCTTCAGCCCGATATTATGCAGGACGTAGCGATGAAAAAAGTCCGTCATGGATCAGCGCCCTGCCCCAGGGTTCGTGCGGGAATCTACTGTGCGGGAATCTACTGTTCGGGAGAACGAGCTTCGCGGGCTTTCTTCGTCGGCTGCCTCCAATCCTTCGCTGCCATTCGTAATCGGAGTGGGTAAAGTCGACGGCGGCACGTAACGCCGCAGCAGCTCTCCCAATCGCTCCCGCAGTTGCTCGACCGTTAGATCCCGTTCGATCTTAGCCGCAACCGCCAGGCTGAGAGCACCTGTTTCCTCGGAGACAATTACCGCAATCGCGTCCGTCTCTTCCGTCACTCCAATGCCGGCGCGGTGCCGCGTGCCAAGCTGGGTTGAGAGAACAGGATTCATCGAAAGCGGCAGAAAGCACGCTGCCGCTGCAATACGATCCTTTTGAATGATCACTGCGCCGTCGTGCAGGGGAGCGCTGGGCCGGAAAATTGTAGCCAGCAGATCGTATGAAAGATGTGCGTCGAGCGGCACGCCGCTTTCGATGTACGTGCGCAGCCCGATCTCGCGCTCAATAACGATCAGCGCTCCCGTCTGGTTCTGTGAGAACAGATTCGTCGCCAGCACAATATCGTCATACGCGTCAGCCGCGGATGCCAGCGCCTGGCTGAGCGTCAGCCTTCGCCCCAAGCGCGCTAGGGCCTGCCGGATCTCCGGGGCAAAGACC
>Ga0209686_1001129_pt1 | contig 13332 bp, 6 predicted proteins | sample GraSoiAngelo_126_FD_185883 | JGI IMG/M metagenome (GOLD analysis project Ga0209686, IMG submission 185883) | Grasslands soil microbial communities from the Angelo Coastal Reserve, California, USA - 14_0927_09_20cm (SPAdes) (version 2) | ecosystem: Environmental > Terrestrial > Soil > Grasslands ...
CTGCAGGAAGAGGAAGACCACCAGCGCCACCAGCAGCGTGGTCTCGAGAAGAGTGATCAGGATCTCGCGGATGCCCTCGGTCACGGGCGCCGTGGTGTCCAGGGAGATGGCGTACTCGAGGTCGGAGGGGAAGCGCTTCTTCAGCTCCGCCAACTTCGCCTTGACCCCGTTGGCGACGGCGATCGCGTTCGACCCCGGGGTCTGGAACACTCCAAAAACGAGCGACGGTTTTCCGTTGTAACGGCCGATCTGGTTGTAGGTCAGCGCGCCAAGCTCGATGCGGGCGACGTCGCCGAGCCGCACCGTCGAGCCGTCCGGGTTGAGCCGCACCACGATGTTGCCGAATTCCTCGGGTTTGAGGAGCCGTCCCTGGGCCCGCACCGTGTAGGTGAACTGCTGGCCGTGCGGAGCCGGATCCGCGCCGAGGCGACCCGAAGGGTTGACGTTGTTCTGCGCCTGGATCGCCGTCGCCAGGTCCGAGACGGTGAGGCCGAGCTTGGCCAGCTTGTCCGGCTTGACCCAGATGCGCATCGCATAGTCGGAGGTCCCAAAGTTGAGGACCTGGCCTACGCCGGGGATGCGGTAGAGCGCGTCGGTCAAGTTGATGGTCGCGTAGTTCCCGAGGAAGAGGGTGTCGAAGCTCCCTTTGGGCGAGTAGAGGGAGATCCCGAGCAGCGGAAGGCCGGTGGACTGCTGGAAGGTGAGTCCGTAGTTCGTCACGTCGGCCGGGAGGAACGGCTGCGCCTGGGCCACCTTGTTCTGCGTGTTCACCTGGTCGATGTCGATGTTGCTGTCGACGTCGAAGGTGACCTGGATGAGGAGCGAGCCATCATTTGCGTTGGTCGACTGCACGTAGAGCATCTTTTCGACGCTGGACATCTGCTGCTCGATGGGCGTCGCAACCGATTGCTCGACGGTGACCGCATCGGCTCCCGTGTAATTCGTCCGCACCTGGATCTGCGGAGGCACGATGTTCGGATACTGGGCCACCGGCAGGCCGACCATCGCCACGGCGCCGACGATGACCATGAGGATGGCGATGACCATCGCCACGATCGGGCGGGCGACGAAGAAGCGGGACACGGCTTAATCCCCCTTCGCGTGTCCGGCTGGGGCCGGCTCGCTGGCGGAGGCGGTGGAGCTTTCCGGGGCGGGCATTGCCTGCACCAGCATGCCGGGCCGGACCCGCGCAAACCCCTCGACGATGGCCTTCTCGCCTGGATGAAGTCCCTCTTCGATGACCCAGAGCTCTCCGACCTGTTCCCCCGCCCGCACGGTGCGGATGTCGACCTTGCCGTCGGGCGCGACGACGCCGATCAGATAGGCTCCCTGGAGCTCGTTGATGGCACGCTGGGGCACGACCAGGGCGTCCTTTCGCGTATCGACCGCGGCCCTTACCTTCGCGTACTGACCTGGGCGCAGGACGTTCCCTGGGTTCGGGAATGACCCCTGGAGGGCGATCGTACCCGTTTGCGGGTTGACCTGGCGGTTGGTGACGACCACCGTCCCGCGGCGCGGGTAAACGCTGTCGTCGTCCAGGATCAGCTCGAGCGCGGGTTCGGACCCCCGTCCAGGCTCGGCCCAGTGGTTGCCCTCGGCGGAGTGGAGGTATTCGGTCTCGCTGATGTTGAATTGGACCTTGATCGGATCGACTTGCGAGACCGTGGTCATGACGGTGGACGTGCTGGCCAGCGTGCCGACCTGCGCCTGGGCAATGCCCGCGATGCCGGCGATCGGAGACGTCACCTGGGTCCAGCCGTGGTTGAGCTCCGCCTGCGCAAGCGTGGCGCGAGACGTTTCGACCGTCGCCGCGGCCTCCCGCTCGGCGGCGAGGTCGTTGTCGAGCTGTTGCGCGGGGATCACCTGCGAGGCGATCAACTCCCGATCGCGCTTCACGTCGAGCTGCGCCTTCCCCAGGGCAGCCGAGTTCCTGTCCAGGGTGGACCGCGCCTGGTCGGCCACCGCCTTGTAATTGCGCGCGTCGATCAAGAACATCAGCTCGCCCTGCCGGACGTACGCGCCCTCCCGATACACCTGCTTGCGGACGTACCCCTCGACCTGGGGTTTGATGTCCGCATTGACGAATCCGTCCAGGCTCCCCACCCACTCGCGATAGATGGCCACGTCCTTCTGCAGCACGTTGGCGACCTGCACTGCGGGGGGAGGCGGGGCCGCGGGCGCCGCCGCCTTGCGGCAAGCGGCGTTTGCGAGCAGGGGAACGAGCACCAGGGTTCGTTTCCACTTGTTCATCGCGCTCGCACTGTTCACGTTGCGTGCCGAAGCGAAAGACCCGCAACTGCCCATGCGGCCGACACACGGTGTCGGACGGCTGGACACTTCTGTACGGCGACCCGACAGAAGCTGACTCGCCTTCCGCCGCGGAGCGCGGGTAGCGGAAAAGGGGGCGCGGGGATAGAACCTCTTTGATTCGTCCTTCGCGGTCAGCCCGTGGCGGCCGCGGTCCTGTCAGCGGAGCCCGGCACATGAATCCATCCTCTTGGTCTGACGCTGGGGATGGTAGCTTGCAGGTGCTTTGGGAGGACGGAGAGCGTGTCTTCTGCAGGAGATGGCTGAACGGCACCGGCGGCGACGGGAACTGCGTCCTGGCGGTGCTTCCCGCCGCGGAACACCCGACGCCTGGCAGCCTGAATCGTCTCACGCACGAATACGGACTGAAGGACGACCTGGACCGTGCCTGGGCGGTGCGGCCGCTCGAGCTCGTACGCGAGCGCGGGCGGACGATGCTGCTGCTCGAGGATCCGGGAGGCGAGCCGCTCGACCGCATCCTCGGCGAACCGATGGAGCTGGGAAGGTTCCTGCACCTCGCCATCGGGATCGCGGCGGCCTTGCGCAATGTCCATCAGCACGGCCTCGTGCACAAGGAGATCAAGCCGGCCAACATCCTGGTGAACGGCGCGAGCGGAGAGGTGCGGCTGACTGGTTTCGGCATCGCATCGCGACTTCCACGCGAGCGGCAGTTGCCGGAACCTCCCGAGGTCATCGCGGGGACGCTCGCCTACATGGCACCCGAGCAGACGGGGCGAATGAACCGCTCGATCGATTCCCGGGGCGACCTCTACTCGCTCGGCGTCACTCTCTACCAGATGCTCACCGGCAGTCTTCCCTTCATGGCTTCCACTCCCATGGAGTGGGTCCACTGCCACATCGCGAGGATGCCGGTGCCCCCCGGCGAGCGGATGAACGATGTCCCCGGCCCGGTCTCCGCAATCATCATGAAGCTGCTCGCCAAGACAGCCGAGGAGCGCTACCAGACCGCGGCCGGCGTCGAGAGCGATCTGAGGCGCTGTCTCGCTGAATGGGAGACCCGGCGCTCAATCGACGAATTCCCACTCGGGCAGCACGATACCCCGGACCGGCTCCTGATCCCGGAAACGTTGTACGGACGGGCGGACGAGATCGACACCTTGCTCGCCTCGTTCGAGCGTGTCGTCGCGAGCGGCACGCCGGAGCTGGTGCTCGTCTCCGGATATTCCGGGATCGGCAAGTCCTCCGTCGTCAGCGAGCTGCACCAGGTGCTCGTTCCGCCGCGCGGCCTGTTCGCATCGGGAAAGTTCGATCAGTACAAGCGCAACATCCCTTATGCGACGCTGGCTCAAGCCTTCCAGCAGCTCGTCCGTCAGATCCTCGGCAAGAGCGATGTAGAGATGGGCCAGTGGCGCTCCGCGTTGCTCGATGCGCTTGGCCCGAACGGCCAGCTCATGGTCAACCTCATCCCCGAGCTGGCTCTCGTCATCGGCGAGCAGCCGCCGGTTCCGGAGCTCCCGCAGCAGGAATGGCAGAATCGGTTCCAATTGGTGTTCCGGCGTTTTCTCGGCGTGTTTGCACGCCCGGAGCACCCTCTCGCGCTGTTCCTCGACGACCTGCAATGGCTGGATAGCGCGACCCTCGAATTGATCGAGCACCTCGTCCTCCACCCCGACGTGCGGCACCTGCTCCTGGTCGGTGCCTATCGCGACAACGAGGTCAGCCCCTCGCACCCGCTCGCGAGGATGCTGGCGAGGATCCGCGGAGCCGGCGGCATGGTGCGGGAGATCCTGCTCTCTGCTCTGAAGCCGGACGATGTCGAACGGCTGCTTGCCGATGCCCTGCACACCGATCGCGAGCGCGTGCGACCCTTGGCTGGCCTGGTATTCGAGAAGACCGACGGCAACCCGTTTTTCACCATCCAGTTCTTGCTCGCCCTGAAAGAAGAGGCGCTCCTGGGATTCGATCCTGGCACCTTGGCCTGGACCTGGGACGTGCCGCGCATCCGCGCCAAAGGCTTTACCGACAACGTCGCGGATCTCATGGCTGCGAAGTTGAGCCGCCTGCCCGCTCCCGCCCAGAAGGCGCTGGGACAGCTGGCTTGTCTCGGGAACGTTGCCGAAACGGCCACGCTCACGGTGGTGCATGGGGAGAGCGAGGAATCGATGCACGCCGCGCTGTGGGACGCCGTCCGCGCTGGGTTGGTCATCCGCTCGGACAGGACCTATGCGTTCATGCACGACCGTATCCAGGAGGCGGCTTATGCGCTCATCGACGAAGGCGAGCGCGCCATGGAGCATCTCCGGATCGGCCGGTTGCTCGCGGCGAAGACGACGCCGGAGGACCTCGAAGAGAACGTCTTTGAAATCGTGAACCAGTTCGACCGCGGCGCGGCGCTGATCGTGACGCAGGAGGAGCGCGAGCAGGTGGCCGAGCTCAACCTCATGGCGGGAAGGCGGGCCAAGGCGGCAACCGCGTATGCCTCGGCTTTGCAGTATTTCCTGGCCGGCCGTTCCCTGCTGGCGGAGAGCGGATGGGAAGAATGCTACCGGCTCATGTTCGAACTCGAGCTCAACAAGGCGGAGTGCGAGTATCTGACCGGGGAGCTGGCGTTGGCGGGAGAGCACCTCTCCGTGCTGTCGGCTCGCGCAGAGACCATCGTCGACTCTGCGGCCGTCGCTTGCGTGCGCATCAATCTCTATACGACGCTGGACTTGAGCGACAGCGCCGTCGCGGTGGGGCGCGATTACCTGCAGCGGGTCGACAGCCAGTGGCCGTTGCGTGCCACGGCGGATCACGTCCGGCAAGAATATGACCACTTGTGGGAGCGGCTCGACGCGGGCCCGATCGAGGCGTTGCTCGATCTGCCGCTGATGAGCGATCCGGACCGGCGTGCGACCATGGACGTGCTCACGGTCCTCACCTCGCCGGCCCTGTTCACGGACCTGAATCTTTTCCGCCTCGTCGTCGGTCGGATGGCGACCCTCAGCCTGGAGCACGGCAACAGCGACGGATCGTGCCTCGCTTATGCGTGGCTGGGCGGCGTGCTGGGGACGTACTTCGGGGACTACCAGGCCGGGTTTCGCTTCGGCAGGCTCGGGCTCGACCTGGTGGAAAAGCATGGGCTCGACCGTTTCAGCGCCCGCGTGTACCTGGTCTTTGCCGTCCACGTGGCCCACTGGACCCAGCATTTGAGGATCTGTCGCGCCTTCCTGCGGCGCGCCTTCCAGGCAGCGCAGGATGCCGGCGACCTCTCTTACGCGGCGTATGCATGCATCGACTTGATCACGAACCGTTTCGCCACCGGAGATCCTCTCGGCGAGGTCGAGCGGGAGGCAGAGGACGGGCTCGAATTCGCGCGTAAAGTGCGCTTCGGTCTCGCCGGCGACTGCATCACCGGGCAGCTTCAGCTCATCCGGACGATGCGGGGACTGACGCCGGACTTCAATTCCTTCAACGACGCGGATTTCAACGAGGACGTCTTCTCGCGGCGGCTGGAGAGCAATCCCCAGCTGGCGATAGGCGCTTGTTGGTATTGGATTCGCAAGCTGCAAGCTTGCGTCTACGCCGGCGATTCGGCGTCGGGGATCGTGGCTGCGTCGAAGGTCGAGTCGCTGCTCTGGACCGCGCCCACTCAATTCGAGCATGCCGAGTACCATTTCTACGCGGCGCTCGCGCGGGCGGCGCGTTGCGATGAGACCGCCGCCGAGGAGAGGCCCAAGCACCTGGAAGCGCTGGCCGCTCATCACCATCGGCTCATGGTCTGGGCACACCACTGCCCCGCAACGTTCACCTCTCGCGCAGCGCTGGCCGCCGCCGAGATTGCGCGGCTGGAATGCCGGGAGCTGGACGCGATGCGCCTGTACGAGGAGGCCATTCGCTCGGCGCGCGAGCACGGCTTCGTCCAGAACGAGGGCCTCGCCAACGAGCTCGCCGCGCGCTTCTACGCCTCACGTCGTTTCGAAAAGATCGCGAACGCGTATTTGCGGGACGCCCGGTACTGCTATCTGCGCTGGGGAGCCGACGGGAAGGTGCGCCAACTCGATGAGCTGCATCCACACCTCAGGGAGGAAGAGCGAGTCCCGGGTCCGACCAGCACGATCGTGACACCGGTCGAGCACCTGGATCTCGCAACGGTCATCAAGGTGTCGCAGGCAGTCGCGGGCGAGATCGTTCTGGAGAAACTGATCGACACGCTCATGCGCACGGCCATCGAGCATGCCGGCGCCGACCGGGGTGTTTTGATCGTTCCCCGGGGCGCGGAGCAGCGGATGCAGGCGGAAGCGACGACAAGCGGCGCCGCCGTCGTCGTGCGTCTGCGAGACGAGTCCGTCGCCGCGGCCGCCCTGCCCGAGTCGATCGTCCATTACGTAGTGCACACCCGCGAAAGCGTGATTCTCGACGACGCATCGACCCGCAACCCGTTTTCCGAGGACCCGCACATCCGCGAGCATCATGCCCGTTCGATCCTCTGCCTGCCTTTGATCAACCAGGCCAAGCTCATCGGCGTGCTCTACCTGGAAAACACCCTCACTCCTCACGTCTTCAATCCCACCCGGATCGCCGTGCTGAAGCTGCTCGCCTCGCAGGCTGCGATCTCCCTGGAGAACACTCGTCTCTATCGCGATCTCGAAGAACGCGAAGCGAGGATCCGGCGCCTGGTCGACGCGAACATCATCGGAATCTTCATCTGGACGCTCGAAGGCGGGATCATCGAGGCCAATGAAGCGTTCCTCCAGATGGTGCAATACGACCGTGAAGATCTCGCTTTGGGCCGGGTGTCCTGGACGGGGCTGACGCCAGTGGAGGGACGCGAGCGCGACGAGCGGAGCGTGGCAGAGCTGAAGGCCACCGGGACCGTCCAACCGTACGAGAAGGAATTCTTGCGGAAAGACGGCACCCGGGTGCCGGTGCTCATCGGCTCGGCGGCGTTCGGCGAACGCCGCGACGAGGGCGTAGCCTTCGTGGTCGACTTGACCGAGCGCAAACGGGTCGAGGAGGAAGCGCGCGAGAGCGAGCGGCGATACCGCGAGGTACACACGGAGCTGGCGCATGCGAATCGGGTCGCGACGATGGGCCAGCTGTCGGCTTCGATTGCCCACGAAGTCAACCAGCCCGTCACGGCGGCAGTGACCAACGCTCAAGCCGCTTTGCGCTGGCTGCAGACCGAGCCGCCGCATCTGGACGAGGTCCGGCAAGCGCTCGGCCGGATCGTTCGGGACGGCAATCGAGCCGGCGACGTCATCACCCGGATCCGGGCCCTCATCAGGAAGGCGCCTTCAAAGAAGGATGGCCTGGATATCAACGAAGCCATCCTCGAGGTCACTGCCCTGACCCGTGGCGAAGCGGTGAAGAACGGCGTCTCGGTGCAGACGCAGCTCGCGGACCGCTTGCCGCTCATCCAAGGAGATCGGGTCCAGCTGCAACAGGTGGTCTTGAACCTGATCGTCAATGCCGTCGAAGCGATGAGCGGCGTCAGGGACAGGCCGCGGGATCTGCTGATCAGCACCGGTAGAGCCGAACCAGACAGCGTGCTCGTCGCGGTGCGGGATTCGGGTCCGGGCCTGGCTCCTGCGAGTGTCGAGCGCCTCTTCGAATCCTTCTACACGACCAAACCAGGCGGCCTGGGGATGGGCTTGTCGATCTGCCGGTCGATCATCGACGCTCACGGGGGACGATTGTGGATGACCGCGAACGTACCCCGGGGCGCCATCTTTCAATTCACCTTGCCTGCCCTCGCGGACAACGACCGCGGCTAACGTCGCTCCTGGCTCATCACGTCGCGGTACCACCGCGGATGGTGCAGCCGCGCCCAGCTCTTCGTCACCGTGCCTCGGATCATCGAGCGGAAGGTCCCCGGCTCCGCTGCCGTGCCCAGATAGATGTGCCCGATGATCATCGCGAAGAAGAGGCTGAAGGCCGTGTCATGGAGGATGTAGCTCGCCTCGCGGAGCCACTGGCCGAAGACCGGCTGCGGCAGCCACATCACGATGCCGGAGAGGAGCAGGCCAAGGCTGCCCAGCGCGGCCGCCCAGAACAGCATCTTCTGGCCGCCGTTGTACTTGCCGACGTCGGCGTCCTCGTTGCGGTACTGGAAGTACTGCAGCATGCCCTTCGGGCTGATGAACCGGCGATCGGCGGGCGTGAGCGTCATCTGCGAGACCCACTGCGCAAACATCAGCAGCGAGGCGACGGCAAACGCAACTCCCATCCACGGGTGCAGCACGCGGCAGACGTGCAAGCCGCCGAACAGGTCTGCGAGAAATCCCAGGTAGGGCGTCCAGATGGGCAGCCCGGTGAACAGGCAGATGAAGAAGGTGAGAGCGACGGCCCAATGCACCACCCGCGCCGAGAGCCGTTCGCGCACGATCTCGTCGCCCACCACCACGTCCTCGGTGCGACGGGCGCGCGCGATCGCGTCGTCGCCCATCGTCTCGTCCCGGAGCGCGATCCCGCTCATTTCGATTCCTCCCCTTGCGGAGTGTCCTTCGGCTTCTTGGGCCCGAAGGAGAGATAGTGGCCGACCATGGCGAAGAAGGCGCCCGCGATGGCGAGGGCGCCCAACGGACGCAGCGCGTTCTTCCAGAACCGTACGCCGGTGGGGACATGCGGGTCCTTCGGCAGGCCGTACCACTCCGGGTGATCGCCGTGGGCCAGCACCGTGATCACGGTGGTCCCGCCCACGCCGGGCGGATCGTAGAGCGCGGCATTGACGAACCCGTTCTGCTTCAGTTGCTCGACCCGCGCGTTCGCGGTCGCCACCAACTCCGCCTTGTCGCCGAACTCGAGACAACCCGTGGGACAGGATTTGACGCAAGCGGGTTCCAGGCCGACCTGCACGCGGTCCACGCACAGCGTGCACTTCGCCATCTTGCTGGTCTGGTCCGAGTAGCGCGGAATGTCGAACGGGCAGCCGGTCTCGCACATCCTGCAGCCGATGCACGCCTCCGGATTCACGTCGACGATCCCGTTCTGGTACTGGACGATGGCGCCCGGTGCGGGACAGGCCTTCAGGCATCCGGGGTCGGCGCAGTGCATGCACCCGTCCTTGCGCAAGAGCCAGGCAAAGTCCGGCCCGATCTCCCGCTCCCGGAACTGGATCAGGTTCCAGTAGTTCGCGTGGAGAGTCGGCATCGTCTGGTAGGTGCCCCGCTGCTCCGTCGGCACGATGTGCAGATCGTTCCATTCCTGGCAGGCGACCTCGCACGCCTTGCAGCCGATGCAGGTGGAGGTGTCGATGAGCTTCGACACGACCCTCAGGTTGCGAAGCTCCGTCTTCGAGTTCCAGACGCTGGCGGAAGACTGCCGGACTTCCAGGCCGTCGGCGGTCATGTCACGCCCTCCCCGGCCTTCTCGAGCCTGACCAGGAACGTCTTGAACTCAGGCGTCCAGGTGTTCGGATCCATCGCCGAGGGCGTGAGGAAGTTCGCGAGCGGCCCGACGTGGTTCGGATCGCCTTCGTAGCCCCAGTGCAGCGGGAACCCGATGTGCCACACGCGCTGGCCGTCGACGGTCAGCTGGCGCAGGCGCCTCGTCACCATGGCGACTCCTTCGATCGAGCCGCGCGCGGAGGTGACCCGGGCCCGCGAGCCGTTGGCGATCCCCTTCTCCCGGGCGAGCTCTTCCGGGATCTCGATGAAGAATCCCGGCTGCAGCTGATTCAGCTCGTTCGTGTGGTGGGTCCAGTAATGGTACATCTCGGTGAGCCGGTACGTCGTGCAGACCACGGGGAACTGGTCCCGGGTGCCGTACACGTCCTTGTTGGAGTGGAACCGGACGGTCACCGGGCTCGACGTCACTTTGGCGTGCAGCGGATTCGCGATCGCGGCCTCGGTCGCTTCGTAGTGCTCGGCGAAGGGCCCGTCGTTCAGCGACGGCGCGTAGAGGCGTCCGACGCCTTCGGGCAGCTGGATGAATGCGCCGTACTGGCCGGGCGGCGAGTTGGGCGCGATGTCGGGCACGTCGCCCACCCAGAGCTTTCCGTTCCAGGCGATGCCCGGGCGCGTCGGGTCCCAAGGCTTGCCCTGCGCGTCGGCGGAAGCGCGGTTGTACAGGACGCGCCGGTTCGCCGGCCAGGAGAACGCCCAGTTCGGGAACATGCCGAGGCCGGTGGGGTCCTCGGTGCCCCTGCGCGCGGCGTTGTTGCCCGCCTCGGTATAGACGCCGGAGTGGATCCAGCAGCCACAGCTGGTCGAGCCGTCGTCTTGCAGTTGCCCGAATCCGTCGAGTTGCTGTCCGGCGCGGCGGATCAGATTGCCGTCCTTGTCCTTCAGGTCGGTGACCGCCTTGCCGTTGATCTCCTTGAGAACCTCGCCTAGATCCGGACTTGCCGGCGTGCTGTAATTCCAGTTGACGTTCAACACCGCCTCGGGCAGCGCGCCACCCTCCTTGCGGTACAGATCGCGCACCGCCAGGAAGATGCGGGCGAGGACTTCCTGGTCCGTCTTCGCCTGCCCGGGAGGATCGAGCGCCTTCCACTTCCACTGCAGCCAGCGGGCAGAGTTGGTGAAGCTGCCGTCGGTCTCGGCGAAGCCGGAGCAGGGAAGCTGGAACACTTCCGTCTGGATCTGCGAGGAGTCGGGCCCGCCGTACTCCTTCGGCGCCTTCCAGAAGGTGGCGGTCTCGATCTGATAGTTGTCGCCGACCACCAGGAACTTCAACTTCGAGAGCGCGTTGATGATCTTGGAGGTGTTGGGGCCGACGCCCACCGGGTTGAAGCCGAAGGTGAGCAGACCTTCCGGGCCGGGCTCCGTGCCGCCCGCCCGCACCGAGTTGCCCCGGTACATGTCGTCATAGATGTAGAGCCAGGAATAGTTGCCGTCGATCTTGGGCAGCCACTGGTACCCCCAGTCGTTCTCCTTGGTCGCCGCATCGCCGTAGAGAGACTTGAGCAGGCTGACCATGAACTTGGGATAGTTCGACCAGTAGTTCATGCTCGCCCACGCCTGGTGGTTCAGCGTGGTGGGAGTCACGGTCGCCAGGTACTTCTTCAAGTCGACGGCCTCGCTCTCGGGAGTCTCGAGGTACCCGGGCAGGTTGTCGAAGACGCCGGCGATGTCGGTGGCGCCCTGGATGTTGGAATGGCCGCGCATCGCGTTCACGCCGCCGCCCGGCCGGCCGACGTTGCCCAGGAGGAGTTGCAGCGTGGCCGCCGCCCGGATCATCTGGACGCCGACGGAATGCTGCGTCCAACCGAGCGCGTACATGATGGTGCCCACCCGCTCGGCATTCCCGGTCGAGGTGACGACCTCCGCCACCTTGAGGAACTGCTCTTTGGGAGTGCCGCAGATCCGCTCGACCATCTCCGGCGTGTAGCGTTCGACGTGCTTCTTGAGCAGCTGCAGCGTGCATCGAGGGTGCTTCATCGTCCGGTCGACCTGGTACCCGTTGGTCTTCGGATCGGGCTCGTATGCCCAGGCCGACTTGTCGTACGCCGCCTTCTCCGGATCGAATCCGGAGAAGAGGCCGTCGTCGAAGGCGAACTTCTCGCCGACGATGTACGGGCCGGCGGTGTGGATCCGGACGTACTCCTCGTGGTAGCGGCCGGTCTCGAGCGCGTAGCGGATGATGCCGTTCAGGAACGCGATGTCGGTTCCGGGCCGGATCGGCGCGTAGACGTCAGCGACCGAGGCGGTGCGGGTGAAGCGCGGATCCACCACCACCAGCTTGGCGTTGCGGTGCCTCTTCGCTTCCACCGCCCACTTGAACCCGCAGGGATGGTTCTCCGCGGGGTTGCCGCCCATGACCAGGACGACGTCGGCGTTCCGGACGTCGACCCACCCGTTGGTCATCGCACCGCGGCCGAACGTGGCGGCCAGACTGGCCACCGTAGGACCGTGTCAGACTCTTGCCTGGCTGTCCCGGTAAGGGACGCCGAGCGCGCTGATGAACTTCCACTGCAGGAAGTTGAACTCGTTGGTATCGGTGCATCCGCCGACCACGGCCAGGCCCGGAGTGCGATTCACCGTCCGTCCTTGCGCGTTCTTGGCCACGAAGGTCCGGTCCCGCGTGGTCTTGATGTGGCGAGCGATCTGCTGGACGGCGTCGTCCCAGGAGATGTCCTCCCAGTGGTCCGAACCGGGCCGTCGCACCTTGGGCGAAAGGATCCGGTTCGGGTTGTCGATGTCGTACTTCAGCGTCGCGCCCTTCGGGCAGAGGGTGCCGCGGTTGGTGGGAGCGTCCGGATCCCCTTCGACGTGCACGACGGTGGACCTGACGTTCTTGGCCTTGTCGCCCAGCGTGTGGATGATGACGCCGCACGCCACCGCGCAGTACGGACAGATGCTCCGCGTCTCGGTCGTGCGCGCGATCTTGAGCTGCCGCATCTCGGCGCGGGCCCGCGACATGTCGAACCCGATTCCGACGGCCGCGCCCGCGACCGTTGCGCCTTTCAGGAACGTCCGCCGTCTCATCGAGCCTCCAGGCCGTTTCTCGCCCGAACCGGCCAGGATGCCCTTTCACGCGCCGTGCCGAGCCCGGATCCACCTGATCGGCGCCTGTCGGCTCAGGCCCTGTTCACGTTCCTGACAGTTGTCGCCGGGACGAGCAGGTCGAGCATTCCAATCGGAGCGCAACTCGCCAGGCTCGCCGGTATGCCCGCTCGCGTCTTCTGCGCCCTCTTGCTGGTCTCGTTCGGGTCCGCGGCAGCGACCCGCACGTTCAGGATCGATTCGAGCGGGAGCAGCCTTCGCATCCATGTCGGCAAGACTGGAATCGGCAGTTTTGCCGGACACGAGCACGAGGTCGTCGCTCGTTCGGTTCAAGGGGAAGTGGAGATCGATTTTGAGGATCTCTCGCGTTCTTCGGTGGAAATGAGCATCGATGCCACATCCCTGACCGTCAGCGCGCGGGACGAACCCGAAGGAGACGCTGCGAAGGTCGAGCAGGCGATGAAGGGAAGCCATGTGCTCGATGCAGCCAGGTTTCCGGTCATTCGCTTCCGTTCGCAACAGGTCACGGTCAAGGAGCTCCACGCGGGCTCGTACGAGCTCAACGTGGCAGGCGATCTGTTGCTTCATGGCGCCGTGCAGCCGATCGTCGTGCCGCTCCAGGTCCAGTTGCGTGACG
>Ga0209686_1001130_pt1 | contig 13326 bp, 9 predicted proteins | sample GraSoiAngelo_126_FD_185883 | JGI IMG/M metagenome (GOLD analysis project Ga0209686, IMG submission 185883) | Grasslands soil microbial communities from the Angelo Coastal Reserve, California, USA - 14_0927_09_20cm (SPAdes) (version 2) | ecosystem: Environmental > Terrestrial > Soil > Grasslands ...
ACGGTTACGACTTCGTTCTGCTGACAAACATCTTTCATCATTTCGATGTGCCCACTTGCGAGAAACTGATGCGCCGCGTCCATCGAGCGCTGAAGCACGGGGGCCAAGCCATGACGCTCGAATTTGTTCCGAACGAGGACCGCGTCTCCCCGCCCATGGCGGCCGCTTTTAGTCTGGTGATGCTGGCGGGTACAGACAGAGGAGACGCCTATACCTTCGCGCAATATGAGAGGATGTTCGGCAATGCCGGGTTCGCAAGAACGACCTTGCATCCCGTTCCGGAAGTACCGCAACAAGTTCTGCTTTCAGAGAAATAGGAATCCCATGAGGAAAAGTGCCAAACCGGCAGGCAAGAAGACCACTTCGAGCAGCAACGATCGGGCATTGCGCGAACACCTCGTCTATCTTTTGAAAGGCGGCGGCGCGCACGTCCATTTCATGGACGCCGTCGAGGGCTTCCCCGAGGCCAAACGCGGAGCCTTTATAGCGGGACTGCCGCATACCGGCTGGCAGCTCCTGGAACATTCGCGGATCGCGCAATGGGACATCCTGGAATTCAGCCGCAATCCCAAGCATGTTTCCCCCGGATTTCCCGAAGGGTACTGGCCGACAACGCCTGGGCCGGCGAATGAGGCCGCGTGGCACAAGTCCGTGGAGGCATTTGTGCGAGATCTCGAGGAAATGATCAGTCTCGTGAAGAATCCGAAGACCGATTTGTTCGCCAGGGTTCCCCATAGGGACGGCCAGACGATCTTGCGCGAAGCGTTGCTCGTGGCGGACCACAACGCCTATCATCTCGGCCAACTCGTCGATCTCCGGAGGGCGCTCGGAGAATGGCCAACCCCGTGAAAACCCCATGATGGCCCGTGATTCGCTCGAACCTCGGGAAACCGGGAATGGTGTTAGCATGGTGGGCTGACGCTTGACCGCTTTTGGACTCGTTTTCATTCCTTTGGAGGGCGAGCAGCCATGATGCACATCGAAAATATTTCCGAAAAAACGCAAGAATTCTCGGGCAGCCGGCGCGGATTTTTGCAGGGCATGCTTGGCGCTGGCGCCTTTGTATTGAGCGTGCGCTGGATGCCCGACCAGCTGTTGGCCGCCACCGTGAATGGCAACCCCGCCGACGCCATGAGCAAGGCGGTGCTGCACCCCGGCGTTTACTTGGCCGTCGATACGGACGGAACGGCCTATGTCGTGGCGCATCGCTCGGAAATGGGAAACGGCGTGCGAACGTCCTTGCCGCGCATCGTTGCGGACGAACTCGACGCGGACTGGGCGCGCGTGAAAGTTGTGCAGGCCACAGGCGATGAGAAATACGGGGACCAGGATACCGACGGCTCGCACTCGGTCGTCAGCTTCTTTGTGCCTTTGCGCGAAGCCGGTGCGACGGCGAGGCTGATGCTGGTCCGCGCGGCCGCCAAGCAATGGAATGTTCCGGAAGCGGAATGCTCCACGGAATTGCACATGGTGGTCCACAAGAACTCCGAGAAGAAGCTGGGGTACGGAGAACTGGCGGCCGCCGCAGCGAAACAGGAGGTGCCTAAGAAGGAGGAACTTAAACTCAAGCCCCGCAGCGCATGGCGGTACATCGGAAAAGATACCGCCGGTTACGACCTGAAGGACTTGTGCACAGGCAAGGGCGTCTTTGGGCAGGACACCCACATGGCGGGGATGATATATGCGAGCGTGCTGCATCCTCCGGTGTTGGGCAGTGCCGTGAAATCGGTGGACGACAAGGCGGCGCTGCTCGTCGGCGGGGTCAAGCAGACGGCGACCATCCCTACCTTCAAGCCTCCGGTTCTGTATCAGGCCCTCGGCGGGGTGGCGGTGCTCGCCGACAACACCTGGGCCGCCATGCAGGGCAGAAAGAAATTGCAGGTCGAGTGGGAAGAGAGTTCTCACCGCGTCTTCAATTCCGGCGCCTATCGGAAACAGTTGCAGGAGACCGCGCAAAAGCCCGGAAAAGTCGTGCGTGAAGTAGGAAACGTGGACGCGGCGTTTGCGCAAGGCGGCAGGATCATCGAAGCCGAATACTACGCCCCGCTGCTCGCGCATGCTTCGATGGAGCCGCCGGCGGCGCTCGCGGTTTACCGCGATGGAAAGGTAGAAGCCTGGGCGCCCACGCAAAGCCCCGTGGGCGCGCGCGATGCCATTGCGGCAGCGGTGGGTGTGCCGAAGGCAGACGTGACGGTGCACGTTACTTTGCTGGGTGGCGCGTTTGGGCGAAAATCGTTCCCGGACTACGCGGTGGAGGCAGCGGTGCTCTCGAAAAAAACGGGGAGACCGGTGAAGGTCGTCTGGAGCCGCGAGGACGACATCAAATTCGACACCTACCACTCCGTTTCGGCGATGTATATGAAGGCTGCGCTCGGTGCGGATGGAAAGCCGACCGCCTGGCTGCAGCGCACCGTGTTTCCTCCGATCGGCTCGACCTTCAATGCCGATGCGGTCTATTCCGACGCCGGGGAACTCGGGCTGGGTTTCTCCGATCTGCCGTTCGCGATCCCCAATCATCGCTCCGAGAACGGACCGGCCACGGCGCATGTGCGAATTGGATGGTTCCGGTCGGTGGCTAACATCTATCACGCCTTTGCGATTCAGTCGTTTGCCGATGAACTGGCGCATGCGGCCGGGAAAGACCCGCTTGAGTATTCCCTCGAGCTTCTGGGAGCGGACCGCATTATTCCGAAAAGCGAGTTGCCGAAGGACTATGAGAATTACGGGCAGCCTTATGAGCAATATCCCATTGACACGGCGCGGTTCCGACGGGTGCTGCAATTGGCGGCGGAAAAATCCGGCTGGGGCAAGAAGAAACAAGGCCAGGGATTCGGGATGGGCTTGGCGATGCACCGGAGTTTCCTGACCTACGCGGCGTCGGTCGTGCAGGTGCAGCTAAACGATGCGGGCAGAGTCGAGATTCTGCGCGTGGACACGGCCCTCGATGCGGGGACGGTGGTAAACCCGGACATGGTGCGTAATCAATTTGAAGGCGCGGCAGTGATGGGAACCAGCATCGCCTTTTACGGGGAAATCACCGCGACGAATGGCGCCATTGACCAGTCGAACTTCAACGATTACCCGGTCGCGCGCATGAATACCGCTCCGCGGGAAATCCACGTGCACGTCGTGGAAAGCGACGCGCCTCCGGGGGGTATCGGGGAGCCGGGCCTCCCCGCGATAGCGCCCGCGATCTCGAACGCGGTGTTTTCGGCCAGCGGAAAGCGCATCCGCGAATTGCCGCTGTCCAAAGCGGGATTGGCTTAACAACTCTCTTTGAAAAGCAGGCGGCGCACACCGAGCTATTCGACCAGTTGCAGGTTGAGGGCAATGCGCACGCCGTTGACGAGCACGACGCTCTGGTCGAGCAACTGCTGGTTGGTGATTTCCGCATTGACGAATTTCTTAAGCTCGGCGCGCGGGCAGATGAACTCGACGGCTTCGGAGGTTTCCTTGGCCGTCGGCGAAAGCTTGTTAAGCACGGAAAAGTCGAACAGCTCGAACTCCACATCCGGCGAAATGCGCTCCGAAATGTCTTTCAGCAGCGGCGCCAGGAAAAGGTCGAAGCTCTCGGCGGCCCGCTTGTAAATCGAGCCCCTCGCGGGCGCGAATTGCCGCGAATTCTTCAGGGTCATCTCGAGTGCGATCTGGTCGTGGAAAAGCACAAAGGTAGGCGGCGCGTACGCGACGAAACGAAATTTCGCTGCGCCTTCTTTCGCGAGCGCGCTCAACTGCGATTGATATTTTTCTTCGAGGCGGTTCGCGTCCGCTTGCGTTAGCCGAGGAGTTTCTGGCGAGGGATCGGCCGCTCGAGGTGCAGCGGGCTTGGCGCCGGCCGGGGCTGCGGGAGCAGCCGGAGGAGGATTCACCGGCTTCAGCAGCACGGAATGCGAGGTCAGTGCGGAAGAGCGCGCTGACGAAGTGGCATCCGGATTGGCGGGAATGGACCGCCGAAGCGTCTCGACATTCAGCGGATCGCGCTCGGTTAGCGACAGGCCGTAGTCCACCCCGCTCACAAACACTTTCGAGCGGTTCAGGATTTCCTGGCGCTCCGAATCGCTGCTCGCGCGCGAGATTGCCCAGGCGTCCGCGCGGTCAAAGACCACCACCAGGGTTTCTTTCCCTTCAAAATCGTAGCTTCGGTTGTTGGTGCGCGCGTGATGCGCGATCTCGAAGCCGATTCCATCGCACGGCAAATCTTCCGGCAGAGCCGCGGTGACCACCTGCAAAATCGGAAGGATCACGGAACGAAAGGTAGCGGTTGCGCGTTCGTTTTGCGTCAGGCGAAGCGTGTCGTACGCCGCGTTGTAATTTCCGCTGACCTTCAGTATCGCGCGGTCCTTGAAGCGCACAAACTCCAGTCCCCGCGTATCCGCTTCCGCCTGTTTTGCGGGATCGAGACCGACGTAGCGGCTCAGATAAAAAGGAAAAGGGAATTTGGTTTTGGCGACGGAGTGGTTGATTGCGATCAACTGCTGGAAATGAGCCTGCTCGAGAGCTTGCAGGTCGGGATTCAGGACTTCGCTGGGGCTCACCTGCGCCGAGGCCGGCATGGCACAAAACGCGAGCAACGGCAACGCGAGCAGAGTCTTCTTGCTTTGAAAACCTAGCGAGCGTGCGGATTTCATGGGCCGAAAAAGTATCTCCTATCTGGCCGAATATTGCGATCCGGGCCGGCCGGGAGGCTGGTACGGCGGCTGGGCGATCGCGCGCGTGAAAGCGATGACCGAGCGGATTTCCTCCGGCGAGAGCGTGCGCCCGTAAGGCGGCATCATCGCCGATTTTCCCAAGGCGCTGCCGCCGAGGGTGATGATGTTCCCGAGGTACTCGTCGCTCTCGGCGTTGAGCGTTGCGCCGTCGTCGAGCAGTGCCGGTACCGGCGTGAGGTTCGAGCGATTTGACGGGCCCGCGGGGGTCGAGTCCGCGTGGCACCACACACAATATTGGTAGAAGACGCGCTTACCCTGAGCTTGCTGGTAGCCGAGTGGAATCATTTTTGTGGAATCGTTCCAGTCCGCTTCCGAATCATACGCTGCGAGAAGCGGGTCGACCTTTGCAGTTCGAGCGTGCTTGCGGCAGCCGGAGGCACCGCAAAGAGCGGCGACACCGAGAGCAGCCACTGCCAAGTTGCGGATTCTCATCGCCCTGCCCCCTGCTCGGAAGCCAGGGCTCCGATGTTGACGGCGGTCTTCTGCGGCTTGATTCCTGCGCGCAGCGTCACGAGGTAGGCGGTCAGCGCCAGAATCTCTTCGTCTGTGAAGTTTCGGCGCGGTTCAATGGAATCCGGAATCAACGCTTGAGGATTTCTGAGCCAGGCTTCGATCCAAGCGGGCGTCAGCCAGCCTCCGGCATTACTCAGGTTGGGACCCACGTATCCGCCAGAGCTGCCGATCGTGTGGCAGGACTGGCACTGATATTTCACCTCATAGAGCTGCTTGCCAAGCGTGGCCATCGCCGGAGTGAACTCCTTGGCGTCCTTGCTTGCCGGGTTCACCGCCGGATGCTGCATGACCAAGGCGAGGTAATCGGCCAGCGTGGCCGCGTCCTTGTCGCTCATGTTGAGTTGCGGCATGCGCAAAATGAGCGTCGGGCGCAATGTCTGCGGGCTCTTCAGGAACTCCACGAGCCACTGCCGCTCGGCGCGGCTGCCTTCGTAGGTCAGGTCGGGCGCCAAGTCGCCGCCGTAGCCATTGAATCTGTGGCAGGCGTAGCACTTATAGCGTTCGTAGACTTCGGCAAACGAGCCGGTGGCGCGGAAGGAGGATGGTTTGCGCGGCACGAGGAGGTTTTCGAAGGCGCTCGTTGGCGGCGCGCCTTTCATGCTAAGCAACGCCGTGGTGACGGCGTCGAGATCCGGTTGATTCCAACTGTATCGCGGCATGCGCGCCGCAGGATTGACCGAAACGGGATCCTCGAGCTTGGCCTGGATGTAAGAGACCAGGTTGTGCGGAATTTTCGCCGCGCCGAATTCGAGTTCCGAGGCGTTTTTTCCTCCGAGCGCGCTCAAGTCCGGCCCAAAATCTTTTTGCGGGTTCACGCCTTCGATGGTGTGGCAGCTCGCGCAACCTTTCTCAATAAACAGCCCGCGCCCGAGCTGGATTTCCTCATCCGCTGGCGGATCGAGTTTCGGAACGTCGCTGAGCAAATCGGAATCAACCAGCTTTGTCGTGATGTACTGGCTGACTTTGTACAGGTCCTCATCCGACCAGCCGTAGCGCGTCATGCGCGTGTGCGGCAGATAGGCCTCCGGATCGCGCAGCCAGGCGATCAGCCAGTCCGTATTGACCTTGCTGCCCACTTTTGTGAGCTCGGGGCCAATATCGCCGCCGATCAGCTTCGTTTCTCCGGCGCGCGTGACGGCCAGCGAGTGACAGGTGGTGCAGAACATCTGCCGGAAGCGAAGCTCCCCTTGCGAAATCAGTTCCGGATTTTTGCTCCAGGCGGCAACGACGGCCGGAGAAATCTTGTACGGCCGAAGCGCCTTTGCTTTTTGAACGCTGAGGTAAGCCGCCAGCGCGCGAAGTTCCGTCTCGCTGAGCCGGAACTTTGGCATGCGCGGCTCTTCCTCGGTTTCGTAGCCATTGACGGTGACGTTGCCGTCCTTGTCCACAATCGTGCGCGGTTCCTTGAGCCATTTGTAAATCCATTCGCGGCTGACTTTCGTGCCGATGCTCGTGAGGTCCGGGCCGAGCATCGCGGGCCGCTCGATGCCCTGCATTTTGTGGCAACCTTGGCAATTGAATTCGGCCAGGAGCTGGCGGCCGCGCGCAAGCTGCGGCGTTTGCGGCAGATCGGATTGATGGCAGGTTCCGCAGGAAGCCTGGATGAAGTGCGTGGGCAAGACCGGCTGCTCCCAGGCGAGCGTGGACTCGTGAGCTTCGGCGACTTCCGTGGCCGGCCCCTGGCCGCGATGACAAATCGTGCAGCCCCACTCGCGCATGTTGTGCGGAATCGGCGGATGCGCGCGAAAAGGCTGCGGAACAGACTTATCCGCAAGGCTCGATTGCGTGATTCCCTGATGGCAGGTGGTGCAGCGGTCGACCACGTTCATTCCGGGGAGCCAGATTTGATCAATGCCCGGGCTGTAATCGGCGGTCAGCCGCTTCGTATCCGGGCGACCCTGCGCAAAGCGCAGATAAGAACGTTTGTACTGCTTCCACTCGCGGCGGTAGTCCTTGAAAGGCGAAATGGCCAGCACGGCCAGGAAGATCAGGCTCAAGACCGCAAAAACGAAGCGCATGCGGTCGGTTACCTTGCCCATCGCTTCAGCCGGCATAGGTCCCCCAAGGCCACACCCAAGACCAGCCTGGGCCGCGGAAGAAGGTGCCCACAGCGGTCAGGCAAACGGCGACAGCAATGAACCAGGTCATGATCCACCAGGAGAGTGGCTTGCTGCCCAACGATCCTAACCATCCTTTCCGCGCCTGCCTGCCGGTGTAGGAGATCACCAGGAGCGTGGCCAGTAACGCGGTCGGCACAAAAATCGTCCAGGCATGAAACCCGGCGAGCAACGCGAGGAGCATGAGCGCCACGATCAAGATGGTGCGCAGATGTTGCGCAGGGTGGTACGCCCAGAGGGCCCGGCCCTCGATGTTCACGTTGAAATAAGGAATGAAGATCAGCGCGACAACGAGGGTGGGGATCAGGATGCCGGCCACAAACGGCGGGAAAAAGTGCAGCAATTCCTGGAGGCCCAGAAAGTACCACGGCGCTTTGGCAGGGTTGGGGGTGAGCAGCGGATTGGCGAGCCGCTCGAGCGGCGCGTCCCAGACGAGCGCCACGATCACCATGGCGATCACCAAAACCTGAAATGCAATCGCCTCGCGGATCAACAGATGAGGGAAGGTCATCAACTGCGGGCCGCGCTCGCCCACGACCTTGGCGGATGTCTTCTTCGTGACGAAGACAACGCGCCGCGGCTCTTTCTTCGCATCCGAACTAAGCCCGATTTTATTCTTTTCCATCTTCGTCCTTGGGCTTGACGGTCAAACCGCCGTCTTTTTGCACGCGCCAGAAATGAATTCCGATCAATACAAAGGCGGCAAGCGGAAGAATCACGACGTGAAGCACGTAAAAGCGCAGCAAAGCGTTTTCTCCCACGATGTTGCCGCCGAGAAGCAGGAAGCGCACTTTGTGCCCGATGAACGGCATGGCGGAAATGATATTGGTGCCGACGGTGACGGCCCAGAACGCAAGTTGATCCCAGGGCAGCAAATAGCCGGTGTAACTGAGGAACAGGGTCAAGAGGAGGAGCACCACCCCGACAACCCAGTTGAATTCATGAGGAGGTTTGTAGCCGCCACGGTAGAAGACGTGAAACATGTGCCAGAAGACGGCGAAGACCATCAAGTGCGCGGCCAGGCGGTGGAGATTCCGCAGGAATACGCCGTTCGCAACGACAAATTGGAGGTCCTTCATGTCGCGGTAGGCGTTTGGCGCCGCCGGATGGTAATAAAACATCAGCAAGATTCCGGTGACGAACAGAACGATGAAGAGGATGAAAGAAATCGACCCGAGATAATAGGAAGCGCGCACGCGGAGCGACTTTTCGCGAACTTTGACCGGCATCCAGTGGAGGAACAGGTTCCCGAAAATCGCCAGGCTGCGCGTGCGGTTGGTATTGGCCGGGCCGCGGCGGAAGACGGACTTCCACACTTTCGTCTCGCGAAGGTTGTGGAGGGCGGATTGAAAACAGCTAGCCATGTTTCCCTCAAACTTTCAAAACCTGCGAAGCCTTGATGATTTGCAGCTTGTCCACGACCAGCTCGCCGTCGGCCGCGAGAGAAATCGCAAAGTGAGGAAGCGGCCGCGGCGCGGGCCCTTCGATCTTTACGCCGTCGGGACGAAATGTGCTGCCATGGCACGGGCAGGCAATCATGTCCGCGTCCGGTTTCCATTGCGTGATGCAGCCAAGGTGCGTGCACACGGCGGACACTGCGTAAAAGCCCTCCGGCATGCGCACGATGTAAACCTGCTGGTCCTGCAAGAACGTGACGGAATGCACGGGATAAAGGTCGGGATTACCGGCGCGAAACGTGGTGGAAGGCTCGAACAAAACATTGGGCGAAAAATATTGATAAGTTACCGCGACCGAGCCGAGGCCCGCGATGCCGAGCGCCCCCATGGTGATCTCGTTGAGAAAATCGCGCCGCGTGACTCCCTGGCCCACCGGGATGGCGAGCGGCGAACCCGCAACCGAAGATGTTTTTGTGTCGCTCATGATGGGAGAGTCATCTCCTCGCTTTGCGCTAAACTCGGGTCGTGATCGAAAACCTCGAAAGCTTCCATGGTGATGGTGTGCACCGGGCAGCGCTCGGCGCAAAGGCCGCAGCGGATGCAAATCGTCTCATCCTTGACCATCACCGAGCCTTGCGAAGCTCCCAGCTCCGCTGGCGAAAAGTGCAGCAGTTCGTTCGCGCGCGCTTCGGAAGTGGAGGCGAGTTGCTGGCGCGTCTCACCGGAGAATTCGAATTGGCTTAAGGGAACGAGCTCGAGACAGTTTTCCGGACAGACATCCACGCAGCCGCCGCAGAGGATGCATTCGCTGCCGTTGGCTTCATTCCCTTCGAAGATCGTATTGATCCAGCACTGCAAACAGCGTGAAGCTTCCCTCCGCGCCTGCTCTTCCGTGAATCCGGTCTCCACCTCGGAAACACCGGTGCGCCGTTCGAGAGGAATTGTGGGAACGGCCAGGCGGGAATACTCGTCGTATTCCTCGGCCATTTGGTGATGGTCGAGGACACTGATTTGCACGAACTGCGGCTTGGGTTGCCACTCCGGCCCGCGAAGGAACTTGTCGATTTGCTCGGCGGCCTTTTTGCCGTCAGCAACCGCATTGATGATGAGCCGGGGCCCGAAGGCGATGTCGCCTGCGGCAAAAATCCCTGGCGCAGCGGTCATCAGCGTTGCGGGATCAATCTTCAAAGTGCCTTGGCGCGTGGTTTCGATGCCATCGGAGGGTTTCAAGAAAGAGAGATCGGAAGCCTGCCCAATGGCGAGAATCACCGTGTCACAAGGAAGGATGGTTTCCGTGCCCTCGGCAAACTTCGGGTTGAAGCGCTTTTGCTCGTCAAAAACAGAGGTGCAGCGAATCACTTCAAGCCCGGTGAGTTTTCCGTTTTTGCCCACAAACTGTTTGGGGCCGAGGGAGGGATGAATCTTGATTCCCTCCCTCAGGCCTTCGTCGATCTCTTCCTCCGACGCGGGCATTTCCTCGCGAGACTCCAGGCAAACGAGATGGACTTCGCGGGCGCCCATTCGCAACGCCTGCCGCGAGACGTCCATGAATTCCTTCATGGCGACGTCCAACTCGCTGGAGGTCAGCTCGTTTGGAAGGACCACTCCGGTGATGTCCTTCATGAATTTTTGCTGCTGCTCGCGCATGGCGGAACGCGCCACGTCAATGGCCACGTTTCCCCCGCCGATAACGACAACTTGCTTGCCAATTTGGAAGCGATAGCCAAGATTGACATTCAGGAGAAAGTCGATGCCCTTCACCACGCCGTCTAGATCGTTGCCGGGAAGGTGGAGGTCGCGGCTGCGGTGCAGGCCGAAGGCCATCAAAATGGCTTGGTAGCCCTGGCGGCGGAGGTCTTCGAGGGAAAAGTCGCGGCCCAGCCGCGTATGGAGAAGCAGTTCCGGGCCAAGGTCGAGGATTTCGCGAATCTGTGCTTGCAAGACGTCGCGCGGCAGGCGGTATTCCGGAATGCCGAGGTGCATCATGCCGCCCGGCACGGCAGCAGCCTCGAAAATGGTAACCGGATAGCCGAGTAGTGCCAGATCGTGTGCGGCGGACATGCCTGCCGGGCCGGACCCGATGATGGCCACCTTTTCGGAGCGAGCGACACGCGGACGCCTCGAAAAAACGTCGATGGGGTTGCGTGACTCCGGCCCATGGCGCTCGGTCACAAAGCGCTTCAAGGCGCGAATGGAGATGGGCGCGTCAAACTGGCCTCGTCGGCAGGCTGGTTCGCAAGGATGACCGCAGACGCGGCCGCAGATCGAAGCAAAAGGATTAGGGACCCGGGCATAGCGATACGCCTCCTCGTACCTCCCCTCGGCGATGAGGGAGACGTAGCGGCCGGCCTGGGTATGGACGGGACAGGCCTGCATGCAGGGAAAGTTGGACTCGAGCCACTCGAGGTCCACCAATTTGGTTCGGGTCTTCAAGGAGCGCTCCGCGATCTCTGTCACCGCTACTTCTTGACCGTCAGTTCTACACTGGCTGTCGCACCACTCACATCCACTGCCTGCGTGGTTGGTTTCCCGTCCTCGCTCCAAGTCTTCAGCGTGTACTTCCCGGCAGGAATGTTCTTGATTTCAAAGTTGCCGTCCTTGTCGGTGACTGCGAAATAGGGAGTCGGGGTGACGACGACATAACCCGACATTTCCGGGTGCACGTTGCAGAGCAGGGATGCCACACCTACATCGTTGAATTGGAAAGGCTTCTTCTCGCCCTTTGGCCAGGTGCCCAGGTTGTGCGCCAGCTTCTTGTTGCCGCTGATGGAGGGCCAGTAGACGTTGTGCCCGACGGAGTCGCTGTTCAGGAATTCCACCGTAGTGCCCTGCTGGGCCGCAACGACGTGCGGAACAAACGCCATTTTCCGCTGGTCGACCACCACCGGATCTTTCGGAGCGTCAAATTTCTTGTCCGGAATGACATCCACGTACACCGCAATGTTCTCCGCAGACTTGATGCCCTGGACACTCACCTTGCCCTTGATTTCATTGGCCTTGACAACGCTGACCAATGCCAGAGTGAGACCTACAGCCACACCTTTTGCTGCGATTTTCACGAGACTCATGACATTCCTCTCTTGTTCGAATTCTTCCTGCACTTCAGACTTTCCAAAGCAAACTTGGTTTAGAAAACGTAGTCGATGCCCGCTTGGAAGGTGTTCGGACGGAAAAACAGGGTGTTTCCCGTCACGGGATCGCTATAGGGCTGGCCAAATGTGTATTGATATTCGCCGACGATCTTGATGTTGGCACGCGCCAGTATCTGGAAGCCTGGGCTGAAGCGATTGCGCGTCTGGTGTTCTGACGCTGGTGCGCCATTAATGAAGTCGGCGTGGGAGTTCACGGCGTCGTAATGGAACGTGCCGATGAGCCACGGATAGAACCAATAATTGGCGCCGGCGAAACCGCCGGAGAACTTCACCGCCGGCGCAGCGGCAATCGTCGCGGGCGGTCCCGCAGTGAACAAGTGGTTGTCGTCGTGGCCGTACATTGCGAGCCCGAATAGCTCCAGATGGCGGTACTTGAAGCGCAGGTCGCCGCCGACACGGTAGAACGGCTCTTCGACGGTGGTCAGAATGCCGGGGAAGGTCGTACCGTCCTGATTCTGCTCGTTCTTCCCGTGGTAATAATAGAAACCCAAGCGGATCGAAGTGTGGTCGCGGGGACCAGTTGGCCCGGCAGCCTGGATGGCGTTGCGGCTTTCCGGGTCACGCTCCAGATTGAATCTTTGGGAAAGGCGAACGTAAACATCTTTCGAACTACGGGCGGCGTCTCCCGCGTTGCTCCCGTTGATCACGGCCACCGACCAGTCAAAGTTTCCGTTGTTGGGCGTCCCGCCGAATTCGATGCCGCGTTGCGCCGAGCCAAAAATAACTGGATTGTTTGTCGTTGTACCCGTGGGTCCGAGGTTGGTTTGGCTGTAAATGTCATAAGGCGACAAATAAATCGTTTTCGCCTGCGTGAAGGGCAAATCCAGCTCGAATTGTCCGAACCGCACGTTCAACGCGTTCTTCGGCAATCCGATCCCATGGCCCAGATCGCTGTATTTCAGCCAACCGTCGCCCATGGCGCCGCTGGCATTCGCGGCGTCTACCGAAATGTCGTCGTCGATCCAGAAGGAAAGGTTTTGGCCGAAACTCCCAGCGCTGATGATCGTGAAGGTGTTGGGGGCGAACAAGTCGGTACGGGGAGTGAATCCAGTTTGGGTGATGAAGCCTGCGGGCTGCTTGCGGTTCAATGTGAAGTTACCCTCGTACCGGAAGGCAATGGGCAGAAAGCCCGGAATCTCGCCCGGGTACACGGCGCCGGGAAAAGCTTCTTTCTGGGCTTTCGAGCCAAGGAGAACTGGGGGTTCCTTGACGAAGGTTTCGTCATCTTTAGGGAACTTGAAGCCGTTTTTCTTGAATGCTTCCCCGAAGTCGTTCAATTCCGGATAGTTGTTGTGGCAGGTAGTGCAAGAGGTCTGGTACTTCCGGGAGAACGCAGGAATGGCAGAACTCTTGGGAGCCGACGCCAATACCGACGAGAGCACAACCAAGGCCGCAACTACCGCAAAGAAACTACTGTCCCGCGTATGGTATCTCATCA
>Ga0209686_1001133_pt1 | contig 13306 bp, 12 predicted proteins | sample GraSoiAngelo_126_FD_185883 | JGI IMG/M metagenome (GOLD analysis project Ga0209686, IMG submission 185883) | Grasslands soil microbial communities from the Angelo Coastal Reserve, California, USA - 14_0927_09_20cm (SPAdes) (version 2) | ecosystem: Environmental > Terrestrial > Soil > Grasslands ...
GCCGAGGTGACTCTTGTTGGGGGTGCCGTCGACGTCGAGCATCGCGTAGTCCACCGCGATCTGCTCCTCGGCCGACACGCCCTCGAGCCGCGGGCCGATCACCTCGTTCACGTTCTTCACCGCCTCGAGCACGCCCTTGCCGCCGAACCGCTTCTGATCGCCGTCGCGCAGCTCGACCGCTTCGTGCTCCCCGGTGGAGGCGCCGCTCGGCACGGCGGCCCGTCCGGCCGCGCCGCTCGAAAGGGTAACGTCCGCCTCGATGGTCGGGTTGCCCCGACTGTCGAGGATCTCGCGCGCGCGCACCGAGATGATCGTGCTCATGATGGCCCGTACCCTAGCGGTCGACGCCCTCGGCGTCAACGCGCGCCTTCAAGGCGAGGATCGCCGCATGCGCCCGGTCGCGCAGCTCACGGCGCCGCTCGACTGTCATCCCCGCCGTGGAGATCGGCTCGCCGATCACGACCCGGATCGGCCGCGGTCGCAGCAAGAACCGCCCCTTCGGCATGATCTCAAACGTGTTGCCGACGTACACGGGCACCACGGGCACCTGGGCGGCGATGGCGAGGCCGAAGGGCGCGTTCTTGAACGGCAGCAACTCTCCGGTGCGGCTCCGCGTCCCCTCGGGAAACAACAATGCCGAGGTGCCACTCCGGATCACCTCGGCGGCGCGCCGGTAGGCCTCCAGGGCCCGAGCCGGATGCGCGCGGTCGATCGTCAGGTGGCCGGCCGTCACCATCGCGCGGCCCAGGAGCGGGATCCTGGCGAGCTCCTGCTTCGCTACCATCCGCACCGACCCCGGCAGCGTGGCCGCGAGGGCCCAGATGTCGAACATCGACGAGTGGTTCGCGGCGTACAGGACCGGGCGGTCGGGAATGCGGTCCAGGCCCTCAGCCCGCACTGGGGTCCCGGCCGCCCAGAGCACCTGGCGCGACCAGTCGTTCGTGCCCCAGTCGTAGACGCCCCCCCCTCCGGGCCGCCGCTTCACGCCCAGCAGAGCCGCGACGATCACGCCCGTCGCGTGAATCACGCTCGAGACCACGACCACCAGGTAGAACCACAGGGTGCGGATCATCGCGCCGGAAAATGATCGAAGCCGGGAGGAGGCGTGATCGGTCGGCCGTCGTAGGTCACGCGCACACCGCGGCCCGCGGTACAGGCGCCGATCCGCGTGAGCGGCAGCCCGGTGGCACGACCGAACGCCTTCGCGTCCGCGGGCCCGAAGCGTCGCGGCATGGCCACGAGCAGCTCGTACTCCTCTCCGCTCCGCACGGCTGCGAATGGCGTGACACCCGGCCAGCAGGGAACGCGCTCCAGCTCGATCGCAACGCCGACACCCGAGGCGGCCGCGAGATGTCCCGCGTCACCCGCCAGGCCGTCGGAGATGTCGATCATGGCGCGCGCTCCCCGGCGCGCCAGCCAACGTCCCGCGGCAATCCGCGGCACCGGCCCCCCGGCGCCCCCGCCCAGCCCGGAGCGCCGCGAGCGCCAGCCCAGCACCGCCCAGCCGCCCCGTCACCCACAGCCCGTCCCCCGGGCGCGCGCCGCTGCGCCGCACGGGTCGCTGGGCGACCCCGAGCACGCACACATCCACGAGATAGCGTGGGGAGCGCACGAGGTCTCCGCCGAGCACACTCGCGCCGACACTCCGCGCGGCTGCGCCCACTCCGGCCATGATCTGAACGGCGGGTGAGGCGTTGCCGGCAGGGCGTTCCCGGCGACCGTCAGGAAGTCCTTTAGGGTTGCCGGGCACTCCCAGCGAAACCAGGACGCCGAGCGGTGTGGCGCCTTCGGCTGCGAGGTCTGAGAGGGCCGCCGCCGTCGCGCGCCAACCGATCTCCCGCAACGCGAGCCAGTCGGTGCGGAAGTGCACGCCCTCGAGCGAGAGATCGATGCTGATGGCGAGCGTCCGGCCGCCGACGGAAAGCAGCGCGCAGTCGTCGCCCAAGTCGCGGCCCGCGGCGCCGAGCGCCGCGAAAATGGCGCGCAGGCGGTCGAACTCACCCCCTCGGCCCAAGCGGAGTGACCGGCCCCTCACGCCGTCTCCGGCGGCTCCAGCACCGTGAGCACGGGAGGGCCAACCGGCTGCGTGTTGGTCCAGGCGCGCCAGATTTCGGGCAGCGCGGCCAGCACATCGGCGGGACGCAGGCTGCGGGCAGTCCACTGACGCGCGCCGTGCTCCGCCGCCCGCCCCAGCGCGTGGGCGCCCAGCGCGGCGGCCTCGGGCCCCGCGCTGCCGCGGGCGAGGAACGCGCCGATGAAGCCGGCGAGCAAGTCACCCGAGCCGCCCGTGGCGAGTCCGGGGTTGCCGCTCGCCACCACGTGGATCGGCCCGCGCAGGTCCGCGATTACGGTCGGCACGCCCTTCAGCAGCACGGTGCCCTTCACCTTCTGGGCGGCCTTCGCGGCGGCAGCCCAGCGGTCGTTCGCCGCCGTGTCGGCGAGCTCGTCGCCGAACTGGGCGCGGAACTCGCCCAGGTGCGGCGTGAGCACCACCGGTCGCTCCGCGCTACCGCGGAACAGAATGAGGGCGTCGGCGTCGAGCACGGTCGGGATCGGACGACGGGCGAGGACGGCCTGCAGGAACTGGGCGCGGGGCGGCTCGCGGCCCAGGCCCGGACCGACGACCAGCGCGTCGGCCCACTCGAGCGCCTCGGCGGCCTCGGGCTCGAGCTCCGGACCGAGCGCCGACTCGACGGTCAACACGTCGGGGAGACTCGCGCGCGCCGCCTCGATTGTCTCCTTCGCGGCCACGAGCTTCACGAGGCCCGCGCCGGCGGCGAGCGCCCCGCGCGCGGCGTGGAGCGCGGCGCCCGTCATGCCGTGGGCGCCGCCGACCACGGTGACGCGGCCGCGGTCGCCTTTGTGCATCGTGGGCGTGAGCTTCGGGAGCCGCGCCCCCGCCCACCCGTCCGTCACGAGCAGGGGCCACACGGGATCGGCGGGCGGGAGCCCGATATCGACCACTACGATCTTGCCGCACCACTCGCGCGCCAGCAGGTGGCCGCGGCGCGGGCCCCCGAACGTGACCGACAGCTCGGCGCGCACCGGCCCGTGCACCTCGCCGCTCGACAGATCGAGTCCCGTGGGGCCGTCGATCGCGAGCACCGGGGCGCCGTAGGCAACCAGCCGCTGTGCCAGGGCCAGCACGTCGCCGCGCGCCGGTCCGGCGGCGCCGGTGCCGAGCAGCGCGTCGATCACCAGGGCGGTGGCGGGCCACGGCTCTTCCCTGCCCGTCTCGCGCACGCCGTCCATGCGGGCGAGCGCACGGTTATCGATCGCGTCGTCGGTCTTGGGATCGAGCGCGGCCACCCAGACGGGAATGCCGCTCACATGCAGCGCGCGCGCCACCACCCATCCGTCGCCGCCGTTGTTCCCCGCCCCGGCGACGACCAGCGCTCCGCGGGAGAGCACGGCGGGATAGTCGCGCACGATCAAGTACGCGACCGCGCGTCCCGCGGTCTCCATCAGAACGCGGGACGGAATGCGGTACTGGGTGCGGGCGGCCGAGTCCCACGCGGCGGCCTCGGTCGCGGACAGCACGGGGATCGGGTTCACGGGATCACCACCCCTCCGTATCCCACCACGGCGTCGTCGTCCCCCGTCACCATGCCGGAGTGGCTGTAGTGCACGACGTCGGCGCGCCCGGCGCCGAGCGCCCGAGCGGCGGCCATCACAGTGGCCGTGGGCGCCCGTCCGCACATCGAGATGCGCTCGCTGCGGCAGCGCGCCAGCAACTCCGCGCCGTCGAGCGCCGTCACGGCGTCGAGCGCCCGGCGGTCCTTGCGCTCGGACGTGGCCGCGGGCTCGTAATGGTTCAGATCGCTCGAGGCCAGGAGCAGCACCCGGTCGGGCCAGCGCCGCACCAGCCCGGCCAGCGTCTCGCCCAGCCCGCGGCATCCCTCCCACGCGTCCCACGCCAGAACGAGCGGCACGATACGCACGTCGGCTCGCCTGATCTGAAGGAACGGCAGCTCGACCTCCACCGCGTGCTCGGACGCGTGGGCGTCGTGATCGGGGCCCACGAGCGGCGACGTCTCGAGCAGCGCCCGCGCGAAGCCGTCGTCCACGCTCACGTCGCCGAGCGGCGTGCGGAACGCGCCCGCTTCCCAGAGCGATGCACCGCCGGGCGCCCGGCTCACCCCGGTGTGGTTAGGTGCCAGGATCACCACGATCGGCGGGATCTCGAGGCGCGCGAACACGTGCGCCGCCGTGAGTCCCGAATAGAGGTAGCCCGCGTGCGGGGCCACCGCGGCGCGCGCCGGGGCGGGCCGCGCCTCGCCCACGGCGTCGAGCAGCTCCCGCACCGTGCGCTCGAGCTCACCCTTCGTTCCCGGGTAGAAGCGCCCGCTCACGGCAGGTGCGCGCACGGCGTCCAAGCTTACTTGAGGCTCTGGCCGATGGCGCGACCGAAGGAGATCTCCCCGTTATCGATGCGGATATTGAACCCGCACTCGGGGTTCGAGCAGACCCACGCCTTGTACGTGATCGGCGCCCCGTCGCGGCCATAGTCCGACAACGGAATGAGGAGACCTTGCTGGCACTTTCTGCAGGCGGGCCACTCCCTCACGTCGTCCATGCAGCACCCCCCTTCACCCGATCCGACACCCCTATCCGCGCTCCACGCCGGGCCACGGATAGTCGGCCCGGAACACCTCCGCGAAATCGTACACGCGCTCGAAATCCGCCGGCTTGTCTGTCGGCTGGCTCGCGAGCAGGCCCACATCGATCAGCGTGAACACGATCCGTCCCAGGTCCTCGGTGCTGGCGATGCCCCAGTGCCCGAGCACCGTCGGCGCCAGCAGCCCGAACTGCTCCCGCGCGAAGTCCCGGCACGCCCAGGCGAGCTCTCCGCCGCTCAGGTGCCGGCGTGCCGCGAGCTTGCCCTGGGCGTATTCCAGGGCCGCCAGCACGAACAGGTAGCCGCGCTCGTGATAGCGGTCGTCCTGCCGCCCGATGCGTTGGAACGCCTCTTCGAGCGTCGCGAAGTCGCTCACGGCCGCGCCTCCGTCTGGCCCGACGTCAGAGTCCGCACCGCCAGGGGCCGCAACGGGTGCGGCTCGAGCAGCGCCAGCTCGAGCACCTCGTCGATCGTTTCCACCGGCTTGATATCGAGCAGCTGCTTCACCTCGTCGGGGACATCCACGATGTCGCTCCGGTTGCGAGCCGGCACCAGCACCGTCTTGACGCCGGCCCGCGCCGCCGCCGTCAGCTTCTCCTTGAGTCCGCCGATCGGCAGGATGCGCCCGCGCAACGTGAGCTCGCCTGTCATCGCGACGTCATGGCGCGCCGGACGGCGGCACAGGAGCGACGCCAGCGCGGTCGCGATCGCGATCCCGGCCGACGGACCGTCTTTGGGCACCGCTCCGGCCGGCAGGTGCAGGTGCACATCGGTCTGCGTGAACGCGTCGAGCGGAATCCCGAGCGCCCCGGCGCGCGCCCGCAGCAGGCTCCACGCCGCCTGTGCGGACTCCTTCATCACGTCACCCAGCTGCCCGGTCAGGGTGATCTGCCCCTTCCCCGGCATCTGAATCGCCTCGATGAACATGATGTCGCCGCCCACGGGCGTCCATGCGAGCCCGGTCGCCACCCCGACCTCGGCCTCCCGTCCCGCCACCTCGCTCTGGACTTTGGGCTGGCCGGCGAACTTCTCGAGGTTCTTCGCCGTGATCTTGATGGTCGCCGCCCGTCCCTCCACCACCTCGAGGGCGGCCTTGCGGAGCACGCCCTGGATCTCCCGCTCGAGCTGGCGCACGCCGGCCTCGCGCGTGTATTCCCCGATGAGCCGCTCGAGCGCCCCATCGGCGATGCTGGCCCGCTCCATCTGCAGCCCCGTCTCTTTGAGCTGGCGCGGCAAGAGGTAGCGCTTGGCGATCGCGAGCTTCTCCCCGGGCGTGTACCCGGGCAAGGTGAGCACTTCCATCCGGTCGAGCAATGGGTCGGGGATGGGCGCGAGGCTGTTGCCCGTGGCGATGAACATGACGCCAGAGAGGTCGAACGGGACTTCGAGGTAGTGATCCACGAAGGTGCTGTTCTGCGCCGGGTCGAGCACCTCGAGCAGTGCGGCCGTCGGATCGCCGCGCACGTCGGCGCCCATCTTGTCCACCTCGTCGAGCATCAACAGGGGATTGCGCGTCTCGCAGCGCTGCAGCGCGTGGATGATGCGACCCGGCAGCGCGCCCACGTAGGTGCGCCGATGGCCGCGGACCTCCGCCTCGTCGCGCACGCCACCCAGCGACACGCGGGTGAAGCGGCGCCCCAGCGCCTCCGCGATGCTCTGCCCGAGTGAGGTCTTGCCCACGCCGGGCGGACCCACGAAACACAGAATGCCGCCGCGCGCCGCGGGGTTGAGGGTGCGGACCGCCAGGTACTCAAGGATCCGCTCCTTGACGGGCTTCAGGTCGTAGTGGTCGCGGTCGAGGATGTCGCGCGCGGCCTTGAGGTCGAGCCGGTCCTCCGACGTGCGGCCCCAGGGCAGGGACGCGATCACCTCGAGGTACGTGCGGGCCACATGGTACTCGGCCGACTGCGGCGACATCTGGCGCAAGCGCTTGAGCTCCCGGTCGACGACCTTCTTCGCCTCGTCGTGCAGGCCGGCGGCCTCGAGCCGGCCGGCGAGCTCGGTCAGCTCGTCCTCTCCCTCTTCCTCGCCCAGCTCCTGGCGGATCACCCGCAGCTGCTCGCGCAGCACGTACTCCCGCTGATTCTGATCGAGGCGCGTGCGCACCTTCTCCTGGATCTGACTGCCGACCTCGAGGACCTGCAGCTCCTGGCCGAGCAGCTCGGCGAGCCGCTCGAGGCGGCGGTTCACTTCGTCGATCGCCAGCAGCTCGGCCTTGGCCGGGAGGGCCAGGTCCAGGTTCGCGGCCACGAAGTCGGCCAGCTTGCCGGCGTCGCTGATGCCGACGAGGACCTCGTGCAGCTCCTCCCCCAGGTAGGGGGCGATGTCGATCACGCGGGAGAATTGGGCGTGCACGGTGCGCTTCAGGGCTTCCGTGCGCGCGTCCTCGAGCACCGTGTTGGGAAGCGGCTCGTAGCCCGCCACCAGCCAATGCTCGGCGGGGATCACCTCGACGAGCCGCGCCCGCTCGAGCCCCTGCACCATGACGCGCACCGAGCCGTCGCCCAGTTTGAGCATGCGCACCACGGTGCCGAGCGTCCCCACCTCGTACAGCTCTTCGGCCCGGGCGTGCATCACGGCGCCCTCGGGCGGCTCGGTGCCGCCCAGCGGCCGCACCACGCCGAGCAGCAGGCGTTTGTTCCCTTGCACCACCTCGTCGATCAGCTGGACGGCGTGCGGATCGGTGAGCGCCATGGGCAACACGACGTGCGGGTAGACGACGATCCGGCCGAGCGGCAGGACAGGCAGGCGATCCACTTACTGTACCCGCACCGATTGTGGGCCGGACAGTCGGGTCGGGAGCTTCGCCAGCCGGACCTCGAGGAAACCCTGCTCGTAGATCGCCCGAATGCTCTCGGGATCGACCGGCACGGGGAGGCGGAAGCGACGCTCGAACGGACCGACCTGCACCTCCATCGCGTGATAGTGGGGCTTGCCTTCCTGGCGCCGGGCGGTGCGCTCGCCCGCGATCGTCAGGACACCGTCCACGTACTCGACCGTGAAGTCCTCCGAGCGCATCCCGGCGATGTCCATGTAGACCACCAGCGCGGTGTCGGTTTCGTAAATATCCGTCGGCGGCTTCCATTTGGACGAGGCGACGAACCCCACGGGACGGCCGTGGGCCACCTCGTTGAAATAAACCTCGAGCTCTTCCGCGGGGTGCACCGTGAACGACCCCGAGCCTCGGGAGGGCCGGCCCGAGGACGCGCCGCTATCGCGCATGGGGCACCCCCGCGACGGCCGCGCGCACCGGGGGGGGCGGCGCGTACAGCGGGAACTGCGCGGCCAGCTCGCGGACGTCGGCCTTCACGCGCGCGATGGTCGCGTCGTCTTTTTTCGTGAGCACGGTGTCGATGAACTCCGCCACTTTGAGCATCTCGGCCTCGGTGAAACCACGCGTGGTCACGGCCGGGGTGCCGATGCGGACCCCGCTCGTGACGAACGCCTTCTGGGGATCGCCAGGAATCGTGTTCTTGTTCACGGTAATGCCGGCCCGGTCGAGCAGCTCCTGGGCCTCCTTGCCGGTCACGTGCTTGGGACGCAGGTCCACCAGCATCAGGTGGGTGTCCGTCCCCCCCGACACGATGGCATAACCCCGCTCGACGAGCGCCGCGGCGAGGGCCTGTGCGTTCCGCACCACCTGCACAGCGTACGCCTTGAACTCCGGGGTGAGCGCCTCTCCCAACGCCACTGCCTTCGCCGCAATCACGTGCTCGAGCGGGCCGCCCTGCAGGCCCGGGAACACCTGTTTGTCGACGTCCTTCGCGAACACTTCCTGGCAGAGGATCAATCCGCCGCGCGGGCCGCGCAGGGTCTTGTGGGTGGTGGTCGTGACGATGTGCGCGTGCGGCACGGGCGAGGGGTGGATCCCCGCGGCCACGAGCCCGGCGATGTGCGCCATGTCCACGACGAAGATCGCGCCGACCTCGTCGGCGATGCTTTTGAGCACCGCGAAATCGATGATGCGCGCGTAGGCGCTGCTGCCGCCGATCAGGATGCGGGGGCGCTCGCGGCGCGCGACCTCGCGCACCTGGTCATAGTCGATCCAGCCGGTGTCTTCTCGGACTCCGTAATGCGTGGCGCGGAACAGCGTCCCCGAAAAGTTCACGGGCGCGCCGTGGGTCAGATGGCCGCCGTGCGGCAGCGCCAGCCCGAGCAGCGTGTCGCCCGGCTTCGCCACCGCGAGGTACGCGGCCATGTTCGCCTGGGCCCCGGCGTGCGGCTGGACGTTCACGTGCTCCGCCTTGAACAGCGCCTTGGCCCGATCGATGGCGAGCTGTTCGACCTCGTCCACGACCTCGCAGCCGCCGTAGTACCGTTTCTTCGGCAGTCCCTCGGCGTACTTGTTCGTGAGCGCCGTGCCCATCGCCTCGAGCACCGCCACCGACACGAAGTTCTCGCTCGCGATCAGCTCCAGTCCGTGCTCCTGCCGCTCCACCTCACGGCGGATCAGTTGGAACACGGTCGGGTCCGCCTTGGCGAGCGGCGTGCGCCGATCGATCATGCGTCGATCTTCGCGACGCGGCGCTCGTGGCGCCCGCCTTCGAACGCGGTGTCGAGCCACTTGTGCAAAATCGCCATCCCTTCCTCCTCACTCACGAACCGCGACGGCAGCACGAGCACGTTCGCGTCGTTGTGCTTGCGGGCCAGCTCCGCGATCTCCGGGGTCCAGGCCACGGCCGCGCGCACGCGCGGAAACCGGTTGGCCACGTAGGCCATGCCGAGCCCCGTCCCGCAGGTCAGCACGCCGCGCTTCACGATGCCCTTGCTCACGGCCTGCGCGACCGGACGGCCGTAATCGGGATAGTCGTCCGCCGGGTCCATCACCTTGGGCCCCGCGTCCACCGGCTCGTACCCCAGCCGCTTGAGCTCGTCCACCAGCTTCTGCTTCAGCTGGAAGCCCGCGTGGTCCGCGCCCACATAGATCCTCTCAGACAAAGTTCCGCCGCACTTTGGCGATCGCGGCAATCCGCTGCTCCGCCAACCGGTCCGCCGCTCGGTAGGTGGGAACGCCTTCCTCGCGCGCGATCTCGAACACGCGCAGCAGGGTGTCGTAGATCTCCCCCGCCTTCGAGCGGGCGCGCTCGGGCGCCCAGCCGTGCAGCTCGGCGTTCACGTTGATCAGCCCGCCGCCATTGATCACGTAGTCGGGGGCATAGGTGATGCCGCGCCGCTCGAGCTCCTCGCCGTGCCGGTCCTCGGCGAGCTGGTTGTTCGCCGCACCGGCCACGATCTCCACCTGCAACCTCTGGACCGTGTCGTCGTTGATCACGGCGCCGAGCGCGCAGGGGGCGAAAATGGTCGCCCGCACGTCGTAGATCGCGTCGGGCGCAACCGCCTTGGCACCGCACTCCTCCACCACGCGCTTCACGCGCTGCGGGTCGATGTCGGTGCAGGTGATGACCGCTCCCTCGGCGAAGAGCAGCTTCGCCAGATGATAGCCTACGGAGCCGCATCCCTGCAAAGCGACCGACTTCCCGGCCAGGCTATCGGAGCCGTAGCGGTAGCGGGCGCAGGCCTTCACGCCCCGGTACACGCCGTACGCGGTGACGGGAGAGGGGTCGCCCGACCGACCGATCAGGCCCGTGACGTGGTTGGTCTCGGCCTTGATGAACTCCATGTCGCTGGTGCTGGTCCCGACATCCTCGGCCGTGATGTAACGCCCCTTGAGCGATTCGACATGCCGCCCGTGCGCTCGGAACAGGGCTTCGCGCCGTGTGGTGCGGTTGTCGCCGATGATCACGCTTTTCCCGCCGCCCAGGTTGAGCCCCGCCACCGCGGCCTTGTAGGTCATGCCGCGGGCCAGCCGGAGGGCGTCGATCAGCGCGGCGCGATCGCTCTGGTAGTTCCAGAAGCGCGTGCCGCCCAACGCCGGCCCGAGCACCGTGGAATGAATCGCGATAATGCCGCGATAGCCGGTGGATGGATCGTAATACACGCTGACCTGCTCGTGCTCGTGCTCGGCGAGGAGGGAGAAGAGATCGAGCCCTCCGTGTTCCCCGGGCTTGCGCCCGGGGTCAGGAGCAGCGCTAGGCGCGGGGGTAGAGACCGCGGGCGACGATGATCCGCTGGATTTCGCTGGTGCCTTCATAGATCTCCGTCACCTTGGCGTCCCGGAACAGCTTCTCCACCGGAAAATCGCGCATGTAGCCGTAGCCGCCGAACAGCTGGACGGCCTGGGTCGTCACCCACATCGCGGTCTCGGAGGCGAACAGCTTGGCCATGCTCGCCTGCATGGTCGTGTCCTCGCCCCGGTCGCGGCGCGTCGCGGCGACGTGGGCCAGCGCGCGGGCCGCTTCTATCCGGGTCGCCATGTCCGCGAGCTTGAACTGCACCGCCTGGAACTCCCGCAGCGGCCGGCCGAACTGCCGGCGCTCGGCGCAGTAGGCGAGTGAGTGCTCGAGCGCCCGGCGCGCGATCCCGACCGCCTGCACCGCGATGCCCAGGCGACCGGCGTCGAGGCCCTCCATCGCGTACCCGAACCCTTCGCCCTCCTCGCCTAGGAGGTGGTCGGCCGGGAGCCGCACGTCCTCGAGCGTGAGCGCGACGGTGTTCGAGGCCCGGAGGCCCATCTTATCCTCCGGCTTCCCCGGACGATAACCGGAGGCGTCGGTGGGCACAATAAACGCGCCGATCCCGCGCTCCGAGCGGGCCATCACCATCATGAGATCCGCCGTGCCGCCGTTCGTGGCCCAGGCTTTCGCGCCCGACAGCACCCAGCTGGCGCCGTCCCGCACCGCGCGCGTGGTCAGCGACGCGGCGTCGGAGCCGGACTCGGGCTCCGACAGCGCGAACCCGGCCAACAGCTCGCCGCGCGCCATCGCCTTGAGCCAGCGATCTTTTTGCGCGGAGCTCCCATGGCGCACCAGCATCGTGGTGGGAATGGCGTTGTGGATCGAGAGCGACACCGCGACGCTCGCGTCCGCGGCGGCGATCTCCTCGAGCGCGAGCAGGTAGGTGACGCTGTCGAGCCCCATCCCGTCGTACTCCTCGGGCGCGCACATGCCGAGGAACCCGAGCCGGCCGAGCTCGTCGATCACGTCGCGGGCGAAGTGCGCCCGCCGGTCCCATTCCGCCGCGAACGGCTCGATCTTGGTGCGCGCGAATTCGCGCGCCAGCTCGACGATCTGACGCTGCGTTTCGGAAAGGCCCGGCAGCTCAATCGCGGTAGACATAGAAACCACGCCCGCTCTTCCGGCCCAGTCGCCCGGCCGCTACCAGCGTCCGGAGCAACGGCGCCGCGCGGTACTTGTCGTCCCCCAGGTCGCGGTGCAGCACCTCGAGGATCGCGAGACACACGTCGAGCCCGATCAGGTCGGCGAGCGCCAACGGCCCGACGGGATGGTTCATACCCAGCTTCATGACCGTGTCGATCGCTTCCGGCGTGGCGACGCCTTCCATCACGCAGAAGATCGCCTCGTTGATCATCGGCATGAGCACGCGGTTCGACACGAACCCGGGCGCGTCGTTCACCTCGACCGGCGTCTTGCCCAACGCCTTCGCCACCTCGACGACCTCGGCAACGGTCTTGTCGGCGGTCTCGAGCCCGCGAATCACCTCGACCAGCGGCATGACGGGGACCGGGTTCATGAAATGCATCCCGATCACCCGCGCGGGGCGCTTAGTCTGGGCGGCGATAGCGGTGATGGAGATGGAGGAGGTATTGCTCGCGAGGATCGCGGCGGGTGGGGCCAGCCGGTCGATGTCGCGGAAGATTTTGAACTTGACGTCGGGCTGCTCGGTCGCCGCCTCGACCACCAGCTGGGCATCCGCCACCGAGTCGAGGCTCATCGAGGTCCGGATCCGCGCCAGCGCCGCGTCGCGCTGCTCCGCGGTGACCGATCCTTTCTTCACCTGCCGCTCGAGATTCGTCCTGATGACCGCCAGCACTCGCTCGAGCAAACCGGGCGCGACGTCGATCAGCGTGGTGTCCCAGCCGTGCTGGGCGAACACATGCGCGATGCCGTTCCCCATCGTGCCGGCGCCCACTACCGCGACCCGGCTCATGCCGCAAACGAAACGCGCGCCCTCACAGGCGCGTGCGCACGGGACGGATCGTGGGCCGCAGCAGCAACACCGCGATGACCAGTTTCGCCAGGTCGCCGGCCAGGAACGGCAGCGTGCCGAGCCGGACCGCACCGGAGCCGCTGCCGGTCAGAATCGCGAGCTGGGCGAGCCCGCCCAGGTGAATGAGAACCAGCCCCGCGGCCACGGCGAGCGCGATTCGCGGGACGCGCCGGCCATCGCCCGCGATCTTGCCCACCGCGAAGGCGGCCACGGGATACGCGAGCAGGTAGCCGCCCGTCGGTCCCACCAGCCGGGCCAGGCCGGGGAGCCCGTAGGGCGTGAACACAGGCAACCCCGCCGCTCCGAGGGCGAGGTACAGGATCATCGAGCCCGCGCCGAGACTCGGCCCCAACAGCGCGCCCACGAGCAGCACGGCCAACGGCTGCAACGTCATGGGCACCGGAGTGCCCGGCAGCGGGATCGCGATCTGGGCCGCGATCGCAACGAGGGCGGCGCCAAGCAGCACGGCGAGCGCGCGCCGACCGGCGAGCGAGGGAGCGGACACGACGGCGGTCTGAGCCTGCATCAGAGCATCTCCACGCTGAGGGCCACGGCGTTGCCGCCCCCGAGACACAGGGTGGCGAGGCCGGTCGTTTGCTTCCGGTCCTTCAAGGCGAACAA
>Ga0209686_1001134_pt1 | contig 13303 bp, 11 predicted proteins | sample GraSoiAngelo_126_FD_185883 | JGI IMG/M metagenome (GOLD analysis project Ga0209686, IMG submission 185883) | Grasslands soil microbial communities from the Angelo Coastal Reserve, California, USA - 14_0927_09_20cm (SPAdes) (version 2) | ecosystem: Environmental > Terrestrial > Soil > Grasslands ...
CTGCCATGTTTCCTATCGTCCCTAATGTTTGCTATCGTCCTGTCGTCGGCGACCGCTAGATTGGGCTCAGAATCCAACGATTCCCGCTTGTCATGCCAGGATACGTCCGTGCTGTTCTGCTGCATCTCAGAGCTGAATGACGGATAGACCAGGGATGCGCCCGAAGTGGCGCGCATTGACAGTCAGCACGGAGTACCGAGCGAGAGCGCGGTGGCACCGCGGCGCTCGGCCGCAATCGCGACACTCGAATCGAGAATTAGTCCCACGCAGGCGGCGTGAGCGGTTAGCGGTGGCTGCTGACGACGGTTTCAAGGTCGCGGCCGAACTCGTCGTCGAGCGTGGTGGTCGAGCCGCGCTCCTTTGCCAGGCGAAGCGACTCCGATAGCAGCCGGATAGAGACCAGAGAGCAAGACGATTCAATAACTCGCAGAACCCGGCGAAGTCTGCAAAATCTCCATCCCCGGTTCAAATCCGGGCGGCGCCTCCAAAATTTCTTAGGGAATTTAGAGAGTCACCCTCTGGCGGGAACCGCGATCGGGGCTCACTGTGCCCGAATTGTGACTGACTTCGCCGCTGCGCGGCTTCGTCGCGGCAAGCCCGTCGCGATCTGAATTGCTGGCTGGACTGGCTGGCGGGACCGGCTGCAAGCGTTGAGCTTCTTTGCAGCCTCAACGAGATCGCATTCGCTCACGATGTTGTAGCGCTCGATGGCGCCACTGCAGCCGGAGGACCTCGCTCGGGATGCGCCAGCCGGTGATGTACGATCGCCGGTGGCAGGTGTGCGAGGATGCGCTCGATCTGCTCGCGCTCGAAGAAGCCCGTACGCACCTTTCCGTTCCTTGAGCATCGGGACGTGCGGCAGGTGCATTAACTCGCCATTCTGCCGCGCCAGGTTGAGGATTCGTTTCAGCGTGGTCAGCTCGCAATTGATCTCGCCGTTGGAATACTTCCGCTCTCGGCGTTCCTCGCCTTCGCCGACGACCATCAGCGACAGGCCCGCGCGCGCCAACATGGTTGACCGCATCTGCACTGCGTAGGTGCGATAAACTGGCCTCAGAGCCTCGGACCCTCGAACATGAAGCAGAACGAGCCGGTCATTCACAGCGATCCGGAAATCATGGGCGGCACGCCCGTGTTCGTCGGCACGCGTGTGCCGCTCGCGACCCTGCTGGACTACCTCGAGGCAGGGCAGCCACTCTCTGAGTTCCTGGAGGATTTTCCAACCGTGACCCGCGAGCAGGCTGTAGCGGCCCTGGAGCAGGCCAAGGAGGCGCTCCTCGCCCGTGCGCGTCCTGCTTGACGAGTGCCTTCCGCGTCGTCTGAAAGGCGAACTGGTCGGTCACGACGTGAGATGGGGTGGCCAGCAAGACTAACGGCGAACTGCTCACGCTAGCCGTGGGCAAGTTCGACGTATTCCTCACTGCGGATCGGAATCTCTCGTACCAGCAAGATCTCTCGTCATTCGACATCGCGATCGTGGTGCTCGTTGCGCCAAGCAATCGGTTCGAGGAACTTCGACCCTTGGTGCCGCGGATTCTTGAAGTCCTCCCGAGTGCGCAACGTCGCGAAGTGACGATGGTGCGCTGCTGACAAACGATTCCAACAATCATTGAAACGCCCGCTGCTCGGTTTGCGCGAACACGCCTATAATCCGGGACCAGCGCGAGGGGCGCATCCAGTCCGCGGAAAGGGCCGTGCCCACCCACCAACGTCGAAGGCTACGAACCTTCTTTCAGCCTGATCGGGCGGACTCCAGGCGCGTGATGAAAGGAGATTCGTATGGCCGCCAGAGCACTACCAGCCCGCCCAAATCTCGAGCAGTACAAGAAACAAGCGAAAGAGCTCGTGAAAGCGTGGAAGACGGGTGACTCCGTTACGCTCACCCGGATCAGGGAGCATCATCCGCACTTGAGCGGCCGCTCTGACGCTGACCTGCGGCGCGCTCGCTTCACGCTTGCCGATGCGCAGTTCATCATCGCGCGCGAGCATGGCTTCGATAGCTGGCCGAAGTTTGCCGCACAGATCGGGTCGATGATGGGTCAAGCGCCGTCGAGCGAAATCTGGAAGCTTGCCGAGCGTGCGGTCGTGGGTGGCGATGCGTCGACGCTGGACGCGTTGCTTCGCGACCATGGTGAAATGCTGCGCACGGGCCCTGTCCAGTCGACGTGGTGGGGCGGACTGGCGCCGGACTATTCGGTGGGCGACGCGCGTGCCATCATCGCGAGAGAACACCACTTCGAAAGCTGGGACCAGTTCGAAAGTCTGGCCGAAGCCCTGAAGGATCCCAGTTCGCCGGCCGCGCAGTTCGAGGCCGCCGTCGATGCCATTGTGACCGGCGATGTGGCGACGCTGGAACGTTTGATTCATGCCAACCTGGACCTGATTCGCGCGCGGTCGACACGCACGCACCACTCGACCCTGTTGCATTACGTCGGCGCGAATGGAGTCGAGGGCTTCCGTCAGCGGACGCCGAAAAATGCCGTCCGAATCGCAGAGATCCTCCTGAATGCGGATGCGGATGTCGACGCGAAAGCGGACATGTACGGCGGCGGGTCGACCACCTTGGGTCTTGTAGCCACCAGCATTCATCCCGTGACTGCCGGCGTGCAGGAAGATCTGATGTCGTTCCTACTCGCTCGCGGCGCATCAGTGGGCACCGCGAAGGGGACCGAGGCATGGTCGAGTCTGATTAATGGGTGCCACGCAAATGGTCGCGGTAAGGCGGCGCAGTTCCTCGCCGAGCGCGCTCCGGGACTGGATCTCGAGGCCGCAGCGGGCGTCGGGCGACTCGACGTGGTCAAGACCTTTTTCACCCCTGATGGAAAACTGCGGGAGAACGCGACCGAGCAGCAGATGAAGGACGGCTTCACGTGGGCCTGTGAGTACGGCAGGACTGAAGTGGTGGATTTCCTCTTGCACAGAGGTATGGACGCGGCCGCGAAGCTCAGACATCACGGCCAGACAGGCCTGCATTGGGCTGGCTATGGCGGACATGCAGACACGGTGCGAGTGCTGTTGCAGCGGCAGGCGCCTGTCAACGCGAAGGACGACGCGTTCGGCGGAACACCGCTCGGCTGGGCGCTGTATGCATGGGGCGGCGGAGGGCCGGATGCCGGCAGCGACCGCTACTATGCCGTCGTGAACCTATTGGTCGCCGCCGGAGCCACGGTCGAAGAGGAATGGCTTGCCGAAACCGAGCGAGGATTGCCGCTTGCGAAAAAGATCCGTGAGGACGCCCGCATGCGCGCAGCGCTCGGAGCCGGTAGTTGACGTCAGGACTCGGTCCGTTCGAAGCGAGCCGCGTCAGGCGATTCACCGTGCTGGTTACAAAGCCGCAAAGATGAGGCTTGCCACGCGGACGCGTCGAAACGTCCGTTTTGGACGTCCGTCGAGCCCTGCCCGAACTGTGCCCGCGACGAGCCAAAGACAGTCAATTTCACCGAACGCCACACAGCGTTCGAGCGAAGTGACGTATTCGATTGAGCACGTGTGATTTCTGTCGCGATGGCGCCGATTGATGCCGATTGATGACGATCGCGCGAAAAACGACCGGGGACAGCTCTGCAAAACCTCCATCCCCGGTTCAAATCCGGGCGGCGCCTCCAACTTTTTCTTAACAAAAACGCGCGTCTTGACCCGCAGCCGGGCTGCGGTTTCGGTCAAATCCGGGCTTATCCAAGGAAAAGCGCGCACGTGCTATGATGGCGCCCTGCTTTCCTGAGTTCTGACCCGTGCCGGCGGGCCTCTGCTCACCGAAGCTCCGTACCTTTGGAGTTCACGATGAGCGCGTTGCCGAACGCGTTGCCGGATTGCTCCCACTGCCACTCATTCGCCGTGCGTCCTCTGATCGCAGCCGTCACCGGCGTCGCGGGATACCGCTGCCACGATTGCGGCAGGGTTTTCTTCGTGGCCTCGCTGGACGTCGCCAAGCGGATCCAAGAGGCACAGGCGATGCGCCAGCAGCACACCCACGACGAGCCTGATTACGTGGGATGAGTCTGCGGGCCGGGCGTGACCCGCAGGCCGCGGAGGGAGGCTTACTGCCGCCGACTGGCGACAGTGGTGGTGGCCACGTCGAGGAGACGCGCCGCGTCGCGAAGATCGCCGGGCGACGTGATGTTGTAGCGCTCCAACACCTGCGGGCGCAGCCTTTTCGCGTAGCTGATCAACGGCGCGCCCGTCATCCCCTGCGGCGGCACGAACGATACCCTGGCGCCTGCCGCTCTACCACCGGACCGCTTCGAGAGGGTGAATCGCCTGCGGGGAGCGACCGAAACGGATGCGCCGGCGCCTATCGAACGATGCGTCTGGGTCCCTGACGAAACGGCGCTCGCGGGCCGTCCAACTACAGTGATGAAGAAGTCAGCGACGGTTGTTCTGTTCGCCGCTCAAATCCTGGCGGTAGCAGTCGGCCAGACGCCGCGGTCATCTGCCTCGCCGATTTTCACGATCGAAACAGACGAATTCTGGCTGAACCTGCATCACTTCCTCTACGTCCTCGGCCGTGCGCAGGCGCAGGTTCCGGACGCGTCTCGGCCCGCCGTCGCAGGCGCACCGGCGGACGCTGAGCGTGGACTGACGGGTTCTCACCGAGGCCGAGCGAAAGTCTTGGGGCGAGGCCCTGAGCACCTACGCGAAGGCGCTGAGCCTCAAGGATGTTCTCTTCGACGATCCATTGCCGGCGCTGGGAAGAGCCCTTGCCGATGTCGACGAGACAGCAGCGTTAACGGACGCAGCGATCGATCCAACCGCGCGAGCGGCGCTCGAACGCGCAGCGCCGATTTACCGGAAGGCATGGTGGCCTGCGCATCGCGCGGCGAATCGTGTGTGGCGATCGTCGGTCGAGGAGCTCGTCGATCGTCACGGCCGAACGATTCTTGACTTCATCACCAGAGCCTACGCGCTCGGATGGCCGGCGGGCGGCTATCCGGTGCATGTGTCCGCTTATGCGAATTGGGCTGGGGCGTATTCCTCGACCCGGAGCAACATGCTTGTGGTGTCGAGTCTCGACAAGGCCACCCAGGGTCTTCGCGGGCTCGAGACGATTTTCCACGAACCCATGCATCAATGGGACAACCAGGTTTTTGCGGCGCTGGGTGTCCAGGGAAAGGCCCTCAAGGTCAGCGTGCCGCGTGATCTTCCACATGCCATGATCTTCTTCACGGCGGGCGAGGCGGTCCGCCGCGCGTTACCCGAGTACGTGCCTACCGCCGACGCGTTTGATATCTGGCGGCTGCAGCTGTCTGGCTCTTCGTTGCCTGCCGCGCGCCTCAAACCGCTCCTCCAGCAAATCTGGCTGCCGTATCTTGACGGACGCGGCACGCGCGACGAAGCCCTGGCCGCACTTCTCGCGGCCGCAGCACAGGCCTCTGGGACTTCGCCCATCTTCACGATCGAGACCGATGAATTCTGGCTCAATCTGCATCACTTCCTGTACGTGCTTGGCCGTGCGGAAGCAAAGATCCGCGACGCGTCGCGGTCTGCCGTTGTCGATGCGCCGGCCGAGGCGGAGCGCGGCGCAGTGACTCTCAGCGACGAAGAGCGGAAGACATGGGCAGATGCCGTGACCGCGTATGCGTCGGGCCTGAGTCGCAAGGATCCGATTGTCGACGAATCCTTGGCCGCGATAGTCGGGGCGCTTGTCGCGTTGGATGGCGGAACCGCGATATCAGGTGCTCCGATTGATTCTGCCGCTCGAACAGTCCTCGAGCGCGCGGCGCCGATCTATCGCAAGGCGTGGTGGCCCTCGCATCGCGCAAGCAACCAGTCGTGGCGAGCATCGATCCAGCCGTTGATCGATCGACACGGGCAGACAGTGCTCTCCTTGATCACGCGGTGGTACGGAATGTCATGGCCTGCCAGAGGATACCCGGTGCATCTCGTCACATACGCCCACCCGTTGGGCGCCTACTCGACGTCGCGCGGTGGCCTCATCATGTCCACGAACGCGAAGTCCGGCCTGCAGGGCCTGAATGGCCTTGAGATGGCCTTTCACGAAGCGATGCATCAATGGGACGATGACGTCCTGCGACTGCTTCGCGGACATGCCGACAAGATTGGCAAGGATGTGCCGGATAGTCTGCCGCACGCGATGATTTGGATGACGGCCGGCGAGGCTGTTCGAGGCGCCGTGCCAGAGCACGTTCCTTACGCTGAAGTCTTTGGGCTATGGAAGCGTGCCATGGCGCCACTCGTTGTCCCACTGAACGAGATATGGAAACCGTACCTCGAGGGCCATGGGACGCGCGACGAAGCTCTGGCCTCGCTCGTGGCGGTCGTGACCGGCGGACCCCGCCGCTAGAAGGTCAGTATCGAGAAACGCAGTACGCACGGCTCCGTCGGAACGCCGCAGCCGCTTGCGAACTGCGCTCAGTGACGATCGACGCGGATCTGAGGGACGCATTGCGTCGCGGAGCGAGCATGGCTGCAGCCGAGCTCCGATGTCTCGTGATCTCAACTTCTGCACGCTTCGCAGACACGCCGATGCCCCACACCCGCAGACCTGATACGATCCAGACGTGGCTCTCGACGAACGCGCTTTCTTTACCGACAAGGCGGAAACCCGCTCAGGCCGGTATACCTGCCCGAAATGCCGGCGGACCGGCGACTACAGCATCCGCTGGGTCCGGCGATCGAAGAAGGATCGCCTTCCCGCAGGTGCTGACGACGTGGATCGCGCGAAGTTCGCAAAACTGCGCGACTATCTCCTGCGGCTGGACGACGAGGTCATCTGCAAGACGTGCGGCAAGAAGTTCGATATCCCGTCGCAGCAGTCGATGGTGTTCGTCGACCAGCTGGCGGGTCTCCCGAACGACGAGGAACTCGAAAAGGAGATCGCGGCGGCGGCGGACGCCGGCGATGAGCCAGTCGAAACGAAGCGTCCGGCCGCGCCGCGGTTCAGACCGAACTCCGGCGGCTGGAAGTAGTCGACACGCTCGCTGATTCTGGAGAACGAGCGATACCGTGAAGGAGCTTCCATGAGCAAGAAGCAGAACGACGGCCTGTCGCGCCGGCAGTTCCTCAGGGGCTCGGCGCTCACCGCCGCCGGAACCACAATCCTCAATTCCGGATTGCTCGCACATGCGGAAAGCCCCACCAGCAATGCCGTCGGCCCCGGTCCCGTTCCCATCACCTTGCGGATCAACGGGAAGGACCACGACCTTTCGGTGGAACCGCGGACCACGCTGGCCGATGCGCTGCGTGACACCCTGCATCTGACGGGAACCAAGGTCGTCTGCGACCGCGGCGCATGTTCTGCGTGCACCGTCTGGATCGACGGCATACCGGTGAACTCCTGCCTCACCTTCGTACTCGATGTAGGCCAGCGCGAGGTGACCACGATCGAGGGACTCGGCACGCCTGACCACATGCATCCCGTACAAGCCGCGTTCGTCGAGTACGATGCGGCGCAGTGTGGCTACTGTACGCCCGGCATGGTGATGAGCACCGCGGCGCTGCTGAAATCGAATCCGAATCCGACACTCGAGGACGTCCAGCATGCGGTCAGCGGAAATCTTTGCCGCTGCGGTACATATCCGAAGGTTTTCGCGGCGGCGCTCGCGGCTGCACGGAAGGGAGCCTGATCATGCCCCCGGCCAATCAACAACAACAGAAAAAGAAGCAGCAGATAAAAGAGGAACCTCGCGCGGTCACAGAGAAAACGCAGGATCAGGCCGCTCGGGAAAAGCCGGGGACACGCAAGGAATCCGTGTATTTCGGCATTCCAGGCACGGAACCGCTGACGAGGATCGAGCGCACCGTTCCTGCCGACGAGCCGCCGGCGCTCCCTCCGAACGATCAGCTGAAGTACATCGGAAACCGTGTTCCGCGCCAGGATGGCCGCTTCAAGACGACCGGCGCCGCGAAGTACCCGAGCGACACGCATCTTCCAAACATGCTGTACGGCAAATTCCTCAGTTCGACCGTGCCGCATGCGCGCGTCAGTTCCGTCGATACGTCTTCGGCCGAGAGACACCCCGGCGTCAAAGCCGTGCATGTGATCGAGAACGATCTGCTGAGCGCGCAGGTGCTCGACAAGACGAAAGAGGTTCAATCGAAGTACCCGGTCATCCGATACTCGGGTCAGCCGATCGCCGCGGTCGCGGCGACTTCGCCGCAAGCGGCGCAGGAAGCTGTCAGCCTGATCAAGGTGCAGTACGAGGAACTGCCGTTCGTTCTCGGCGCGGACGAAGCACGCAGGCCGGACGCTCCCAAGGTATTTCCCGCGCCTGCGGCGCAGGCCGAGACTGCCGGAGGAGGCGGTGGCAGCGAGAAGGTGCCCCAGAGCGGGAATGTGCGTGGCCCTGAGCGCAAGGATGCGGGTGATGTTGCGAAAGGCTTCGCTGCTTCCGACGCAATGGTCGAAGGCGAATTCCGCACGCAGGTGCAGACACACTCTGCGCTCGAGCCGCACGGCGTCGTTGCGGACTGGAAGCCGGACATGCTGACCGTCTCTGCTTCCACCCAGAGCACGATGAGCGTGCGCGACGAGCTCGCGACGATCTTCAAACTCCCGAAGAGCAAAGTCCGTGTGCTCACCGAATATATGGGCGGCGGCTTCGGCGCAAAGTTTGGCGCCGGCAATGTCGGAGTGGTAGCCGTGCACCTTTCAAAGAAAGCCGGCGCGCCGGTCAAGCTCTTCTCCGATCGCAAGGAAGAGCACTGGACGGGTGGAAATCGCCCTGACTCACAGCAGCACGTCAAGATCGGCGCCACCAGGGATGGCAAGCTGCAAGCGATCCAGTTCACCAGCTACGGGACCGCAGGTGTGGGCACCGGCGCGGGCACCGCGGGCCCGGCGCACGCGATGTACAAATGCGACAACCTGAAGACGGAAGAGTATGACGTGTTCACCAACGCGAGTCCTGGTACTGCCTTCCGCGCGCCGGGACATCCGCCAGGCTGTTTCGCTCTCGAGCAGGCGATGGACCAACTGGCCGAGAAACTCGGCATGGATCCGCTTGTTATTCGAGACCTGAACGACGAGAGTCCCGCGCGTCGCGAGGAGCGGCGGATCGGCGCGGAGAAGTTCGGATGGAAGCAGAAGTTCCGCAGGCCGAACAGCGATCCAGGTCCGATCAAACGTGGTGTGGGTGTTGCGCAATCCGTCTGGTATCGCATCGTGGACTCCGGCGTCGAGGTCCGCATCAATCGCGACGGCTCGGTGGAAGCGCTCTCGGCCGTTCAGGACATCGGCGGCGGCATCAAGACAGTGATCGCACAGGTGGTTGCGGAGGAACTCGGGATCCAGCCAAGGGATGTCCAAGTCACGATCGGTGACACCGTATCGCCGCCAGGGCCGCCATCGGGCGGCAGCATGACGACGACCTCGATCACTCCTGCTGTCCGGAATGCCGCGTATAAGGCAAAGCAGCAATTGCTCGCGCACGTGAAGGCGCCGCTCAGGGGTGCAGACCCTGTTTCGTTGAGTCTGAAGCAACTGGCGGCCAGGTTGCCGATCGAGATGGTCAGCGCCACTGCGCAGCGCAGTCCGGAGTACGGCAAGCGCGAAGGCATGTTCCTCGGCGGCGTGCAGTTCGTTGAGGTGAGGGTGGACACCGAGACCGGGATCGTCAAGGTCGAGCACGTGGTCGCCGTGCACGATTGCGGCCGGCCGATGAACATGCTGCAACTCGAAAGTCAGGTCAACGGCGGCGTTTTGCAGGGCATCTCGTATGCGCTGTACGAGAATCGCCGTCTCGACCGCAACACCGGCATCATGGTGAATCCGAACCTCGAACAGTACAAGATTCTGGGAGCGAAAGAGACGCCGACGATCGAGGTGCATATCATCGAGCACTACCTGGCGCGGAGTTCCACCGACGCGGGAGGGATCGGCGAACCGGCGACGATCCCGACCGCCGCCGCGATCGCCAATGCGTTCTACAACGCGACCGGTGTCCGCGTGCGCGAGCTGCCGATAACTCCGGCGCGCGTGCTGGCCGCGCTCGGCAACTTGCGGCAAGGAGCGACAGCATGATTGCCAAATTCCAGTGGCAGGACGCGCGCACCGTTCAAGACGCCATCGCCCAACTCGACGGCACGTCGATGGTAAAAGCCGGCGGCATCGACGTCATGGATCGCCTCAAAGAGGGGCTGGATTCGCCGGCAACGCTGGTCAACATCCGCACAATTCCAGGTCTCGATCAGATCCGTGAGGATGCGACGGGTCTACACATCGGTCCGATGGTGACGCTCGATCAGCTCGATAAGAACGAGACAGTCCGCGCGAGCTACACCGCTCTGGCCGACGCCGCCGGCCACGCAGCGACGCCGCACATCCGCAACGTCGCGACTGTCGGCGGGAACATCCTGCAGCGGCCGCGTTGCTGGTACTTTCGCAACGAGCAGTTCCACTGCCTGAAGAAAGGCGGCGACCGCTGCTTCGCCCAGGATGGAGAGAACGAGTACCACGCCATCTTCGGCAACCAGATCTGCGCGATCGTGCACCCATCGGCTGTCGCTGTTGCACTCCTTGCGCTGGGCGCCACTTTCGAAGTGACAGGCAAGCGCGGCGAGCGGCAGGTCCCGAGCGAACAGTTCTTCGTCCGGCCGGATGAGGACGTGCACCGCGAGCACACGCTCGCTGCCGATGAACTTCTGACGGCAATCAACATCCCGAAACCGGCGAGTGGAACCCGCTCGGCGTACATGAAGCTCGGCGAGAAGGAATCGTTCGACTGGCCGATCGCTGAAGTCGCCGTGGTACTCGGCGCAAGACCTGGGGTCGTCCTCGGTGCTGCCGCGCCGGTCCCGTGGCGCGCGGTCGGTGCCGAACGGATCCTTGCCGGCAATCCGATCAACGAAGACACGGCGCGCGCGGCGGCCAAGGCTGCATTGCAGGGAGCGACTCCGCTGAGGAACAACTCTTACAAACTGCCGATCTTCGAGACGATCGTTCGCCGGACGATCCTGGCGGCCGCCAGGGCCTAGGCCACGTGCTGTCGAAAACCGTGTCAATGCCAAATGCCAAATGCCAAAAACCTGCCGTTTGGCATTGAGCATTGGGCATTCAGCATTGACGGGCAGGCGGTCTTGTCACCAGCCTGCTATGTCAGGGATACCTCGATGCGCGAATTCATGGACGAGGACGACTCGCCGGTCGAGACTCAGCTGCCGCACGTGTGCGAGATGCTGCGTACGAAGAACGCCTTCGGCAACCATGTCGGGTACCGTGCGTGGCAGAGGGGCGAGAGTTCGACCGCGGTCTATTGGTGTCTTTACACCATGGGCACCGTCGGACCCGATGACCAGCTCGTTCATCCGCATAAGTGCTGCTGCGGCCGCGCCTGCTTTCACCGCGAAACCGACATCTCTTGAATCGGCGGGCACAGTGCTCGGCGTGAGCGTGCAGCGCTGGCGTCAGCGGAGGACCTAGCAAGTTCGCCTTCCTGCGAAGGCGGACCGCCCTCACCAACGTGATGTGCGCTGCAGCGTCGATTGTGGTCCAGAATGACGCCCGGATGACTTCCCCGCGCGTACGTCGGCCAAAGTACTGTTGCCTCCTCATCGCGGGTGTTCTGCCGGCGTTTCTTTCGGCTGATGTAGCCGCGCGCACGCCAGGTCTAAAGACCCTGCCTCCACTGCAATCTCAGCTCGCGGTTCCGGAAACGATGCGACCGTTTCTGAAGCATCTCGAACCGGGAAGCGACGCGTTCCCGATGGAGCGTCAGGTGAAGGAGCTCGAAGCGCGGCTCCGCGAGGTGTCCGACGCGTTTCGTGCGGGCGCGGCCGGCGCGGCCGGCGTCACCAAAGGGCTGCTCGATCCGAGCTTCCGCGGCGCACGACTTCTCCCGCTCGAAGAGACGGCCACGACGCAGGCGCCGCTCGAGGTGAAGCGAGCGAAGGATCTGCCGCGCGCGCTCACGCTGGACGCTGCCTCGTTCGCCGCGGAACTGCAACGACTGATGGACGATCTTCGCGATGTCACCGTCGCGGAGTTCCTCATCACCTCGATCGAACCGGATGGTCCGGCTGATTCGCCGTCTGGCCTTCGCACCACTGTCCGCTACGACATCGTCGGCGCCGGAAGGAAGGCGTACCGCGTCGAGCACGTCGGCGAGTGGGCGATGACCTGGCGCCGAAACGCGTCAGGCTGGCAGGTCCTTCGATGGACCGCCACTGCCCATGTGGTCAGCCGCGCGCGAACCCCGATCTTCACCGAGATCACCGCGGCGGCTCTCGGAGGCAACGACTCGTTCCGACATCAACTCAACATCGATCTCGACTCCTGGATGGCGGCGTTCGACTCGGTCTTGACGCGCGACTCCAACGGGCATCATGGCGTCTCGGTCGGAGACGCGGATGGTGACGGACTTGACGATCTTTACGTCGCCCAGCCCGCCGGATTGCCCAATCGCCTCTACCGAAATCGCGGCGACGCAACCTTCGAAGACATTACAGACACCGCGGGAGTCGGCGTCCTCGACGACACCGCGGCGTCGCTCTTTGCTGACGTCGATAACGACGGCGATGAGGATCTCGTATTGGCTACCGCGACCAGACCCCTGCTCTTCATCAACGACGGCAAGGGACGCTTCACTCTTGCGCAGGACGCCTTTCAATTCGCCCGGCCGCTTCAGGGCGTGCTGACGTCGATCACGATGGCGGACTACGACCGTGACGGCTTTCTCGATCTGTACTTGTGCGTCTACTCCTATTTCTTCGGGGCCGGTGAGGACAAGGCCGGAACGCCGGCTCCGTACTACGACGCGCGCAACGGACCGCCGGGCGTCCTCTTACGAAATGACGGCCACGGGCGATTCATCGACGTGACACAGGAATCGGGCCTCGACGTCGGGAACGATCGCTATCACTTTGCGGCGGCCTGGGCCGACTACGACGCCGACGGCTGGCCCGATCTTCTCGTCGCGAACGACTTCGGGACCAAGAACCTGTATCGCAATCTCGGGCGTCGTTACGGCAAAGTGAGATTCGAGGACGTGGCCGCTTCAGCGGGAGCTCTCGATTACGGCGCCGGCATGAGCGCCACATTCTTCGACTACGACAACGACGGCCTGCTCGACATCTATACGGGCAACATGTGGAGTGCGCCTGGCCAGCGCGTGACCTCCGCGCCAACGTTCATGCCCGATGCGACGCCGGAGGTGCGCGCGCTCTATCGCCGGCATGTTCGAGGGAACTCGTTGTTACGAAATCTCGGCGATGGACGCTTCGAGGACAAGACGCTCGAGGCGCACGCCGAGATGGGGCGCTGGGCATGGTCGTCGGACGCGCTCGATTTCGACAGCGACGGTTGGGACGACCTCTACGTCGTCAACGGCATGCTGACGCGAGCGCCTGC
>Ga0209686_1001135_pt1 | contig 13300 bp, 21 predicted proteins | sample GraSoiAngelo_126_FD_185883 | JGI IMG/M metagenome (GOLD analysis project Ga0209686, IMG submission 185883) | Grasslands soil microbial communities from the Angelo Coastal Reserve, California, USA - 14_0927_09_20cm (SPAdes) (version 2) | ecosystem: Environmental > Terrestrial > Soil > Grasslands ...
AAAGGCCGTCCGCCGTTCCCTCGATCACTCCCAACCAACCGGGCCCCGCGCCCAGCGACGCAAGGAAGGCAGGCAGAATCGTGGTGGCGATTTCATGGCTCCAGTCGCTGAATAAGCTGGTAAGCCCGATTCCCAGAGTAGTGCGGTTCAACCAGGAAGTGCGCTTGGAGGAAGGTTCTGGGTTCACGAGTTCTTGTCCCGGACGTAAACCGCTACTCGCTGAGGAGCGAAATCGCCGCACCGATGCCAAACCCCGATGCCGGGCGGCTTACCGTATAAGCGCGCGAAAAGCGAGATCGAGGGGTATTGGCTTCACTCCTCGTGGTCGAGGGGTTTTCCGTCTGGTCCTACCTGAACCTCAGATTTCTTCCCGCCCGTAACCACTTGCGCTTCGTAGGCCACTAGCTTTTCGTGCTTCGTGATGGACTCGACTTTCACGAGTTTGCCCTTGCCCGCCTTGGTCTGCAGCCCTTCCTTTACTGGCGCAGGAAGCGAATCCATCGCGACCTGTTCTTCCACTTCGACAATTGCCCCACTGTTATCTACAAGAAGGTCTTTGCTGTGGCCATCAACCGTCATCTCAGCCTCGTAATACATTTGGCCGTTCTCTCTTTCTTCCGAAAAGCCGCGAATGGTCGCTCGCTGGCTTTGAGCTGACACCGTCTTTTCGACTGCAGCGGGAAGATCGGAACGCTTGATCTTTTTCTCTTGCGCCACAGAGCTCGCGACCGACAAAACGAGCGATCCAATAACAAGTGGGTACATACGCGAAACAACCATGACCCTTGCCTCCCTTTGGACACAAGTCCAATCCCTCAATACCCTCGGCAAACGATAACCGCCAGCTGCGAACTTTTCTCCAAGGCGCTGCGCAACCACCACGAATTTTACCCAGCGAACCTGAAGAGAAGCTGAAAGTTCCACTTGGATTCATCGAACATTAACCTTTGTGTAACGCTTCTGAAACACTGCACTATTAGAAACGACTCTTTCAGCGAAATCACAGCATGGCGAAAAGTCTGCGGGGTCAAAACCGTATCCAAGAACGCCTCAGGCGTGTAGCTCTCGGATAGGGAGCGAAGGCGGAGCGCAGGCATTCGAGAATCGCAGAGCAATCCTCGTAGGTGGCGTTACGAATCGCAAATGACTTGAACGCCTCACCGCCGTCACTTGATTTCATCCGTCATGCCGCTTGTTCACGGAATGCGACGGTGGCGGCATCCAATGTGGGATGAACTTCGAAGACGGAGGTCAATTTGGTAATCTCCAGCAATTCGAGGATCAGATTGCCGGGGGCAGCCAGCTTGACCGAGTACTGGCTTGCTTGCGCCGTCAAGGCAACAGATATGAGTGCTCCGAGACCAGCGGCGTCGATCATTTCCACGCCACTGAGTCGATCACGACTCGACGGGTTTGGGGCGCAAGCTCGGCAATTTCGCCGGACAGCACGGCAGCTTCAGCGCCATAAGCGATTCTGCCTTTGCAGCAGATCACAGTAACGTCTTCGGCTACTCGGGTTTCGAGACTCAGCCTCAACTCCGGCTCCTTGTCCTGACGGTTTAGGCGCTGCTCTTCGCACAATGCGCACGGTGACGTTTGGCCCATAATCTCTGTCTGACGGATTAGACGACCTTGGGCGCTTACGGGACTGTGAACAATTCGTAAATAATAGGTACGAAGGTTTGATTGACATTGTTTCAACGCGAATGACGGAGGGGTCAGTTGATCGGCAAAAGCAGCGTCTTCGTCTCGGGCACAATGTTCGACAACGCAGCGGTAAACCCGTAGTCCGAGAAGTGGTGTTACCAAAATAAACAGAGATGCCCGAAATCCTTTCGGATAACGGGCATTCTTTGCCACTTAGACAGCCTGAACGTTCTCGGCTTGCCAGCCCTTCGGGCCCTTGGTCACCTCGAACTGCACTTGCTGACCTTCTTGCAGGCTGCGAAAGCCGCCAGCCTGAATTGCGGAGAAATGCACGAAGACATCCTCCCCATTTTGACGGCTGATGAAGCCATAGCCTTTGGCGTCGTTAAACCACTTTACTGTTCCTTGTTCTGCCATTTGATATTCCTATTTCCTTTTTTGAATTGTGCTGAGAAGAATCGCTGCGGGTGAGAAGAGGTGACGCTGGTTGGCGGTACCGACTTTCAACTGCGTGTGAGTCAAACTTAGCTTATGGTTATTATACACACTGAACCGAGAAATGACCCAAAAGGCCGAGTCCTTCCCGATCGGCGATCACCAGAGCCGGACCGGAGGTAAACTAGCGTGCTATGCGCAAGCGCCTAATCACGCCGATTCCGCAGGATGCTCCGCCTCGCGACGAAGAATGGCTGGACCTTGACGGCGCAGCCGTGGTCGAGGTCACATCGGAAGAAAAGGATTATCCGGTCGAGTCTGCACTGGTCCCAGGAGAAATGCGGGGCTGGCGTGCCGCCGCTCCCGGCACTCAAACCATCCGGCTAATCTTCGATCAGCCGCAAAGACTCACACGCATCGCGCTCGTCTTCGAAGAAACCGCGATAAAGCGCACCCAAGAGTTCGTCTTGCGGTGGTCTCCGGACGGCGGACGCTCGTTTCGAGAAATCGTGCGCCAGCAGTGGAATTTCAGCCCACCTGACACGGTACGCGAAGTCGAGGAATACCAAGTTGAACTCTCGGATGTCACCGTGCTTGAATTGATCGTTGTGCCTGACAATAATCGCGGCGTGGCTCGCGCCTCGCTCAAGAATCTGCGCCTGTCTTGACTTGTTGTGGCGATGCTCTCTAGGCAGGAAGCTAAGACGAACCACCAGGCTCACTCGATGGTCACTCTGAGTAGCCCTCGTCGTCTTCTTCTTCGCCCTCTTTTTCTTCGCCGTCTCCCTCTTCATCATCTTCTTCGTCCGGTTCTTCCCGAACGAGGACATCAGCAGCTACCCAGCGATCAGAGGTTTCTGGGTTGAGGTGTTCTGGACGTATTCTGCGCATGCCCAAATGGTACGCCTCGTACCCTTTGGCACCGCACCGGCAATATGTCAACGAGCGCACTGACAGGCGGCAAACTGTCATGCAGATTCTGAAAGCGGCACGAATCGCGGCATCTGACATCTTTGGCGTGAGTGCAGCGACGAGCGGGCAATTGAGCACTTCTCGGCTGCTCTGCTCAGAAGCCATTCCAGCCGTATCATCAAACGGTGACATCATTCATCTCAGTCCTGAGACATTGGGGTGGCATTGGCGTGCTCATTTTGGCCGCCCTCGACAGTTCGGTGCTCCCTACCCTCGGTGGGGTTGACGCGCTCACGATATTGTTGGCCGCCCGGCATCCAGAGTTATGGTCGTATTATGCGATGTGCAGCACCGCAGGCTCTCTTTCAGGAGCGTCACTCGCCTATCGCTTGTCTGCTCTTGGAGTCCTCCATCGACGCATCAAGGGAGCCGTGTTCGACAGGGTTACGGCGTTCGTAAAGCGTTTTGGGAGCCTTGCTCTGTCGCTCGCCGCGCTGCTTCCGCCTCCATTTCCGACTTCCGCATTCGTGATCTCGGCTGGTGCGACGCGCTATCGCTTCACTGCGTTTGCGCTGTCTTTCGGCGTAGGGCGGGCGTGCCGATTTGCTTTACTAGCTTATCTCGCGTCTGTGTTTGGCAGGCGGTCCGTGGCGATGGCGTGGTCGGCGCACACTCTGCTACTTCTAGCGGCTATCGGCATTGTGTTGGTGTGCGTCGGCGTGCTGTCGTGGCTTGCCTTCAGGAAATCTGAACTGGTGGGGTAGTGCGAACAGCAGGGGCCGGTGGAATCGCCAAACATCAGCCCTGTTCCCTTGCTTCCTGACACTTGACGCAGTACCGCGCCCACGGAATCGCTTCCAGCCGCTTCGGTTCTATGTCACCGCCGCACGCAGCGCACTCGCCGAAACTCCCTAGACGTACACGTTCTAAGGCTTGGCTGAGGGTTTTGAGCATCTGCCGGGCTGTGTTGCTCTTGTGAACTATGGATTGTCTTTCGTACTCAGCGGCAGCCTTGATCAGCCGGATCGGCATGTCTTGCCGCGCTTGCCCGCGTCTCGTGCTCCGCCGTGGCGAGCACACGGTTCAACTCCGCGATACGGGTTTCGAGCAGTTGCTTGAAGTGCTCGGCTTTCTTGCCTGACAACACGAAATGGGCCTTAGAAAAACTACCTATTTATGGTATCTGAATTCGTTCTGATGGTTTCCAACGCTACAAAGACGTTCCCCCGCGACTCCCCCTTCATAGCTGCTGATGGTGTGGGACTTTTGTAATCTTCGTGCCGCATATTGGACACGATACTCTGTTCCTTCCCGACCTCAGTCGGCATTATTCCAAATGATGAATTCCCTCACACGTGGTTTTTCGTGGATTGCCTTGCACTGGCGGACCAGCGCAGTGATCGCTTGCGCCGCTGTCGGAATCGCAGCTACGACCAGACGGTGTCTGGAAACCGATGAGGCCCGAGTCCAACGTGAGCAGCGAAACAGGAAAAAGGAACTTCGCGCACTCGCTGACAAGATTTCCACCTACGGTCGCAACGTCCACCAACGCTACCCGACCGGGGACGTAATCGTTAGCGAGCGCGACTTAGCGGAACAACTTCGCAAGCGCCCCGACATTGTCGCCACAGCCCTGAACCTCCTCTTGGGCGAACAAAAAGTCCAAAAGGCTCCGCTGAACGGATATTGGAAGCTGAACGTCTGATTCTTTAGACAGAACCCTCTGGAAATGATGATCCTTTCCCCAATCTCATGACGTGCAACAACCCTGTCGCTGACCGTGCCTAAAGACCTGCTCCTAGACGTCGTTAATATTTTTTCAGCGGTCATAGCGTTCGCCTCGACTGGCGGGCTTTTGCAGGAACCCCGCAAAACTCTCATTCCGTGAACTTTGGGTGCAGGTCCCCGAAGGTCACTTGCATTCGCCCACACGGTCACGAAGTCCGTGGAGTCGCGGTTCGCGCTCGTCTAAGCTGCTGGGCGTTCTGGTCTGGGCCGAGCGTAATTCACGTCCAGGGTACGATCTCTCAGCATGCTGCCATTCAGAGCTTTGATTGCTTTCTCCGCCTCAGCTTCGTTTGTCATTTCCACGAATGCAAACCCGCGCGGCAGGCCAGTGTCGCGATCCACGATGATATGAACCTGCACCACCTGTCCGTAGGCTTCGAACAGCAGCCGAAGCTCCTCGTGCGTCACCTCAGGATCCAGGTTTCCCACAAAGAGGTTTTTCACGACGTTTCCCCTATCGGTAACTGTTTCATTGTGGGCTGTTCTCGGGTGATTGGGCAAGAAGGATTCGCTCAATACTGGCGCCTTTCTTGACGAAAGATTTCAGCGGTTTGACTTTGCGGGTTTCGAACAGGAAGCGTTCGGTGCGGTTTTATCGAGATGTGCTCGGTATGGAACTACTGTACGGCGGAGAAGGTGCGATTCTCTTCGCTACGTGCGACGGACGCGAACTCTGCCATTCCTCAATCTGGAGCAGGGTAAGCCGCTCGACGGCTGGGGCCGGCTAAAAACTGGCTTGGGATGCCGAACTGGACCTTAGGCATCGGTTGGGTTCCGCCACGCGAAAAAAGGCATGCAGGAGTCCGCGAACTTCCTTTCGCATTAGCAAGTAACAGCTCTCATGGGCGGGATTAGAATAGCGAGCCAGCACTAGCCGTACAGTATCGATGCCCATAATCGTCAGCGTTCCGAAAGAGACAGTCCCGGGAGAACAGCGGGTGGCGCTTGTTCCGGAACTGGTTCCAAGGCTCACCGAGGCTGGTTTGGAGGTGGCCGTGCAGTCCGGCGCGGGCGAGTTGGCCGGCTTTTTCGACGACGGGTACGCGGCAAAAGGTGCACGACTTGAGGCGGAGGTTCTCGACAAAGCGGACATCATACTCAAGGTACAGCCTCCCATGATAGAGGAGATCAGCCACATGAAAGAGGACTCGGTCCTCATCTGCTTTCTCCAGCCCTACACGAATGCCGCCGCAATCAGGGCCCTTGCTGCGCGCCAGATTACGGCGTTCTCAATGGAACTCATGCCGCGCATTACACGAGCTCAGCCCATGGATGCCCTGAGCGCCATGAGCACGGTTGCTGGCTACAAAGCCGTCCTAGTCGCCGCGAGTCGCCTCCCGAGGTTCTTCCCTCTGCTGATGACCGCTGCGGGCACAGTTACCCCTGCGCGAGTGTTCGTCATTGGAGCCGGTGTGGCGGGACTGCAGGCTATTGGCACGGCGAAGCGGCTCGGCGCTGTCGTCGAGGCCTACGACACCCGCCCGGCGGTGAAGGAGCAGGTGGAGAGCCTTGGCGCCAAGTTCGCGGAATTGGGCCTTGCCGCGAAAGACGCCGAGGATAAGAGCGGCTACGCGAAGGCGCAGTCGGAAGATTTCTACCAGAAGCAGCAGGAAATGATGTCCAAGTATGTGGCCTCGGCCGATGTCGTCATCCCTACGGCCCTGGTGCCCGGGCAGCGCGCTCCCATCCTCATCACCGAGGAAATGGTTCGCGGTATGCGGCCAGGCTCCGTCATTTTGGACCTTGCAGCCGAGCAGGGCGGAAACTGCGCTCTCACCGAGCCCGGGCGGGAGATCGTGAGACACGGTGTAGTCATCATCGGTCCCATGAACCTGCCAAGCACAATCCCGTTTCAGGCCAGTGAGATGTACGCCAGGACCGTCACGAATTATCTCGCACATCTTCTCAAAGACGGGGGACTCCATCTCGACCTGGAGGACGAGTTGACACGCGGCCCGCTGGTCACGCACCGGGGAGAGGTTGTGCACGAGATAGTCAAGGCTAGGCTCTGCTCGGAAAATAGCACGCCATGACAACTGAACTCGAGATCGGCCTCTACATCTTCATTTTGGCGGGCTTCCTCGGTTATCACGTAATTACGCGAGTACCGCCGTTGCTGCATACACCCCTGATGTCCGCCACCAACGCGATTTCTGGAATCTCACTCATCGGTTCCCTGGTCGTCGCCGGCGCCAATTACAGTCGCTTGAGCACTGTCCTCGGGTTCATTGCGGTGACCTGCTCGTCGACCAACGTGGTCGGCGGCTTCTTGATTACCGACCGGATGCTGAAGATGTTCAAGCGGCGGGAAGAGGTCGGCATTCAACGTCGCCGGTTCAAGCCGAAGCTGTTACTCGCCTTCCCGGTTCTCGTTGTTGCTTTCCTGGTGGTCATGTATTGGATCAGGCGGTCTGGGACGGACACACATTCATCCAGTGCCGCCTTGTCGGTTGTCGCGCTGCGCTACTTCTACATCCTGTCGGCGGTTCTGTTCATCCTGGGACTGAAGGGTCTGAGTTCACCCAAGTACGCCAGGAAGGGCATGCTCCTGGCAGCCTTCGGGATGGTAATGGCCATTGCGGGTACGCTCTTCCATCCTGAAATTGTCAACTACCGATGGATCACTCTCGGGCTTGCCATTGGCTCTGTCGTTGGGGGCAGCATGGGACTGCGGATCCCGATGACTGCGGTCCCGCAACGGACTGCCCTTTCCCATTCTCTCGGAGCGCTGGCGGCGAGCCTAATCGGAATTTCCGAATACGTCCGCCATGTAGCCGTTGGGCTCGACAGCGTGAAGATGACGACGATTGGTTTGGAGGTGGTCATCGGGAGCCTGACGTTTACGGGCAGCCTCATGGCTGCGGGGAAACTGCAGGGAATCCTCCCGGGAGCTCCCATCACCTACCAGGGCCAGAATGTTTTCAACATCGCGTTACTGGCAACAGTGGTGGGAACGCTTATCTATTTAGTCTTTGTACCGACGGCCAGCGTGCTGTTCTTCGCGATAGTGGGTCTGGCGCTGCTGTTTGGCTTTCTCCTGGTCATTCCCATCGGGGCGGCGGACATGCCCGTGGTCATAGCTTTGCTTAACTCCTACGGTGGCCTGGCAGACGCCTCCATGGGTTTCGTGCTGATGAACAAGATCCAGATTATTACTGGCTCGCTCGACGGCACTTCCGGCTTCCTACTCTCGCTGCTGATGTGCAGAGCCATGAATCGCTCGGCGATGAACGTCCTGTTCGGCGCGTTCGGCAAAATCGAGAAGCAGGAGGTCGGTCCGGCTGCGGAGGCGATGGGAACAGTCCGCAGCATCACTCCGGAAGAGCTGACGGTTCTGTTCGACAGCATCCGGTCAGTCATCGTCGTCCCGGGTTATGGAATGGCCGTCGCGCAAGCTCAGCACGGGGTCAGTGAACTGGCGAAGCTACTCTCCGTGCGCGGCATCGATGTGAAATACGCCATTCACCCGGTTGCCGGCCGCATGCCTGGCCACATGAACGTTCTGCTCGCCGAGGCAAACGTACCTTACGATCAGCTGTACACAATGGAGCAAATCAATCCATACTTCCCGGAAGCAGACATCGCCCTCGTCGTCGGGGCCAACGACGTGACCAACCCGGCGGCGAAGAACAACAAAAACAGTCCGCTCTATGGCATGCCGATCCTGGAGGTCGACCGTGCCAAGTCGATCATCGTGCTTAAACGCAGCCTTCGCCCCGGGTTTGCCGGAGTGGATAACGACCTCTATTACAATCCCAAATGCATGATGCTTTTCGGGGATGCGAAGGAGAGCCTCAACAAACTATTCGCCGCTTTGAAATCCTAGAAATGGCGACACATCCCCCCTCACAACCACGACGTCCGGGTGAGCAGACTAAGGTCACTCAGGCGGGGTACTGGCCGGTGATGTAGTGCTCAAGCTGCTCGATGGTTTCTTCCTGCTGTGAGATGATCCACTTCACCAGGTCACCGATCGAAACAAGGCCCACTACGTGGTCGCCGTCCATGACCGGCAGGTGGCGAATCCGGTGGGTTGTCATCACGGCCATGCACTCGTCGACCGTGTGCTGCCGAGTCACATAGACCACGGGGCTCGTCATGATCTCTTGCACCGCAGTTTCTTTCGAGGATCTTCCCTTGAGAATGACCTTGCGGGCGTAATCGCGCTCAGAGATGATGCCCACAAGCTCGCCTTGGGCGATCACAAGCAACGCTCCCACTGCCTTGTCTGCCATCTTTTCAATTGCTTCGTAGACTGACTGATCAGGCGAAACCGACCAGACCTCGCCGCTCTTCTGCTTCAAAATCGAGTCAACCTTGTCTGTGAGTTTCATAATCGTCTCTCTCCCGGAGCACCGGCATTTGATCCTCCTGGTCGCACTTACTTCGCCGCGTGCTTAGCGAACTCTTCTGGCGTGAATTTGCCGCCCTTTACGTAGCTTTCGTTTATTTCGGTGTAGTGTTTCCACTTCTCGGGCAGATCGTCCAGCGCGAAAATCGCGGAGACTGGGCAGACGGGTACGCACGCGCCGCAATCAATGCACTCCACGGGGTCAATGTAAAGCTGCGAGACTTCCTCGAATGTTGGCCGGCCGTCGTCGTAGGTCGTGTTCTTCTTGGGGTGGATGCAATCAACGGGGCAGGCGTCGACGCAGGCGGTGTCCTTTGTCCCGATGCAGGGTTCGGCGATGACGTATGTCATGAACCACCTCCATCGTCTTTCACGGTATGCCTTCCGCAAAATGAATTCAACCTCCCCACAACTCCCGAAAACCCGCGACCCAATGATGCAAAACCCCTGACCCGCCTTGACAGTTCTCCGCCATGACGTCCGCAGTTTACCGCGCAGTCGGCGTCTTCGCATTAGGCGGCGTTTCGTGTGGGTTGGCGGCAGTCGCCGGACTGGCTAGAGGTTGGTGGGCAGTGGGCGGCGGCGCTATCGGTTATCGCGCCTTTGGCGGATTGGCCGCCGGTGGCTACGCTTACGCGGGCAATGGGGTCGCCTACGGCTACCATGAAGCCAGTGGCCGGCAGAAAGAGAGACTCTTTGGATAAGGGTGCCCGCTTTTATCAGCGTTGACCAAAAGTCGTGATAACCCCAGCGGGTCAGGGCAGAGAAACGGATGCCAGCGATCCGCCAATTCTCGTTACCCTAAAGCAAAATAACCACGCACCACTACGCAAGATTTGCGTCAGCGATTCCGCCGACGGCGATAACACCGATTGCGACGCCACCAATGGCGATCACGCCACGAGGGCGTGCGCCCACGGCCGCGACGGGCGAGCGGCCGGAGGCGAACAGGGGAAATCCGGCAATGCGGGTCGAAGACTCGTGGACCGGTAGCTCGGGCGGCGTGACTTGCCGGAACGTCATCGGTCCGACAACGACTATCATGACCATCAAAGCAATATACGAGAGCCAATAGCTGCGAGGCAGGGAACGGGAGCCGGACGGGTCGGCGGGACCGCCCGCTAGCCGCTCGCTTAGGTCTCTCATCCAACCAGAACCCGGGGTCGCTGGCCGAGTCAGCATGACATCCTCCCGCCCGACTATAGTCCTAGGGCTCCCCGAGCAAGGGATTCAAGTCCGCTACGCCTTGCCCACGAATCTGAGCGAGCTGGCAAAGATCTTTTCCTTCCGCCAGGCCACGATGCCAGGGCCGAATGCGTGATCGTTCCATATCGGCATTCGCTGCTGCACGATGCGGCGGTTCGGACTGATGCCCTCCTGCCACAGCGCTTCGCAAATCTCCGCCACTACCTCCCGGGGAAGAGGCCGGTTCCTCGGCCACGTTGGCCCTAAGTCGGCCTGAATCCGGACGGCGATATCGTTGGAGGTCACTGAAGTGCTTCCGTCAGAATCGCGAAGTCCTCATCGATCGGTTTCCGTGGCTCACTGGGTGGAACCATCGCAAACTGCATCAACAGGCCCGGATCCTTCTTCACCTGTTGCTCACGCCGTTTCATAGCTTCGTGAATTGACTGGAGCGTGGTAGTGATAAAGTCTTTATCGCGCACCACGTGCTCATATGCTTTGAGCGTTCTCTCCGCCGTCTTCCACGCCATGTACTGGACCAGTTCCGTTTTGCGGCGGACCATTTCATTCTCATTGGCCGCGGTCCGCTCAATCGTTCGAGGCGCATTGGTTACGAACCAGTGCCGCACAATGTGTGGCGGGGCGACGATCCCGGCTGCACGCAGCGCTGGACTCCAGTAGTCGCTCCGGAACATCCGCGGAGTGACTGGATCTCCGCGCGAGGTCAAAAATAACCGGACGTTCGCCAGGCCGGCAGCGTCCATTTTCCCCAAGTCGCCAAGCGAGAGCCGTCCATTGGCCTGAGTCCCCATCTCCGGTCCCTGCTCCAACAGCACCTGCCCACACAGCCAGAACGCACTACCACTGATCGACTAACGGCTTGAAGGTGAGACCCTCGTGAACCCGGGCGCCGAGGCGTGCTTTAGCGCAAGTCTGAACCGTAGAAATGGCGCCGTTCAAACAGTGATAGGGGTATCTCGAAAACCCGCGTCTCACCAGCCTCGAACTCAAATTCTTTCCCACACTCCGGTGCCGGGCAGTTCGCCCGGAACTTTTCTCTGCTTGATCCAAGCTCGTTTGGCTGTGTGACGACAACCCACGTTCCACATTTTGGACAAGTGACGCACGAGCACGCAATGCAATCCGCCATTTCAAGATTATATTGTGCTTAGAACAGAGCACTCTGCATAGCACCGCAAGCGGGCGCAAGATTCTGATCCCCTTAAGCAGGGGAAACTCTTGTGTCCGTATGCACTTTGGGTGGTGAACGGTGTTAGGTCCTTTGCAGTCCTTAACAGTAAGGAGCCAAAACATGCCATTACAGAGGGTTGCTGTCGACAAACAGGACCTCATACCAGCCCGGCTCTGAATCGACGAGGCAGGATCCGCTGTCGCGACCACCGAGAACGCGCACGCGAGAAAGGGATCAACGTCGGAAACGAGTGCGGCAAATCGCAGGGACGTGGCTAGGACATATTCTTGCTCCCTGGAAGGAGGCCCACTATGGCATTGCACGAGGCGATGCCGCCCGACTCTCTACTCGGCCCCATCGAGCCTCTCCTCGACGTGGCGAGGGCTGCCCATTTCCTGGGCATTTCCGTGAAGACCTTGCGCGACTGGATTCAGGCCCGTAGGATCGACTACGTGAAAGTCGGCGCCCGAGTCATGATCCGGCCGGAAACCATCCGCCAGTTTGTGACCTCGAACACCCGACGCGCGGCAGGCTGATGAAAGTATTCAAGCGACCCGGAAGCTCGTACTACGCCTACAAGTTCCAGTACCGAGGCCGGGAATACTATCGTTCGACGGGCACGGAAAACCGGCGCGAGGCAGAATCGATCGCGGCGGCGGCGCGGGCGCGCGTCCTTCGCCAGGCGGCTGGACTCGAAGAACCGGAGCCGCTGCCAAGAGCCCTTCCCCCCGAAGAACTGCGCAAGCACATTCCGACGCTCAGCGAGTTTCAGGCCACGTTTGATGAGTGGGTTGGAACCGCCAAGGCGGAACAGAAGGGGACGGTCAAGTTTTACCGGGAAAGCTATCAGAAGCTTCTCGACTACGGGCCGTGGTCTCAACTGACGCTGGCCGAAATCGAGGAGCCGCAAATCGAAGCCTTCAAGACCTGGGCCCTAAAACATGCCGGCCGGCGCCGCAATGGAAAGCGCACGCCGGTTTCGAAGACCACGGTGAATCGTTATCTCGCCACCCTGCGCAAGGCCCTCCGTTACGCCCATCGCAAGCTGAAGATCATCGACAAGGTACCGGTGGTCGAGCAGTACAGCCGGGATGAAGGAGCCGAGCGCGAGACCGATTACGTCTTCAACCCGGCCGAGTACATCGACTGGATCCAGACGGCCGCCGAACCCTTGCGCTCGGCCTCGATTCTCGCGCGTCACTCCGGCATCTGCCGCAACGAGATGCTGCAGCTGATGAAGGACTGCGTGCGCCTCGATCCGGCGCGTCCAGGCAATGGGAAGACTTCGGGCGAGCTCACCATCAAGCGTGGTTTGAAGCGCCGGGCGCGCAAACGCAAGCTGCTCATCGATCGCGAGATGAAGGCGGTGCTTGAGCGGCTTATCAAAGAGTCAGACTGCGACTACGTGTTCACCAGCCCGCAGGATCGGGCCCAGCCGCTCGGACCCTGGGTGCTCGAAGAGCAGATGGCACAGCTGCGCAAAAAGATCAAGACACACGCGGACGCCGGCTTGCATGCGCTGCGGCACACGTTTCTGACCGAGGCTGGGGAGTACACGGATCCGTTCACGTTGCAGTACGTGGCGGGACACGATAACATTAAAACCACGATGCGCTACGTGCATCCCCGCGAAGAGGCAGTAGAGAGGTTGTTTGCGCGGCTCGGAAATCTGGAGCGGCCGGAGATGCGTGTAGAATGCAAAAGGTCGGTGCAAAATCCGGTGCAGTCGGGGACGCCCTCAAACGCTGATCTAGTTAAGTTATTGAATATAGGAAGGTTATAAGCTGCGG